>Ga0182741_1000140_pt1 | contig 116104 bp, 73 predicted proteins | sample eDN5th37CBELigOP_FD_128874 | JGI IMG/M metagenome (GOLD analysis project Ga0182741, IMG submission 128874) | Enriched Organic Plus compost microbial communities from Emeryville, California, USA - eDNA 5th pass 37_C BE-Lig OP (version 2) (version 2) ...
GTACTGCTGGGCAGCAGGAGCGGTACTGAGCATTACATTGTTGCCGGCACAGAATTCCAGCGGTCCGCCGGCGGAAATCACCGGCTGCGGCGGATTGGGAGATACCGTAATGGTTACCGGATCACTGGCCGGTGAAACGCATCCGTTGGCATCGGTAACCTGCACCGTATAGGAACCGGCTGTATGTACATCAATAGCTTGTGTAGTTGCGCCATTGGACCAAGTATAGGTAGCGCCGGCAGAACTATTCAGCGTCACGGTACCCCCTTCACAAAAATCAAGGTCACCACCGGCCGTAATAGCAGGTTTGTCAGGCACCGGGTTTACGGTTACTGTCACCGCGTCGCTCACCGGTGAAGTACAGCCGTTGTTATCTGTTACAGATACGGTATAAGTACCGGCAGTGCTCACCGTTATATCCTGCCCGTTTGCCCCGGTTGACCAGGTGTTGCCGTTTGTAGCAGAGCTGGCAAGCGTAACTGCATCGCCTTCGCAAAAAGTTGTGGGGCCATCGGGTGTAATCACGGGCTTTGAAGGAAGTGCCCATACCGTGAGCGTTGCTTCCATACTGGTATCTGCGCCGCAGGTACCGTTGGCAATCAACCTGAATACGCCCGGTACAGTGGCTGCACCAATGGAAAGCTGATCAGTTTGTGTGCCGGTATAGGCGCCATCGTCGCTGAGATCATTACCATTGAATTGCCATTGAAAAGTTACCTCGTCGCCGGTAGCATTGCCTGCAAATTGAAGGGATGCATCTGCGCAAACAGCGGTATCAGCAGGATGTTGTACGATGCGGGTGGTGGGCAACATTTTTATTTTTGCCGGTGTCCCTGTGGCGGTACAGCCGGTGTGGCTGGTTACTGTGAGCCCATATTCGCCGGTTTCTTTTACCCAGATGGATTTACCGGTGCGGCCGTCGCTCCATTGGTAATGATGCGGCAGTTCGTACTGCCATACGTCGTTCCTTGGTCCGGTCGTATGCCCGCCAACAATATAAGCGTAACGGCCTGCTACGAAGGCCTGGGTTGCAAAACGGCCGATAGGTATATCGGTCATGCGTGTCCAGGAAAGGGTGACAGGATCAAATTCCCAGATGTCTCCCAGAACGTTGCCGTTATTGTTGCCCAGGCCTACATACGCTTTGTAGCCATCCGAAAACTGTATACCGGCGCCACGCGGACCACCAGGGAAGGGGGGCAGTTCTGTCCAGCTGTCGCTTGCCGGGTCATATTGCAGGAACACGGCTGAATGTGGCGTACCTGAAACCGAACCATAGTTACTGTTGCCGGTGCACACATAACCTTTACCATGGAGGGCAAAGGCAACTCCGGAACCAACGATGTAAGGCATATCGTTTTTCCGGGCCCAGTTGTCGTTCACCAGGTCATATGCATATACCTCTTTGAAACTGGTACTACCATTGGCGCCGCCGCATAAAAATATCTGATCGTTCAGCAGAAAAGTCTGTGCATTGGTAACCTGAATGGGACAAACTGCCTTCTTTGTCCAAACTTCTGTAACAGGATCAAACATATACATTGACCGGTCCGAGCCATACGCCCAGAGCTTGCCTCTCCATGCAATTCCCTGCGAAGCCGCTAAATAAGTCATGGGGAGGTCTGGCAACTGCGTCCAGGTATCTGTGGATGGATCGTATTTTCGAAATTTAAGCTGGGTGCCACCATTTCCGCTCGCAATGTAAGCCAGGTTGCCTATGCTCATTCCGCAAGCGAAATAGACGTTGGTAGGAAAATTGTTTTTCTGCGTCCAGTTATCCCCGCTTGCTGCTGACAGTTTTACGGAATCTTTTTCACAAATGGTATCATGCCCATTAATGGCGATGGCTGTAGAGACGCCCGCTTTGGTCACGTTGAAGATGGCTGACGGGATGCAACCTTTTGGAGTACTATAAACGGCATAGTGGAATCCGGTCAAATTGGTCGTGTAGCTGTAACCGGTAGATCCATCAGACCATTCCAGGGAATAGTCAGGCCGGTATTCCCACACCTCTTTATTTTGGGCACTACCACCAAAAACCAAAGCTCTTTCTGAAAAACCGAAGGCTGACATCAGCGACTGGTTGGCGCCTGGATAGTTGGCTCTTTTTGTCCAGGTATTATTGTGAAACTCCCATAATTCTGCGGCCACAGATCCCAGGCCCCCCAAAACATAGCCGCGGCTGCCGATATTAAAACCGGTAGCCATGTTTCTGCCGGCACCGGGCAACGGCGGCTGAGCGGCCCAACTATTGGTGGCAGGATCATACTCCCAACAGTCATTGGTCGGCCCGGGGGCGTCTGTGACCCCGCAGGTTACATATCCTTTTCCATTTATTGAAAAAGCGACAGCTGCCTGACGTTTGCTGCCCGGAAAATTTGCTATCTGCGACCAACTATCGGTAGCAGGATCATACGCCCAGAATTTTGGTTCAGCAAAAAATGGTCCTGCAAGGCCTAATCCGGCATATCCCTTGTTGCCAGCGGAAAAAGCCACGGCGCTATAAACGCCTGCGCCAGGAAAATCGGCTTTGGCTGACCAGCTATTGGTAAACGGATCATATTCATAAAAATCTTGTACACCTAATACGTCTGCGGTAGCCCCTAGCCCCACATAGACTTTTTTATTAATGGCAAATCCGATGGCCTGACTCCGCGCCTGTCCGGGAAAGTCGGCTTTTTGGGTCCATAGCCCGGATGCGTCATCATACTCCCACCAGTCGTTGGTGCGTCCAGTGGCCGTACCGGTACCCATGTATGCTTTGGAACCTATGCTTACGGACACGGCACCGGACCTGCCGTCGGCCGGCATATCGGGTTTTCTGCGCCATGTATTGCCGGTATCTGCAAAAAAAGTGATGCTTTCCCCTGTACAGATTTGCAATGGCTTGTCTGCGTAAACCATCGGAGCCTGCACTGTCCTGATGGTTATGGTGTCGGAAGTTTTTTCACAGCCCCCAATGGTAACGGTAACGGCATACTTGCCAGCACCTGCCTGGCGGCTGGCAGTAGTAGCTCCATCAGACCATAGATAGGTGGCGCCGGGAATATCCTTCGTGTGTAAATAGGTTTTTCCGCCGCTGCATGCGGTGGCGTCATCAGCAATGATGACCGGTTTTTCACATTGCGCAGCGGCTTCCCATTGTACGGCCAGAAAAATGAGTAACGGAGTGAGGGGTTTCAGCATATATTTCATAGTAAGGATATGGCTTTATAATGTTGATTGTTTGTAATAAAAAGTTGATTGTTTGTAATAAAAAGTTGATTGTTTGTAATAAAAAGTTGATTGTTTGTAATAAAAAGCAATCGCCTGACAACGCGTACCAGCTAACGGGATCGTATTCACTGTTTCGCATGATCGTTTGTTGTAATGCGTTTCGACTGGTCAGGGCGAAGCTGCTACCAATAGAAATTGCTATCCGCTGGCGCCCACCTGGAACCCATGCCCACCGGGTAAGTCGCTACCCGAGCCGGATCCCGCCTGGCTATGCCTATTACCAAATAGAAATTGATAACTGCCAGCGCCTGCCCGGAAGCCGGGCCCGCCGGAGTAAATCTTTACACAAGCCCGAACCCACCGGGTAAGTCGCAACCCAGGCGCCCCGAACCCGCCTGGCCATGCCTATTACCAAATAGAATTGCTTTCCACTGGTGCCCATCCGGAACCTCCAACACGGCGGAATAAGCTTCTACCCAGGCCCAGGCCCGCCGGGCTAAGTCGCTACAAAATAGAAATTGCTATTGCTCCAGTGGAAAAAATGGGGGTAAACGCCACCGGCCTGTATGCAAACGGCGGAAAATTGTATGTGAAGGAAGCTGGGGAAATTTTATATTATTAAAAACGAGAATGCATAAGCCTGAGTAAAGAAAGTCGCAACACTAACATAATTAATGTATGTTCTGATTAACAGGGGAGGGGTGGATGGGGATGAACATCACCAACCCACCCTCGGGTTCACCCGCTCGTTAAACTTGAAGAGCTGGAAGGCAAGCATCAGTTCGTGGGAACCTTTGCTGAATTGTCCCAGGTCTGATATCGTATAGTCATAAGCGTAAGCGATATTGAAGTTCCTGGCCACGTGCAGTCCCACCATGCCGGAGATGGCATCTTCGTGACGATAGCTGGCGCCAACCCACCAGGTGGAGGCGAAGGTGCATTTGGCGTTGAAGTCGATGCTCATCGGGTTGGAAAAGTCGGTGCGCATTAAAGTGGAGATGAGCAGGCGGATGTCTTCATCAGCATTGAGCATCATGTTGTAGCCGCCGGATAATATATACTCGCGATTATAGGTAGCCAATGAATTTTTCAGGTCGATGTATTTGGAAGTAAGGATTTGCTGTACGGAAGCGCCGGCGAAAAAGCGGCCGGAGTAGAGCATGATGCCGGCATTGAGATCAGGAGACAGTTTGGAACCGAACTGGTTGAGCACCACGGGGTCTACCTCGTGATCGGGATAAATGTTCTTGGCAGGATCGTAGCGCATTTGTTTGAAGCCGGCGGAAAGACCGGCGGACAAGGCGATGCCTTCGGTGAGCGGCACATGCCAGGCGTAGGAAACATTTACGGAATTGGAAACATAGGGCCCGATTTTATCGGAATAGGCTACGAGGCCGATACCGTGGTGGCGTTCTACGGGCAAGAGCCGGAAGAATTGTTCGCGGTCGTCTTCTTCAGGGAGTGACATAGGAGGGGCCTGGTCCATGTTTTCCCCCAGCGGCAGGTTGGCGGTGACCCAGGTGGTGATGGGTGCGCCTTCAATGCCGTTCCACTGGCGGCGGTGGCCCATGCGGATGTCGGCATAGTTTTCCAGTCCTGTCATGGCAGGGTTGGAAAGGAAATAGTTCAGCACATACTGCGTGGTTTGCGGACGGCTTTGGGCGGCAGCGTCGGTGGCTGATGCCATAGCCAGCAGTAGGGATAGGAATATGGTTGGGAATGAGCGTTTTCGTGTATGCATGGTAGTATGCTTAGGTGTGTGTGATTTATGTTTATAAATTGAGTTTATTTCATCAAATTAATCCACCCATTTACCGGTTGTCCGCCATCTCTCAAATCCAATACGTAGTAATACACCCCTGCGGGCAGTTCCTTACCATTGCTGGTACCATCCCACCGGATATTACCGCCGGTGGCTTCAAACACTTTGTTGCCATTGCGGTTGAAGATCATCACACGCGCCTGTGGGAACAGGTGCAGGTTGGGAACAGTCCAGTAATCATTGATGCCATCACGGTTAGGTGAAAACGTATTGGGTATTTTAGTCAGATCGACCAATTCAACGTTGATATCGAATGATTGCGCGCATCCTGCCGCATTGGTGACAGTAACCCGGTAATAACCGGATTGCGCCACGCGGATAGTAGCCGTAGAATCCCCGGTATTCCACCGGTAGCTGGCGCCGGGTAATTGGGGCGCCTGCAATTCCACCACACGCGTATTGCCTGCTGCCATTGGTCCATTGGTAATAATGGCTCCTGCCGGCAGGGGATGTACTAGTACCGTTACCGTTGCGCTGGCCGGAGAAGTACAGCCGTTAACATCTGTGATCTGCACGGTATAATCGCCAGACTGGTTCACCGTAATTGCCTGCGCGCTTCTTCCATCACTCCATTGATATTGTGCCGCAGGGTCTGTGCTGAGGGTAACACTGCTGCCAGCGCAAAACTCCAGCGGTCCTCCGGCCATAATCACTGGTTGTGCTGGCGTAGGATGTACTGTAATGGTCACCGGGTCACTTACCGGCGAAGTACAACCATTATTATCTGATACAGCCACCGTATAGGTGCCCGCAGTGCTCACCGTAATCGCCTGTCCGGTTGCCCCGTTTGACCAGCTATTGCCATTGGCTGCGGAACTGGTCAGCGTTACACTACTGCCTTCGCAAAATTCGGTTGCTCCTGAAAGTGATATCGTTGGCCTGGAAGGATTTGTATTCACTGTTACTGTCACCACATCGCTCACCGGTGAAGTACAGCCGTTGTTATCTGTTACAGATACCGTGTAAGTACCGGCAGTGCTCACCGTAATGTCCTGCCCGTTTGCCCCGGTTGACCAGGTGTTGCCATAGCTGGCAGAACTGGTCAAAGTCACACTACCGCCTTCGCAAAATTCAGTAGCACCACTGGCCGTAATAACAGGCCTGGCGGGAAGTGAATAAAGGGTAAGCGTTGCTTCCGTACTGGTGTCTGCCCCACAGGCGCCGTTGGCAATTAACCTGAACACGCCCTGTCCCGGTACACTGGCATCGGCAATAGAAAGCTGATCGGTTTGTGTGCCGGTATAGGCCCCCCCATCGCTGAGATCATTACCGTTGAGTTGCCATATATACGTAACATCAACACCTGTGGCATTGGCTGCAAATTGCAATGAAGCATCTTCGCAAACAGCGGTATCGGTAGGATGTTGTACGATGCGGGTGGCAGGCAGTACTTCTATTTCCACGGGCGTTGCTGCAGCACTGCATCCGCCATGGCTGGTAATTGTAAGACCATAATTGCCGGTTTGTTTTACCCAGATGGATTTGCCGGTGCGGCCGTCGCTCCATTGATAATGATGCGGCAATTCGTACTGCCACACGTCTTTCAATATACCGGATTGTACACTGGCCCCGCTGCCGATGTACGCGTAGCGTCCCAGCACGAAAGCCCTGGTCCCATAACGGCCCTGGGGTATATCTGTCATGCGGGTCCAGGAAAGGGTGGCTGCATCAAATTCCCAAATATCCGTCAGGTCCGCCATACCGAATTGGTTACCCAGTCCAACATATGCTTTGTATCCATCGGAAAATCCAATGGCACCGCCGCGCGGACCGCCGGGGAAAGGGGGGAGTACTGTCCACGCGTCGCTAACCGGGTCATATTGCAGGAACACATCTGATTGGTTAAGACCTGAAGTCTGGCCATAGTCACTGTTGCCGGTGCACAGATAGCCTTTCCCATCCAATGCAAAATAGGCCCCATATCCCACGTAGTACGGCATATCATTTTTCTGAGTCCAGGAATCGTTCACCAGGTCGTATTCCCATACTTCTTTCAGCACGGTGCTGCCGTTGCTGGCAATGCCCCCGGCAATGTATATTTTATCGTTCAGCAGAAAACCATGCACAAGAAGGGCCTGGGTGCCTGGGGACACGGCTTTCTTTGTCCACATTTCAGTAACTGGGTCAAACATCCAGATGGCTTTGTCATAGCCATATACATAGCCCTTTCCTTTCCAGGAAAAAGCCACTGTAGAGATAATAAACATAGGCAGTTCGGGCAGTTGCGTCCAGGTGTCTGTGGACTGATCATATTTGTGAAAACTGCGGGGAGTGCTCTGTCCGCCGATAAAGTAACCTGTTGTTCCTATGGCAAATCCGGAGCAATATAGAGTAGAGAGAGGAAAGTCATTTTTTGGGGTCCAGTTATCCCCGCTCACGGCGGTCAGTTTTACGGAATCGCCTTCACAAATAGTGTCGTTCCCGTTGATGGTTATGTCGGCAGTAAGTACCGGACTCTTAATCAGGTATAAGAAGGAGGGGTCGCAACCTTCGGGGGTTTGAAAGTTGAGCCATTGATGTCCAGTTTTATTGGTCGTGAAGGAATAATAGCCGGAACCACCTACCCAGGAGATTTCATTTTGCGGCCGATATTCCCATACCTCGTGATTAAGAGAAGTACCGCCGAATAGTAATGCTTTATCTGAAAAACCGAACGCGCCCATTGCCACCTGGGCTGCACCCGGATAGCTGGCTCTTTGTTTCCACGCCCCATACCTGAATTCCCATACATCGATCATAGGAGAGTTTAAACCACCTACGATATAGCCACGGTTCCCAATGCTGAAAGAGACAGGCACGTATCTTGCGCCTCCGGGCAGCGACGTCTGAACGGCCCAACTGTTGGTGACAGGATCATACTTCCAGCAGTCGTTCAGCAGCAATCCTCCGGCAGCCGAGCCGCAGGTCACGTAACCTTTGCCCTCGAGAACAAACCTGCCTGCCAAATAGCGTCCGGGGCCAGGGAAATCTGCTACCTGCGACCAACTATCGGTACCAGGATCATACGACCAGAATTTTGTGTCTGTCGGGTCAACATCCCATTTACCTAATCCTGCATATCCCTTGTCGCCAATGGAAAAACCAACGGCGCCATAAACCTTCCCGTTGGGATAATTGGCTTTGGCGGACCAGGAATTGTTAAACGGGTCATATTCATAAAAGTCATTTAACTGTGAAGTCTCACCGCCGCCTGTTCCCACATAAGCTTTCCTATCGATCACAAACCCCATGGCCCCTCTTCGCGCCGGTCCGGGCAGGTCGGCTTTTTGCGTCCATACCCCGGAGGTATTATCATACTCCCACCAGTCCTTCAGGAGCGTGCTGTTGTTAGTAGTACCAGTACCCATATATGCTTTGGAACCCAAGATCAGTGACACGGCATCGAACCTGGGGGGAGCAGTAATATCAGCTCTTCTGCGCCAATTGTTTCCGGTATCTGCGTACAGGGTAATGCTTTCTCCGGCACAGATTTCGGGCACCCTGTCTGCATACACCAGCGGAGCGGTCACTCCTTTAATTTCTATAGTATCTGAAGTAGCTGCACAGCCACCAATGGTAACGGTAACGGCATACCGGCCTGGCCCTGCTTGTCGGCTTGGGGTAGTTTGCCCGTCGGACCATTGGTAAGTAGCGCCGGGAATATCCTTTGTATGCAAGGTGGTTGTCCGGAAGTTACAGGTAATAGCGTCATCGGCAATGATGACCGGTTTATCGCATTGGGCAACGACTTGGGATGGCAGTAATATAACAGCTATCAGTACACTGAAGGGGTTCAGGGTTTTACTCATAATAAGAAAAGCAGTTAGGTTGGGTTTTTTTATTGCGGCAAGTGATGATGCGCCCTGCAGCCTGCTCATTATTCACCGCGCAGGAGCATTATAATACTTTCAATTTTTCGAGTTCCTCCCGCGTTACCGCCGGAGGAAAAATATTTTGTTGCAATTTGCTGATCACCAGCGTAGCTACTTTTCCGGCAGCTTCTTTGGTTGCAAATCCTTTGTTACCTGGTACGGTAGGGATGCAATCCTGCCGGATAATCTTCTTGTTACCACTAAAGATTTCATATCCGTAAGTATTGTTGGCTACCGGGATGATGCGGTACTGGTAAGTTGGATTGGCCGGTACAGTATCGCGGTCTGCCGTGATCTCAGATGGTGTTATGCCATCAATAGCAGCAGGCAACGGATTGAAAGCCATCGCCAGGCAGCCGATTACCGCTATCGGAAAGAGCATGTAAACCATTTTCCAAAGATTTTTCATTTTAATACGTGTTCTTGCCCAGAGAAATACGGATGTAAAATAAAAATTGATCTTATTATTCCGGAAGAATTGTGGGTAAAACGCTGCCAAATGTATGTGAATAGCGGAAAATTGTATGTGAGGGAACCGGGGTAGTTGATATATGATAAGAGTGAATGTGTAAATAAGTGTAAAAGAGACAAATTTATAATTGAGATGCAAATTTTTTGGCAGTGGATTGATTTGAAGAGGTTGTGGTCAAGCCGGGGGCAGGCAATCGACCGGGGTAATGATCAGGTGTTGGAATACCTTATTGCGGCACTGAATTTCCGCGATTCCCTGTCATGCACCTGCAAAGGTTTTGTCCAATCGGTAAAGTGGATGGTGGAACAACTATGAAGCTGGTGCAACAGTATCTTTTGAGAAATAACGGTCAGCAATATCCCAAAAGGAGATAAATGATCACAAACACAATGATCGTTCCCAGGCACCCGCCTCCCAGTTTCCAGGCGCCGATGCCGGCAATAAGTGACCTGAGCCAGTTTTGCATATATAAGTGTATACAACAGCAGCATTAAAAAATTGTGCCATTGCTTGTCACTAAGGCAAGGACCACTTCGTATTGCTCACGAACGCACCTTCCTTCCATCAGGGCATGTTGATGGCGTCCTGACTCCCATAGCTATACGCCATGATGCGTACCGCCTCCTGCTACAGGCATCAACTGTAAATAAACTTTCTGATAAAATAGGATGGTCGCGTAGGGATCAAAACGCCCCCCGCTGTTCTTCCGGTATCACTGCCCAATAAGCTTTCTTCGGTTTGTTTTCCCGGTCAAACAACAACGGGTAGTTCCTTCTTCCCACTACCGGGAAATTGTTCAGCCAGGTGCTGCGGTCGGACACATTCCAGAACGTGACGCCAGTGAGTTTGTCCTTATATCGCCGGAATATTTCGAAAATAGTGCGGTACTGCTGCACCTGCTTGTCTTCCATTTCTGGTGTAAACCCATCCGGTTCATCCGGCCGCTTTTGCCGGCGACCATTTTCTGGTGGGTACACAGAAACATCCAGTTCAGTAACCTGTACTTTTAGTCCCAGCGCCGTGAACTGCTCAATAGACGCGGGCAGCTCTTCGGTCAGATCTTCGTAAATATTATAGTGTCCCTGCAATCCTACACCATGCACCGGTACACCATCGGCCAGCAGTTTTTTCAGCATGGTGATGATTTTCTTGCGCTTTACCGGGTTCTCGGTGTTGTAATCATTGTAAAAGAGCAGGGCATCGGGATCGGCTGCGTGCGCATATTCAAACGCTTTGGCAATGAATTCTTCTCCGCATATCTGGTACCAGGGCGACTTGCGATAAAAATCGGTATCGTCGGCAATCACTTCATTCACTACATCCCATGCATAGATCTTTCCCTTGTAACGCGTTACTACCGTGGTGATATGTTCATTCAGCCTTTGCAGCAATACTTCTTTGGAAACAAGCGCCCCTGTGGAATCGCGGAATATCCATGCCGGTGCCTGGTTGTGCCAGCATAAAGTATGGCCGCGCAACAGCATGTTGTGTCTTTGGGCAAAGGCAACAATGGAATCTGCCGGCCCCCAGTTGTAACGATTTTCCTGCGGATGAAGGGGGCCCATTTTCATGGCATTTTCTGCAGTGAGACTGTTGAACTGCTGCGTGATGAGCAAACTGTCCGGGCCTCTGAGGTTCCATGGTGTTACGGAGACGCCAACCGGATAGTAACGCGCATAATAATCCTTCAGTCCTTTCTCACCGGTTGCCGCATCCTGCGCAGCAAGATGACAACAGGGAAGGATAGCCAGCATAACTGCAAACAGCACAATTTTCCTGCAAAACATAAGCTTCAGAAATGTCAAATGGAAAATAACAAAAAACAGCAGAACAAAGGTTTACTCTGCTAATAGTTAGCCGGTTTTTTGTTACCGGTAAATGGTGCATTGCCATTTCATCAAAACCCGATCGCATTTCCTCCATCCACCGTTATAATTGTTCCGGTAATATACCGGGCGCTGTCTGTAGCCAAAAAATACACGCATTCAGCCACATCAGCAGGATCGCCGAGCGCGCCCATGGGCGTGCGCGACATCACTTTTTGCATGCGCTCCTGGTCGCCATTGAGCGCGCGGGCCGACATATCAGTAGCAATAAAGCCCGGTGCAATGCAATTGATTCGTATACCCTTTGGCGATAGTTCCACCGCCATGGCCCTGGTCATGCCTTCAATGGCAGATTTGGAAGCCGTGTAGGCAATCACCTTGGGAATGCCGTATTGAGCCGCCATGGAACTGATATTGATGATGACGCCCTTGCCGCGCGGCAGCATGCCTTTTACTACTTCGCGCGACAGCGTAAATACCGCTGTAACATTGGTATGCATCACCTGCTGAAATTCTTCATCGGTTACATCTGTAAATTCCTTCTTCTGGTTAATGCCTGCATTGTTTACCAGGATATCAATAGGGCCATATTGATCAGTAATTTTTTGAACGAGTGCGGGTATGGCATGGAGGTCGTTCAGATCGAAGCAGTAAGGAATACAAAGTTCACCCAACGCTTCACGGGCGCTGTTGAGTTTACCGGCATCACGGCCTATGATGATGGTACGGATATTGTTTTGGGTAAACTTCCGGCTGATTGCCAGTCCGATTCCGGAACCGCCTCCTGTTACTACCGCTATGCTGGGTTGTGGTACATTTTCCATTTGTTCGGGTTGGTTTTCCTGATGGTTACGTCATGTTGAAGTTTCCGGTCTTGCGAAGAGAGCGGCAGCAAACAGCCTGGTGCTCACTCCGAAAAAAAAGTTATCTTGTAGCGCACCTTTACAGCAGGTGCACTGCAAAGATTGCGCAAAATTGTATCAATTGCCTTTCCTGCTATCCCGGTGCATAAGGAAAGCGTAAAGATTGATAATAGTCCAATGTGTGTTTGGGTTTTTCAACGCCCTCGGGTATGGGCATTTTTGAAAACTGCTGAAAGTAGGAGAGGCAGGCATTGCGCCACCATACTGCCTCCTCTTCCTGGATGGCGAGCAGCATCTGTACCTGTTTGAACCTTTCTGCATCTATAAAAGCTGCCAGCCCATCCCATGCTTTTCGCATATGCCGTACCGTTTCTACGCCTGACTGGTATTTAAAACACATTTCTTCCCATAAACTCCTGCCCGATTGCAGGGTGTGCGTCCAGGGCACGCGATGAAACCATAGCAGCATACTGTCGGGGCAGGTGCGCACATCTTTCCAATGCGCGGCCGCTTCGGGATGATATTGCGCCAGTGCATTGCTGCCGGTGGCAGTGCGGTCGAAGCCTATGCCTGTTGAATCGGCACGGTGAAAATATACCGGGTTCCAGTCGGCACGCGGGGCTCTGTCCCACCAGGGCGCCGGACCGTAATGATGCCCGTATCCCATGATATGGTGCAGCCCCAGCGGTGTCATATAGTTCACAACCGCATCATAAGAAGCCAGCATCAGCTGTTTTACCGGTTGAATGAAAGAGGTATTGTTGGAAAAGGTTTGCCGGATCCATTCCTCCGCCAGGTCGGCAGATGAAAGCGTATGGTCCCAGGCCAGCCGACCGTAAGCGTACCAGTTGGCTTGTCCAAACAGGTGCCCCGTCCAGTTGCGGTCTGACCCGATATTGGCCACACCGGCCATGCCGCTGAGTGATTGCTGATGCAGTGAGCCGTCAATCACTTTGGCTACTGTGGAGCCTTTGCCGTTGACATAGGTATCGGCATCCAGCACTTCCCGGAAAAGAGAAGAAAGATATACAAGGTGCGTGGCAAAGCCGAGGTATTCCTGCGTAAGCTGAAATTCCATCATCAATGGCGTTTCAGGCATGGCGCCGAACAAAGGATGAAAAGGTTCGCGAGGCTGGAAGTCGATGGGACCGTTCTTTACCTGCACCATCACATTTTTGCGAAACTTGCCATCGAGTGGTTTGAACTCGTCATAAGCCTGCTTGAACCGGTCCACATCTTTTTCATTGCTGTATACGAAAGCGCGCCACATCACAATGCCCCCATAGGGCGCAACGGCGTCGGCCAGCATATTGGCACCATCGGCATGGGTGCGTTGGTAGTTTTGCGGACCAGGTTGTCCTTCCGAATTGGCTTTCACCAGAAAGCCGCCAAAATCGGGTATATAACGGTAAATAGTAGCCGCTTTTTCTTTCCACCAGGCCTGCACCTCCGGATCGAGCGGGTCGGCGGTTTTCAGTTTGCCGATTTCCACCGGCGCACTGAAACGGGCGGTAAGGTATACGCGGATGCCATAAGGACGAAATACAGCCGCCAGTGCCGCTACTTTTTCAAGATACAGATCGGTGAGTATCCAGGCGTTTGCATTTACATTGGTGAGCACGGTGCCGTTGATGCCAATGGAAGCATTGGCCCTTGCATAATCTTTATAGCGTGGATCGATGTAACCGGGCAAACGGTGCCAGTCCCAGATGGATTGGCCTGCATACCCGCGCTCAACAGTTCTGTCGAGATTGTCCCAATGATTTAGTACGCGGTGCGCAATGCGCGGAGCGCTTGCTATGTTCAGTTGTTGGATAGGTTGATGCGTTTGCAGCAGGCGCAGGAAATGAAAAACGCCGTATAACACGCCCGTTTCAGTATTGGCGGTAATGACAATACATTTCTTTCCGTTGAAGGATGTTGTGGCAATGACAAATCCTTCCTTACCTGTTTCCCTCAGCCGGCTGTGCAGGGGCAGTTGCTCAATGGCTTTGACAGTGGCAGGCGTGCCCGCAACAACGGCGTTGGCGGTAAGTGATGGTTGCAACGGGATATTTTTACCCAATAATCCGTTGAGCCCCCTGGTCAGTTCTTCCCGTATTGCGGAGAGGGTGGGAGCATTGCCCGGTACATAGATGCTTCTGACCTGCGACCGGTATTGGGCGAGTAGTTGACTGTTTTCGATCAGGCGATACCGTAACCAAAGTTCATAACCGTCTTCTGCCCGGGTGATGCCGAGTAACAGTAGCGTAGCAAACAATAGAATAGTTCTTTTCATAAGCAAACTGGGGCCGGCTGTCCATTCCGGTTTGGGGTGAAAAGCAAGATCATAACTTTTTCCCGGCATGCCAGGCGGGAACAAATTTCACCAGAAAGGCGCTTTGCGCTACAATCGGTTACATACCAAAATTTCATAGCTAAATTAGTCAAAGTTTTGCAATATTTGATGCAATCGGTTGCATTTATTTTGGATTGCATCTTCCTTCTTTACTGGTCCGTCCGGAAAGGTGATGCCGGCAATCCTTCTTTGTTATAAAGATTGGGATTAACCGGGTTATCTGCCCACGCATACCGCACATATTTGGGTGCTGCCACTTCATCGCTCCACACCACTACAGAATTCCCTTCAATTTTTGCCTGTGCCCACACAAATTTTTTATCGGCGCCTGCAATGGCAAATTCAGCCGGCGGTTCTCCATCGTTTGTTATTAAGCTGCTTCCCGTATGAGTGAATCGGACGATGATCTTATTTCCTTCTATAGTAGCCGATTCAAAAAGCGGACCTGCATGCTCGATGGATTCTCCATAGGCCAGTTTCATGGCAGCGAGCGCCAGTCGTTCACCTACATCTTTTTTGTTATCGGGATGAATATCGTTCCATTCTCCCAGGTCAATGGCAACAGCCATGGCCGTATTGGGCACTTCCAGTGATTGCAGTTGTGCTTCGCGCATGAGCGCCCAATTGCTTTCGGAAGGCAGGTAGTTATAGTCCATAAAGCCGGGCAGTTGCACATACAAAAAAGGCAGTTCGCCCTGGTCCCATAACCGGCGCCAGTCGTGGATAAGCGCTGCCTGCAGTTGCCGGTATTCCTGCGGACGCCCAGCATTGCTTTCGCCCTGGTACCAGCAAAACCCTTTGATGGTATAAGCAGTGACCGGCGCCACCATAGCGTTGTACAAGGCCGTGGGTTGATGCTGTATGTTAATGCCACCACCTGTAAACGGTGCCGGCGGAAACACATCGCCCACTTTGTATTGCCAGTAACCTTTCAGGTCAATGGTATCGTTGCCGGCAAACAGGCAATACGGTTTATCAGGCACAAACCCACCTTTGCCATAGTGATTGGTAACGCGGATGACAAAAAGGTTTTTACCGGCGCGTAACACGCCTGCAGGAATTTTATACCGGCGCTGGGGATATTGATAGGTGGTGTTGCCCACACGTTTTCCGTTAATATACAGTTCATCTGCATCCACAATCCTGCCCAGCCAAACGGTAGCAGGCTGGCCGGCCATGGAGGCGGGCACTTCTATTTCTTTTCTGTACCATACCACACCATTAAGGTCTTTGATGCCCTGGTCTTCCCAATATCCCGGAATAGCAATGGTGCGCCAACCTTTAGGCACATACGAAGGATCGTACCACTTGCCAGTGATGCCCTTGTCTGTTTGCTGTGCGGGCCTGCTGGTATTGGCAGCACTGCGTTGCAGGCTATTGATATAAGCTGTATCCTTGTTCTTCTCTATCGTATGCAGTATGGCAGGGAATGCCTTCAATCCTTCCTCGCTCGTCCAGGCTTCTATAGGCGTACCGCCCACACTGGCGTTGATAATGCCAATGGGAATTTTATAGCGATCGTATAATTTCTTTGCAAAAAAATAGGCTACAGCAGAAAACGGTCTTACCTGGTCGCCTATGGCGGGCTGCCAGTCACCGGGCGGCAGGTCCTGCTGCGGGCCCTGCAGGTTGGATGTAGTGGGAATCCAGAATTGCCGGATCTCGGGGTAGTTGGCGGTGGCAATGTCGCGGGCATAGGTTACATCGTGGATGTTCAACTGGTGCACCATATTGCTTTGCCCGCTGCAGAACCATACATCGCCGAAGAGAATTTCCCGCAAAGTGATGCGGTTGCTGGCGATGATGTCCATGGTATAGGGGCCGCCGGCAGGTGTAGACGGCAGCGCTATACGCCAGTTTCCATTAGCGTCCGCTTTGGTTTTGTAGGTTTTATTGTTAAACCGTACGGTCACCCGTTCGTTGGCGGATGCCCAGCCCCAGATATTTACGGAAGCATCCCGCTGGAGGACCATGCTGTCTTTAATCAAAGCCGGCAGCCGTACCTGCGCCAGTGATGGCAAGACAAGCAGCAGGTAAGCTGTAAGGGACGGGAGTTTTTTGAAAAGCATGCTTAGAGAATATTTTGTTTGAAGTTTAATTATTGCGACTACTCATTTCCGAACAAACCTGTCATCACCTCCGTTGGCTTCACTTGAAATAACCGGTCTCAGGCGGTCCAAGATACGTTTCAGGCATGCCTACAAAATCAATCACCAGTTTCTGCAACACTACGCCCGGGTTCACCATCCAGAACTTCAGCACATGCCTGCCACTGCCTGCTATGGTATGCTTGCTTGATTTGATGATGATATTTTCCGCCACCCATTTGTTCCATATGCCGGTGCCGGTGGCTTTGTCTTCCCTGTTGATGCTGATGATCTGCGGCGCCTCATCATCCACCGAAATGGCATATTGCAGTCCTTCCGGCGTATTGTGAAAATTAAGGGTAGGGGAAAAATAGGCATACACCGTGAAATTTCCTTTACTGTAGGTATGGAAATCATATTCCACATGAGGTGCATTGCCGCCGGGTTGCTGTTCGGGGGCAGTTACCGGAAAGGCTGTGATGGCGGAGCTTGTCCGGCCATGGTCCGGTAGCACCGTCCAGGTAATGCCGTTCGTGTTTACGGCATGGGTAAAGTGGTGGGCGTCCATCGACACCAGCCGGTTTGTTTCTACATGATAAGGCCGCCTTGCCTCCTGCACCACCACTACCGGCTCTTCCTTTGCGGCAGGCATGGCTGCTTCAATGGTTTGCCGCACCGGGTCGGCGTTTACGTATTGCACCTCCGGCATTTTCTGTACAGGCGGTTGCTGCCAGTATGTATAGCCAATATGCGTCTGGCTCATCATATGGTTCCATTTGCCATTGTTCAACTGGTGATATTCCAGGGTGATGAGTGAATCCATTGCATACAATTGTTTTACCCGGTTGGCATATTCGTTGGCAGCGACGTCTTTCCTGTCTGCTGCCATCCTGTTCAATGCAACGTAATAATACAGCTCATTCAGGTTGGCGCAGGCTTTTACCGGGTGCAGCACCAGTTGGAAATAGGCGTCCCTGTACGAGGATGGCAATGCGGCATAGATTTTTTCTGCGCGACTGCGCAGTTCGTTATATTCCTTCACCACCCGTTCCCATTCGTTGGCTGGCAGACTGTAGGTATCTGCATCGAGCAGCTCCGGTTTTCTCCGTGCATTATACTTGGCATAGAGCGCCAGTATCTCGGCAATTTCTTTTGCGTAGGCGGCACCGAATTGCGCTGCTGCCCATTGTTCGCTATATGCCTGTATATCATTGGGGCCAATCCTGTCGGGATTCCAGGCATAATCAAGAAAGAAAGAAATGGGAAACTCCATCGGTTTGATATCGCCTACATTCACGATCCAGATTTGTTTTACGCCATAGGCCCATGCCAGGTGCATCTGTTCCCAGATGCGGGGCAGGGGATTGGTGTTTACCCATTTGTAATTGCGCGGGCCGCCTACATAATCGAAATGATAGTAGATGCCATAGCCACCTTTGCGCGGGCTGTCGGTGAGCTTCGGTACGCGCCGGATATTGCCCCAGTTATCGTCGCACAACAATAAGGTAACGTCGTCGGGTACGCGCATTCCCTTGTCGTAATAATCCTGCACCTCTTTGTACAGGGCCCAGAGTTGCGGTGTTTCCGATGCCGGTTTGCCGGTGACCTCTTCGATGATGGTACGCTGATCTTTTACGATTCTTTCGAGCAGGGCGGTAGCGGTTTCGCGGGTCATGGGTTCATCGCCGTCGCCGCGCATGCCAATAGTGACGATCTTTTCGTTGGTGGCACGCTGCATGCCATAGCGCCAGAACTCCTGTAGTTTGGCGGCATTGCTGTCGTAATTCCATTTGCCCGAACCGTATCTTCTCCATTCATCGTGCGCACGCATGAGCGGTTCATGGTGGGAAGTGCCGATCACGATGCCATAACGCCGGGCCATGTCCCTGTTGAGCGAATCATCATCGTAAAAAGCATTGCCCCACATGGCGGGCCAGAGGTAATTGCCTTTCAGTCGGAGAATGAGTTCAAATACCTTCTCATAGAATTTATGATTGAAACCGCCGAACTTTTCCCGGCTCCATCCCGACAGGGCAGGCGCTTCGTCGTTGATGAAGATGCCGCGGTATTTCACCTGGGGCGCATCGTTGATCAACACATTTTTTTTGATGAATAGCTGTGCTTTCTTTTTTACCGGTACATCGGCCCACCAGTACCAGGGAGAAACGCCCAGTTGCCGTGACAATTCCATTACGCCATATGCCGTACCACGCCGATCGCTGCCGGCAATGATCAGGGCATGTGGAATTTTACTGGTAAGGTTGGCGATGGATTGAATGGTGTATGCTTCCCATTTGCCTTTCAGGTAATCGATACGGAATTTTTTCTCCCTGCTTAATGAACGGACCAGCGCTCCTTGTGCAGAACCAATGATAATAGCCGTGCCTTTCTGCGTTGGAATGGCAGATAGCATAGCAGGTTCTTTACCGGTTACTGCCAGCAAATCTTTTTGCAGCAATGCTGCAGCCAGTTGTACGGTGGAATCTTCATCGGGACTAACGCAGATAAACACATTGTTTAGTGCGAATGAACCGGCAGACAAAGCGGTGTCAACAACCTGTTGTGCCTGCAGGGTGGCGTGCTGCAGCAAGGCAAAGGCAACAATCGTCAGGAGTTTTTTCATACAATATAATATATAATACTTGCAATCGGTTGCATAAAAATCGTGAAAAAATTGTAATTTCAAAGTACAAGTTTTTTGTTTCAGGACCGCCTGTTGTCACTGTTATGACTGGTTATTTTTACGACCAGTGGAGCGCCAGCAGCTATCCTTCAACAATGCTTTGCTGCATTATTATAAAGATGTTCAATGGCCCGGTGGTATATTGCCATTCTACCATAAATATTTAATTACTCCCAGTGCTGTCGGGCATTTTCCTGCATAAGAAAGATAAAATACTGCAAAGCGGTTCCTCATAGCATGAAGGTTTTGCGCTTCGGCCCACATTTTTTAGACCCCAGGTTACCAGGATCCCCCTTTTCAGCCACACCGTTAAAAAACGGTGCAACCGGCTGTTATTCCGCGCTATGGCTGCTGCTGGTCACAGCCCCGATGGGGTAGATTTTCAAAAAAAATACTGCAATCGGTTGCATTTTTTGGAATTTTATCTATATTCGTTTCCGGAACCAGTGCATCCACAATGTTATGAAGGGACCAGTACCAGGAGCGCGAAATCACTGGAACCCGAATGCCTGCTTGTAGTGAGTGTGATCTTGTGCAGGGCTTTGCAAAGCGCTAACCACTGCTTCACATTGATGGAGCAGGAAAAAATTACGATTGCAAGGTTGAACTGTTAACCAACCAACACTGCTGTATGAAACAACGTCATTTTCCCTCAACTGCCCGGTGCCGGCTGCCCAACGCAGCGCGGCTGATCTGCTCCAGGGCCTTTTCTCCGGTTACCATAGGTTGTGATCATAGTAGCGTCTTCCGGGCGAAAGCCTCCTGTGCCTGTATTCAATTCATGTAATCCTGATATACGTATTTGCTAAAAACACTAACCAATTCTTGTTTATGAAAAAGACTGCAAAACAAAAGCGACCTGCAGGCATGTTGTCCGGACTTTTGGGCCGGCTGATGGTTGTTGGTCTGATCGCTGTCGGTTTACTGGCCGGTACGCTTCCTGCATGGGCACAGGAAAAGACCGTTCGCGGTACCGTCGTCGGGTCTGGCGGAACCCCGGTGGCCGGTGCTTCTGTAAATGTGAAGGGAGCAAGCGGCGGCACCATGACCAACTCGGATGGCCAGTTTACGATCAGGGCTTCCAAAGGCGATGTGCTGGTTATTTCGAACGTTGGTTTTACTACCAAAGAAGTAACAGTAGGCGATGCGGATAACATCACCATTACGTTGGATGCCCGCGCAGAAGAATTCAGCGAAGTAGTAGTGGTAGGTTACGGTACACAACGCAAGGAAGCAGTGACCGGTTCTGTGGTTTCGGTAAGTGGTGATAAAATGCGTGAAATACCTTCACCCAATATTTCGCAGGCGTTGCAGGGCAGAGTGGCCGGTATGGAAATGTCGCAGACTTCTACCCGCCCCGGCGCTATCATGCAGATCCGTATCAGGGGTACCCGCTCACTTACTGCAGACAACAATCCTTTGATTGTGCTGGACGGTATACCCTACGTGGGTTCACTGGCAGATATCAATCCCAACGATATCAAAAGCATTGAAGTATTGAAAGACGCCTCGGCCACGGCCATCTATGGTTCGCGTGGGGCCAATGGCGTTATATTGGTTACTACCGACAAGGGTTCGCGGAATGGAAAGGCGCGCGTAAAGTACAGCGGCTATGTAGGCGCGCAGACAGTGTTTGCCAAATACCCCATGATGAACGGACCGGAATTTGCCAAACTGCGTGCTGCCAGGGGCCAATATACCAACGGTCCTGATGAATCAGACGATGTGAATACCGACTGGCAGGATTTGTTCTACAAAACCGGTATGGTAACCGATCAGAACGTTAGCCTGTCTGGCGGTTCGGAATTGAGTTCCTATAATTTCGGTTTGGGTTATTACCAGAACCAGGGCGTAGTGCCCACGCAGCAATACACCCGTTATTCACTGCGTGGTTCGCTGGACCAGCAGATAGGAAAATTGTTCCGCTTCGGCTTCACTTCTTACAATAACTACAATCTTACGGAAGGTAACCAGGTGGGCTTGTACAATATACTGAGTATGTCGCCGCTGGCTTCTCCCTATAATGAAGATGGCTCACTGAAAAGGATCATACGCATGGCCAGCGACGACCAGTTTGTTTTCACCAGGGATGTGGTGGAACAATTAACACGCGATGGTCAGTGGCTGGACGAAACACGTGGCTTTGCTTCCTATAACGCGGTGTACGGCGAAGTGAAAGCGCCCTTCCTGGAAGGCCTGAAATACCGGGTGAACCTCGGCCTGGATTATGTACAACTCAATGGCGGCGCTTATACGGGACAGGGTATCGGAAACACCAACCCCAATACCGAGGCCACTGCTTCAATAGACAGCAGGACCACCTATCACTGGACGCTTGAACATTTGCTCACTTTCGACCGCACCTTTGGCGGTAAACATACCATCAATGCAGTGGCATTGTATTCTGCAGAGCAAAGCAAGTACAACAGGAGCAACATGTCGGCACAGGACATTCCCGCCGACCAGTTCCAGTTCTATAACCTCGGCAGGGCCAACGGCAATATTACGGTAGATCCCAACAACCAGGATTACCAGTTGTGGGGACTGATGTCGTGGATGGGCCGTGTGATGTACGCTTTTGACAACCGTTATATGATCTCTGCTACCATTCGTTCCGATGGTTCTTCCAGGCTGGCGCCGGGGCATAAGTGGCACACCTATCCCGCCGTGTCGGTGGGTTGGAATATCGGCAACGAAGCGTTTATGGACAATGTAACGTTTATCAATAACCTGAAAATACGGGCGGGGTTCGGTCAAACGTCCAACCAGGCCATTGCTCCTTATGCCACGCTGGGCGTATTAAGCACCAGGCCCTACAACTTTGGTCCTACCGGGTATGCTACCGGCTTGTATGTGACCCGTATTCCGAATCCTTCACTGGGCTGGGAATTCTCCAAGACCTGGAACTTTGGTGTTGACTTCTCGCTGTTGAAGAACCGCTTGTCCGGTACCATTGAGTACTACATCACCCGGACGGAAGATGTGTTGCTGGGCCTGGGGCTGCCTCCCACCTCAGGGGTGGATTTGATCAACTCCAACGTGGGTACTACAGAAAACAAAGGATTTGAGCTGGCATTGAATGGCGTGATCATCGACGACAGGGACGGCTGGCGCTGGGAAGCAGGCGTAAACTTCTACATCAACAGGAACAAACTGGTATCGCTGGCTTCCGGTCTTACAAGAGATGAAGGCAACTGGTGGTTTGTTGGCCACAATATCAACGCCATATACGATTATAAACGCATTGGCATCTGGCAGTCGAGCAAGGATAGCATGGACAATTACATGAATATCCTGGAACCGGCGGGCAAAGTAGGGATGATCAAGGTGTTGTATACCGGAGGATATAACGAGGATGGTACACCGAAGCGTGCCATCGGCCCCGATGACCGCCAGGTGATAGATGTTGATCCGGATTTCCAGGGTGGTTTCAATACCGTGGTATCGTATAAAGGATTTGACCTCGGTATAGTTGGCTTCTTCAGGAGCGGTGGTATCCTGTTCAGCACCATTCATGGTTCCAGCGGTTACCTGAACATGCTGACCGGTCGCCGCAACAACCTGAAAGTAGATTACTGGACTCCTGAAAACCCGAACGCGAAATATCCCAGTCCCGCTGCGCCTATCAGCAGTGATAACCCACGGTATGGGACCACGCTCAGTTATTTCGATGGGTCATTCCTGAAAATCCGCACCATCACACTGGGATATGATTTCAACAGGAGCGTGATCAAAAACAATAATGTGAGAATGCGCATGTACTTCACCGTGCAGAACCCGTTTGTGCTGTTCTCGCCGTTCCATAAAGAGTCCGGGCTGGACCCTGAAACCAACTCGTATGGCAACGAAAATGTGGCGAGCCCGGGGTCCATCAGCGGCAATCAGGACCTGCTCCGTCGTTTGCTCACGGTAGGGTACAACACTCCTGCTACCCGGAATTATATTCTTGGCGTTAACCTGTCATTCTAAAACCAACGAACATGAAACACATTCCCATAAAAATTGTCATATGCGCGGCGGTACTGCTGACATTAGCGCCAGGATGCGGTAAAATCCTGGATGAACAGCCCCGCAGTTTTTTCGATCCCGGCTATTTTAAAACGGAAAAAGGAGTGTATGGCGGGATCACTTCTTTGTACGCACACCTGCGATTTATTTACGGTCAGCCTTATTTCTACAATGCGCTGGAAACCGGAACGGACGAATATACCTGGGGACAGAGCGCCGATGCCAACTTCAAGGATATGGACCTGAGTGGGGTAGGTAATCTTACGCCTGCTTCCAGCCGTTCGGATGTATTGTGGCCGGTAGCCTTTTCCAACATCAACACGGCCAATGGTATCATTGAAAATGCCGAAGCGGCCGGTACCATTCCTGCTTCGCTCATTGCAGAAGCTTATTTTTTCCGCGCCTTCGATTATTTTTTGCTGGTGCAGACATTTGGGGGCGTGCCCCTCGACCTCGGTGCAGGTGAGTTGAAGTTCAATACTTCTGCAGTAAGAACTTCTGTACGGAATACAGTGCCGGAAGTATATACCCGGGCCATTTTCCCTGACCTGCTTAAAGCGATTGAAGATTTACCGGCCACGCCCCGCACCACCGGTACGGCTACCAAAACGCTGGCACGCCTGTACCTGGCAAAAGCATATCTCACGTATGCATGGTGGTTAGAGAATCCCAATAATATTCCTACTTACCCCGAAACAAACAGGGTAGACCCGGATGGTCATGATGCGCAATGGTATTTCCAGAAAGCTTATGACGTGGCTGTGCAGGCGCTGGATGATCCTGCCGATTTTGGCCTGGAAACCACCTTCTATGATTTGCACAGGGGCGGCAACGACCGCAACAAGGAAGTACTGTTGTATGCTGATCACACGCAGGAAAATGAATTCTATAACGGCTCCTGTCTCAGTTGTTTCAGTGGCGAAGCAGGCCAGGGCCAGAATACGGCTGTGTGGATGGTCACCTGGAACTATACCCAGATGAAAAGCGCTTCCGAACCCGGCGGGGGGGGCGATCCCATTTTCCCTGTGCAAAGGGAAGCCGCTCAGGGATTGGGACGGCCTTACGTGCGTATGGCGCCCATACAGGAAGTATTTAAAAACACTTTTGCCGATAAAACAACCGACTCCCGCTACGACGGCACGTTCAGTCTCGTTTATCGGGCCAACTGGCCCAAGGGCGGTACTCCCAACGCAGTGCTCTACAATGCCAACGATATGGAGGTATATCCCGGCGATCGGATATTGACCTTCCTCGAAAGAGATACCAACGTCATTCAATTTCCTGCCGGTGAAAATGTTAGTTTCCCCGGAAGAGTATCGAATGGCATAGGAGCAGGCCAGATGCCCGGCAGGGCCGACTGGGTGATGGGTCCCAGCAATATCAGCAGAATTGTATTTCCTGGTTTATGGAAACTGGGCGTATACCGTACCGACAATGGTACCGGTCTTGGACAACCGAACGCAGGCAGCACCCGTCCCTTCAAGATTGCCCGGTTTGCAGAATTGTATTTCATAGCTGCCGAAGCGGCTGTAAAAGGGGCTACTACGGTGGCCGGTAAAACCGCCTACGACCTGATTGCCCAGGTTCGTGCGCGCGCCGGCAGGTGGAAATTCTCGAACAGGGACAATGCACCGTATGAGGTGGACAAAAGTGCCGACATGATTGCCGCCACGCCGACCAACATAGACATTTACTATATTCTGGAAGAGCGTTCCAGGGAGTTCTTTGGCGAAGGCTATCGCTGGTTTGATCTCGTTCGTACACAGAAATGGGCTGAACTGGCCGGCACTTACACGATTTGCGGCGATCAATATTATCACCATACGCCGGTTACGTACACACGAACTATTCTGCCGCACCATTACCTGCGTCCCATTCCGCAGGGGCAGATTGACCGTTTGGCGATGACGCCTGAAGAAAAAGCGGCGTACCAGAATCCCGGGTATAATTGATGGGTGAACTATCGCCAATAACGAGAATATTCGGTACTCTATATTATGGATAAAGGAGAGATGAGATATGCTCTCCTTTATTATTTTAACATCCGATCTATTTTAATATTGGATCATGCGACCTGCTCAACGAATACGTCCATACCAGGAATCAATGCGGGTATGCTATTCCTGATAAAGAATGCCGGAACATTGAACGCCTTAAGGCAAGTGTAGGTAGAGTCCGAAAGCCGGCAAGTACATCTTACCGTCTTCCGGACTTTTGTTTTTGGGAATTGCCGGTCTGATGAATTACTTCTTTCCTTTTTTCAAGGATGATTCGCGAATGATGAGCTCCGAACGTAACAGGATGGTGTTGGTAGCCGTGATGTTGGAAACCCCGTTGAGGTGGTTAATGAGATTGCGTGCGGCAATTTCACCCATTTCATAACCGGGATAATTGATGGTAGTAAGATTGGGTTCTACCACGGTAGACACAGGGTCGTTGTTGAAGCCTACAAAGGCAATGTCTTTTGGAATGGCAATGCCGGATTGTTTCAGCGCCAGCATACAGCCAACAGCGCAGTTGTCGTTGGCCACGAAAACTGCATCGGGCAAAGGTTTCATCTGGCGGATGGTTTCCGCTGCCTGTGCGCCGGCTTCCTGGCTCAGGTTGCTGATGATCACGTAGTCTTCTCTGAATTTGATATTGCTGTCCGCCAACGCCTGCTTGTATCCCTGCAAACGGTCAACGTATACATTTCGTTTAGGCGTGGCTGTAATGTGTACGATGCGTTTGCATCCCTGGTCAATCAGGTGACGGGTGGCTTCGTAAGCAGCTTTCCGGTTATCGATCAGCACATTCACGCTGTTCTTGTTGTCGGTAACGCGGTCGAAGAAGATGAGCGGTATGTTTTTCTTTACAAATACATCGAAATGGCTGATGTCGTCGGTATCGTATGCCAGTGAAACCAGCAGGCCGTCCACGCGGTTGTTGAACATGGTGCGGGCGCTGGCCATTTCTTTGGGAGCGCTTTCGGACGACTGGCTGATGATGAGGTTATATCCTTCTTCATTGGCCACTTTTTCCATACCTGCAATCACCGTAGACATGAAGTAACTGTTCAGTCGCGGTACAATCACACCAATGGTATTGGTGGTTTGCTTCCGCAGGTTACGGGCAAAGTTGTTCGACCGGTAGCCCATTTCGCGGGCAAGATCAAAAATGCGTTTCTTGGTTTTCTTGCTGATCGCAGGATGGTCTTTCAAACCCCTGCTCACAGTAGCGGGAGAAATATTCAGCTTGCGTGCCAGGTCGTAAATCGTAACTTCTTTGTCCTGTAACATAGTGGGGAGATAATGGTAAAAGTAGGATTTTTTTTAAAAAATACATGCAATCGGTTGCACGTTTAATTTTTATAGCGAAATTAGTCGGGTGAAAGGCTTTGGGAAAGGGCAGGTGCCTAGGATGGCGAATTGAGCTTTTGGGTTGTAAATCAATTGGTTTCTTCAGGCCGTGCTTTTGTTGCTGCAGCGGCTGCCGGTTGCGTTTTATTGCAATGGCCGGCAGACAGGTTTTGCCCTTTTCCGGGCGATTTTGCAGCAATTGTTGCTTTGACAGTTGCACAAATATGGGATGGCCTGGAGAAAGGAAAGCGAAGCCATATGATTGGCCACCAGGAAGGAAAGGGGGGCTGCGTTCGAGTAGCTTTCAGGAGGGAAAGGGGGGCTGCGTTCGGGCAGCTTTCAGGAGGGAAAGGGGGGCTGTGTTCGGACAGCTTTCAGGAGGAAAAGGTGCCTGTGTTTAATCTGCTTTCAGGAAGGAAAAGGATGCCTGTGTTTGAGCAGCCATCAGGAGGATGAAAAAGCCTGCGTATGTCAGCATCGCCCTGTTCAATGGTTTAATTGCTAAATTGCCTGCCGTTTCCAATGAAATGATCACCAGATTTTTTAACCATAACACACTAACCAATCAACCATAAAAATTTCCCGACACTATGTTAATGGAACAAACAATGCGCTGGTATGGCCCCAACGATCCCGTCAGTTTGTGGGACATCCGGCAGGCGGGATGTACCGGTGTGGTGACCGCACTGCATCACATTCCCGTAGGAGATATCTGGACAGTTGAAGAGATCAGCAAACGCAAAGCAGCGGTGGAAGCGGCCGGGTTGACCTGGACGGTGATTGAAAGTCTGCCTGTGCATGAAGACATCAAAAAACAAACCGGCAACTATCAATTGTATATAGAAAATTACAAGCAAAGCCTGGCCAATGTGGCAGCCTGCGGATTGAAAGTGGTTACCTACAACTTCATGCCCATACTCGACTGGATGCGAACAGACATCAATTATACCATGCCCGATGGCAGCAAGGCGCTCCGGTTTGAAAAATCGGCATTCATTGCATTCGACCTGTTTCTGCTGAAGCGCCCCAATGCAGAAAAGGATTATACACCGCAGGAAATTGAGAAAGCCAGGCAGCGGCTATCCACTATGACAGAAGAAGAAAAGGAAATCCTGTATCGCAATGCCCTGCTGGGCCTGCCGGGCAGTGAAGAACGTTTTACTGAAGAACAAATTCTTGCTGCATTGAAAACTTATGCAGGCATCGATGCCAGAAAATTGAAGCAGCATTTATTCTATTTCCTGCAGCAGGTAGTGCCGGTGGCAGAGCAGCATGGATTGAAAATGGCCATCCATCCCGATGACCCTCCTTATCCCATTCTCGGGTTGCCTCGTGTGGTAAGCACCGAACAGGATGCCCGCGAATTGCTGGATGCAGCGCCTTCGCCTGCCAATGGGCTTTGTTTTTGTACCGGCAGCTACGGCGTGCGGGCAGACAATGATCTGCCAGGGATGGTAAAGCGCTTGGGTGATCACATACACTTTTTACACCTGCGCAGCACGAAGCGTGATGAAGAGGGAAATTTTTATGAAGCGGATCATCTCGATGGCGATGTGGACATGTATGCGGTGGTAAAAGAAATCCTGTTGCTGATGCGTAGAAGGAAAGTGTCTATTCCCATGCGTCCAGATCATGGTCACCAGATGCTGGACGATCTGAAGAAAACAACTTATCCGGGGTATAGCGCCATTGGGCGGTTGAGGGGGTTGGCGGAATTGCGGGGATTGGAGTTGGGGATTCATAGAAGCCTTGGATAGACCATAAATCTTATCCCATGATCATCGTCATACAATGTAAAGACCAGGTTGGACTGGTAAGCAATATTGCCGGCGTGCTTGCTGCAGAAGGATTGAATATTGTTTCCCTGCGGGAACATGTGGATATGGACGGCCGCAGGTTTTTTATGCGCGTGGAAGTAGAGCAGGAAACCGATGCCCACGTATTGCGCCACCAACTTACAAAAGTTTTGCCCGAAGGAGCTTCTGTTGCTGTAAATCCTTTGCCCGAAAAGAAAGTGGTGGTGATGGTGACCAAAGAACACCATTGCCTGGCCGATATTCTCATCCGATATCATTTTCGCACGCTGGGCGCCTCGGTATTATGTGTGATCGGCAATCACGCCACCCTGCAGGATATTTGCGAACGGTTTGATGTGCCTTTTGTTTGCGTGCCCGGTGAAGGAATTTCAAAAGCGTTGTTCGAAGAAAAAATTTTGTCTGTAGTACAGCAATACCAACCGGATTACATCGTACTGGCGAAATTCATGCGCATATTATCGCCATCCTTCCTGGCGCATTTTCCTGACAGGATCATCAATATTCATCATTCCTTTCTTCCTGCCTTCGCCGGCGCTTCTCCCTATCGGCAGGCGTTTGAGCGCGGCGTGAAACTGATTGGCGCTACGGCACATTTTGTTACCGACCAGTTGGATGAAGGACCGATCATTGCACAACAGATCATTCCCGTGAATCATTCCTATACGGCAAGAGACATGATGCGGGCGGGTAAAGAAATTGAAACCGCCGTGCTGGCCCGTGCGCTCCGGCTGGTGTTTGATGACCGGGTGTTTGTGCATAATAATAAGACGGTGGTGTTTGAATAAGGGGGCCGGCATTGGTTAAGCAACTATTTCACATTTACTTGCGTCTGGATGGTCGCTCAAAATATTATTTATATTTTCGACCGACCAACCAAACCAATCACAATGCGAAGATTGTTGCTGATCCTTTCTTTTTTCATTACCTGCATTGCCCTCAACGCACAGGTAACCGTTAAACAACTGCTATGCGAATATCTTCCCAACCCTATGGGCATCGACGCGGAACGTCCGCGCTTCGCCTGGCAACTGCACAGTGAACAACGCAATGTTGCACAATCAGCCTATGAAATTGTAGTAAGCAGTGCTGAAAACCCCACGCCCTCCAAAAGCAAAAACGTGATCTGGCGCACGGGAAAAGTGTTTTCCAATCAATCAGTGCATGTGCCCTATGGCGGACCAGCCTTGCAGCCCGGTAAACGCTATTACTGGCAGGTGCGTGTATGGGACCAGCACGGTAAAGCATCTGCGTGGAGCGAACCGGCATATTGGGAAATGGGATTGCTTACACCGGCCGACTGGAAAGCCTCCTGGATTTCGCCGGGATATAAAGAAGATGAAAAAATGCGGCCCAGTCCGTTGATGCGAAAAACATTCTCCACAAAAAAGAAAGTGCGTGCTGCACGTGCCTATATTACCGCCAGAGGTTTGTTTGAAGCCTTTATCAACGGCAAAAGAGTAGGGGATGCTTATCTGACCCCCGGGTGGACCAGCTACAACAAGCGACTGCAGTATATGGTGTTTGATGTAACCCCGCTGTTGCAGCAGGGAGAAAACGCGCTGGGCGTACAATTGGGCAATGGCTGGTACCGCGGTTTTCTGGCATGGGGCAATCAACACAATATCTATGGACGGGAACTGGCCTTGCTGATGCAACTGCACATCACTTATACAGACGGCACAACCGATACCATTATCACCGACAACAGCTGGAAATCCTCTACCGGAGCAATCCGCTACTCGGAAATCTATCATGGGGAAATCAATGATTCACGACTGGAAAAACAGGGATGGACAGAACCGGGGTATGCAGATAGCGATTGGTCAGTAGTTAACGTTGTTGAATATACGAAAGACAACCTGGTGGCCACCTGGAATGAACCCATTCGCAAAAAAGAACGTTTTGCTGCGCAGAAAATATTCCGCACGCCGCGCGGCGAACTGGTAGCGGATTTCGGGCAGAACCTGGTAGGCATGGTGCAACTGACCGTGTCGGGCAAAAGCGGCGATTCGGTAAAGATTTATCATGCAGAAGTGCTGGATAAGGACGGTAATTTTTATACAGAAAACCTGCGTATAGCCCGCCAGGAAAATATTTACGTGCTGAATGGTAAAGGGGTACAGCAATTTGAACCCCATTTCACTTTCCAGGGCTTTCGTTATATCAAGGTAGAAGGATTTCCGGGTGAGCTGAAGCCCGAAAACATTACGGCAGTGGCCATGTATTCCGATATGCCGGTAACGGGCAAATTTGAATCGAGCCATCCGCTGGTGAACCAATTGCAGCACAATATCCAGTGGGGACAAAGAGGCAATTTCCTTGATGTGCCTACCGATTGCCCGCAACGCGACGAGCGCTTGGGCTGGACAGGTGATGCACAGGTGTTCTCGCGCACCGCTGCTTTCAATATGCACGTGCATAACTTCTTTGCCAAATGGCTCCGCGACCTCGAAGCCGACCAGCAGGAATCGGGCGCTGTGCCTTTTGTAATTCCGCAGGTGCTGCGTCCGCATGAAGCCGGCGCTACCGGCTGGGCCGATGCCGCCACCATCATTCCCTGGAATATGTACCTGGCTTATGGCGATACGGCCATACTGCAACGGCAGTACAACAGTATGAAAAGATGGGTGGAATTCATGCGGAATAACAGTGCCAATGATTTATGGAATAAAGGCTTTCATTTTGGTGACTGGTTGTTCTATCGACCGGCAGATGATAACGACGGACGCAGTGCGGTAACAGACAAATACCTGATTGCACAATGTTTTTATGCGCACTCGTTACAGTTAATGGTCAATACGGCAACCATACTTGGCAACAAGGCAGATGCAGAAGAGTATAGCAGCGTTTTGCAAAGAGTGAAAGACGCATTTGTAAAAGAATATGTAACGCCCAACGGCCGCCTGGTATCCGGTACGCAAACCGCTTATGTGCTGGCGCTGCAGTTTGATATGCTACCGGTTTCGCTGCGTCAACAGGCAGCAGACCGGTTGGTGGAGAATATTAAAAGTTACAACTACCATCTTACCACCGGCTTCCTGGGCACGCCGTATCTCTGTCATGTGCTCACAAAGTATGGTTATTCGGATATTGCTTACCGTTTGTTGCTGCAGGAAACCTATCCTTCCTGGCTGTACCCGGTAAAGATGGGCGCTACCACCATCTGGGAGCGTTGGGATGGTATGAAACCGGACCGTACGTTCCAGACGCCCGGCATGAATTCTTTTAATCACTATGCCTATGGCGCTATCGGCGACTGGATGTACCGGGTAATCGCCGGCATCGATACGGATGAATCAGCACCGGGATACCGCAAAATCAGGATCAGGCCGCATATCAGAGAGGGGTTGACAAGGGCCGCTGCCCGGCTCGACACGTATTACGGCGCTATCTATTCGGGTTGGGAAATGAAAGATGGGAAATGCACGTTTGAAGTGCATATTCCGTGCAATACAACGGCCACTATCTATATCCCTGCGAAATCGGAAACTTCTATTCGTGAGAATGGAAGCGCCTTAGGCAGTGTAAAGGAATTGAAGGTAACCGGTAAAGAAGGGGAGTGGATTGTGGTGGAGGCAGGTAGCGGGAAGTACAAATTTGTTGTTGAATAAGGACAGCTATTCCCCTTCCTCTACCTTCGCCAGATACTCCTGCAAATATTTTTTCGGCGGACGCCCGGTAACCTTTTTAAACACCCGGTTGAAGGTCACGGCATTGGTGAAGCCGGTCTGATAGGCTACGGAAGCAAGACTGTCGAAGTCTTCCGCCACAATTTTTTTACAGGCTTCATTGATGCGCACTTCATTGAGGAAAGTGATATAGGTTTTCCGCGTATGTTTTTTGAAATAGCGGCAGAACGCCTGTGGCGTCAGATGCGCCACCTGCGCTATCTGCTGCAGGGTGATATTTTCCGTATAGTGCTCCATCGTATACTGGTAAATATCATTCATGCGCAGGCCTTCCGATTCTGTAATGGTATATTCACTTTGTGAACCGGATAGTGTTTTATACTTTTTGATTGAAGCCAGCAACTGCAGCAGGTTCATGAAGCAGGTAAGTCGGTAGCCATTGCGCGCTTCTTTTACCTGCAACATGCCGGCGCTTACCGGGCGACGCTGCGATGCCGGCACCTGTAACCCGGTCCTGGTGAGCTCCAGGAATTTTTTTACACTAACCATTTCCGGTAGTTCCAGCACTTTTCCAAAGGCGCCTTTCGGGTCTACAAACAGGGTGAGGGCATGTACCTGCTTCCTGCTGCCCCTGGCAAAGTAATCGGGATCGCTTTTAAGGATGTGGGGCTGGTTACTGCCAAAGATGTATATATCACCTGGCTGAAAGCGTTGCATGGCACTGCCCGCTATCAGTGTGCCCTGTCCTTTAATGATCCAGGTGAGCTGGATTTCATTATGGCGGTGCAAATGATTGTAGAAATGGGGCAGGATGTCTTCCTGTACAATGACTGAATGTTCCCTTGAAACCGGTAATGTGAATTGTACAACTTTCATTTAACCAATATTACCAAAAAACTACAACCGCTGCTTCAGGCAGGTTAAATTTGGTTAAGAATTGATTAATTACTAATTGGCTGATGGGTCGCGTGGCTGTAAACACCCATGGAATCACCACAAATTGCCTGCCGGTTAATTTCTGTAATAAACCGATTAATCACTGCATCCAATTCATAAACAGCCTGCAATACCTTTATCAAAAAATTACACATGAGTATTACCTGGAAGGGCGTGTTCCCCGCAATTACTACCAAGTTCAAGGAAGACGATTCGCTCGATACGGAAATGTTTCGCAAGAACCTGCAGGCCCAGATAGCGGCCGGTGTGAATGGCATTATCGTAGCCGGCAGTCTTGGAGAAGCCAGCACCCTTACCACCGCAGAAAAAGAAGTGCTTGTTAAGTGTGCCGTAGAAACCGTAGGCGACCGCATACCGGTATTGTTGAACATTGCAGAAGGCGCTACCCGTGAAGCCATCAGGCAGGCGCAGCTGGCCGAAAGCTGGGGCGCATCTGGACTGATGCTGCTGCCGCCCATGCGTTACAAAAGCGATGACCGGGAAACACTGACCTTCTTTCTCTCAGTAGCGCGTAGTACCGGATTGCCGATCATGATTTATAACAACCCGATTGATTATAAAATAGAAGTCACTTTGGACATGTTCGATGAAATGCAGGTATGTCCCAACATACAGGCAGTAAAAGAATCGAGCCGCGATGTGACCAATGTAACGCGTATGATTAACCGATTTGGTGATCGGTATAAAATTTTGTGCGGCGTAGACACCCTGGCCATGGAAGAAATGGTACTGGGAGCACATGGATGGGTAGCAGGACTGGTATGCGCCTTTCCGCAGGAAACGGTAGCCCTGTACAAGCTGGTAAAAGCAGGCAAAATTGAAGAGGCGCTTGCGCTCAACCGGTGGTTTATGCCCTTGCTGGAACTCGACATTCATCCCAAGCTGGTACAGTATATTAAATTGGCAGAATCCTTTACCGGTATTGGCACTGAGCACGTGCGTGCACCGCGTTTGCCATTGGTGGGCGAAGAAAGGGAACGCATCATCGCCATCATTAAAAAAGGCGTTGCTACCCGGCCACAGCTACAATTGCCTGCAGTAAACCATGCGTAAGAGATACCTGCATGCAGGGCAGGAAAGGAAGCATTAGAAAGGCAAGGTTGAAATCCGGATTTTTGCAATTATGAAAAAAACTTTTTTCTGCATAGATGCGCACACTTGCGGCAATCCCGTGCGGTTGGTGGCAGGCGGCGGTCCGCTGCTCAAGGGCAATAACATGAGCGAAAAGCGGCAGCATTTCCTGCAGGAATACGACTGGGTCCGGAAAGGATTGATGTTTGAGCCCCGTGGTCATGATATGATGAGCGGCAGCATCTTGTATCCCCCGCACGATCCGCAAAACGATGTGGCTGTTTTGTTCATCGAAACAAGTGGTTGCCTGCCCATGTGCGGCCATGGCACCATCGGCACCATTACCATTGCTATTGAAGAAGGATTGATCATACCCAAAGTACCGGGCAAAGTGCGTATGGAAACGCCGGCCGGACTGGTGCTGGTGGAATACAAACTGCGCGCGCAAACAGCATCTCCCAAAGTGGAGAGCGTTAAACTCATCAACGTACCCGCTTTTCTGGCGGCTACAGACATTGAAGTGGAATGCCCTGATCTTGGCCCGCTCAAAGCCGATGTGGCCTATGGCGGTAATTTTTATGCCATCATCGATGTGCAGGAAAGTTTCAAAGGTCTGGAACACTACACCGCGGCGCAACTGGTTGCCTGGGCAAGAGAATTACGGAAACAAATAAACGAAAAGCATGAATTTGTACACCCTGACGATCCCACCATTCGCGGGTGTTCCCATATACTATGGACGGGCGCTGTACTGGACCCGAACAGCACGGCACGCAACGCTGTGTTTTATGGCGACAAAGCCATTGACCGCTCTCCCTGCGGCACCGGCACTTCTGCCCGCATGGCGCAGTGGTATACAAAAGGAAAACTCAAAAAAGGCGACCTGTTCATTCACGAAAGCATTATCGGTTCCAGGTTCATAGGGCGCATTGAAGAGGAAACAACGGTAGGCGGGCGCAAGGCCATTCGTCCTTCAATAGAAGGATGGGCGCGGGTGTATGGCTACAATACCATTACCATCGATCCCGATGATGATCCGTACGCCTATGGTTTCCAGGTGATTTGAGTGATGCTATAGGCGGTTGGGTTGACTCACGCATCCCTGATGAAAATCAGTTCTTTTGCTGACGGTTGTACTGAGATACCCGGCTGGTTCCTGCTAGTTTTGGCATGTTTATAAATCAGTAATTTATTACCATGAACAACATGCCGGACCAGGATTACCTGTTGCAGAAATACAATGTGCCCGTTCCCCGGTATACCAGTTACCCTACGGTACCGCACTGGTATGCATTTGAAAATACCGGTGACTGGCTCAGGGCGTTCAGAGAAGGGTTTCAGCGCGAAAACAGCCTGCACGGCATCAGTCTCTATATTCATCTTCCTTTTTGCGAATCGTTGTGTACGTTTTGTGGTTGCAACAAAAGGATTACCACCAATCATGGTGTGGAGGATATTTATATCAAGGCATTGATCAGCGAGTGGGAAATGTATTGCCGGCTAATGGACGAAATGCCCATTATCCGGGAACTGCACCTGGGCGGAGGAACGCCTACTTTTTTTTCGCCGTCGAACCTGCGCAGGCTGATCATGGCTATTTTGCAGCATGCCATCGTTCATCCGCAATTTGCATTCAGCACAGAGGGTCATCCCAACAATACAACCATTGAACATCTGAAGGCGCTATCTGACACAGGTTTCCAGCGCATCAGCTTTGGTGTGCAGGACAATGACCCGGTGGTACAGCGGGCCATCAACCGCATACAGCCTTTGGAAAATGTACAGCGGGTAACTGAGCAGGCCAGGGCCATCGGGTTTACTTCCGTTAACTACGACCTTATATACGGCTTACCATTTCAAACACTGGAAGGCGCCAGGAAAACTATGGAGGAAGTACTGGCGCTTCGTCCAGACCGCATCGCGTTTTACAGTTATGCCCATGTGCCCTGGAAACAAAAAGCGCAGCGGCTGTTCGATGAAAATGATTTGCCCGGTCCTTCGCTCAAATGGCAATTGTACCTGCAGGGTAAACAATTGCTCACGGCAGGCGGCTACCTCGATATTGGGATGGACCATTTTGCCTTACCGGGCGATGAGTTGTATACAGCCTATCTCGAAGGCAGGCTGCACCGGAATTTTATGGGATATACCGTGTCGCAAAGCAAATTCCTGGTTGGATTGGGCGTGTCTGCTATCAGTGATACCGGTGCCGCCTATGCGCAGAACCATCGTGAACTGGAAAATTATTACCGATATGTAAACCAGGGACAACCTGCCGTACACAAAGGATATATTCTCCGGGAAGAAGACCAGCATTTCAAGCAATATATTCTTGATATAGCCTGCAATGGAAAAACAACGCTGCAACCAGATCACGCAGCATTGCTGCAACAATACGTGCTGCCGCGATTACGACAATTACAACAGGATGGCATTGTGATAGTGGAGGGTAATGAAGTACATGCAACGCCAGCAGGGCGACAGTTCATCCGCAATATTTGTCATGCTTTTGATGTGAAAGCGCATACATCCGATTTGACCGGCGAGCAGGTATTCAGCAAAGCGATTTAGGATTTTACGGTCAGTATTCCGTTTCCAGGTCGCGGATCACATTGTTGGCAGTAATAAAACCACTGTTAAGTGCGCCGGTAATATGGGTATGATAGGAAATGCCTGTGTCGTTGTAACGTACTTCTTCCCCGGCACGGTATAAGCGGCGGGCGAGTGGTTTGGAGAGTTCCAGCCGGCTGCTGAAATTTCCTTTCAGCGCATTACTGTAAGCGCCATAAAAATACTTGTGCTGCGACCAGCGGGAGAGATATGAATCGAGGCAAAACGTGTATACGTCTGAACCGAAAGCCGAAGCCAGTATGCGCAGTGAGTCGCGCCTTGCATAAGCCGTACCCTGTTTTTCATACAGCAGCGATTGTTCACCACCCACGAAATTGATGAGCAGGTATTTGCCGTTCATTTTCGCTGCCAGGAAACTGGCATCGCGATCCAGTCGGTTGCTGCGGATATTGATATGGGTAAAATTGCGGATGTTGTTATTGGTGAAAAAACGCTCGTCCATCACCAGTATGTTTTTGTTCAGGTACCCCATTTGTATATTGTTGATGGCGCGCACCTTTTCTTCCGGCAATTCAATTTTCCTGTCCCTGATCCAGTGCTGCAGCACGCCAATCGATACCGTAATTACCAGTACTTTGGCAAACAACACCTGTTGATCTTTGGTTTCCGTATCGAGGTATTCTACTTTATACAACCCGTTTTCATACTCTACCCTCAGCACTTCCTTATTCAATGCAATATGGTTCTTCACCGGCCTTGCATAAGCTTTCAGCAGGTTGCCCATACCGTCTTCCGGGAACAGTCCGGGGTTAGAAGGTATGGTATTACAGTAATCAACAAATGAAATGTCGCCCGCATCAAGACCGGTATCGGCGCTGGAATACACGGTTCGGATCAGCGAACGGCAGATATCATCGTCTAACAACCTGGCGAGTGCTTCCTGCAACGACATATCGGCCGGCGCTTCCTTGTTATTGATCTTTGCAATATTGCTTTTAATGGCATTATTGATCAGCGAGTGGGCATGGTTTACCAGCGCAGGCTTCACGCGCTGACCGTTGCGGTACAACCGAAATTTGGGCGTATTGCTTTCACGGTAAAAACGAAAACCGTTTTTGCGTGCAAAGCGGATCAGGTCGGCGGCTTCAAGAAATTCTTCATCGAGGTTTTCGATGGTAAGGAACTTACTGGGCAGATGCAGGCACATGCCGCCGATATCGCCAAACTTGCGGTTGAACTTCACGCGGCCTCCCGGTTCACTCATCGCTTCCAGGCATAGAAAATCTTTATAACCCCGTCGCAGCAATTCCCGCGCGCACGCAATGCCCGCCACGCCGGCGCCAACGATGATCACGTCGTAGGTATTGTTGTATTTTATTGCTGTGTTAGCCATAATCTCCTGCTACAGCTCCAAAAGCAAAATGCAAGTATTCAGCCACCATCAATACTTACCCGTTTCTCCTGCTGCGGTACTGGTTGGGCGAAAGTCCCATCAGTTTGGTAAACAATCTTGAAAAATAATAGGGGTCTTCAATGCCCAGTTTATCGGCAATTTCTTTTACCCGCAAATCGGTAAAATGCAGGTATTGGCAGGCGCGTTGTATTTTCAGGTGATTGAAATATTCAATGGGCGCAAATCCGGTCTTTTTCCGGAACAGTGCAGAATAATGGGAAACGGAAAAATTGACAGACCGGGCAATTTCTTCCAGCGAAAGCAGCTGAGAAATGTGCTGCTGCATGAAATTGATAGACAATTCTACGGGATCTGATGCTTCCGTTTTTTCAGACAGGTTGAATTTATCGTTATAAATGAAGGAAGCAATAAAATGGTGCAGGCAGATATTGGCATAGGAAAGATTATCATTGCCATAACCACGTTCAAGGCAGGAATACATATCGTCAAACAAATCCACCCGTTTCTGTTTGAACTGCACCGTGCCACAATAGCCGTTCAGTTTTTGTTTCAGGGTTTCTACCAGTTTCTTCGACAAACTGCCTTTGAAATGTATCCAGTAAATAGTCCAGCTATCTTTTTCATCCGAAGCATAATTATGCGCACAACCCGCAGGTATGATCACAAATGAACCCGGCGCCATGGCATATTTGCTGCCCATGATCTGTACCCTGCCTTTTCCTTCCACACAATAAATAAGTATATGCTGATCAATGCCATGCGTGCGTTGACGGAAATGATATTTTGCCTTCGGATAGTAGCCAATATCAGTAATGTACACGCCCGCAGAAGTGGCGTTGGTCTCCGCAAATTCCGTTACAATTTTGCGGGGAAGCACAATGGATTTTTGCCCTTCGAAGCCTTCCTTTTTTTTATAAATCATAGTGTGGTGGTAGTGATATGACAAACAGGCGTAAATCTAATTGAAAATTTGTTCACAATAAAATTGTCCATCTTTTCCATAAAATACTCTATTTTTCCCCGGATGGAAATAGATAATATTGTACACATATTAGCAAAGACTACCAAAGCTGCTCATATGAAAAAACGACTGCTTGAAATATACAGGTCTCACCTGTTGCAGATAAGGCCATTCTTTTCTCAACCTTCCCATAAAAATTTCATCTCCAAATCATTTATGCTTATGAGACAAACAACACCTGTGCTGGTGTGGATGGTTGGTTTATTATTGTTTATCGCTTCACCCGGCTTTTCGCAAAACATTGTTGTGAAAGGCAGGATCACCGACGGCAGCGTTCCGTTGGCAGGCGTGAACATTCTTGTAAAAGGCACTACAACCGGAACTACCACAGATACGGATGGCTGGTTTTCCATTTCAGCGCCTCCCAACGGTGTGCTGGTGGTATCGCACGCCGGATTTGCCACCAAAGAAATTCCCATCAATGGCAGAACAGAAATAACAGACCGTCTTGAACCGGGCGCCGACGATCTCGATGATGTGATTGTGGTAGGTTATGGCGTGCAACGCAAACTCACTTCAACCGGCGCCATTGCCAGTGTAAAAGGAGAGGAGTTGGTGAAAGCGCCTGTGGCCGGCCTCAGCAATGCCTTGATTGGCCAGGTAGCCGGTTTGCAGGCAGTGCAAAACACTGGTGAGTTCGGCAGCGATCAGGCTACCATATACGTAAGAGGTATGGCCACACTGAATGGTTCGGGCCGCAACCCGCTCATCATTGTGGATGGCGTTGTGCGCGAAACCTTCAACAATATTGATCCCAATGAAGTGGAGTCCATCAACGTACTGAAAGATGCTTCGGCTACGGCAGTATATGGTGTTCGTGGGGCCAATGGCGTTATTATCATTACCACCAAACAGGGAAAGGCCGGTAAACCGGTGATGAGCCTCAGCAGCAATGTGGCGTTTCTACAACCTGTAATTCTGCCCGATCTGCTGCCGGCATATGAATATGCACTGCTCCGAAACGAAGCCGAACGCAATATGGGCAAAACGCCGACTTTCACAGAAGAGGATTTGCGTTTGTATCAAACCGGAGAAGACCCGATTTTTCATAGCAACATCAACTGGATAGATGAACTGATCAAGGATTTTTCCACGCAGCAGTCGTATAACTTCAACGTATCGGGAGGAACGGAAAAGTTGCGGTATTTTACTTCGCTCGGTTATTTCAACCAGAGCGGTGGTTATCACAAACCGGAAACCAGCCTGGGATTTCCGTACCGTCATTCTTACAACCGGTTCAATATCCGGATGAACTTTGATTTCAACTTTTCCAAAGATTTTTCCATGTCGGTAAGGCTGGGCGAACAGATCACCGACAATTCATTTCCTAACGGTGGCGCCTGGGGGGCTTTTGACAAAGCCACCAATCTGAGCCCCATTTCCGGCCCCGCCTATGTTGACGGAAAATATATTGAAAGCATCCGCGGCATGCCTGCCGGTGTTCCTTTCTTCAACCCGTTTGGTATGGCTGGTCCTACCAGCACCAATGGCGCTTTTGTAACTGACCAGTTTTCGAATACGATCAACACCAATATCTCGCTCAGGTACAAGCTGGACAAAATTACGCCGGGGTTGTCCATTCGCGCAATGGGCGCATACGACAGCTATTACCGCAAGCAATCCATTCGCAATAAATACCACGATGCGTACACGGTCCTGAAGGACCCCAACGATCCCGACAATATTATTATTTACAAGAGCAAGGAAGCCGGTCCTTACTATGGATTGTCGAACAGTATTACCGATGGCAACAAGTGGAGGAAGATATACGCTGAAGCTGGCATTGAGTACGACCGCACCTTCGGTGATCACAAGGTGACCGGTCTGGTACTGGCCAATGCAGAAAAAGGATATTTCCCCAACCTTGAGTACAAACTTCCTGCCGCTTACCTGGGATTGGTAAGCCGCGTTACGTATGCGTACAAATCGAAGTACCTCACGGAACTGAATATGGGCTATAATGGTTCAGAGAATTTCCGTGAAGGCGCACGCTTTGGTTTCTTCCCTTCCTTCTCGCTGGGCTATATCGTGTCGGAAGAAAAATTCTTTCCGCAAACAACTGCCATCACTTTCCTGAAGCTGAGAGGTTCGTATGGTAAGGTTGGTAACGACAAACTCAATGCCCGCAGGTATTTGTATATAGACGGTCCGTACACCATTGGCAACGGTGGCTATCAGGCAACGGTGATGGGCACTGCAGGACTGGATATGTTGCGGTACAACATGTACAACGAGGGAAGGCTCGGTTTTGCCGACGTTCAATGGGAGATAGCCGAGAAATTCAACATCGGTGCGGAAATGCGGTTCCTGAATGATCGTCTCAGTCTTTCGGGCGATTACTTCCAGGAAGTACGTAACAATATTTTATGGAATCTTTCTACCATACCCGAACTGGTAGGTATGCCGGGCACCGATATGCCGCCTGCCAACATCGGTAAAGTGCAGAACAGGGGGTATGAAATTGAAATAGGGTATAGTGATCGCATAGACAAACTTACCTATTGGGTAAAAGGCGCCTGGTCCTTTGCACGCAACAGGATCAATTTTATGGATGAACCGAACCGCGCCTATGAATGGATGCGCCGCACAGGTCGTCCGCTGAACCAGTATTATGGTCTTACTTTCGAAGGCTTTTACAACAGCTGGGAAGAAATCAACGACAGCAAACGCCCCATTTCACAATGGGAAGGCGCCGGTTTGCAACCGGGTGATATGAAATACAAAGACCTGAACAACGACGGTCTTATCAACAGCCAGGATATGGGACCTATTGGTTATTCCAACTGGCCTGAAATTACCTACAGCGCTTCCTTTGGTTTCAGCTATAAAGGATTTGATATGACGGTGCTCACACAAGGTACCGGCCATGTATCGGTATACTTTGCTTCTTCGGCAGCGTTTCCCTTCACAGCCGACTGGGGACCTGCGCGACGCTGGCACCTGGAACGGTGGACGCCTGAGCGCTATGCTGCCGGCGAACCCATTTCTTTCCCGCGCCTGGAGCTTTCTCCCGGCTCACAACACAATTACCAGGTATCGGATTTCTGGGTGCAGAATGCTTCTTACTTCCGCATCAAGAATGTGGAAATGGGATACCGCTTCTCCAACAGTTTGCTGGCCAACCTGGGCCTGAAATCGTGCAGGATATATGTGAGCGGTAATAACCTGTATACCTGGACGAGGATGAAATACCGCCTGGACCCTGATGCACGGGAAAGCTGGGGACGTGTAATGCCTCCCATGCGTGTATTCAATGCCGGTGTGAATCTTCAATTTTAGAAAACTGCCTAAAGATTGCATATGAAATTTAACTTCAGACATAAAACTATTCTGACCGCTGCTGCAAAGCTGTTGCGGGCCCATACAGGGCGCATGTTCCTGGCAGGTATGGTTGTAGTGAGCTGCATGCAGTTCACGGCCTGCAAAAAGTTCCTGGAATTGCCGGTGACGAGCGATATAACCGTAGACAGCGTATTTGCCAACAAAGACAGGACCCTGCAATTCCTGTGGAAAGTGTACAGCACAGCTTCCATTTTTGAATTTCCGTATTACTGGGATGCAACAGACCAGGCTTATCGTCACTACGGCACGTATTGCGCACCGGTAGCCTGCGCTACGGACGAGGCCGATGCATGGGCCAACTATGCAGGCACGGATTATATCAACCGTGGCAACTGGGACCCTACTACAGTTCAATATTGGGAGTTCAATTCCTTTTACTGCTATCGCGGTATACGCAACGCCAACATATTTATCGAGAACATTGATAAGTCGCCGTACAGTGATGAGGAGAAAGCGATGATGAAAGCAGAAGCTGTTTTTCTTCGTGCGCTCATGCACTTCGACCTGATGCAGCGTTTAGGTGGTATACCTATTGTTGACAGGGTACTGAAAGTAGCTACTTCCGATGATATTCCCAACGTGCAGGTGCCGCGCAGTACGTTTGAAGAAACCGTTGATTTTATTGTACGCGAATGCGATGCGGCCGCTGCCCATCTGCCCAATAGCTGGCCCTCCAACTATAAGGGAAGAATTGTAAAAGGCGCTGCACTGGCATTGAAAGCTCGCACGCTGCTATATGCCGCCAGCCCCTTGTTCAATTCGGCCACTCCGTACGTACCGGTGGCTGATCCCGAGCTGCGCGCCATGGTAGGTTATACCAATTATGATCCTGCCCGCTGGCAAAAAGCTGCTGACGCCAGCAAAGCCGTGCTTGACTGGGCCGCCAATGAAAGCGGATGGTGTGCACTGTACATGGGCAAAGACAATCCCGTTGACCGGTATGAAGAAATTTTTGTGAACCCCAACGTGAATGAGATTATCCTCGATGCAGGCACTATGGGGCCCACCACACCCAACTATTTCATTCGGTTTATGACGCCCGGTAAAGTAGTGTATACAGGGTCAGACCCGGTAAACATCGGCATTACGTTCAACTGGACGAAAATGTATCAAAAGGCTGATGGCACCGAGCAGGTATGGGACGAAGAAGAAGATACGCCCTATCCCTACACACAATACCAGCAGAAGCTGTCGGAACTGGAGCCGCGTTTCCAGGCATCAGTGTTCTATTCAGGTACCGAATGGTCAAGAGGCACCGGCACTGTGTACCACTTTCATGAACAGGCGGGCAACCTGCTTACCCTGTACAACGGTGTAGGCTTCATGCGCAAATTCCTAAAAGGTGTGTTCAACGGTTCTTCTCCGGCGCCGCGCTGGATCACTTTCCGGCTGGCCGAATTCTACCTCAACTATGCAGAAGCATTGAATGAAGTGAACGGCGATCCCGGGCAGATTGAATGGGCCATCAACCAGATCCGTCAGCGCGTAGACATGCCGCCTATCACCTATACCAACCAGGATGATATGCGTGAAAAAATCCGTCGCGAAAGAAACGTGGAACTGGCGTTTGAGGAACACCGTTATTTTGACGTGCGCCGCTGGAAAATTGCCGGACAGGAAGGCGTGATGAAAGGCGGTATGTATGGCCTTAAGCTCGCCGGCGGATCACCCGCCACCTATACGCTGGTAAAATTTGAAGACCGTGTATGGGAAGATAAAATGTATCTATATCCGTTCAGGCAAAATGAAGTTGACCTGGGATATGTAAAACAAAACCCGGGCTGGTAAAGGTGCCCCTGTAAGCAATGCAACCCAACTGGTTTTCATCTTTCAAACTAACGCTTATGCATATTCGTTTCAGATATAAAAACTTCCTGCCGGCTGTAGCAAAACGCGCCTGTTTTGCCATGCTGGCCGGCAGCCTGCTGTCGTTGCCGGGAAAAATATTTGCACAACAGGCGCCTGATACGGTGAACATACAACAGGCAGCAGTAGTGCCGGTATTGTTCGGTTTTCAAACCAAAGACCAGGTAACTGCTTCCATAGGATCGGTAACCGGCGCCGAAATGAGAAAAAGCCATGCGCCTACGGTGGGCGCCACCCTGTTTGGCCGCATACCGGGGTTGGGCGTGATGCAAACCAATACGACGCCGGGTTTTGGCGATGCCGCCCTCTATATCCGCGGGCGCCATACCTTTCAGAACAATGATTTCCTCGTATTGCTCGACGGATTTCCCATCAACAAATTCAGCCAGATTTCTGTTCATGAAATAGAATCGGTTTCCATATTGAAGGATGCGGCGGCCCTCGCGTTGTATGGCATCAAAGCCGCCAATGGCGCCATTCTCATTACTACCAAAAGAGGAAAGGCAAGCGACAAAGTGAACATTACTTTCAATGCACGCTACGGATACCAGGTGCCGGAAAAACTTCCCTCCATGGCAAGGTCATACGATTTTGCGCGCCTGTACAATGAAGCGCTTGTCAATGATGGACTGCCGCCTTTATACAGTGCTAACGAACTGAACGGATATCTTACCAAAGCTGACCCCTACATGTATCCTGATGTTGACTGGTATGATGAGATATTGCGCAAGGGCTCTTCGCTGCACGACTACGCGCTCACGTTCAGCGGAGGCAATCAATCCGCCAAATATTTCCTGATGCTGGGGTATATGGATAACCAGGGACTGTACGCAGGCACAGACCAGGAACACAATGCCAACATCAGTTACCGTCAGTTGAACTTCCGCGCCAATGTTGACCTGGCCATCACCAAAAAATTAACGGCGCAGGTAAATCTTGGTGGTGATATCGAAGACCGGAAATTTCCGCCGGTGTCTACCGAGAACATGTTTCGCAATATGGCCACCTATGCGCCTAACCTGTATCCAGTGCGCACACCCGGCGGCGACATCACGGGTACGGCCACTTTTCCCAATAACCCGGTGGGAGATTTGCTGATGAAAGGCTATCAATCCCGGCACGACCGTACGGTACAGGCTTCTGTGAAACTGACGCAGCAACTGGATTTTATTACGCCCGGCCTCAATGTATTTGGCACCATATTTTTCAACAGTGAATATAATAACCGCTACGATAAAACGCGCAGCAATGCTTACTATGAGCCGATCAGAACAACCTCTTCCACCGGGGACGATTCTGTATACTACCTGCAGCGCGGCACCAGCACCGACCTTACGGTATCTACCGGTAATGATGTAGAAAACAGCCGTATCACCATGCAGGCAGGTTTGGACTACACCAAAAACTGGGGGGAGCATGAACTGGGCGCGCTGGCATTCTTTTACCAGGATCGGTATTCTGTGTTTGGCGACCAGGCAGCGTTTGCCATGCAAAACATTGCAGGACGGGTAACCTGGAATTACCGCCAGAAATATTTTACGGAATTCGGTTTCAGCTATAGCGGCACAGACAATTATGCACCGGGCAACCGTTTTGGTTTCTTCCCTGCACTTTCTGCCGGTTGGCTGGTCCATAAAGAGAATTTCTGGAAAAGCAATAATCTTATTACTTACCTGAAACTGAGAGGCTCTGCAGGCATTATCGGGAACGACCGGTTGCCTTCTTCGCTGGGACGTTTTGCCTATAACCAATACTGGGGGCCCGCCAGCAGCCAGGGCTATTATTTCGGAACGGGCCAGACTTTTTACCAGGGCCTGGTTCAACTGCGCATAGCCAACCCAGATATAAGCTGGGAAAAATCGGCCATGTACAATTTCGGGATCGAATCGCAGTGGCTGAAAGGCAAACTGAGCTTTACCGCCGACCTGTTCTATGAAAACCGTTACGACATACTGGTTGACCTGGGAAGCATTACGCCCAGTATGGGAGGCATAGCTTCGCAGGCTTTTGCCAATGAAGGCAAGGTGCAAAACCGTGGCGTAGAGCTTTCTCTGCTATACAACGACAAAGCAGGCAGCGTCAGCTATTTTGCCGGAGGCATGTTCTCTTTCAGTCGCAGCAAGATTGTGGAGAACTTTGAAACGCCGCGCAAATATGAATACAACTCACGCAAGAACCGTCCCGTGGGACAGTACTTCGGACTGGAAGCCATCGGGTTCTTTAAAGATGAAACGGATATCCTGTTGAGCCCTGTTCAAACATTCTCCGTGGTACGTCCGGGTGATCTGAAATACAAAGACCAGAACAACGATGGCCGCATCGATGTGAACGATGAAATAGCTATCGGCTATCACAGCTATCCCGAAATTCATTACTCATTTACCGGAGGCATTGCCTGGAAAGGATTTGATCTTGACTTCTTTTTCCAGGGAACGGCCAACCGCACCGTTAACCTGAACAATTACCTGTTCCAGCCATTTATTAACAATGCCAATGTTCATACCTGGGTGGCGGAAAATTACTGGACGCCTGAAACACACGCTACAGCCAAATTCCCGCGGCTCACTACGCAATCAAATGCCAACAATTACCGGGCATCTACCTTCTGGTTGCGGAATGTGAACATGCTGCGTTTGCGCAATATTGAACTGGGATATACCATGCCGAAAAGCCGACTGGGCAAATTATCGCTGGAAGGCGTACGCTTTTACGTGAGCGCGCTCAATCTGCTGAGCTGGGACGATATGGAGGTTGACCTGGATACGGAAACCGTAGGACTGGGTTATCCTGTTACCAAAGTGTTTTCAGCAGGTATCAGCCTGAAGCTGTAACAGCATAATCGTTAACCATCAATAATCTCATTAAGAATTTTAAATAAAAGAAAGATATGCGACATCCTAAAATAGCAGTTTGGTTGATGCTGGCGGTAGTGGCATTGTCGGGGTGTAAAAAATTTCTTGACAGGGAAATACCAACGAATTATGGCGAGGACCAGGTATTTGTGAATTATGAACGAATGAGCCAGGCAGGGTATGGCGTGTATGCTTTCCTGTTGAACCGCTTCGGCTACGACCGTATCAGCAATGCCATGCTGGCATCGGCATGTGATGAAGCAGACCATGCCGATCCGCAAAGCAGCATACAGCAATACAACATGGGCACCTGGAATGCTACTTCCAATCCTGAAAACTACTGGGGCGATTTTTACCAGGGTATTTATCGCGCCAATGTGTTCCTGGAAAATTCAGCCGATTATAAAAACATTATTTACCGCGATACGGTTGATCCGAACAACAAGGCCAATTACAACTACCAGGTACGTGATATTGAATGGCTGCGTGCTGAAGTACGCTTCCTGCGCGCCTTCTATTATTTTGAACTCCTGAAACGCTTTGGCGGGTTGCCCATCATTACGCGTTCCGATCATACAATAGAGGAATTGCAGAAAATGCCGCGGAAGAGTTTCGACGAAACCGTGGCGTTCATTGAAGCAGAATGTGATACCGTTGCGCCACTGATGCGCGAAACCTGGGTAGGCTTTGATCAGGACAAGTGGAGAGGCCGCGCCACCCAGGGGGCTGCCATGGCGCTGAAAGCACGACTGCTGTTGTATGCTGCCAGTCCTTTGCACAATCCCACCAATAATGTGCAGAAATGGGAAAAAGCCGCCAAGGCAGCACATGATGTAATTGCGTTGAACCGCTATGGTTTGCATAATGATTACAAAGGATTGTTCCGCCTCGGCAATGGTCTCGATGGCAACCAGGAAGTGATCTTTGCGCAACAGGGATGGTCGCGCAATGATTTTGAGCGCCGCAATTATCCCATCGGTTACGACCAGGGCGGACAGGCCAGCACTTGTCCTTCGCAAAACCTGGTAGATGCGTATGAAATGAAGAGCACGGGACTGGCCATTACCGAACCCGGCTCCGGTTATGATCCCAACAATCCCTATGCCGGCCGCGATCCCCGGCTAACCATGTCGATCCTCACCAATAATACCACCTTCAAGGGTCGCCCGGTGGAATGCTGGGTAGGAGGTCTTGACGGGTTGGGTAAACCTAAAGCCACTACAACGGGATACTATATACGAAAATTTGTTGATGAAAACCTCAACCTGGCGCAAAACGCCAGCAGTATGCATACCTGGATTCTTTTCCGTTATGCAGAATTGCTGCTCAACTATGCCGAAGCGATGAATGAAGCTTATGGTCCCGAAACAAAGGCCGGCTTTTCCATGACCGCCAAAGCGGCTGTGGATTTGGTGCGTACCAGGCCTGGAGTGGCCATGCCCATTTTGCCGCCCGGACTTTCCAAAGATGAAATGCGCGAACGCATTCGCAATGAAAGAAGGGTAGAGCTGGCGTTTGAAGAACACCGCTTCTTCGATGTGCGTCGCTGGAAAATTGCCGAGCAAACTGAGAACATGCCCATTATGGCAATGAGGATTACGCGCAATCCCGATAATTCATTTAACTACACGGTAGTTAAAGCGGAAGACCGTGTATTCCGCCCGGAAATGTATCTCTTCCCCATACCTGAATCGGAAATCATGAAGAGTGGCGGTGTACTGGAGCAAAATCCCGGTTGGTAGGAAGTAACCCCATCACAAAATTCAAAGGCACATAACAAACAACATATGAAACGAATATTGTTTGCTATAACGGGAATACTGCTGGCTGCAGCCATTATTGTAGCCTGTAACAAATCGCTTGTTTTTCCCGAAAACGACGTTCCCCTTCCTCCGCAGGTAAAGCAAACGGAAGCCAGCCTGCTGTGGATCGGACCCGACTACCGTGTAGCTTTTTCTGCCGACCTGGAAGATACGGCCGGCATTACCAAAGTGCAGGTAAAGAATGGTGAATGGCAGATAGATACTGTATATGAACTGAGTGGCCAGGACCTGGTGTCGATCATTGATACCATCACTGTAACGAAGGATGCCAATAAAACAGAGCATGTGCTGGAGCTGACCATCACCAACAGTCATGGTGGTGTAATAAAAGCCAAAGTAGTAGTGGAAGATAAATCAGACGTTAACCAGGTGCCGGGTTACGATCCGGACCTGCTTCCGCCATCCATTACCGTTACCAAGCCTACAGTGACCAAATATTACGGTATTGCAAATGCCCCGGTATATATCGATGTAGCCGCAACCATTACAGATCTTGAAATTGCCTCTGTGGAAGTGAAAGTATATGGCGAAGCGGCCGACGGGCAATTGGTAAACTATGAAGAAACAATTACGCCCTCTTCGGATGATGAAAAGGAAAACCTGGAATATGAAAAAACATTTGCGCTCCCCGGCGGAAAAGCCGGCCAGTACCAGTATGTGGTGCGCGCCACCGACGCAGATGGCAATAAAGCTGTGAAAGGCGGTGTGATCTCCGTAGGTTATTTTGACCGTCTTTACCTGTGTGATGCAGAAAGCGAAAATGAACTGTTGAATGAAGGGTTTGATCATGCAGGCAATACCCGCGGCATTGGTACGGTGCTGGCAATGCGTCCGCAGGGACCCAACAACTTTGTGGTAGATTATTATTACCGCAATGAACCAACAGACAATATCCGCTTTGTGGCGTTTATCGGTAATGCCAAACCGTATAGCAGCAACCAGCAACAAATATTGTTTCAATATGCAGATACCAACGTACTGGCCATGAGCAGTACGGAATCCGGCAAGGTAACTTTCGATCTGAATGCTGCCAATTTCAAGTTGCCGGTTAGCAGCAAGGGATATTATCGCATTGCTGTAAACCTGACCGACCGCACCATTACGGCAACGCCGTTTACGCCTTCCAAAGATTTTTCCAATACAACGTTGTACCCGGGCTGGTCCGACAGCAATCCCTGGCCATACCTGGCTGTTACGGGAACTGTCATTATAGGCAACAACGGGTGGATAGAAGGTCCCAATTCTCCCAAACTGGTGAAAGAGGCTGACCATCCATTTCTTTATTCCGGCACTTTCCAGACGAACGGCAATTCGAGCAATATCAGCCTGAATGCGCCCATGACGGCCAACAATGATGCATGGAACAAAGGTTGGTTCCGCCTGGTGTCTGTTCGCGCCAATATGCGTGATATCTACAACGACATGATCACCATCATAGGGCCGGTAGGTCCCAGCACTGCAGGAGCCGGCTGGGGATTTTCCGTCAGCAATTTCGGCGGCGCCACGGGCACCTTTAAAGCAACTTATGACCTGGCCCTGGAAAGATTGCGCATTGTGCGCATCGGCGATTAATGGTCATTGGTCCGTACCTGTTTTTTTCAGATGCATTAAAAAGCGAAGAAGAGAGCGTGCATGAATAAGATTTTGTTGATCACCTGCGCATCCGTACTGTTGAAAGCAATGAGCGCCTGTCATCCGGCAGGCATGCCTGCAGCAACGCAACCGCCTGCAGCAACAGCAACGGTGACCATTCACTGGAATATTGAAAAACAAACTATACACAGTTTTGGCGCATCCGATTGCTGGACCGCAAAGTTCATTGGCAACTGGACCGATGTGCAGAAGAAAAACCAGGTGGCTGACTATTTGTTCAGCATGGACACATTGGAAGACGGCAGCCCCAAAGGCATAGGGCTTTCTCTCTGGCGCTTCAATATCGGCGCCGGCAGTTGGGAACAGGGCGCTGCCAGCGGCATTCCTGATGAGTGGAGAAGGGAGGAGTGTTTCCTGGATGCTGCGGGTGTGTACGACTTCAACCGTCAGCAGGGACAACAATGGTTTTTGCAGGCAGCCCGTCAACGGGGCGTTCCCTATACACTGGGTTTTTCCATAGCGCCGCCGGTTTTCTGGTCAAAGAACGGAAAAGCCTGGAATGGCACCGGTACAACGGGCATGAATATACGGCCGGAGAAAATGGAGGACTATGCAGCCTTCATGGCAAAGGTATCGCAGCATTTTCAGTTCGATTACCTGAGCCCCGTCAATGAACCGCAATGGTTCTGGGGAAAAGATCACGTAAGCCAGGAAGGCACGCAGGCCACCAACGATGAAATGGCGTTACTTGCCCGGTTGCTTTCACAAAAACTGTCGGCCATGCAGGCAAAAACAAAAGTGGTGATTGGCGAAGCGGGTACGTGGACCTATTTATATGGGGACAATCATGACAATCGCGGCGACCAGGTGGCGCAGTTTTTCTCACCGGCATCTTCCAACTATATCGGTAACCTGCCCAATGTGGCGCGTACCATTTCGGGGCATAGTTATTTCACTACCTGTCCCGACGATACTATGGTCAATGTACGGCGCCGGGTGGCTGCGCGTGTACAGGCAATAGATCCTTCGCTGGAAACCTGGCAAACTGAATTTGGTATTCTCGGCAATATCTGCAACCAGTATACCGGGGCACCCAGGAATACCGGCATCAGCTATGGTTTGTATGTGGCTTCAGTCATTCACCACGATCTTACGGAAGCCAACGTCAGTTCTTGGCAATGGTGGCTGGCCATGAGCCCGTACAATTACAGCGATGCGTTGGTATACATCAACGATCCTTCCGGCGCCATCAACGTAAACGGGTGCAAGGAAGATGGAAAGGTGCTGGATTCGCGACAACTGTGGGTTATGGGCAATTACTCCCGGTTTATACGGCCGGGTATGAAGAGGGTGGAAGTATCAGTGAAAACGGCGAAGGAGGATGCTTCATTGCTTGTATCGGCTTATAAAGACGAAAGCAGCAGGCAACTGGTAATGGTGATTGTAAACCCGGTGAACCGTAGCGTGCAGCTATCGGGCAAAAACTGGAACATTGCCGGCACGCAGGTCAACGCCTATACTACCAATGCAAACAGCAATTTGAAAAAATCGGTTATACATAAAAGTAATATTCAGATACCGCCGGTATCGGTGGTTACCCTGACGGCATCGTATCAATAAGCCAGGATTGCCGTTGTATTCCGTTACTCACCATGATGAAGAAGAATCACCTGATAGCGCCCTTTTTTTTCCTGCTTTGTACAGCACATGTAGTGGCGCAGCAAATTGGAAACAGCACAACGCCCGTTGTGCCGGCCGGCCGGGAAGTGATTTCCCTGGCAGGCATCTGGAAATGTAAATTGGACCCGTTCTTTACAGGCATCAGCGCCAATGGCGTGCAACTGATGCCCGGCTTACCCGAAGAAATTACCTTGCCCGGCTCTACTGACCAGGCAGGCAAGGGTATCAAAACGCAGGAAATGACTTCCCTGCGGCTCACGCGTCAATTTGAATACAAGGGGCCGGTATGGTATGAAAAGGAAGTATTCGTTCCTGAATACTGGCAAGGCAAAGAAATCCGTTTGTTTCTCGAAAGAGCGCATTGGGAAACAGCTGTGTGGGTAAACGGCCGCGATGCCGGCAGACAGGAAAGTTTGTCTGTACCCCATGTGTATGATCTATCCGCCTTATTGCAACCCGGTAAGAAAAATACCATCCGCATCCGCGTTGATAATAACCTTATTTATAACATTGAGCACAGCCATGCCATAAGTGCCGAAACACAAACGAACTGGAATGGTATTATCGGCAGAATGGAACTGCAGGCTTTCGACAAAATTCATATCGACGATGTACAGGTTTATCCGAAACCATTTGACAAGAAGGCCGCATTTGAAATTGTTGTGGTAAACAAATCAAAAAAGCCGGTAAAAGGGACCATTGCTGTGACGGCAGCCACCTTCAACACCAATAACAAGATAACAGTACCTGCCCAGCAGGCTTCATTTGAAGGAAGCGATTCCCTGATCACGGTTCGTATGGACTGGCAGGCGGGCGATAATATGCAGTGGTGGGATGAATTCCATCCTGCCCTGTACCGTGCAACAGTGGCTATACAGGCAGAACAAGGGGGTATAACCTATAAGAATAGCCGCATTGTAGAGTTTGGCATGCGGGAATGGGGCGTTGACGGCACCCGCTTTACCATCAACGGCCGCAAGACTTTTATACGCGGCACGGTAAACTGTGCAGAATTCCCGATCACCGGTTATCCCGCCATGGATGAAGAAGCCTGGACACATATCCTCAGCACGGTGAAAGCCTATGGAAATAACCTGGTGCGCTTTCATTCCTGGTGTCCGCCCAAAGCAGCGTTTACAGTGGCAGACAGATTAGGCATTTACCTGCAGGTGGAGAACAGCGACTGGCGCTTTACCATTGGTAAAGACAGTGCCGCAAACCGGTTTCTCACAGAAGAGGCCGATCGCATATTGAAAACCTATGGCAATCATCCTTCCTTTGCTATGTTTTGCGAAGGCAATGAACTGGTTGGGCCCACGGTAAAAACTTTCCTGGGCGAACTGGTAAACCGCTGGAAAAAAGATCCGCGTCATCTCTATACCGGCAGTTCCGGGTATCCCATCATACCTGAAAATGATTTTCATGAATTCTACGGTGCGCGCCCGCAGCTGTGGAAGCAGGGTTTGAAAGGGCGTTTCAATGTAGCGCCGCTGCAAACGCAGTACGACTATTCAGACCATGTAAAGAAGCACAACATCCCGCTGGTGACGCACGAAATCGGTCAATGGTGCGTATATCCTGATTTTGATGAAATAAAAAAATACACGGGCGTATTAAAGCCTTTCAATTATGAGCTTTTCCGCGAATCGCTGCGCGAACACCACATGCTGGACCTGGCAAAAACTTTTACCATTGCTTCAGGCAAATGGCAGGTGTTGCAGAAGAAGGAAGAAATTGAATCGTATTTGCGCACGCCCGGTTTTGGTGGTTATCATCTCCTGCAGTTGAACGATTTTCCGGGACAGGGCACAGCGCCGGTGGGAGTGGTAGACATTTTTTATGATCCCAAAGTGTATGTTACAGCAGAAGAATTTCGCCGGTTTCAATCGGAAGGCGTACCGCTGTTGCGTACCTCGGGCTTTACCTGGACCAACGACCAGGAATTTAGCGCTGACATAGAGTTTGCTCATTTCGGGAATGCTGCAATAAAAAATGCCACAGTGCACTGGCGGCTGCAGTTTGAAGATGGCAAGCTGTTCAAACGTGGCAGCTGGCAGAAGATCACGATCCCTGTTGAAAGTCCTGTTAAGCTGGGCAGCCTGAGACTCCCCCTCCGCTCTATTACTCAGGCTTCCCGCTTAACCCTTGTAGTGGAAGTAGCAGGCACTTCGTACCGCAACGACTGGGACATATGGGTATATCCCAAACAACTGCCCGAAGTATCGTTGACCGAAACAATGGTGGCGCATGCATGGAATGATGAAGTGAAAAAACATTTGCAACAGGGCGGTACGGTATTGCTGCTGCCCGACACCGGCGCTATTCGTTCTACGGCCGAAGGCGTATTTTCCGGCATTTCGTGGAATACAGTGTGGAGCGGTATGCCACCCAATCTCCTCGGTATCCTGTGCGATCCTGCGCATCCTGCACTGGAGCATTTCCCTACGCAGTTTCATACCAACTGGCAATGGTGGGATGTAGTGCGCAATTCCAAACCTTTTGTATTGGACCATACTCCTGCTGGCTTCCGTCCGCTGGTGCAAATGATCCCCGACTGGAATACCAATGAAAAGATCGGGTTGCTGCTGGAAGCAAAAGTGGGGAAGGGAAAACTGTTGTTGTCTGCAGTGGATTTGAAAAGCAACATGGCTGAACGTCCGGTGGCCAGACAATTCCTGTACAGCCTGAAAAAATATGTGAGCAGCGATGCCTTCAATCCGAAGGAAGAACTGAGTGTTGATATGCTGGACGCAATGTTTAAAAAATAGTGTATTCGATGAGAATTGTTTTAATCACCATATTATCCATCCTGGTACAGCTGGCAGCAGCGCAGGACACTGCTTACCTCAGTGGCTTGAAAACGGCGCTGCAGCAAAAATGGCCGGCCAACCGTACCATCAACCTGGTGTTTCACGGACATTCCGTGCCCTCCGGGTATTTCAACACGCCCAACGTGAAAACGCTGGATGCCTATCCGCAACTGGTGTTGCAGGCGTTGAAGCAAAAATATCCCTATGCAGTGATCAACGTAATCACCACTGCCATTGGCGGCGAAAACAGCAGCAGTGGCGCCAAACGGTTTAAGAAAGATGTGCTGCCGCACCGTCCCGACGTATTGTTCATTGATTATGCCCTGAACGACCGCAAGCTGGGGCTGGAGCAAACAGAAAAGAACTGGCGCAAAATGATCCGCCAGGCATTGAAGAAGAAAATACCGGTGATACTGCTTACGCCTTCGCCGGATACATCGGTGGAGTGGACAAAAGCAGAAAACGAACTGGCGCAACTGGCTGCCATGATCACGCGGCTTGCACGTGAATATGGCATTGGCCTGGCAGACAGTTACGGCGCATTCATAGAAGCAGCAAATGAAGGCAGGAACATAAAAGAATACATGTCGCAAAGCAATCATCCCAACCGAAAGGGGCATGAATTGATTGCTGCGGCCATTATAAAGTATTTTTAAACAGGTATAACGGGACAGGGGAGCCGAAATTCATAATAAAGTCCATCTTTTTCAAAAGAAACTCCATTGTGCCCGGTGACTATGCTTGGTAAGTTTGTTCCTGCCGCAGGAAAGCAGTGCAGGCGCATCAACGCCTGTAGAAATTTAAAAACGGCTATATGAGTCAGCATCGCAGTTACAACAGTTCCTATATTCTCGGCATCTCGTTCATTTCAGCATTGGGCGGATACCTCTTTGGTTTCGACTTTGCGGTGATTGCCGGTGCGCTGCCTTTTCTTTCTTCCACCTTTGCACTATCGGCGGAGGGTGAGGGGATACTGACCGGCTCACTCGCTATTGGTTGCGTATTGGGTTGTTTGATAGCAGGCACCATTGCAGAGCGATATGGTCGCCGTCCGGGGCTGTTGGTGGCTGCCCTGGTATTCACTGTTTCGTCGTTGGGCATGGGACTGGCCGGATCGCATATGGTTTTTATACTGATGCGTTTTGCAGCCGGTATTGGAGTAGGCATGGCTTCCATGCTCAGTCCGCTGTACATCGCAGAAATTTCACCCGCATCGGTACGTGGAAGAAATGTGGCCATCAACCAACTGACCATAGTTACCGGTATTCTTATTACCAACCTCGTGAATTATAAACTCGCTGAAACCGGTCCAGATGCCTGGCGTTGGATGTTTGGGTTGGGCGCCGTGCCTTCAGCCTTGTTCTTGTTGGGCGTGTGGTGGCTGCCTGAATCACCGCGCTGGCTGATGAAGGTGGGCAGGGAACTGCAGGCCAGGAATGTGCTTGGTAAAATTGGTAATAGCGAATACGTGCAGGATTCGGTAACCTCCATCAAACAATCATTGCAGGGCGAACAAAAAGTGAATATCGCTACGGTATTTCAAAAAGCATTGCTGCCCTCCGTGCTGGTGGGTATTGGGCTGGCGGTGTTCCAGCAGTTCTGCGGTATCAACGTGGTGTTCAATTATACTACTACCATTTTTGAAAGTGTAGGGTTCAGTCGTGATGACCAGTTACAACAAACCGTGTTTATCGGCATAGTGAACCTTGTATTTACACTGCTGGCTATGTGGCAGGTAGATAAACTCGGCCGCAAACCCCTCATGTTGTTTGGCGCGGGTGCGCTGGCTGTTTTGTACATCATCAGCGCCGTATTGCTGCAACGGCAATCACCCGCTGCTGCCTGGCCCTTGCTCGCTGCTATTGGCACCTATGCCATGTCGCTGGCGCCGGTTACCTGGGTGTTGATTTCGGAAATTTTTCCCAATAAAGTGCGTGGCGCTGCCACTTCGGTGGCCGTTATTTCCCTGTGGCTCGCATATGCATTACTGGTATATACCTTCCCGGTGCTCGCAAAGAAAATGGGGGCATTCACTCCCTTCTACATCTACGCAGGAATTTGTGTGATAGGATTTATGTTCATCAAAATAAAAGTGAAGGAAACCAAAGGCAAAACGCTCGAAGAAGTAGAACAGCAGTTTGCCGCACATTGATCCCAACCCCTTGACCGATCAAACAGCTCCAACCATTCAACCTTAAAACAGTACAAACTCAGCGCTATGATTGATTCTCCCGTAAAAGTGTGGCAGGAAAAAGTGGTCATCCCCACCTATGAAGTTGGCAAGCCCGACAAGAACCCTATGTTTTTCGAGAAAAGGGTGTATCAGGGAAGCAGTGGGGTGGTGTATCCCAATCCTGTCATTGAGAAGATCTACGACGAAAAGAAAGACAAAGAGTACATTGGTCTTTTCCTTGAGAATGAGTATCTGCAGGTAATGATCCTGCCCGAACTGGGTGGACGTGTGCAAAAGGCATATGACAAGATCCGCAAACGTCATTTCATCTACTACAACCAGGTGATCAAACCCGCGCTGGTAGGATTGTGTGGTCCCTGGATTTCGGGCGGTATTGAATTCAACTGGCCGCAACACCATCGCCCGAGTACGTTTGAACCGGTTGACTTTACGCTGGAAGAACATGCAGACGGCAGTAAAACCGTATGGGTAAACGAAGTAGAGCGCATGTTCCGTACCAAGGGGATGGCCGGATTTACCTTGCATCCCGGCAAAGCCTATCTTGAAATAAAAGTAAAACTGTATAACCGCACGCCGCTGCCGCAGACTTTTCTTTGGTGGGCTAACCCGGCAGTGAAGGTAAACGATCACTATCAGTCTGTATTTCCACCTGATGTAAATGCAGTGTTCGATCATGGCAAGCGCGATGTTTCTGCGTTTCCCATTGCCAAAGGCGTGTACTACAAAGTGGATTATTCTCCCGGCACTGATATTTCGCGGTACAAAAATATTCCTGTGCCTACTTCCTATATGGCCATCAATTCCGAGTACGATTTCATGGGAGGTTATGAACATGATACGCAGGCAGGTTTGCTGCACGTGGCCAATCACCATGTATCGCCCGGTAAAAAACAATGGACCTGGGGACACAGCGATTTCGGCAAAGCATGGGACCGCAACCTCACCGATGAAGACGGACCGTACATTGAACTGATGACCGGCGTATTTACCGATAACCAGCCCGACTTTACCTGGCTGATGCCGCACGAAGAAAAATCCTTTGTGCAATACTTCATGCCTTACCGCGAGCTGGGTGTGGTAAAAAATGCCAGCAAGGATATTATGCTCAACGTGGAGCAGGTGGGCAATGCTTTTGAATTGAAAGTGTTTGCCACTTCGGCCATGCGCAATATTACCGTTCAGTTGCACACACCTTCCGTTTGTTTGATCAACGACAAGATTGATATATCTCCTGAAAAAGTATACACCAAATCAGCGCCGGTTCCGCAGGGCGTAACAGAAAAAGACATAACCGTCATCATATACGATGCCGCAGGCAAAGAGCTGTTGCGGTATGAACCGGCAAAGAACAAAAAGCACGAAATGCCGGAGCCGGCCAAACCGGCACTGCCACCGGCAGAGGTGCCCAACAATGAACAATTGTATCTTACCGGTTTGCATCTGGAGCAATACCGTCATGCCACCTGCAACCCGGTACCATATTATGAAGAAGCGCTGCGCCGGGATGCAGGGGATGTGCGTAACAACAATGCGCTGGGCGTATGGTATTTGCGTCGCGGGCAATTTGCGAAAAGCGAGCCATATTTCCGCAAAGCCATTGCCACGCTTACGCAACGTAATCCCAATCCATATGATGGCGAACCGTATTACAACCTGGGACTTTCACTCAAATTCCAGGGCAAACTGAAAGAAGCTTACGAAGCATTTTATAAAGCGTGCTGGAACAGTGCCTGGCAGGACAGCGGCTATTTTTCACTGGCGCAGATTGATATTGCGAGAGGAGATTATGGGACGGCGCTGGAGCATATTGACTTTTCGTTAGACCGCAATGCACGCAATGGCAAAGCCTATGTTTTAAAAGCGGCTGCCCTGCGCAAGACTGGTCAATACGAGCAGGCGCTGGATGTTTGCCGGGAGGCACTGGAAAGAGACCGCTTCAACCTGGGCGCCTGGTTTGAACAACATCAATCTTATGCAGCCCTGCAACAAAAAGAGCAGGCAGCGGCGGCTGTCCGTTCGCTGGTAACACTGGCCCGTGGCCATGTACACAACTACATTGAATATGCACTGGATTACCAGGCCGCCGGCATGTACGACGAAGCCATTGCATTGATCACCCTGTTTACCAGCGATGCTAACGCAAAGGAGTACCCGATGGTATGGTATTTCCTGGCGTGGTGGCATCATCATAGCGGTAACCAGCAGGCGGTGAAAGAATATTTACAGAAAGCGGCCACCGCTTCACCGGATTATTGTTTCCCCAACAGGGTAGAGGAGATCCCGGTACTACAATTCGCAATACAGCAAAATGCCAAAGATGCCCGGGCGCCTTATTACCTCGGTAATCTCTGGTACGACAAGCGGCAATACGCAGAAGCCATAGAGCAGTGGGAATTGTCCGTGGCGCGTGATCCCGATTTTTCACGCGCATACCGCAACCTGGGCCTCGCTTATTTCAACAAGAAAGATGATAAGGCAAAAGCCCTGGAGTATTATGAAAAAGCTTTTACGCTCGACAACAGCGATGCGCGCATCCTGATGGAACTTGACCAGTTGTACAAGCGCCTGAACAAAGATGTACAGGAAAGATTGCAGTTCCTGGAGCAACATCTCGAAGTAGTGAAGCAACGCGACGACCTGTACCTCGAGCGTGCCGCCCTGTACAATTTTACCGGCCAGCATAAGGTAGCGCATCAGCAGGTGATGCAGCGCCGCTTCCATCCCTGGGAGGGTGGCGAAGGAAAAGTGTCCGGGCAATACATATACAGCCTGGTGGAAATGGCAAAGACCCATATTCATAATGGTGAGCCGGCACAGGCGATATCGTTGCTGGAAAAAGCGCAGGTATACCCGGAAAATCTTGGTGAAGGAAAATTATTCGGCGCCAAAGAAAATGATATCTTTTATTGGCTTGGCGTGGCGCATGAACAATGCGGCAACAGCGAGGTTGCAACCAAATATTTTGAAAAAGCATCAGAAGGTTCGTCGGAGCCCACTGCGGCAATGTTTTACAACGACCAGCCACCAGACAAGATTTTTTACCAGGGATTGGCCTGGAAAAAACTGGGCAAAAAAGAATTGGCACGGCAGATCTTTAACAACCTGGTGCAGTATGGCAAAACGCACCTGAACGATTCGGTGAAAATTGACTACTTCGCCGTTTCCCTGCCTGATTTGCTGATCTTTGAAGACGACCTGGACATGCGCAACAAAGTGCATTGCTATTACATGATGGGACTGGGTTACCTTGGTCTCAACAATACGGCGGAAGCAGCCGCTGCTTTTGGCAAGGTGCTGCAAATGGACAATATGCACTTCGGCGCTAAAACGCATCTGGACCTGGTGGACACCACCCTCCGGAACAAAACGCTTGAAGTAGGAAGTTAAGCAGAAACAGTACGCATAGATAGCTGCGAAGCCCGAACCACGGTATTCGGGCTTTCGCACTTCAAACCGGAATGAATATGAAAATAGTTGCCCTGTTGCTGGGCCTTTTTGTGGCGATGCCCGCAGTTGCCCAGCAAACCATTTCGCTCGCAGGCGCCTGGACGGTACGCCTGGATGAAAATAAAATTGGTGAAGCCCAACAGTGGTATAACCAGCAGTTTGAAGGAAAAATCCAATTACCCGGTACGCTGGATGATGCCGGCATTGGTAATCCTCCAACATTAACGGCCGATTCACTTACGCGCGAAGTATTGCTGCGGCTCACCCGCAAACACAGTTATATTGGGCATGCGTGGTATGCACGTGAAATCACCATTCCTGCACAATGGAAGGGCAGGCAAATAGAATTGTTGCTGGAGCGTGTGATCTGGAACACGAAAGTATGGATCGATGGAAAAGCTGTGGGGGGCGATGAAAGTCTGTCGGCGCCGCATCGCCTCGATGTGACCAACCTGTTACCACCCGGTAAACATTTGTTGGTACTGCGCATCGACAACAGCAAGCAATACGATATGTCCATCCGCGATATGGCGCATGCCTATACCAACGAAACACAGATTATGTGGAACGGCGTAATTGGTCAATTACAATTGATAGCACGTCAGCCACAATATGTATCGCAGGTGCAGGTATTTCCTTCAGTGAAAGAAAAATCAGTAAAGGCATCAGTAGTATTGAAAAACGCGGCGCCAAAAGTGGTGTCTGCCACGGTGCTGGTACAGGTGCTCGACCGTCAAAAGAAGGTTATTGCTGCTAAAAAGGAATCCCTGCCGCTCCGTCCCGGTGAAAGCAATCATACGGTGCAGGTAGCAGTTCCCGGTGCGAAAGAGTGGGATGAATTTAATCCCGCCGTTTATACGTTAAGAACCACCTTGCTCATCAATGGTAAGCAACAGGAGGTGCATGCGACCAGTTTTGGTATGCGTGAAGTGACAAGCGCAAATGGTTTGCTGTACATAAATGGCCGCAGGTTGTTTTTACGCGGTACGCTGGAGTGTAGTATTTTTCCGCTGACGGGCCATCCGCCGATGGAGCGGCAAGGGTGGCTGAAAGTATTTACTACTGCACGTGCCTATGGATTGAATCATTTGCGTTTTCACTCGTGGTGTCCTCCCAGGGCGGCTTTTGAAGTGGCGGATTCGCTGGGTATGTATTTGCAGGTAGAGCTGCCATTCTGGAACAAGAATGCCGGCAAGGACACTGCGCTGAACCGTTTCCTGGAAAATGAAGCAACGCGCATTCTTGCTGAATATGGCAATCATCCTTCCTTCTGCTTTTTATCGATGGGCAATGAACTGGAAGGCGATTTCGACTGGTTGAGCAGTATGGTGGTCCGTTTGAAAGCGGAAGACCCGCGTCGCCTGTATACTACTACCACTTTTACTTTCCAGCGCAATCATGGCCGCTGGCCCGAACCCGCCGATCAGTTCTTTATAACGCAATACACCAAAAAGGGATGGGTGCGCGGACAAGGCATTTTCAATACTTACCCGCCTGACTTCAAAACTGATTATACAAAGGCCGTAGACAGTATTCCTGCTCCCATTGTTACGCATGAGATCGGGCAGTATTCGGTATATCCCAACATGAACGAGATTGCAAAATATACCGGCGTGCTCGACCCGCTCAATTTCAAAGCCATTCAAAAAGATTTGCAGCGAAAAAACATGCTTGCATTGTCGCCTGCTTTCACGGCTGCCAGCGGAAAATTTGCCGCGCGTTTGTATAAGGAAGAAATAGAACGTGCGCTCAAAACCAAAGGCGTCAGCGGGTTCCAATTGCTCGACCTGCACGATTTTCCCGGTCAGGGTACGGCATTGGTAGGCATACTGGACGCCTTCTGGGACAGCAAAGGATTGGTGACGGCAGAAGAGCATCGCGCATATTGTGCGCCGGTCGTGCCATTGGTGCGTTTTGAAAAACCAACCTATACCAACGACGAAGTATTTACAGCCGAAGCAGAAATTGCGAATTTCAGCAACAGCGTATTGAAAGATGTACAACCGGTATGGACCATAAAAGATGCTACAGGTAAGGTACTGGCATCAGGGCGCCTGGCAAAACAAACGGTGGGCATAGGTAATGGACATACATTGGGTACAATTTCATTTGCACCATCACAGATTACGCAGGCCACAGCGCTGACACTGGAGCTGGCCCTGGACGGCACGTCGTATAAGAACAGTTGGGATATATGGGTTTATCCGAAAGAAATACCTGTAAACACCTCAGCTATTGTTTTCACCAGTTCCCTGTCCGATGCATTGCAGGCGCTGCAACAAGGAAAAAAGGTGTTGCTCAATCCTGATACTGCCAGCCTGAAAGGGGTGGAAGGACGCTTTGCACCAGTGTTCTGGAGCCCGGTGCATTTCCCCGATCAGCCGGGCACTATGGGATTGTTGTGTGATCCGCAACATGCAGCATTGAAAAATTTTCCCACAGAATCGCATTCCAACTGGCAGTGGTGGGATATTGTGACTTCGTCCAAAACGATGATCATTGACTCACTGCCTGCTATCGATCCGTTGGTAAGAGTGATGGACAATTTTTTCAAAAACCGCAAAATGGCTATGGTGATCGAAGCGAAGGTGGGTAAAGGAAAGCTGGTGCTGGTGTCTTCCAATATCCGCAACAACCTGGACAAACGTCCGGCTGCGCGGCAATTACGGTATAGCCTGGAACAGTATATGGGAAGCGAGCAATTTCAACCGGTGGTAGAGTTGACGGAGGAGCAATTGAAGCGTTTGTTTAAATAAGTTGCGGAGGCAACGAAAGGTTAACTTCAGCTTACAAAGGATAATAGTATAGATGAACTCAGATTTTTTGATACGCGGAACAGCTAATCTATAGTTAGCCAATCAAACTATTTACCGATTCAATAATATTGATCCATGTTTTCTATAAAACAACATATAGTGCGTGGCTGCTCTGTTGCAGTAATTTTTACGTTGGCCATCTCAACGGCTTTTGCACAAAAGCCCGGCAAGGCTGTACTGAAAAAAGTTGACCATGCTTTGCAAAAAGCGCGTGTCAACTACACTCATATGATGCAACAATTGCTGCCAGATCGTTTTCCCGTTACCCTCGATACCAGGTCAGGCGAAATCAGGACCAGCGGTTCCGAGCCCTGGGTAGGCGGTTTTTATCCCGGCGCCTTGTTGTATTTGTACGAATCAACCGGCGATACGGCCCTGTACCAGGAAGCCTTGCGTAAAATGAAAGTGCTGGAAAAAGAGCAATACAACAAAACCACCCACGACCTGGGCTTTATGATGTATTGTTCTTTTGGCAATGCTTTTCGTTTACAGCCGGAGCCGCATTATCGTGATGTGATTATTACCAGCGCACGCTCGCTCGCCAGTCGCTTTAATGAACGGGTGGGCTGTATCCGTTCCTGGGATTCTGATGCCGGTCGGTTCATGGTGATCATCGACAACATGATGAACCTGGAGTTGTTGTTCGCTGCTACAAAATTTACCGGCGATTCTTCTTTTTACCGCGTGGCCGTAACACATGCCAATACTTCCATCGAGCATCATTTTCGTCCCGATTACAGCTCGCATCATCTTGTTATCTATGACCCGAAAACGGGCGCTGTGCAGAAAAAACAAACCGTACAGGGCGCTGCAGATACTTCGGCATGGGCGAGGGGACAGGCCTGGGGATTATATGGTTATACGATGACGTACCGCGAAACAAAGGATAAAAAATATCTCCACCAGGCTACGCAGATTGCCAATTACATGTTGCCTTACCTGCCGGCAGATTATATATATTACTGGGATTTTCATGCGCCTGGTATTCCGAACGCGGCCCGCGATGTTTCTGCGGCGGCTATTACCTGCAGCGCCTTACTGGAATTGTCCCAGTATGTAAAAGGAAAAACGCGTAAACAGTATTTCAAGGCAGCGGAGAATATTTTGCAATCGCTGATGAGTGATGAATACTTTGCCGATGCGAAAGAATGCCGTGGATTTCTGTTGAAACATGGAACAGGCAATCACCCAAGGAATGCCGATATTGATGTTCCGCTGATCTATGCCGATTATTATTTTGTAGAAGCGCTGATGCGCTACCGGCAATGGCGGAGATGATAATTGCTATTTTCCTGGCCAATCTGGCTCGGGGTGTGGTTCAACGTATATGCCTATCCGGGTGCAAGTCCATCTGCTGCCCGGGCTATCGTGGGCACAACTCCGGCCCCCATCCATGCAATATGGTTACTTGGGCAATATCGTGCTGGCGGGGGCGTCAGCACGAACTTACCCCAGCAACACTACTGCATGGACGGGGTGGTCAACCCGGAGTGGTACTGATCTGCCTCTGTAATTGTTGTAACGTATGCGCACCACAATGTTTTCATATAGTTCAATTAAACTACATGCACTCGCCCGCATATTCCTATGCGCCTGCCTGTTGTCTTCCCTCAACGGCTATCCTCAACAACCGGCATACCCCAACACACCTACGCTGCGTGTGATGACCTACAACATTCATCACGCCAATCCTCCATCCGCCGCCGGTGTAATTGATATCGATACCATTGCCGCCGTAATCAAAAAGCAGCAGCCTGACCTCGTGGCCGTGCAGGAAGTGGATGTTTTCACCGGCCGCTCAGGCAACATCGATGAAGCCTCGGAATTAGCTGCCCGCCTGAACATGTACGTCTATTTTGGCAAAGCCATCAACTACGATGGCGGGCAATATGGTGTGGCATTGCTTTCAAAATTTCCCCTGAAAGATTGTAAAACCTATCCACTGCCATCCGCTGCAGATACCACGGCCGAACCACGCGTGCTGGCCGTTGCTACGGTACAATTGCCTGGTGGAAACACCCTCCGGTTTGGCAGCACGCATCTGGATGTGAAGAGCGCCGGCAACCGCGATTTGCAGGTGCAGGAAATTGTGCGCATCGTGCGGCAGGAACCATTGCCTTTTATTCTGGCCGGTGATCTCAATGCCCAACCTTCCAGTAGTTGCATACAATTGCTGGACGCGCACCTCACCAGGACCTGCAGTCCCTGTGCGCCTACCATTCCCGTGCATCAACCCAACAGGACAATCGACTATATTGCATACTATCCATCAAAGGCCTATGAAATTATTTCGCATGAAGTGATCCCCGAGCGGTATGCTTCTGACCATCTGCCCGTGCTGGCCGTACTCTCCATGCGCTTCCATGCAGAGACAGCCTTGATTTTACAGCGATACCGATCCTGGCTGACAAATACGGAAGTAGTGCCGGACATCACGCATTATCTCAATACCTTCGACTCATCAGCGCAATGGCGCGATATAGACTACCAGGATCAGCAATTGGCCAACTGGCAGGTATCGCAGCACCTGCTGCGCGTACGCGCCCTGGCATTGGCATGGACCCGGCAAGATTCATACTGGTACCGCAACATTCGGGTAAAACAATTCATGTTTGATGCCCTGCAACACTGGTTGCAGAAAAGATACCACAGCAACAATTGGTGGCACAACAAGATTGGCGTGCCGCAATTGATGCGTGATATCGTGATTGTATTGCGCCCGTATATGGATTCCGCTACCTTGCGGTCGGCGCTGGAAGTGATGGCGCAATACGGCAACTGGCAAACGCATACAGGCGCCAATTTGACCTGGAGCGCCGATCTCGCCCTGCATTATGGCGCACTTACCGGAAATGACTCCATCATACGTCATGCGGTGCAAAAACTGGTGAGTGAAATCAAAATGTCCACCGGCGAAGGCATTCAGCCCGATTACAGTTTTCATCAGCATAACCAGCGCCTGCAGATCTATCATTACGGCAGGGCTTTTTTATATGATAATGTACGGCTGGCCTGGGAACTGCAGGGCACACAATGGCAATTGCCTGCGGAAAAAATTCAGCTGCTTGCTGACTTTGTATTACAAGGCTGGCAATGGATGGCGCGTGGAAAACATACCGTACCCGGTACGCTGGACCGGTCTGTCAGCAGACCCCACGCACTGCATGCGGCAGACATCATGAAATTGATCCCTTATCTCAGCGCCATTGACTCCGCCAATGCGCCTCAGTTTATTGCCATTGCCGAAAGCCAGGAAAAAGACAATGCTTCGGTTGCTGGTTTCCGTTATTTTCCTTGTGCTGACTTTGCAGCGTATCATACGCCTGCATTTTCTTTTTTTCTGAAAACCATTTCGAGTCGTACACTTCCAACTGAATCCATCAACAATGAAAACCTCAAAGGCCGATTGTTGCACAGCGGTGATGCCTACCTGGTGCGTGATGGGAAGGAGTATTATGACCTGATGCCTGTATGGGACTGGAATTTGTTGCCCGGCGTTACTGTTTTTCCCGGTGCTGCAGCTGCCGCACGGCTGCCGTGGGTGGGAGGGGTGTCGAACGGGATGAGCGGTGCTGCTGTGATGGATTACCAACTGACTGATGAAAAAGGCGGTTCCCTTACTGCAAAAAAAGCCTGGTTTTGCCACAACGAACGGGTGATCTGCCTCATGGCAGGATTAACGCAACGCAACATTGTTGGTCCCCTGCAAACAGCAATAGACCAATGCCGCTGGGTGAGCAATGTTACCGTGGATGGTGACCAGGAGTTGACAGACGAAGGTGAATACACTTTTGAAAATGTCCGCTGGCTATACCATGCAGGCGTCGGATATGTTTTTTTACAACCTTCATCAGTATCCGTACGCATGAAAAAAATAACCGGCAATTGGAGCGATATCAATGCTTCCATAAAACTGCCTCCTGTTAGGGAAAAAGTCTTCACGCCTGTGTTGCAGCACAAGCAGCATACTGTCAATACAGGCTATGTAGTTACGATGGCGACAACACCCGCGGCGGTAGCAACCATTTCCCGCAAACCAGACTGGACCATCCTTCGCAACGATACGCTTTGCCAGGCCGTGCAATGGAAAGATGGTACGCAGATGTTCGTTTTTCATACAAAAGGCAGTGCGGAAATACAAAACAAAAAGAAGATTACCGTGGACAAACCATGCATGCTGCTGATCACAAAAGACAGTATATATGGCAGTAATCCGGCAGGTAAGGAAGAAGTGGTAACTGTTGCCATCAATAAAAAAAGTGTGAGGCTTACCTTACCGGCCAATGGGTTTTCAGCATTTTTGAAACGCTCCCCTTAATATTTCGCTGTCAATACCTAATCGCCTAAGTACAAGCACTTTACCTTTATTTGGCCTACGTAGTTCTTCTATAAATATGCCCGGACCGGGCCAATGTGCTTAAGTAAATATCTTCCATCGCTTCATATTCAGCAATAAAAGGCCGACATTCGTTGTTCATCAAACCTTAATAAGTATGGGTAAATCCCAGGAAACCTTTAATAAAAAAGAGAAGGAAAAAAAGCGTTTAAAGAAACAACAGGACAAACGGGAGAAAATGGAAGAACGTAAGGCCAATGCGAAAAAAGGAAAGACGCTGGAAGAAATGATGGCCTACATCGATGAGAATGGCAACATTACGTCCACACCACCTGATCCGAAGAAAAAGGTGGAAATAAAAGCGGAAGATATCCAGATTGGTGTGCCCAAATACGACCCCGCTGAGGAAATGAATGGTACCCGCAACGGTGTGGTGACTTTCTTTAACGATGCAAAAGGTTTCGGTTTTATCAGGGATTTACAAACGCAGGAAAGCATATTTGTACATGTAAACCAGTTAGCCGATCGCGTGAAAGAGCACGATAAAGTAAGTTTTGAAGTACAGAAAGGACCGAAAGGTCTGGTGGCAAATAATGTAAAGAAGACCCGCTGACATTTTTGTTCGGTGCCTATTTGCAAATTACTTGATGTTGGCCACTTCCCATCCGGCAGGCTTTTTGATCAGGTGGAGGCCGATATCGTGTGGATATTTGATAATTTCCAGCGTAAACACTTCATCACCGGAACGCAGGTTGGAGATGCGTATATGGTTCAGGTAGGAGGGCAACTGCGGTCTGCAGAATGTCAGTCTTTTTTGAAAGGCATCAATAGAAATCTGCAGGCATGCCTGCAATACAAGGAATACTGCTGCTACTGACCAGGCTTGTGGCGAACAGGCCACCGGGTAACTGGTAGGCGCTTCGCCCCGGCGGAAAGGAAATCCGCAAAACAATTCCGGCAGTCGCTGCAACTCTATAAACAACGATGCGTCAAACAAACCCTGCATCAGCCGGAGGGCTTCCTGCGTAAAACCATATCTCGCAAAACCATAAGCGATCAAAGCGGTGTCGTGCGGCCATACGGAACCGTTATGGTATGACATAGGATTGTACCGAACTTCTTTCGAAGACAAGGTACGAATCCCCCAGCCGTTGAACATTTCATCCGACATCAGTCGTTGCACCGTGCTGCGGGCATATTCTTCTGTGGCAATTCCGGAGAACAATGTATGTCCTGCATTGCTGCTCAATACGCGGCAAGGTCTTTTTTGGCCGTCGAGTGCGAGTACATAGGTGCCGAGCTTTTCGTCCCAGAAAACTTCATTGAAGCGTTCCTTGAGCGTAGCGGCTTCGGTTCTCAGTTTTTCTGCCAGCGTATGTTCGTCCATTCTTTCTGCTATGTAAGCCGCCTGCAATTTGGCATCATACACATACCCCTGCACTTCACATAAGGCAATAGGATAGCTGGCCAGTTCGCCATCTTCGTACATTATTGAGTCATGACTGTCTTTCCATCCCTGGTTGGTTAAACCATGTGTTGCTTTTTTCTGGTATTCTACAAACCCATCACCATCTATATCCCCATACTTGTTGATCCATGTAAGGGCATTCAGGATATTCGGCCAGATGCGGTTGATGGTAGCGAGGTCGTTGGTGCGTTTGAGATAATGTCCTGCCAGCATTACAAACAGCATCGTAGCATCGATGGTGCCATAATACAATTTGAATGGAATTTCGCCGGTTTCGGCCATTTCACCACTGCGCATTTCATGCAATATTTTTCCGGGTTCGGCATCCTGCACAGGATTCAGTTCGGTGGCTTGCCGGCGGGCCAGGAACAGTAAAACGCCTTTGGCAATTTCGGGCACCAGCCATAACATGGAAAAAGCTGTGATGATGCCGTCTCTTCCAAATGCGGTATTGTACCAGGGAACACCAGCATAGGGATAAAAACCTTCGGAGGTTTGCACCAGCAGCGAGCGAAGATCATTGCCGGAACGGTTGATCCAGTTGTTGAACTGTGTGTTGTCTGTATACACTTCCGGAATCAATTCTTTCCCTTTTTGCAGTACCGCTTCTCTTTTTGAAAACGCATGACTGAAAGGCTCAAATGCCAGCGGGTGTTGTTTCACCTGGAATACAGCAGTGCAGTGAAAACTGTACGACTCCTGCGGAGGGAGTGTAATGCGATAAATAGCATAATGAAATTTCAGTTCGTCGGGAGAAGGATCAAACTGCAGGCGTGTTTGCCGTTGAATATTGTCCAGGCCTTCGTAGGAAAAACACACAATACGACAACCTTCCGTTTGTGCCGGCAGCATTTTGCCTCTTTGTTGCCGCGTCATGCCGCGTATTTCAAAAATATCTTTGAAATCGCCCCGGTAGGAAATCAGTAATTCCAGTTCATAAGGCATTACACCATAATTGGTAAGCACTACCAGTTCATGATAGGAACCGTTTTGCAGAAAACGTGTACGTGCGATGTGGATGCTTCCTTTGGGAATCAGCAATCCGTCTGTGCCTTCCATATCGGGATTGGTAAGGTCCACAGAGAGAATTTCGTTTTCGTTTTTGATATAGGAACTGAGCAGCATGGGGCGGTATTTGTTGATCTCCAGTTCCATTTCGCTGATGAAACGGGTGCCCTGGTGATAAATGCCCTGTACACCGCTGCCTATCTGTTTGATATCGCCCCAGCGATCGAATATACCGAATGTGTCTTCATAGTTCAGTACGCTAACACGGTCATCAGCATACGAAGAAGAAGCGTGGATGTAATACTTGTCTTCCCAACGTAGTAAGGCTTCCTGTTTTTTCATACACTGCTATTAACGGTCGCCAGCAATGGCTTTGTTAAACAATACACTGCGCACTATGGCAGGGTTTTGGAGATGGCAATTGTGTTCAGGTTGGTCAGCTGCTCATGCATGCGGGCTCGTTGTAGTTCATACAATCGTATATAGTTTTTAGCCATCACGGTAGCGCTGAATCGCTTTTCGAAGGTTTCCCTGCATGTTGAGCGACTGATCCGGTGGATTTGTTGTATGGCATGCACGGCCTGCGGGATGTTCTCAACAATATAACCGGTTTTACCGTGTGTAATAATTTCAGGCACAGCGCCGCGGTTCCATGCTATCACGGGGGTGCCGCAGGCCATTGCTTCGATCAGCACCAGTCCAAACGGTTCGGGCCATTCTATCGGAAACAGCAAAGCGGTTGCGTGCTGCAGCAGTTCTTCTTTTTGCGCTTCACCCACTTCACCCAGGAACTCAACATGAGGCTGTTTTAGCAACCGCCGTATCTTTTTTTCAAAATAGGCCATATCTGCCTTATCTACTTTTGCCGCGATTTTGATAGGCATGTTGGCCAGGCGCGCAATTTCGATGGCGCGATCAGGTCTTTTTTCTTCGGAAATGCGGCCAAGGAACAAGAGGTAATTGCCTTTGCCATCGCCGGGCCTGTACAGGTTGAGCGGCAAACCATGATACACGGTGCCTGCCCAGTTGGCCATGGGCAAGGGGAGGCGTTGTGCATTACTGATAGATACCACCGGTATATTGGAATATTTCTGGTACAGGTGTTTCAGTTCCGGCAGGTCCTGCCGTCCATGTAACGTGGTAAGCGTTGTTTTATTCCATGCGTTGGTAAAAGGGAAATGTAAATAGTCGGTATGAAAATGCAACAGGTCAAATTCAGTCATGCGGTCAAAAACTTCGCCCAGTTGCAGTATGTGCCAGGCGAGCGGGTCTTTGCAATTGCCTAATCGCAAAGCTTTCGGGGCAACGGGTATGAGCCGGGCTGTAGTAATAGAATCGCCGGAAGCAAACAAGGTTACATCATAGCCCAATGCTACCAGTTCCTCGGTGAGGTAATGGACGATCCGTTCTGTGCCTCCGTACAGGCGGGGCGGTACAGATTCATACAAGGGTGCTATTTGTGCAATACGTAACACGTAATGCTTATTTCAAATTTGATGCCTTGATGAGGCCAGGGAAACTGTGGGGTAGGTTGCATCACGACAATGGCCACTGCCATCGCATACTTCTCCTGATCGCATGAAAGCAACCCACTACAGATTTGCGTGCGTGCGAAAGCTGTAAGCTGATATGTTCCAGGCTGCCGGCAGTCCTGATGAGCATTGGTATATAGCGTTTATGTTTTACAAACTGCGTTGTCCATGCTGCGGGCATAATCAACAAACAATACAGAATGGCTACCGGTAATACGAATGCAGACACCAGGAATAAATACAATAACAGGCCGGCAATGGGAATAAAACGTGCAGCGCGGAAGCATACTTCTACAACCCTGTTTCTATAAACGGTTATCCCGCGGATCATACAGCTGAACGTTTAAGGCAGATGATATGTTGGTTTAACATAAAATCTTCAATTCTCATTCCATGGAGCATTTGTAATTGTTCACCGGCAGCAGGAAACACAGGACTTTCGCGATCAGGTTAATGCGTTCACGTTGGTAGTTTTTTCTTTTCTTCAGCAACTGCGTTTCTTATTCCCTGTCGGCTTTGTGGTTATCTGGTTGTAGTGATTCTTCTACACTTCTTTTTGTTGTACCAATTTAATTGCAGCAGGAGGAGGGAAGCTGCTGTAACACAAAATAAATGTTGAATACAACCCTGCAAAGCACCCATGCTGGCGGCATAGTTTTTTTGATACTGATACAAAAAGTATTTATGGCAAGACCAAAAACTTCGGGAAAAAAGAAAACCGGAAAAACCGATCAACGGGATAATATATACAGGGATGACGCCGAGGCGCCGCAGTCAACCAATGCTGATGATACGAAAGAATCTACTTCAACAAGCATGAATCGTGAACGACTGGGTAGTGATGAAGATGAATTTATTATGATGCCGGAAGTATCCGACATCCCCGGACAGGAAAACGTGCTGTCTGCCGGCGTGCCCGGTGAAATGGCAGATTCAACAGCAGCCGCCGACGATGAGGAAGGCGAGCGCGATGGAAAGGATGTGTTGGAGGAAGAAGATGACCTGGAAATTGTAATGGGTACCGAGGCGGACGTAACGCCGGAAGACATAGAACTGCTCGGCGATCCTGACCAGGACCTCGATATGGGAGAAGACGAACTGGTGAGTGGGGAAGGCCTTGACGATACCGATTTTGAGGGTGATCCACTGAATGAGGCGGCTGTGGACATCGAAACTACCGGTGAAGATCTCGATATTCCAGACAGTAACGGCAGTCTTCCGCGCCGTGATGCGCTGGACCAGGGCGATGAAGAAAATGACTATTACAGTCTCGGTGGCGACCGGTTTGATGCCGATGATGATGGAACGCCGGAAGAATACCGGGAGCGGGAAACGGATTAGCAGTTACCTGGAGCTAATCATCATAACGGGAAACAGGGCGACAGATATTGCTGTTTTGCATTTAATTTCTATCCCTTATTTTTGCAGTCCTGTTTTTCGTCTCCGTAGCTCAGTTGGTAGAGCAATTGACTCTTAATCAATGGGTCCAGAGTTCGAGTCTCTGCGGGGACACAGACAAATAATAACCGCCTCAACAACAATAATGTGAGGCGGTTTTTTATTGATTATGACTGAAAAAGCATGAGTCTGGTACCTGCAGGAGGTTTCCCTCTTTTCTTCTTATACACCTCTGAGTTGTCCCTATTTGGTTTCATTTACCCCTTTGGTGCCTCTTTGAATGACCTGATGCTTTTGGAAATAAATAGGTCCGCTAACAGCTTAACGCATTCCTACTCTTGTTTATGTGATTATATGTACGCACTATATACTGCAGTTCCCTTACCCGCCTTCTGGCAACGTTCATTCCAACCCGCACTGCAATGGCGGTTAGCATGAAAAACAATTTCACCACCAGCTTGTGCCTGAAAAAAATACTGGTGCAAAAAGCTGTATATAAGGCATTCAAAAATCCCATTTTCAATTCCACTATCTTGGGACTTTTTACTGCTACTTCGCGGTCTGCTTTTCTTGCAACCCGGTCAATATTCAAAAATATTTGCTGCAAACTTTTGTACCTGAAAAGCCTGGATTGCAGTTGGTCGAAGCGGTTTAAGGTATAGGAAAATACGTCCAGCATTTTTCTTAACTCCAGCACTTCAACAGGATCGCAGTTTTCGGTCGCCACCAGGTGAGACAGGTGCATCAGCGTATCATGCCGGAGTGCTCTTAACTGGTATATTGTCAAATCAAAATAATACCTTCTTGAAATCCGGTAATAGCCTCCGAGGAACAGCAAAAGGATAATAAGGATGAGTGCTGTGTTAATTGCTAAAAACATAGATACTATTTTTGAAAACCAATTATCCTATCGATCAAATGATGTAGTCGTTCGTAAATATCACTTTCTTTTTTTATGAGCCTGCTGATTTCTGCATTCTTGGCGCGTATTACTCTGCTAAACCATACAAATTGCATAACCAACAAGGCGATAACCAGGCACAATACAAGGGCCAGATAAGGACCATACCATTCTGCAAGTTCCCTGAAAGTAGGTAATCTTGACTTCAGCTCCTCAGGAACGGCGTAGTATTGCGCAATATCCAGCAAAAACTTAAGGAATTGGAGTTCCATAAAAAAATAAGTATGCCGGTAACGACTATGCGTAAAAGTATAAAACCTTATTCACATCCACATAAATCTCTCAAAAAAGTTATCTACATTAATATATAAATCTTACGTTAATATGTAGGTGAAAAAAAGTTAAGTATCCGGATGCTTGCAATACCTTTCCAATAATCCATTATCAACTGGCTATCCTTCTTCATTTCCTCATAGTTAATCCCCTTCTGAAAAAATCCCTGTACCGTCATCTTCGAATACGCTTCATTCACTGCCTGCTGATTAACCGAGGTGCTGTAAAAAACAAAGGGAATGCTTTTGGCGCGTAGTTGCGGATCGGCATCAATTTGTCTTTTGGACCCGATGCCGTTTTGACCGGGCAGGTTGATATTGCTGAGAATATTAAATGGTTTTTCCTCAGACGTTTTGAGGTATAAAAATGCCAGATCGGCGCGTGGAAACCAAATCAGTTTGTTCCTGATATTTATATCCCACAGGATGTCCTGGAGATTCCCCTGTCGTCCGCATCATCCGCTATTATCACTATTGGACCCGATTTCATGTGCTTGCAATTATAATAAAGGATAGTAGCGGAATTGCTGTGCAAAGCCCTGAAAGGACCATTCAACGATTGCTATTACATCGAAACGCAAGAAAATGCCTGCAAGGCAGTATCAAAACAAGTGTGACCAAAAAAAGAAAGCAGCACCTTGCGGCACTGCTGACTTCCCTTTTCCTTTAGCTTTCTGATTGTGCTATTGCTCCAACTTGATTTCTCCTACGTCAGTAGTCTGACCATCGGTAACGGTTACACCATCCTTTGCTGCGTTTTTGTAAGGCGGTTTTGCTTCAATTATTACCCGATAAGTGCCAGCCGGTACATCCGATATGGTGAATGTTCCCTCGTTGATAGCTGCTTTTAACGTGTCGGTACTGGATACGGCCCACGCATTCGAAGCACCGTCTGCAGGCGTTACCATACCTTTAATGGTACCGGTTCTCAGTTCACTAAATGCGAATAAGGCTGCGGCAGCAAAACTCAGTGCTGCCAGTTTCAATTTGGCATGTTTCATAATTACAAATTATGGGTTAATTAAAAAATGGTTACATCGTTTAATCATCGGGTGCATAGCCGGGGCGGCTGCATTATACGGTTGGGGACCCGGTGTTGTGTACGGTTAGGTTGTATTGTGAGTGTAATATTCCAATACTATGCCAGAATATTTTTATGTTGACAAGTATTTTTTTTAACATTTTTTATAGCCTGCTGGCACAAAAATTATAAACACCCTGTTTCGCGTGCTACGTGGAAAGCTTGTAGAATTATTTCACCAGAAGAGTAACTGAATTGAATATTGTCAATAATCAGTTATTGACAGCAGCATATTTGTGCTGTAAATTTTTTTTTCAGCACACTGTGAAATGTCCATTAAAGTACTGCAATCCGGGCATCGACCGATTGGCTTACCGCCCTGGGACGCTCCTTATTTCCTGATAATGCCTTTCCCTGCTTCCAGGCGCAACTGGTGTTGCACGCATGCCGGTATATCTTTCTCGTAGTGGCTCACGTACAACAACGTGGTGCGGAAATGCACGCACAACTGGTTCACCAGTTCCCTGAAATTCCTCGTTTGCCCGTCGTCCAGTCCCTGGCAGGGTTCATCCAATATCAATAGCGGCGGATTTTTCACCAGCGCGCGGGCAAGCAAAGTCATGCGTTGTTGTCCCAGCGAAAGCCTGTTCAAAAAACTCGTCTGCCACTTTTTCAAATCGAGTAACTCCAACCATGCATGGACCTGTTGTTGCTGCGCCTGCGAGAGTTGCCGGAACAACCCGATCGTATCAAATAAACCTGAAGCTACCACCTCAAAACAGGTAGCACCGGCATCAAAAAACAAATGCAGTTCCGGCGATACAAATCCGATTTTCCGTTTGATGTCCCAGATGCTTTCCCCGGTGCCGCGTTTGCGATCGAACAGCCAGATGTCGTTGGCATAGGCCTGCGGGTTGTCGGCGGTGATCAGGCTCAGCAAGGTAGACTTGCCGCTGCCGTTGGGACCAGCAATGCTCCAGCATTCGCCGCGCTTTACTTCCCAGTGAATGTCTTGCAGAATGATTTTCGCTCCGTACCGTACCGTTACATTTTTCATCTTTACCGCGCAGGCAAAATCATCTTCGCGTTGTGCAGGTATGCCGGCGAGCCGAGCTGTATAATCTGTGATGGAGTAGGTATTGCTTTCCTTTACAGTGGGGGGCAAACTATTCTTTGGCCCTGCATAGACGCACTTCCCTTCCTGCAGCACCATCACGTGCGTAATACTGTCTGGTAATTCATCAATGGGAGCAATCAAAATAACCGGTATTCCTTCCGCCCGAAGTGATTGCAAGATTGCATGTAAAGTCTTACGGCCTTCGATATCCAACCCGGTGAACGGATTGTCCAGTATCAGCATCGCCGGGTGTTGCATCAAGGCTTTGGCAAGTTGCAACCGCTTGTTTTCACCATTCGACAATTGAATGAGCGGTTTGTCCAGCAATGCATTGAGATGAAGCAATGCCATCCGGCTGTTGAACAACGCTTCATCGGTTGTATACCCTGCCAGCGCTTCCGCCACCGTAATCGTATCTTCCGCGTCCATCGAATTGTAGCGCTGCTGGTAGTACAGGTCTGCTGTGTTAGAGCGGTTTTTGAAATGATGCTGCTGTTCAATCAACAACACACCACCCGGTTGCTGAAAGTAAAAATCTATTTCACCGTGATGAAAGATCCTGCCTGCCAGCGCCTGCGCCAGCGTGGTTTTCCCGCTGCCCGAAGGGCCAATAATGGCCCATTGTTCATGCTGGTATAGCTGCCAATCCAGGGAATGCAGCAAAGTGGTACCATTGCGATGTACGCTTACCTGCCGGATGTCTGCCAGAAGTGCTTGTTGGGTCATCTTGTGCGAAATGGGTGGTATTGTTTTGAAAACGCAAATATCACTATCCGGAAACGCTTCCGGCGCAGTATGAAAATTTTTCTGTTGTTTTTCCCGCGCTGGCCAATGGCACCGGCCATTTCCCTCCTGAACAAATTGGTCTCATTATTTGTTAACTCTCCGGCTGACAACAGTTGTTTTATTGTGTGACAAGCCGTCATTTTTTTCCACATTCGTTAATAACTACGGGAAAAACCTTCTGCCTTCAATTGGCTATATTTGCCCGTTCCCGAAGTAGGGAAACGTGTCGGGAATCGCATTTTATTTCACATAAATCAAAGATAGTCAGAGCAACAGGTGAGCAATATTTGTTCATCCCTGCAAAAATTCAGTACCAGATAAATGGCAAAAGAAAAGAAACCTGAAACCACCAATTTGTTCGAGTATACCGAAGATTCCATTAAATCGCTGGACTGGCGAGAGCATATCCGCATGCGTCCGGGTATGTATATCGGCAAACTGGGCGATGGTTCCAGTCCAGACGACGGCATTTACGTGCTGCTCAAAGAGGTAATCGACAACTGTATTGACGAGTACACCATGGGCTACGGCAAACAGATCGATATTACCATCGATGGAAAAACGGTAACCGTGCGCGACTATGGCCGCGGTATTCCGCTGGGCAAAGTGGTGGATGTGGTGAGCAAGATCAATACCGGCGCCAAATACGACAGCAAAGTGTTTCAGAAAAGCGTTGGTTTGAATGGTGTGGGTACAAAAGCGGTAAACGCATTGAGTAATTATTTCAAAGTAACCGCTTTCCGCGAAGGCCGTGAAAAAACCGCCGAATTCCAGCAGGGCGTGCTGATCAAGGAACACAAGGAAACCAAAACCGATGAAAAGAACGGTACCATGGTGACCTTCATTCCTGACAGCGGAGTGTTCAAAAATTTCCGTTTCATTGAAGAATATATCGACAGCCAGCTGTGGAACTATTGTTACCTCAATGCCGGTCTCGTCATCACCCTCAACGGAAAGAAATACGTCAGCAAAAACGGGTTGCTCGACCTGCTGCAACGCAAGACCAACGAAGACGAATTGCGCTACCCGATCATTCACCTGAAAGGGGATGATATTGAGGTGGCCATGACGCACGAGGACCAGTATGGAGAAGAATACTATTCGTTCGTGAATGGTCAGTATACCACGCAGGGTGGCACGCACCTCGCGGCTTTTCGCGAAGCAGTAGTCAAAACCATCCGCGATTTCTATAAAAAAGATTATGAAGCCTCCGATATCCGCGCCAGCATCTGCGCCGCCATCTCGGTAAGGGTGCAGGAGCCGGTGTTTGAATCACAAACCAAGACCAAGCTGGGCTCGCAGTTCGTGTACGAAGGCGGACCTTCCATGCGCAATTTTGTAGGTGATTTTCTCAGCAAGGAACTGGACAATTACCTGCATCGTAACCCATCCACAGCCGATGCGTTGAAAAAACGTATCGAGCAAAGTGAAAGGGAACGCAAGGAACTGGCAGGCATCAAGAAACTGGCCAATGAACGCGCCAAAAAAGCCAACCTACATAACCGCAAGCTGCGCGACTGCCGTTACCATCTCAACGATGAACCAACCGGCAAAGACAAAGAGGCTATCCTGGAAAAAGCAAAAGAAAGCACCATCTTTATTACCGAGGGTGACTCAGCCAGTGGTTCCATCACCAAATCGCGCAATGTAGAAACGCAGGCTGTATTCAGTTTGCGCGGTAAGCCGCTTAACTGTTATGGTCTTACCAAAAAGGTGGTGTACGAAAACGAAGAATTCAACTTGCTGCAACATGCACTGAATATCGAAGAAGGTTATGAAGGACTGCGGTACAACAATATTGTGATCGCAACCGATGCCGACGTAGACGGTATGCACATCCGCCTGCTGATGATGACCTTCTTCCTCCAATTCTTCCCCGACCTGGTGAAGAACGGGCACGTATACATCCTGGAAACGCCGCTTTTCCGCGTGCGCAACAAACAGGAAACGATCTATTGTTACGATGAAAATGAAAAGCAGGCCGCCATTAAAAAACTCGGTGGCAAACCGGAGATCACCCGCTTTAAAGGATTGGGTGAAATCAGTCCTGCAGAATTTGCCCGCTTCATCGGTCCCGAAATGCGCAAGAAGCCGGTGATCATTGAGCATGGTGAACATATTCAGCCATTGCTGGAATATTACATGGGTAAGAATACCCAGGAACGCCAGGAGTTTATTATTGAACGCCTGCGCATAGAACTGGACCTGGTGGAAGAGCAATAAATTTTTCCTTAAACAACACAGTATGATTCACATAGTTTTCAACGAAGCAGATGTGGCTGTGATGCAAAAAGCCATAGAGCTTGACGAAAGCCTGGCAGGAGAGGTGATCCAGGTAAAAGATGATTACGCAGTTGGACCAATAAAAGACATCTATACAGAAGAAGGCATAGCGGCCAGAAAAGACTGGTGGCGTACCGTACTGGCCGGCGGCGATGCAGACGGTGCTGTAGATAAAGGTTTGGTAGACGACAACAAAACCGTTGCCGATCTGATCGAACGGTTGAAGAATAATGAAGAAGAAGTGGTATGGATATGGGCCGCACAAAACAAACACGATGTGAGCGGCTACTACTGGCTCATGAGCCAGTTGAAAGATTTCCAGGGCAGAATTTTCATCCTGTACCTGAACAATCTCCCGTTCATCAATGAAAAAGGACTAATCTTTTACCCCGAATGGCTGCATACCATTCCACCAAAAGAATTCTTAAAAGCCAAAAAACTCGCCCGGCCCATTACGCTCAGCGAATTTGAAGTAGACCCCGATGAGTGGACGCGTTTGCAAAATGAAGACAAAGGCGTACGCATTCTCGAAGGAGGCAAAAAGCTGTCGCAGCACGATTACGATTACTACGACAACGATCTGAAAAAATACATTACATCCGATTGGCAGAAAGCCAGTCGCATTATTCATAATTTTTTGAGTAAAAACAAACAAACTACCGGCGATATGTTCCTGCTGTGGCGCCTGAAAGGATTGCTGGCGCAGGGAGATTATGATGTGCAGGGTGAACCGAAAGGCATGAAAGATTTTGAAGTAAAAGCAAAATCATCACAGCCAACAGTAGCCGAATAATACATCAGCTTGTATACCCGGCGCCTCCGGTTTTTTGTGCAGAAGGAATTGGTATGAAAAATCTTATACGGCTCGAAGAGGCAGCCATGCTGGGCCTCAGCATATACCTGTTCAGTGTGATGCCTTATCCCTGGTGGATGTACGCCGCACTGTTCCTGGCGCCTGATATCAGTATATTGGGTTACCTGGTGAACAACAAGGTGGGCGCTTTTACTTATAACCTGTTTCATCACAAAGGTGTGGCCATTGTGGTATACCTGGCCGGGTTATATGGGGCCAATGGACCCTTGCAACTGGCAGGTTTGATTTTATTCGGACATAGCAGTATGGACAGGCTTTTCGGTTATGGGTTGAAATATGCCAGCAGTTTTAAAGATACACACCTGGGACCTATAGGCCGTAACGACAGGTAAGTTTTTTTATAGTCTTAATTAAAAAAATATTCAGCTTTGGCAGCGAAGAAGAAAGAAGATTTGTTTGACCTTGAATCCGGCGTAACGGGGCAGTATAAAAACTGGTTCCTCGATTATGCTTCCTATGTAATTCTCGAACGCGCCGTACCGGCTATTGAAGATGGGTTGAAACCGGTGCAACGGCGCATTTTGCATGCCATGAAGGAAATGGACGATGGCCGCTTCAATAAGGTGGCCAATATCATCGGCCATAGCATGCAATACCATCCCCATGGCGATGCCAGTATCGGCGATGCCCTGGTGAACATGGGGCAAAAAGATCTGCTGATCGATACACAGGGTAACTGGGGCGACGTACGCACCGGCGATGAAGCTGCTGCCGCCCGTTACATTGAAGCCCGCCTCAGCCGTTTTGCGCTGGACGTGGCCTTCAACGCCAAAACCACCGAGTGGGCGCTGAGTTACGATGGCCGCAAGAACGAACCCGTTACCTTGCCCATGAAGTTCCCGCTGCTGCTGGCACAGGGTGCTGAAGGTATTGCAGTAGGTCTGGCTACCAAAATTCTCCCGCACAATTTCTGCGAAATCATAGAAGCCGCCATCAAATACCTGCGTGGTAAGAAATTCGAACTGTATCCCGATTTCCAGACTGGGGGCATGATCGATGTTACCCACTACAACGAAGGCAGGCGTGGCGGCAAGGTGCGCATCCGTTCGCATATTGAAGAAGTGGACAAAAAAACGCTCATCATTCGCGATGTGCCCTATGGCGTTACCACCACAGCGCTGATCGATTCCATTATCAAGGCGAATGAACAGGGTAAGATCAAGATCAAAAAAGTAACGGATAACACCGCTGCAGAAGTGGAAATCCAGGTAGACCTGGCGCCGGGCATTTCTCCCGATATTACCATCGATGCGCTCTACGCTTTTACACAATGCGAAGTGAGCGTATCGCCCAATACCTGCGTGATCGTTGACCAGAAGCCCCGATTCATGGGGGTGCACGATCTGCTGAAATATTCAGTAGACCATACCAAGGAACTGCTGAAGAAAGAGCTGGAAATCAAACTGGCCGAGCTGCAGGAAAAATGGCATTACACTTCACTGGAAAAAATCTTCTTCGAAGAAAAGATTTATAAGGAGCTGGAAAAGAAACATGCCACCTGGGAAAAAGTGCTCGATGCCATCAATGAAGCTTTCAAACCTTACCGCAAACAACTCCGCCGCGATATTACCCGCGACGATATAGTAAAGCTTACCGAAAAACCGGTTCGCCGTATTTATAAGCTTGATATCGAAGAACTGAACGAGCAGATCAAGGGGCTCGACAAAGACATCAAACAGGTTAAACACGACCTTGCCAACCTGGTTGACTTTGCAGTGGCCTACTATGAGAACCTTCTGCAGAAATACGGCAAGGGACGAGAGCGCAAAACAGAAATCAAACTGTTTGAAGCCATCCAGGCCAAGCAGGTGGCTATTGCCAATACCAAATTGTATGTAAACCGCGCGGATGGTTTTATCGGGACCGGTTTGAAGAAAGACGAATTTGTTACCGAATGTTCTACGCTTGACGATATCATTGCCTTTACCAAGAGCGGTAAAATGAAAGTGGTGAAGGTGGCCGATAAAGTGTTCATCGGAAAGGACATTATCCATGTGGCCGTATTCCAGAAGAATGATGAACGCACCACCTACAACATGATTTATGTGGATGGTAAAACGGGTATCAGTTTTGCCAAGCGCTTCAACGTAACCGGCGTCACCCGCGAGCGTGAATACGATCTCACCAAAGGCGCTGAAAAAAGCAAAGTGCATTACTTCTCTGCCAATCCTAACGGCGAAGCAGAGGTGGTGCGCGTGATCCTCAGCCCCAACAGCACAGCACGCAAAAAAGAATTTGATTTTTATTTTGAAGAAATAGAAATAAAGAGCCGCAACAGTATCGGCAACCAGGTAACGAAGTATCCTATCAAATCGGTGAAGTTCAAGGAACAGGGACGCTCCACGCTCGGCGGCATTAAATTGTGGTTCGACGATACCTTTGGCCGTCTCAACACCGAAGAAAAAGGACAATACCTGGGCAGCTTCCAGCCGGAAGATAAAATATTGGTGATGTACCAGAACGGTACCTACGAAATCACCGATCAGGAATTAACCCAGCGGTTCGATGTGGAGAAAGTAGTGTCTATCGAGAAATTCAATCCCGAAAGAATTGTAACGGCCATCTATCTCGACAACGATAAGCAGCAGTTCAATGTAAAACGTTTTAAGATCGAAACTACCACACTGCACAATGCTTTCAGTTTTATCAAGGAAGGCGAAGGCAACTACCTCGAAGCAGTTACTACGCATCCTGAACCCATTGTACAGATCAGGGCCGGACGTGGCGCGCAGGCACGTACCACCAAAGTCAAGATCAACGATTTTGTGGAAGTTATGGGTTGGAAGGCCGTAGGCAACAAGCTGGCCGACTATACCAAGAGCACCGAATTTGAATGGGTGATGAAAGAAGAGAAAGCATCTGAAAGCGATCAACCCGAATTGTTCGAATAACACAAAAGGCAGAAGTTCACAACTTCTGCCTTTTTACTTACTTCTTTTTTCTTTTCAGCCGTATGCCTGCATTTTGCGTAAGGCTGCTGCTGAGATATACTTCATGGCGTTTGACACCATCGGTAATTACCATCAGGGCGGTATTGGGAGGGTAGGCGCCGAGGTTTTCGGCAAACATGGTCACTTCATTCACGTCTTTTGTACTGTCCAGCTTCACGTAGATATTTAATGCACGCGCCGTAAGCTCCTGCTTTACCAGCACCGGTTTTTTATCGATGAATACGCTGATGCTGTCGCCATCCACATCGCCGTTATCGTAAAAGCTGATGCGCAGCGAATCGCTTTCCACTTCCACGTCCATGGTATAGATGGTTTTTCTGCTTTCCAGGCGCGCAATCAGTTCGCTGCTGCCATCTTCGTTTATGCGTGCAGGTGCCTCTATGCTTTGGGTGCCTGCAGCCATGGCATCGGCGTTGATTGTAACGGTTTCATTGCTCGCCAGGTTGGTCACTACGAGGTCTTCTTCCTGCGGTTGCCAGAATTTTTGTCCGGCCATGGTGTGGGCAAGCGCGCTGTCGGTATTGGCCGCATTGTCCAGGCTGAAACTTACACGCAGTTCGGGACAGGTATATTTATACCGGTCTTCGGAGTAAAACGAACCGCGCAGCAGGCTGTTCACCTGGCTTACCATCAGTATGCCTTCAAAATGCATGGGGCATTCGATGCCATTGCGGCTGTCGGACCGGTAAAAAAGAATGGGCAGGTTATCAATGCGTACCCTGCGCGTTTGCTTGTTGTAGGTGCCGCGCACAAAAAAGCTCTGATAGCTGTCTTTAAAATAGTAGGCAAAGATGCCTTCTATTTCATTGCCCTTTTGTTTTAAAATCAGCTCGGTGAGATAGTTATTGTTGATGCCGGGCGCTACCACATCTGCCTTTCCGTACCAGGAACCGGTGAGTGATTGCGCGGAAGAAAATTGTACGAGCAATACAAAAATGGAAAATGGGAGTAATCGGCGCATAACATGAAGTTAGGTAGAAAAAATCAAGCCAGAATGTGATTGGCTATTTTCACTTGAGGAATCGCTTCATTTCCCTTTCTACATCCCGGTTTTTGATGGTTTCGCGTTTGTCGTGCAGTTTCTTGCCTTTGCCCAGTCCAATTTCCAGTTTGGCCAGTCCTTTTTCAGTGAAGAAAATCCGGAGCGGCACCAGGGTATACCCTTTTTCCTTGAGTTTGGCTTCCAGCTTTCGCAATTCACGTTTCTGCAACAATAATTTTCTGTCTCGTACGGGATCGTGGTTATTGGCCGTGCCATGTGAATATTCGGCTATGCGCAGGTTTTTGATCCAGAGTTCGCCTTTATGAAAATAGCAATAGCTGTCATTGAAGCTGGCGCGGCCATTGCGGAGCGATTTCACTTCCGTACCGGTCAATACCATGCCTGCATCGTATTTTTCATCGATGAAATACTCATGGTAGGCAGTGCGGTTGTTTATGGATGTTGACACGGTACGCGCTTTTCAGGAGCGCAAATTTACGTACTAAAATCGGGAGTGATGAATTAAGCACTAAAAGGGGTAGGGCGCCTGATAAAAAAAGACCGGATAAAGCATCCGGTCTTTCTTAGAACTTCTTTAGTTTCTCAACAATTTAAATACTGTAGCCAGTTTATCCTTCAATTCTTTTCTTTGAACAATAAAATCGAGGAACCCATGTTCCAGCAAAAATTCACTGCGCTGGAAGCCTTCGGGCAGGTCTTTCTTGATGGTTTCCTTGATCACACGCGGACCTGCAAACCCGATCAGGGCGCCGGGCTCGGCAATATTGAGATCGCCCAGCATACCAAAGGAGGCAGATATACCGCCAAAGGATGGGTCGGTGAGCAGGGAAATATAAGGAATGCGCGCATCGGTGAGTTGCGATAATTTACCGCTTACCTTGGCCAGCTGCATCAGTGAAAAAGCGCTTTCCATCATACGGGCGCCGCCCGATTTACAGATGATGAGCAGGGGAATGCGTGCCTGGAGGCAAAGATCCACTGCCCGGGCAATACGTTCGCCCATAACACTGCCCAATGATCCGCCAATAAATTCAAAGTCCATACACGCTATCACCAGTTCATGCTCCTTCAGCGGACCACGCGCTACACGGATACTGTCTGTTATATCTGTTTTAGCCCAGCTTTCTTCGAGGCGTTTCTGGTATGATTTCAGGTCGGTGAAATGCAGGAAATCCTTGGAGCGGATGTTTTCGAACAGTACTTCATACTGGTTGTCGTCGAACAGGATCTCAAAATATTCAGCACTGCCGATACGATGGTGGTGGTTGCACTTGGGACAAACAAACAGGTTTTCCCGCAACTCGGTCATGGTACAGATATAACCACATGCAGGACACTTGCTCCAGAGTCCTTCCGGAGTTTCTTTTTTCTCTGCCGTGCTGGTCAGAATGCCTTTCTTGATCCGCTTGAACCAACTGCTTTTCGTTTCTTCACTCTGACCTTCTTCGCCGGCCAGATTTGCTTCAAAGTCCTCTTCGTGTTTCATGCATTATTTTTTACCATTACAAGGGTCGCAAATTTCGTTGCTGCGCACCAATGTATAAAATAAACTTGCTGCATCAGACCCGGATGGTGGAGTAGGTTTAAGGGGCTAAGATAGGGATTTTGTGATTATCCTGTAATTACATTAACCTGCAATGCATCGCACAAAAATTTTTACAAGCATATGATTATTGGCCCTCCTGCGTTATTTTTGCGTCAAAATTTTTAAAGCTCTTCCTGTTTTTGTAAAGCCCGGCCATGGATGCTTCCGGATGCTGCCATATGAAATGCTGTTACTTGTTGCAATTTTCAGGGCAGCGGCTGATTTCCTTTCCGGGTTTTTGGAAAAGACAAATACTATTCAACAATGAAATGGTCTGAGTTCTTCACATCCTCCGTAGGAAAAAAAATTGTAATGGCATTATCAGGCTTGTTCCTCATCACTTTCCTGGTAGTGCATGCCGGGATTAACGCCTGTATTTTTGCAGACCTGCTTGATGATAACGACAACGGAGAAGTTTTCAACATAGCTGCCCATTTTATGGGCAATTATTATGTTATCCGCATCATAGAAGTTGGCCTCTTCATTGGGTTTTTCATACACATTATCCAGGGATATGTGCTGGAAGTGAAAAACAGGTCAACCCGCAAAGTGGGCTATCAGGTGCCCATTGGCGCCAAAGGCAGCCGCTGGTACCGCAAATCCATGGGATTGCTCGGTACGCTCATCCTGCTTTTTCTGATCATGCACATATCTCACTTCTGGGTGCCCAGCCGCATCACGCACACACTTGAACCTGTAAGTTATGGAGCTGGCGCCAAAACCTATCATAACCTCTACGCCCGCATGATTGATGTATTTCAAAACGGATGGATTGTGATCTTGTACCTGGCAGGTTGTTTCTCCCTGGCATGGCACCTGTTGCACGGATTTCAAAGTGCTTTCAGGACCCTGGGCGTTCACAACAACAAATACATCAGCCTGGCCCGCGGATTTGGCCTGTGGTTCTCCATACTCATTCCGCTGCTGTTTGCAGCCATGCCCGTAAGTATGTACTTTGGCTGGGTAGATTAATAACCCTAATCGCGAAACCGATAAACGAAATTCAACACACGAAACTCGAAATATGCTTGATTCCAAAATTCCCGCCGGACCATTAGATCAGAAGTGGACCTATTATAAAGGTCATTGTAAACTGGTTAACCCGGCCAATAAGCGTAAGCTGGAAGTAATCGTCATCGGGACCGGTCTGGCCGGCGCTTCTGCAGCGGCCTCACTTGGTGAACTGGGATATAGAGTGAAAGCATTTTGTTTCCAGGACTCGCCACGCAGGGCGCACTCCATTGCTGCCCAGGGTGGCATCAACGCAGCCAAGAACTATCAGAACGACGGCGATAGCGTATTCAGGTTGTTTTACGACACCATCAAGGGTGGCGACTACCGCGCCCGCGAAGCCAATGTACACCGCCTCGCCGAAGTGAGTGTAAATATTATTGACCAGTGCGTGGCACAGGGCGTACCCTTTGCCCGCGAATATGGCGGATTGCTGAGCAACCGCTCTTTTGGTGGTACACAGGTTCAGCGTACGTTCTATGCTGCCGGTCAAACCGGGCAGCAATTGCTCATCGGCGCCTACCAGGCTTTGGAACGCCAGGTAGCGCTGGGCAATGTAAAAATGTATGCCCGCCACGAAATGCTCGACGTGGTGATCATCGACGGTAAATGTCGCGGTGTGATCTGTCGCAACCTGGTAACCGGTGAACTGGAACGTCATTTCGGCCATGCCGTACTGTTAGCATCGGGTGGATATGGTAACGTGTTCTATCTTTCCACCAATGCCATGGGCAGCAACGTTACCGCTATCTGGAAAGCACATCGCAAAGGCGCTTTCTTCGGCAATCCGTGCTTTACGCAAATACATCCCACCTGTATTCCGGTGTCGGGCGATCATCAGTCGAAACTGACGCTCATGTCGGAATCGCTGCGCAATGACGGCCGCATATGGGTGCCGAAGAAAAAAGGAGATACCCGCAAGCCGAACGATATACCCGAAGATGAAAGAGACTATTATCTCGAAAGAAGATACCCGGCCTTTGGTAACCTCGTTCCCCGCGACGTGGCCAGCCGCGCTGCCAAGGAACGCTGTGATGCCGGTTACGGCGTAGGTTCATCCCGCCAGGCCGTATACCTCGACTATGCCGCAGCCATTGTGCGCTATGGAAAAATTGAATGCAATAAACTGGGTATCACCAATCCTACCGACGAACAGGTTCGCAAACACGGTATAGAAGTAGTGAAAGAAAAATACGGTAACCTGTTTGATATGTATGAAAAGATCACAGGGGAAAATCCGTATGAAGTGCCGATGCGTATCTATCCTGCCGTGCACTATACCATGGGTGGATTGTGGGTAGACTATGAATTGATGACTACCGTTCCCGGGTTGTATGCACTGGGCGAAGCCAACTTCTCCGACCACGGTGCCAACCGCCTCGGCGCCTCTGCACTGATGCAGGGCCTGGCAGACGGTTACTTCGTGATTCCTTATACCATTGGTAATTACCTGGCCGACGAAATCCGTACGGCGCCTATCTCTACCGACCACCCTGCCTTTGTGGAAGCAGAGAAAAATGTGCGTGAGCGGATTGAAAAACTGATGTCTATCAAAGGCAATCAAACGCCGGAAAGTTTCCACAAGCGTCTCGGAAAAATTATGTGGGACAAATGTGGTATGGCCCGTAATGCGGAAGGATTGAAACAGGCTATTACCGAAATACAACAACTGAGAAAAGAATTCTGGAGCGATCTGCGTGTTGCCGGAAATGTAAATGAATTCAATCCTGAACTGGATAAAGCAGGTCGTGTGGCCGACTTCCTGGAACTCGGCGAACTGATGTGTATCGATGCGTTGCACCGCAATGAAAGCTGTGGCGGTCACTTCCGCGAAGAATCCCAAACGGAAGAAGGCGAAGCCAAACGTGATGATGCCAACTACAGTTATGTAGCTGCCTGGGAATTCAAAGGTGAAAGCAACTGGGAATTGCACAAGGAACCGCTGAACTTCGAAGTGGCCAAGCCAACGCAAAGAAGTTACAAGTAAGGTCGTACAAGGTAAAGTTGTTGGATGGCAGATCGCAACAACTTGCCAGGAGAACAATAACAATATCTTAATTCAACAATATCGCTTGATGGAGCACTATACAATGAACCTAACCCTGAAAGTCTGGCGCCAGAAGAACGCCGCTGATAAGGGACATTTTGAAACCTATGAGATGAAAGATATTTCTTCAGAAATGTCTTTCCTCGAAATGTTCGACGTGTTGAACGAGCGCCTGATCAGAGAAGGAAAAGACCCGGTGGCTTTCGATCACGATTGCCGTGAAGGCATTTGTGGCAGTTGTTCCATGTACGTGAATGGTCGTCCGCATGGTCCCTGGAAAGCCAACACCGTTTGCCAGTTGCATATGCGTGCTTTCAAAGACGGCGACACCATTGTGGTGGAACCCTGGCGCGCCAACGCTTTCCCCGTAATTAAAGACCTGGTGGTAGACCGCAGCGCGTTTGACCGCATCATTCAGGCGGGCGGATACATTTCGGTAAATACGGGCAATGCCGTTGATGCCAATGCCATCCCGGTAGAAAAGGAAAAAGCCGATGCAGCATTCGCAGCTGCAGCCTGTATTGGTTGTGGCGCCTGTGTAGCAGCCTGCAAAAACAGTTCGGCCATGTTGTTCCTCGCGGCCAAGGTATCGCACCTGGCCCTGTTGCCGCAGGGTGAACCGGAACGCAAAACCCGCGTGCTGAACATGGTAGCCCAGATGGATAAGGAAGGATTCGGCTCCTGCACGTTTACAGAACAGTGCGAAGCAGTTTGCCCGAAACAAATTTCCGTTTCCAATATCTCAAGGCTGAACAAGGAATACCTGATGGCCGGGCTCACTGCGGAAAAGAAATAAAGCGCATAAACTTCCTATAGGCCTGTAACGGTTGGGATAATTTGTATTCCATCCTTTACAGGCTTTTTTATTATACATTCATAAAAAGTGTAATTTTTCATGGGTTTTTTGTGCCTGCTGGTCCCTCCAACCCGTGCAGCAGGAAAAACGCCACGACCTTCGTTCATATTTTAAATTACGCTACATGTCCAGCTACACGGTTCCTCCAGGTACCCGCATCGGTCATATACACCTGAAAGTGTCGGATATCGACAAGGCCCTGGCCTTTTACCAGGGTTTATTGGGTTTTGAGATTACGCAGCGTTATGGGCCGCAGGCGGTTTTTCTTTCGGCAGGAGGCTACCATCATCATATCGGGCTGAATACCTGGCACAGCAAAAATGCGCCGCCAGCTCCCCAGCGCGCCTGTGGCTTGTATCATACTGCCATTCTGTATCCCACCCGCAAAGACCTGGCGCAGGTGCTGAAGCGATTGGTAGCAGCCCGGTATCCGCTTACGGGCGCTGCCGACCACGGCGTTTCCGAAGCTATTTACCTCAACGATCCAGATGGGAACGGTGTGGAATTGTACTGGGACAAACCCCGCGAACAATGGCCCTTCGATGCCAACGGCAACCTGCAAATGGTTACCGACCCCCTTCATCTCGAATCCTTGCTCCGCGAAGCGGAGTAAATATGCTGCTGTTCCCTGGTACATCCTTATGGCCGCCCATCCCCGCCGGCGGCATCGTGTGGACACCAATACGCTGCTGGTACTTTGGCTCATCCAGCTGCCAGTTCATCCCCGCTGCCAGGGGCGCCAGCACGATATTACCGCAGCAACCCTATTGCATGGATGGGTGGGGCAACAGTACCACCGCCATCCATGAAACAGGTACCCATAGTAAGCTGCTGCCAGCGCCCCCGCCAGCGGGGGATGAACAACCATCAGGATGCCCATTTACCAACCCGTGGGTCCAGCCCCCAAACCCCATTATTTCTTCGTACCTTTGCGCCTCAAATTTCTGGATGCATGATTACAGTGAATAACGTTACCCTGTCGTTTGGTAAGCGGGTTTTATTCGATGAAGTGAATCTGACCTTTAGCAAAGGAAATTGTTACGGCATCATCGGCGCCAACGGGGCTGGTAAAAGTACCTTTCTGAAAATCCTGTCCGGCGAAATTGAGCCGAACAAAGGTACCGTGGAAATTACCCCCGGAGAGCGCATTGCGGTGCTGAAGCAGAACCAGTTTGAGTTTGATGATTGCACCGTGCTCAATACAGTGATGATGGGTCACAAAAAACTCTGGGAAGTAATGCAGGAGCGTGACGCCATTTACGCGAAGGCAGATTTTACCGAAGAAGATGGTATCCGCGCCGGTGAGCTGGAAGCCGAATTTGGCGAAATGGGAGGGTATACCGCTGAAAGTGATGCAGCCAGTCTCCTGAGCGAACTGGGCGTACCTGAAAATACCCACCAGTCGCTGATGAAAGATATCAGCGGTACGCTCAAGGTAAGGGTATTGCTGGCCCAGGCCCTGTTTGGCAACCCCGATATTCTCATCCTCGACGAGCCTACCAACAACCTCGATGTGGTAACGATCAGCTGGCTGGAAAATTTCCTGGCCGGTTATGAAAACATTGTAATCGTTGTTTCGCACGACCGTCACTTCCTCGATGCCGTATGTACGCATGTGGCCGATGTGGACCGTCAGAAAATCAAAATTTACACCGGTAATTATACATTCTGGTACGAGAGCAGCCAGCTCGCAGCCCGCCAGCTTGCCGATAAGAACAAGAAGATTGAAGAAAAACGAAAGGACCTGCTGGAGTTCATTGCGCGCTTTAGCGCCAATGCTTCCAAATCGCGCCAGGCAACGGCTCGTAAAAAAGCGCTGGAAAAGCTGGTTATCGAAGATATCATGCCTTCGAACCGCAAATATCCCGGCATTATTTTCAAGCCGCTGCGCGAACTGGGCAACCAGGTGCTCAACGTTGAAAAGCTTACCAAAACGGTGGATGGCCGTGTGCTGTTCAAAGACATTTCCTTCACCCTGAAAAAAGGCGATAAGGTAGCTATTGTAGCGGAAGATCAACTGGCCGTCACCGCATTTTTTGAAATCATCAATGGCGAAATGGCGGCTGATTCAGGCACCTATGAATGGGGTACCACCGTCATCAAAGCTTATCTGCCCAACGACAACAGTAAATATTTCGAAGGAAAGGATTTGACGCTGATGGATTGGTTGCGGCAATTTGTACCGCCGCACGTGACCGATGTAGACGAACCCTTCCTCCGTGGATTCCTCGGTAAGATGCTGTTCAGCGGCGATGAAGTAATGAAGAAAACTTCCGTATTAAGCGGGGGAGAAAAAGTGCGTTGCATGATCAGTCGTATGATGCTGCAAGACCCCAACCTGGTAATGCTCGATGAACCCACCAACCACCTCGACCTCGAGTCTATCCAGGCCTTCAACGAAAGCATGACCAATTTCAAAGGCGTGGTATTACTTTCTTCGCATGACCATACGTTTATGCAAACAGTGGCCAATCGCATCATAGAATTAACGCCCAATGGTGCCATTGATAAGCTGATGACATTCGACGAATACCTCGAGGAAAAACGAGCGAAGAAACTGCAGGCAGTATAAAGGAAATCAAAAATAAATAGCATGCAATCAAACCAGGAATCTATGGGCGGCACAGCCCCTATAGCATTCCTGGTTTGATTCTTTTATGCGCACTGGCTGCCATTCAAGCCGGGCCTGTTTTTCAGTACTCATAAAACCCTCCATTCATGCAATAAATCCTAATTTTAAACGCTATTACAGGGTGCTGCGGATTTTGAGGGTAAAACAGTGAAAATCACAAGCGTTTGCTGTGCAGTTGCCATTGGCAACGGGTTGGTCCGGGCCACAGTGCCACTAAGACAAACAACGCTTTTTTGACGAGTGAGAGCGCCAGTCGGGTCTGGACCACTGTAACACAAGACAAGGGAGGGACAGGAAGTTGATGCTCAATAATTCCTGCGCCTTCTTCCGGGCCAGTCCATACATCAGCAAACAAGGGCTGAAAGAGCGTTTGGGGGTGATTCCTGGTTGCTTCGCGCCTTCATGGTATACAAGCCCATCGTAGCCTCAGGTATTAATTAAAAGAAATATGTAACCGGGTTGATCGGGAAAGTCCTGATATTGTGCACACTAATTTGTACCGGACTGCTGATGGCTGATGCCCAGGCCCAACGGCCAGACACGCCTTTGTCTAATTTGCGCAGGAAAACCCTGCCGGTGATCAACGACACCCTGCAGATCGATTCCCTCAGTATCATTCCCAATACCCTTTCTATTACGGGCGTACCTGATAGTACCTACACGCCCGACTGGGTAAATGGCCGGTTGATATGGAAACAACGCCCGCCACAGCAGATGGTAACCGTTACCTATCGCGTGTTTTCAATCCGGCTGAACGCCACCGCGCAGCGGATGAATTACGATAGCGTAATTAATTTCTTCATTGGCAAACCCTATGCACCCGAATTTGCCGGCGCTTCACAGTCCAATGATTTTTTCAATTTCGGCAATATCAATTACAACGGGAGTTTCGGCAGAGCCATATCATTTGGCAATAACCAGGATGCTGTAGTCACTTCCAACCTCAATCTGCAGCTCAGTGGATACCTGGCAGACAGCATCGAAATGGCAGCCGCTATCACCGATAACAATATTCCCATTCAACCCGATGGCACTACGCAACAACTCAATGAATTCGACAGGATATTTCTGCAATTCAAAAAGAACAACTGGCTATTAAGCCTGGGCGATATCGATATCCGGCAGCAGGAAAGCTATTTCCTTACTTTCTACAAACGCCTGCAGGGGATAGCATTTGAAACCAAAACGCAACTCGGCCCGCACATCACCAATACCTCCATGGTGAGCGGCTCTATTGCCAAGGGGAAATTCACCCGTAATGTGATCACGGCGCTGGAAGGCAACCAGGGGCCTTACCGCCTGCAGGGCGCCAACAACGAGTTTTTCTTTATCGTGCTGGCCAATACCGAAAGGGTATACATCGATGGTGAACTGATGCAGCGCGGCGAAGACCAGGATTACGTTATCAACTACAACACGGCAGAAATCACCTTCACGCCCCGGCAGATGATCACCAAAGACAAACGCATTGTGGTGGAATTTGAATATGCCGACAGAAATTATCTCAACTCCAATATTTATCTGACCAACGAAACCAATTTCAACGACAAATTGAAATTGCGCATTGGTTATTTCAGCAATGCCGATGCTAAAAATTCTCCCATCAATCAAACGCTTGATGCTGACCAGAAAAGATTTCTCAACGAATTGGGCGACAACACCGGCCAGGCATTTTATCCCAATGCAGTCATCGATACCTTTTCCGTTGGCAAAATTCTCTATGCAAAAATCGATACCGTGTATAACGGCGGATTGGACCACGATTCCATTTATGTGTACTCCACCGATCCTGCACAGGCACGCTACAGTTTGTCTTTCATCCATGTGGGCGAAGGCAATGGCAACTACGTGCCCGACCTGAACGGCGCCAACGGTAAAGTATACCGCTGGGTAGAACCTGTAAACGGCGAAAAACAGGGCGCTTATGAACCGGCGGTGTTTTTGGTAACGCCCAAAAAACAACAACTGATGAATCTTGGTATTGAATACACCTTCTCCGAAAAGACGGTGATCAATACCGAAGTGGCCATGAGCAATTACGACATCAATACTTTTTCCAGTCGCGATAAGGACAACGACAAGGGATATGCTGCGCGCGTACAGTTACGCAATACACAGCCTTTGGGTAAAAAGGAAAAAGGTTTGAAATTAATCACCAACCTGGGTTATGAATTCGTACAGGATAAATTCAAACCACTGGAACGCCTGCGCAATGTGGAGTTTTCCCGTGACTGGGGCCTGCCGCTGGAACCCACCATTACGCCCGTAGATGAAAGCATTATCACGGCCGCTGTTCAACTGGCCGATAATAAAAGCAATTCGCTGAAATACCAGTTAACGTCGTACAACCGCGATAAAACGTTTACGGGCATACGAAATGCATTGTTTCACACGCAAACCATCAGGGGATGGCGTTTCAATAACCAGTTCAGCTATAGTACCATCAATGCCACCAGCGAGAAAGGATATTTTCTGCGGCCCGTGGTAGATATATCGCGACAGTTCCCGGCCTTATGGAACTATGTATTGGGCGCAAACTATGCTGTAGAGCACAACGAAATACGGTACAAATCATCCGATACGATAACGCCCTACAGTTTCTCGTTTACCAATTTCCAGGTATACCTTAAATCGAACCCGGCGCGGCCCAATAAATGGGGCGTTACCTGGTTTACGCGCACCAATGCCTATCCGCTCGGCACCCAACTGGCTACGAGCGACAGAAGCCGCAACCTCAGCGTGTTTGCCGAGCTACTGCGAAGCCCCAAACACCAGGTGCGGGTTACGTCTACCTACCGTACGCTGGAAATACTGAACACTGCTGTTACCAAACAACAACCCGATGAAAGCATGATCGGCCGGGCCGAATACCAGGTAAATGAATGGAAGGGATTGCTCACCGGCGGCATATTGTACGAAGTAGGGGCCGGGCAGGAACAGAAAAGAGATTTCGCCTTCCTGGAAGTGCCGGCTGGGCAGGGCGAATACACCTGGATCGATTACAACAACGACGGCATTCAGCAACTCAACGAATTTGAAGTGGCCCTGTTCCAGGACCAGGCGCGGTATATCCGGATCTTTACGCCCAGCAACGAATTTGTGAAGGCCAACTACAACACGTTCAATTATAGCCTGAGCATATCACCGGTTGCGGTTATATCACCTGCAAATGCAAAAGGAATGGCGCGCTTCCTCTCGCGCATCAACTATAACTCTTCTTTGCAGATCAGCAAGAAAGAAGTGGCCCAGGGTGTGGTGCAGTTCAATCCCTTCAGCGTTCCGCTGAACGACACGTCGCTGATTACCCTGAACAGCAGTTTCATCAATACATTTTCATTCAACCGCGCCAGCAGCAAATGGGGGTTTGATATCAACAATGCACGCACCAGCAACAAGGCCCTGCTTACGTATGGCCATGAAACAAGATTGCTGGACGACTGGAGCGTGCGCGCACGCTGGAATATATCCCGGCCGATCGGGCTGGAATTGATCGGCCGGAAAGGAAAGAACCAACTGACCAGTGACAATCCCAAATTCGGCAACCGCAATTATAAAATTGATCAGTATGCTGCAGAGCCCCGCATTACATTTACGAAGGGAGCCAATTTTCGCCTGAGCGCCGGGTATAAATTCAGTGACCGCAAAAACCAGGAGGGGAGTGGAGAACGCTCAACAGCCCATTCACTGAACAGTGATGTGAAGTACAACATTCTGCAAAACACATCCATCAGTGCCAAATTCACTTACAGCAATATCAATTTTACTTCCAACGACCCGGTTCCTAATCTGAACACGCCTTCGGCTTATATCATGCTGGAAGGCCTGCAGCCCGGCAGGAACTTCTTATGGACGCTGGACCTTACCAAACGTCTTTCCAACAATCTTGAAATGAATATCCAGTACGAAGGCCGCAAACCGGGGGAAACGAAAATCATCCATACCGGCAGGGCGTCCATCAGGGCGTTGCTCTAAGGAAGGGAGCGGAAAAGCAAAGAAAAGGCAGGATGAAGAAGAAAGCGCGAAAGCAGGGGAGTCTCAGCAAATAAGGAAGAAAGGCAGTTGCAGTGCTGAATGCATAAAAAAAGAAGGAAGAATGTTCAGGAAATTCCTGTTGCATTCTTCCTTCTTTCTTTTATAATTTTCTTCTATCAGCTTTTATCCAAACAGGCCGCCTTTTTTCAGCTCGCGGGTAGCTTCACCAATCTTGAAGCCATTGTGGTACACTTCAATTTTGTAGTTACCGGTTTTGAACGGGCTGTTTTGTTTCCAGGCAAATTCAACATGCCTTTTCTTGCCGGATTCAAATTCTACCGGAACCTTGGTGGTGAAGAATTTTTCACCTTCTTCACGGGTAGTGAAAGTGCCAGAACCCAAAGCTTCCACTGTAATAGGTTTGCCGTCAGGGCCGGTAATGCAAACGAATACTTCGGTGCTACCGGTTTCAGCTATGCGGTTGTCAACATCAAATGCGATCACGAGTTTGTCAACCCGCTTGGCATTGGTGGTAACTTTTTCCTTACCGCCGCTTTTTTCATTTACGGGCGTTACACTGATGTTGGAAGCATTCAGCGTAGAAGCGATATCCACTTTTCTGGCCAGTTCTTCCTTGGCGGTAGCGGTGCTTTGAAGATCGGCAGTGAGCTGCTCTTTTTCCTGGGTAAGTGTGTTCTTCTCCATGGTGAGCTGCTCGTTCTCTGCGGTCAACCTGGCCACTTCTGCTTCGAGGTGGCTGATCTTGTCGTTCAGTTCAGCAATCAGCGACTGAGCTTTCTTTCTTTCGGCTTCAGTCAGACGCTGTTTTTTCAGAATGCTGTTGATCTGACCTTTCAGTTTGCTGATTTCTGTATTGCGCTCGCTCAGTTTGCCTTCCAGTTCGTTGTTGTAACCAGTCAGGGAATCCAGGCGGTTAAGCGCTGCATCAAAACTTTTTTGCAGTTCATTCTTGGAAGAATCAACGGCAACATATTGAGTCTGGAGTTGCGTAATCTTCTGGTCGGATTTGTTTTTGTCCCACAGAAAATACCCCCAGGTACCGAGGATACCTACGGCCAGTAATCCTATGATCAGGTTTTTCGAATCCCGCTTCGGAGGCTGGCTTTGAGGACTTGCCGATGGATAATTGGTTGTACTCATAATAGGTGTATGTTTTTTAAAGAAATAAAAGTTGTTAACTATTATAATTAGTACGAAAACCGGTTGTCATATGCCTTTAGTCCAAAACCATGCCAGATTCAATTTAAATCCCCGCAAATGGCCTCTTAGAACGTTGAAAAGCAAGCTGGTATTGTATTACGCGTGTGTATAAATCCATATATGATAGCCCTTTTTTTAGCGTAATATTGCGGCGGAAAAGTCCGAAAATCCTAACCGGAAGTTCCGGAAATCATAACCTGGAGGGATCAGGTATTTGTAATCAGAGGGAATGTAATCCTGTAAAGCCGACAATAGCCACCAGCAAAGACTGGTAACTGGCTGCCCGGAAAGCAATAGTCCAATTAATGGAAAAACGCTACGTTTGGCAGCGGCCCATCATCAGGTATAGTAAGCACTGCTTTCGGACTTTTTCGATGTTTTATAAAAACGCACCAACAAACATGTCTGCAGAGAAAATCATCAGCGATTGGAAGAAGAAACAATTCAAACCTGTCTACTGGCTGGAAGGCGACGAAGAGTATATTATCGACAAGGTGGTACATTATGCCGAACATCACCTGCTCACCGAAGCCGAGGCCGGTTTTAATCTTACCATCTTCTATGGTCGCGATGCAGACTGGGCGCAAGTGTTCAATGCCTGTCGCCGTTACCCGATGTTTGCAGAAAGACAGGTGGTGATTCTGAAAGAAGCACAGCACATGCGCGACATCGACAAGCTCGAGCCCTATATTGAAAACCCGCTTCCCTCAACAGTCTTTGTAGTAGCCTATAAAGAAAAGAAAGTAGACGGCAGAACGAAACTGGCCAAACTGCTAAAGTCAAAAGCCGAACTGCTGTCTACCAAAAAAATGTACGACAGCCAGTTGCCCGAATGGACCAGCGAACTGGTGCAGTCGAAAGGTTATACCATTACGCAAAAAGCAGTATTGTTACTGGTAGACCATATCGGCAACGATCTCAGCCGCATCGATAACGAAATTGAAAAATTGCTGGTGAACCTTGGCGACAGGAAGCATATTACGGAAGATGATATTGAAAAATACGTAGGCATCAGCAAAGAATTCAATGCCTTTGAACTGCAGGCCGCCATGGCCGCCAAAGACCTGCCCAGGGCCATGCGCATTGTGCAATACTTTGAAGCCAATCCCAAAGCCGCTCCCATCCAGATGGTGTTGCCCACGCTTTATAACCTGTTCAGCAAAACCTATATGATCTTTGGCCAGAACAACCGCGACGAAAAGTCCATTGCGGCCGCCATAGGCGTGCATTCTTTTTTTATAAAAGATTATTTACTGGCAGCGCGCAATTACGGGTTTGAAGGCATTGAATCGGCCTTGCTGCTCTTGCATCACTACAACCTGAAGAGTGTAGGCGTAAACGATAGCGGCACTCCGGATGGTTCGTTATTGAAGGAAATGGTGGCGAAGATAATGGTGTGAACCCATCACGGTTCCGCCAGGCAGTTCAGGCTGTCTTCCTTGTCCTTTGCCAGTTGTGCCGTTAATGCGTCCAGGTTTTCAAACTTCAACTCTTCCCGCAGATATTTGATAACGTATACCCTTAATGTTTTTCCGTAAATATCCTCGTTGAAGTTGAAGATATTTACTTCAATCACGCGGTCGGTGCCTCCGATGGTGGGACGAACGCCGATGCTCATCATACCGCCCAGGAGCGTCCGGCCTGCCGTTTGCGGCGCATACGAAACAGGCTGCCCGCCAGCTTCTCCTATAGTGGTCTCCACCGGTGCAGGCGCTTCACCTCTTAGTTCAACCTTTACCACATAAATGCCATTTCCCGGGACAAGTTTTTCCGATTGTTCAATTTGCAGGTTGGCCGTAGGATAACCCAACTGGCGGCCGAGTTGGTTGCCAGGCACCACGCGGCCCTCAAAAAAGAAATCGTATCCCAACAGCCTGTTAGCCGCTTTAATATCACCCTTCAATACCGCCTCACGGATCAGCGTGCTGCTTACCGTATTTTCGTTGATCACATGGGCCGGTATTTCCTTCAGGTGGTAACCAAAACGCGTGCTGTATTGCTCCAGCAAGGTATAATCGCCTTTCCGGTTTTGACCGAAACGATGATCATACCCGATGATAATGGTATGCGGCTGGAATTTTTTAACCAGGAACTGTTCAATATATGCTTCGGGTGATTGCTGCGCGAAGGCCGGCGTAAAGGGCACCACCACCAGGTGATCGATACCCTGCCGGGCAAATAATTCAATTTTTTCAGGAACGGTATTGATAAGGTAAAAATCAGGCTGCCCTGCCGCCACCACTTTGCGCGGGTGCGGATGGAAGGTGATGATCACCGTCTCTCCGCCGATACGTGCAGCCTCCTGCTTGAGTTGCTGCAATATCTGCTGATGTCCCTGGTGCACCCCATCAAAGGTGCCGATGGTGACCACGGCTTTTCGGAAAGCTGGCAGATTATCAGTGGAATAATAAACTCGCATGTTCAATGCGCGAAAATAGTCCGAAACTGTGAAAGTCCCGACTTCCCACTTCCCATCAATTTCCATTAGCTTTGCCGCTCAATTTACGCTATGAGCCTATATTCACAACGGGGTGTGTCGGCCCGCAAGGAAGAAGTGCATAAAGCCACTGAAAAACTCAGCAAGGGATTGTATCCTTACGCTTTTTGCAAACTCTATCCCGATTACTTCACAGGGGATGATGGCTGGGTGAGTGTAATGCATGCCGATGGCGCCGGCACCAAAAGTATACTGGCTTATCTGTACTGGAAAGAAACCGGCGATGTGTCGGTATGGAGAGGCATTGCGCAGGATGCCATTGTGATGAACCTCGATGACCTGCTGTGCGTTGGCATCTACAACAACATCCTGTTCTCTTCCACTATCGACCGCAACAAAAAACTCATACCCGGCGAAGTACTGCAGGAAATCATCAACGGCACCCAGGAGTTTTTCGATGAAATGAAAAGCTTTGGCGTAAACATCCATTACCTGGGCGGCGAAACGGCCGATGTTGGTGATGTAGTACGCACCATTGCGGTGAACGGCACCATGGGCGCACGCTGGCCCAAAAACAAACTGGTTACGAACGACCGCATACAGGCCGGTGATGTGATTGTGGGCTTTGCCAGTTCCGGACTGGCCACTTACGAAAAAGCCTACAACAGCGGCATTGCCAGCAACGGGCTCACCAGCGCCCGTCACGATGTGTTGTCTAAATATTATGCAACGGAATTCAGGGAAACTTATGAGCCGTCCCTGCCCGATGAAGTCGTGTACATCGGCAAGCATCGTATGACCGACAAGGTGAGTGCGCCCGATATAGTGGCCGGCGGCGATATCACCGTAGGCCAATTATTGTTATCGCCCACCCGCACTTATGCGCCGCTGCTGAAATGGATACTCGACAATTATTTTGAAACTGTGCACGGCCTGGTGCATTGCAGCGGTGGCGGGCAAACGAAATGTTTAAACTATCTCCCCGGCAATTTCCGGGTTGTTAAGGACAATCTTTTTGAACCCCCGGTTATTTTCCGCCTCATCCGCGAAGCCTCCGGCGCCAATGCCCGCGAAATGTACCAGGTATTCAATATGGGACACCGAATGGAAGTATTTACCGATGAAGCCTCTGCAGCGACGCTGATAGCCGCCGGCAAGCAGTTCGGCATTGAAGGAAAAATAGTGGGCAGGGTAGAGGCCGCAGAAAGAAAAGAGGTGGTGATAAAAACGGGCGGGGAGGAGATTGTTTATAATTAGGAAAAAGTGGCGATCAGGAAAGCAGTTCAGCGAGGGCTGCAAGTAGTAATAATCGGTAAGAACGCTTACTTCCGGCAAATACGCCACTGGAAAAAGGCCTACCTGTTACTAGCAGCCGGTCCGTATTACCGCCACCAGCGCTTCCAGTTCTTCCGCGCAAAGCTTTTTATCCTTTACTAACTGTGCCACCAGTTTGCCCGGCGACCCATCGAAATAGCTTTTTACGAGATCGTCGATCCGCTGTTTCCCGTATTCCTCCTTGCTGACCAGCGGGCGGTACAGGTTGTTGCGGCCCTGCGCCTCGTAGGTCACAAATTCCTTCTTCACCAGAATCCTGAGGATGGTGGCCACCGTATTGGGATGGGGCCTGGGTTCGGGAAGGGCTTTCATAATAGCTTTCAGGAAGCCCTGCTGCAGTTCCCAAAGCGCCTGCATCACCTGTTCTTCCGCTTTGGTGAGCGTTTTCATGTGCTGATAATTGATTGTAACTGTGCCACTTAAGGCGGAGCGTTATACGCCTGCAATTTATAACTAAAAATTTAGTTAAGTGGTGGGGATAACTAAATATTTAGTTATTCAACGCCTGGCAGGATATTTTTTAGAAATTTTTCCAACCGGGCGAGACAGGCACAAGAACGAGGCCTAACCAGCGTCTGATTGAGTGTTAACGCGGCATACAGGGAATTTCCGGAAGGTTGCAACCAGTGTTTTTTTAGTATTTGGGTAAATATTGCCCTGAATACCCTTGATATTTATCCACAAAAACTATGAGGTTTCAGGATTGGTTATTATGTTTGCAGGCAGTTCTGGACGGATTAACATCCCATTAGTGCTTGGTTTGCAACTTCTCCCGAACATTTTTTGTCTAAAGTATGTTGTTGATACTGTACCCTGTTCCGTGGCTACAGTAATTATTTTTTTATTAGAACGATATGAGACAGCTCAAAATTGCTACACAGATTACGAATCGCGATTCGCAGGCAGTAGAAAAGTATCTGCAGGAAATTTCTAAAATTCCGATGATCACTCCCGAAGAGGAGACGGTACTGGCACAGCGAATCAAGATGGGTGATCAGAAGGCATTGGACAAATTGGTGCAGGCCAACTTGCGTTTCGTGGTATCTGTTGCTAAGCAATACCAGCACCAGGGCCTATCACTTAGCGACCTGATCAACGAGGGCAACCTCGGTTTGATAAAAGCAGCCCAGCGTTTCGACGAAACCAAGGGTTTTAAATTCATTTCATACGCTGTATGGTGGATCCGCCAGTCCATCCTGCAGGCGTTGGCAGAGCAGGGAAGATTGGTCCGCCTGCCTCAAAACAAAATTGGCACTTACAACAAGGCTAACAAAGCGTACATGGCTTTTGAACAGGAACATGAAAGAGAGCCGAGTACGGAAGAACTGGCCGAGTTACTGGAAATGAGCGAAACCGAGATCAACAACATCTTCCAGAGCAACACCCGTCACACTTCCCTCGACGCCCCCGTGCATGAGGCAGAAGACGTGGCCATGGGCGATTTGCTGGAAGGTAGTGATGATACGGATGACGATGTAATGAAAGATTCACTGCGTAACGAAATCCGCCGCGTACTGAAATCGCTCAGTCCCCGCGAAGCGGAAATTGTAAACGCTTACTTCGGCCTCGATGGCGAAAATGGTGTTACCATTGAGCAGATCGGCCAGAAATACGATCTTACCAAAGAGCGTATCCGCCAGATCAAAGAAAGGGCCATCAAACGTTTGCAGAAAGCCCGTTACAGCAATGCCCTGAAAGCATACCTGGGATAAGCATCCCGGTTAGTACAAGGTTTCAGAGGATAAAAAAGATATTTTACATCGAATTAATGGTTAGTGAAGTACCATAAGTCCCGCCACCGGCGGGATTTTTTTTGTCCCATCGCAAACCGCAATGCCCTGAACCGGGAGCAGGGGGGAAGCTGAATGCTTGTTCCCGGTTGGTTTGGTTTTATCGCCCGGCGTATTATTGCCGGCAACTGATAAAGCCCAACACCGTTTCCCTGTTGGTGATTGTCTTTTGGAACTTGCTCCCTGCCCCTGTAATTTCGCAATATGATCAGGCTATACGCATTGCTGGCAGTAATAGTGGTTTGCGCGTCATCGTGCGAAAAGGCCATTTCATTTACGCCTGACAATGCGGAGCCAACGGTGGTGGTGGAAGCCACTATCGAAGACGGGCAACCGCCCGTGGTGATCCTGAGCCGTAGCCTGAATTATTTTACACACATCACGCCCGAACTGCTCGTCAGTTCGTTCATTCACGATGCGGACATTGAAATATCCAATGGCAGTCTCACCCATCGCCTGAAAGAATACACACTGCAAACCCCCGATGGCTATGCCCTCTCTTATTATACCATTGATTCTTCCAGCCTGGGTACCGCCTTTGTGGGCGAGCAGGGCAAAGCGTATTCGCTGCGTATCCTGACCAATGGAGAAGAATATACCGCTACTACCACCATACCGCTGCTCACCAAGACCATTGACTCCCTCTGGTGGCAGCAGGCTAACAATCATTCCGACACCAATAAAGTGATGCTCATGGGCCGCTTTATTGATCCGCCCGGTTTTGGCAACTACATCCGTTTCTTCACCAGCACCAATGACGAACCTTTTTATCCCGGGCTCAACTCTGTGTTCGACGATCAGATCATTGATGGCAAAACCTACAGCGTGCAAATAGAACGCGGCGTAAACCGCAATGAAGACATAGATTTCGAAGAATATTCCTTCTTTGAACGCGGCGATTCCGTTACGGTGAAGTTTACCAATATTGATAAAGCCACCTTCGACTTCTGGCGCACTATGGAGTATAGCTATGCCAGCATCGGCAACCCGTTTGCCACGCCGGTAAAAGTCCTTTCCAACATCAGCGGCGGCGCACTGGGTTATTTTGGGGGATACGCAGTGCAGTATATTTCGCTGGTAATTCCTGAGTGAACAGATGCTCTTTTTTCTTTATTAATAGTTGCCGGAAAAATGAAGTTCAGCACACGGAACAAGAGGACATGGAGGAAAAATCAATTACATTGATGAAGGAACGGATAAGTAAGGAAAGACCTGGTATTACAACAATCATTCCCATCAATCAGAAAATTCCGTTACAGTCCTCAGGAAACAAAACCGGGTTATGCTAATCCGGTTTTGTTTCTTATTTTTAGTGTTGTTCGATTATTTGTTTCCGTAATATGAAAAGCCGTTTTAGCTATATTCTTATCATTTTCCTCCTGCACTATCCTTTTTTTGCCAGCGGCCAGGCCTGTATTGATTCCAGTTTTCGCATATTATATAGCACACCCGCCGCCCTTTTTTCTCTTAGACATCATGGCAATGCAGGTACAGGAGGTATTATCATGACAGGCAATTATGGTATAGGAGCCGGCGACAGAGATGCGTTTGTGATGAAAACTGCTCCGGATGGAGCAGTGGTATGGAGCAAAAGGCTGTTTGCATCGGGTAAGGCCATCCAGGTCAGCCGGGTGATGGAATTATCAGATAATACCATTTTGCTTACCGGACTATTTTGTGAACAGGACTTAACCAATGCCAGCATTTTTATAGCAAAGCTCGACGATGCAGGCAACCTGCTTTGGAATAAATTTTATGATGAAACCGGTACGCCTGCTGCATGGCAATTGTTTTTTTACAACGTAGCGGAAGCTCCGGACGGCAAAATACTGGCAACGTGGAAAAGAGGGAATCTCGGAAATCTGCCCAGCGACTCTTCTTATGCCACCGTATGTTGTCTGGACCAGGCAGGAAATATGGTTTGGTCAAAAACATTTTTTGGAAATGCTGACGAATACAATATCAATGTTTCAGGCATTTTTTTTCAAAACGATGAGGTAGTGGTTACCGGGCAGGTATCAGACTTTTATAACCCTGCCGGGTGCAACGGAACGGGCAATTTTATTGTTTTACGGTTGCGCTTCACCGATGGTTCGCTGCTGCAAACGAAAGCCTGGTGTTATAGCGAACCATCGGGAAATGGCCAGCAACACAGCAGTCCCGAAATCCACTATGCGGCAACACAGGTAAACAATAATTATATAGCCCTTCACGGGCAATTCCACAACCTGAACCAGGAACGATATTATTATCATGTGTTGCTGGATGAAACATTGAATCCGGTTCAGTCGCAGCTATTTGTTTTGCCAACTGGTCTGGCCCCGTTCAATTCCAAAATTCAGGTGCTGTCAGACGCAACGATTCATCTGTCTGCCATTGCCGTACAATCCCGGTCCATATACTGGGCAGCTATGGATGGTACCTACCAGGTGAGGTGGCAGAAAAAAATCCGGTTCGCCATTGATAACAGCAATTTCAGTCAGTATTATCAGTTTTCTACCCATACCAATGGGGCGGTGAATTTTACTTCCTTGTATCCCACCAGCAGTCAGCAGTATATAGAGTGGGGACAATTTCCTCAATTCAGTTCCGGAATGGAATTGTGTTCGTCTGCTGATACATCATTCATCACCACGATGCCTTTTTCAGTGACGCCGGAAAACTATTCCTGGAAACTGGCAGCAGAAAGAGACATCACATCTTTGCCGGCCGGCATTTCAGTGGCGGACATTACTGTTACCAGGAATGAAGCATGCAAACTGATCAGCAATTGTACAGGGCTTACCATAACAGGGGATGATACTATTTGCGCAACTACCCACACAATATTTACTGCGCATAAAAATCCTGGTTGTCTCAATAAAATCAACTGGTACCTGGATACCGCGCAGTGCCAATCCTTAACCTATCTTAACGATTCCACCATCAGTGTGGTGTTTAAAAACCCTGCAGCATCAAAACAGGAAATATGGCTGGCCGCATCGGCAGGTAATTGCTCCCTAGCTGCCGACACACTGCATATTACCGTTTTTCCGGAGATTAACAGGTTGGCTGCTCCTGGTAATTTGTGCCCGCATGAGGAACTGGTGCTGCGTCCGGGTTCCGGTTTTAAAAGTTATCGCTGGCAGGATGGATCGGAAGATTCTGTATACGTAGCTAAAGAACCGGGGCTTTACCATGTACAGGTGGAGACATGGTGTGGCGATATCATTGCTGATACCATAGCCATTGATGGACATCCCGCGCCTGCAGTGAATCTCGGGGCTGATACCTTCATATGTGAAAACGAATCTGTTCATTTACAGGCAGGCGATGGTTTCAACACCTATATGTGGAATACAGGGGCTTCCGCGCCGGCAATCACCGTGAACAAACCCGGCCTATATACTGTTACAGTTACTGATATCAATGGATGCAGGGCAACAGACACCATTGTAGTTATACTTAGGAACTGCATCAACAGGCTCGTTTTTCCCAATGCGTTTACTCCCAACGGCGATGGCAGGAATGATCTGTTCAGACCTGTTGTTTCAGGCAATCTGACCAGTTACATACTGACCATTTATAACCGCTGGGGCCAACGGATATTCAGTACCAGTAATCCTTCTTCGGGCTGGAATGGACGCCTTCGCAATGGTAAAATACAGTCCGACGGTTATGTTTGGGTTTGTACCTATCAGTTTGAGCATTAGCCGCCAAAAACCGATAAAGGAATGGTTATGCTTTTAGGAAAATAATTAAGGCGAATGCATTATCCGCCCAACTTATCAACACCCTTTGCAGGCTTTTGCCCCTTCACATTTTCGTAACTGATTTACAAGTAAATTTGCCGTCCTTAATCACCCCATATGGATAGCGAAAAAGTACATTGTTTAATTATCGGATCGGGACCTGCAGGATACACCGCAGCAATTTATGCAGCCAGGGCCAATTTGAAACCTGTTTTGTACCAGGGTATTCAGCCCGGCGGGCAATTGACCATCACTACCGAGGTGGAGAATTACCCCGGTTATCCTGATGGCGTGCAGGGGCCTGAAATGATGGTGCATTTCGAAAAGCAGGCTGCCCGTATGGGAGCCGATATTCGTTTCGGTATTGCCACCAAAGTGGATTTTTCACAAAGCCCTTTCAAGGTTTGGATTGATGAGGAAAAACTGATCGAGGCAGATGCGGTAATCATTGCCACCGGCGCTTCAGCAAAATGGCTGGGCCTGGAAAGCGAGCAGCGCCTGAACGGATTTGGCGTGAGCGCCTGCGCCGTGTGTGATGGGTTCTTCTTCCGCGGTAAGGAAGTGGCCATCGTAGGCGGCGGCGACACCGCAGCAGAAGAATCTTTGTATCTCTCCAAACTGGCCACTACCGTACACCTGCTGGTGCGCCGTGATGAAATGCGCGCATCGAAGGTGATGCAGGAGCGTGTACAACGTACGCCGAACATCAAGATATACTGGAACACAGAAACAGAAGAAATACTGGGTGAAAGCAAAGTAGAAGCTGTGCGCGTAAAGAATGTAAAGACCGGTGAACGGCAAACCATACCCATCAGCGGATTCTTCGTGGCCATTGGCCATACGCCCAACTCAGAAATCTTCAAAGGATGGATTGATATGGACAGCGCCGGTTATATCAAAACCATTCCCGGTACTTCCAAAACGAACATTGAAGGCGTATTTGCCGCCGGCGATGTGCAGGATAAAATTTACCGCCAGGCCGTTACGGCCGCAGGCAGTGGCTGTATGGCCGCCCTCGATGCGGAACGATATCTTACTGCCAAAGGGCTGGTGTAGTGAAGGGAGGTTTGCGTTGCGCCCCGCGGCCGCATAGCTGAATTGCTGATTGGTTATGGCAACCGTAGCCACTCAGCAATTTCACTTTTCAATGGCTGCTTCCCTGGCCCTGTAACACCATCATCACCAACTATCTTTCCATGGTCACCATAGAACTGCAACAGCTGCGTTTTCATGCCTTCCACGGTCTTTATGCCGGCGAAGAAAAAACAGGCAGTCCTTATGAAGTGAATGTCAGGGTGATATATGAAGAAGGCTCCCGGAGCTTGGATAATCTCGAAAATACTGTTAACTATGTAGAAGTTTTCAACATAGTGAAACAACGGATGCTGCAACCGGCGCCGTTGCTGGAAACAGTAGCTGAGCATATCATTCGCGACATCAAAGAGCGGTTTTCGTTTGTGCGGGAGGTTGAGGTCTCCCTGTTCAAACTGGAACCCCCGGTGCCGCAATTCCAGGGTAGGCTCGGCATTACGATGCACAAGCAGTTTAATGGTTAACAAGATATCCCGGATATGGCCTTTATTCCTGTTGTTACTCCTGCCACATGAAAATGATGCCCAGGACCTGGCTGTCTTGTTGCAGGAAGCCCGGCAACTGGAAACTGCATTCAAAGACAAGGAAGCCCTGGATAAATACCTCGAAATACTTCGCCACCAACCCACGCACCTGACAGCCCTTTGTAAAGCCAGCGAATTGTACAGCATTCTCGGCAAACGCCAGCAGGGAAAAGAAGAACAAAAAAAATATTACACTGCGGCTAAAACCTATGCAGAAAAAGCGTTGCAAGTAAACAGCAACCACGCCGATGCCAATTTTGTAATGGCCATGGCGCTGGGCCGCATGGCACTGATCGCTACGGGCGATGCAAAGATCAAAGCTATAAAGGATATAAAGTCATACGCCGAAAAAAGCATTCGCCTCGATCCCGGTAATTTCAAAGGCTATCACGTGCTGGGCAAATGGCATTATGAAGTGAGCAATCTCAGTGCAGTGGAAAAATGGCTGGTGAAAGTGGCCTTTGGGGAATTGCCGGCCGCTTCGCTGGACCAGGCGATCCAGTATTATGAAAAAAGCAAACAACTCCATCCCGGTTTTCTGCTCAATTACCTCGAACTGGCCCGTGCCTGGCGACGCAAAGACAAACCGGAAAAAGCAAAGGAATTATTGAACGCATTGCTCAGGTTGCCCAATATTACTTCCGATGATACCACGATCAAGCAGGAAGCGAAGAAACTGCTGAGCAAATTGGGCAATTAGCAACCGGCAGTTTATAATTGCTTTCCCTTCCATTTCCCGCTCTTCATATACCAGAAGGCCGGAATGAACATGCAAACCCAATACAGCCATTCACTCATCCATCCATACGTAATGGGCAAAAAGTATTTGTCCAGCGTCAGGTAAACATAAATGGTGTACATGATGATGGCAAAAACTTCTATGAGCAGGGTAACACGGGTATTGCCGGAACCGGTTACAGCAAAAAGAAAGATTATGCTGAAGGAGTTGAGCAGCATAGCCAATGATACCACGCGCAATACAGGTGTGCCTTCCAGGATGAACTGTTCATCCTGCCCGTAAATGGAAAGAAATTGTTGCGGGAAAACATTGAACAACACAGCCACCAACAACATGGTTCCGGTACTCACCTTAACCAGCCGGCCTAACAAGGGCCACACTTGTTCCGGTTTTCCCTGCCCGATTACATTGCTCACCATGGCATTGGTAGTGGCTGCAAAAGCCCAGGTAATTACGCCGCCCAATCCCAGTAAATTACGCATCACGTTGCTGATGGCAAGCGCACGTTCTCCATGCGCATCGTTCAGCAGGAAGAAATATTCCCAGCTCATGATACTGATGCCATGTTGAAACACCAGCGGAAACGATACGGTAAGAATCAGGAAGATTGTTTGCCGGTGGGGACGGAAATTGTGAAAGAGCTGTAATTGTTTACCGATGCCTTTATAGTGTATCACCAGGAAGATCACAAACATGCCGGTAAACTCGGCAATAATGGAAGCTACGGCTGCGCCATGCAATCCCATTTCCGGAAATATCCATACGCCGTAAATCAGCAGGGCATCGAACAATACATTGGTAACTGTTTCGGCCACTGCGCCCGACACCAGGTACCTGCTCTGGTTGGTGCCCACCAGCAGGGCATTGCGCATCTGGTAAATGAACAGGAAGGGGAGCCCCCAGATGCGGATGCGAATAAAGGTAATAGCCTGTTCCAGGCGGTCGGGGTCGATAATAAAAAGACGAAACACCGAAGGCGCCACCAGCCAGGTAAAAACAATCCCGCAACTGGCAATGGCCAGGGTAATGAGCACTGCCTGGTTGAAAATTTTGCCGATCTCTTCCGGCCTGTTTTCTCCGGCTCGCCGGGCAATCAGGGTTTGCAACCCGTTATTGAACCCGAATCCGATGGAGCCAAAAATCAGGTAATACACGCCGGTAATGCCGGCCACGGCCATGGCTTCGGTAGAATAGTGACCGAGAAAAATATTGTTGGTGACGTAATTGAGCTGCGGGATCAAAATCGCAAAACTGATGGGCAATGCCATCTTCCCTATCTGTCGATACGATGCCTGTACCTGCAAATCTTTTATCGGTGCCACTGGTTCCATAGCAAAAAAGGGATGCAAGGTAGGATTTTTACCTGAGTACTTAGTGGTGTGCTATGCGTGCAGTGTGGTAAAAAAAGCCGTATCATTGCACCTTCATTCATGGTAAGGGCAAGTTTCGATATTGTTCCGGGAACTGCTGCAAGCGCAGATTTGCAGAATAGTTTGTTGCTGATGGAAGTGAGCAACAATGTATTCTGCTATGTTATCTACAATAAAACTCAACAAAAGTTCCTGGCTTTCCGACAATACAGTCTCGATTTTCATCCGGGCAAATCCAATTTTGAAATGCTGGGTGATATTTTGCAGCTGGACGACCTGTTGCAGCGCAATTATCGCGAGGCGTATGTGGTGTACAACTATGCTGCAAGCAGTCTGTTGCCGGAGAAATTGTTTCATATTGAATTAAATAAGCCGGCTATTGAATTATTATATGGAAGTGTGCACTCGGGTTTGATGCTGAGCGAAAAGGTGTATGGATGGAGCATATACAACACCTATCGTGTGCCCCGTGATGTGCATGCGCTTTTCCAGCAAAAATTTGCTGCCGGTAAATACTGGCATTACTATACCCTGCTGCTGTCGGGCATGGCCAAAGAAGAAATGGCGGAAACCAATGAAATGCATTTGATCATTGCTGCTGACCGCTTTACCGGGGCCTTTTTTTCGAATGGAGATTTGCAATTGGTCCAGACATGGAATTATCAAACACCTGAAGATGTTTCCTACCAGTTGCTGGCCATGTGTAACTGCATGAAGGTGGAGCCGGAGGCATTGACCCTTCACCTGTCGGGGCTGATCGACGAAGAGTCGAACCTGTACCAGGAACTGTTGAAATATTTTCTGCAAATCCGTTGGGAGGTGGTTCCCGACTCGGTTACGCTGGAGGAACCATTCCGGCAATATCCGGCGCATTATTTTTCACCGCTGCTGAAAATGGCGTTATGCGTATAATCGGAGGAAGACTGGGAGGAAGGAAGATTCATCCGCCCGCTAAAATGCCGCATACAAGACCCACTACCGACATAGCCAAAGAAGGGTTATTCAACATTATCGAAAACAACCTGGATATCTCCACGCTGCGCACGCTCGATTTGTTCGGGGGTACGGGCAGCATCAGTTTTGAGCTGGCTTCACGCGGGGCGCGGGAAAGCACCATTGTAGAAAAGGATCCGGCCATGTATGCGTTTATTAAAAAAACGGCAGACATGCTGGAGCTGGAAAATTTTTCGGTGGTAAGAATGGATGTGTTCCGGTTCATTGATCAGTGCACGACTACTTTTGATTTTATTTTTGCCGGTCCGCCTTATGCGTTAACGACCATTGACGACATACCACGTCGTATTGCAGAGAAGCAACTGTTATCGCCGGGCGGCTGGTTCGTACTGGAGCATACGCCGCGCAACGACTACCAGGGATTTCCCCTGTTTGTAACAGCGAGGAATTATGGTACAACGGTGTTCAGCATTTTTATCAACCGGCCGGGTGAGTAACCTGCCGGGTGGCCGGCGAAAAAGCCTCACCACACCATCACCCCCAAACTACATATTCATTTACTTTGCACACGCATTTACGCGTATCCACCCGCATATGAACAAAATTTTCATAACAGGCATAGGTACCTCCATCGGCAAAACCGTTGTTGCAACCATCCTTGCCCGTGCGCTTGGCGCCGACTACTGGAAACCCGTGCAGGCAGGTTACGAAGATGGTACCGACAGTGAATGGGTGCGCAGCAAACTGGCAGGCACCCCCTCCGTTATACATCCCGAAGTATACAAATTGAAACTGCCTGCTTCTCCACATATTGCAGCGCGTGAAGAAGGAGTAACCATTTCCGTAAAAAAAATATGTGAGCACATTCCGATAATAAATCGTACCTTGATCATTGAAGGCGCAGGAGGATTGATGGTGCCGCTGAATGAAAAGGAGTTTGTGAGCGACCTGATTCTGGCTTTGGAAGCGAAAGTAATACTGGTGAGTCGCAATTACCTGGGAAGCATCAATCATTCACTGTTAACAGCCCGTGTGTGCAAAGAATTGAAGATTCCGGTCATCGGATGGATTTTCAATGACCATTATCTCAATTATGAAGCGGAAATCGTACAATGGAGCAACTTTCCCCGCATAGCTTCTATACCCTATACGGAAAACACAAACGGGATATTTATCAACTCTCAGGCTGCTGCTATAAGTAGTCAACTGAAAGATTTTTTATGATAAAAAGTACCGTTCGTAAAGAATTCTTGCAGCGCAGAATGGACATAGTAGAAGAGGAACTGCAACAGCAAACCGCATTGATCGCTTTCAACTTCAAAAAACTGGTCATACCTCCCGTGAGGTATCTTTTATCATACCACCCGGTACTGAGCCGGCGTGAATTTGATGTATCCGTATGTGAAGACATACTGAAACAACAAAATCCTGCATTGCAGGTAGCCTGGCCGCGTATTCATGTTGACCTGATGGATATGGAAGCCGGGCTGGTGGAACGCGACGGCTTGTTTATCAAAAACCGGTTTAATATCCTGGAACCGATCAGCGGCGCCATCATTCCACCCACCCAGCTCGATGTCATATTCGTACCGCTGGTGGCTTTCGACCAGCGTGGTTACCGCGTGGGTTATGGCAAGGGGTATTACGACAAGTACCTGGTGCGCTGCCGCACCGATGCCATCAAGATCGGGTTCTCCTATTTCGAAGCGGTTGAATACATAGAAGACATTGATCATTATGACGTACCTTTAAACTTTTGTATTACACCGCAGCGCATTTATGAATTTTAATGCACCATTGCTTCGTCCCATTCGCATCCTGTTGTTCCCTTTCTCGTTACTCTATGGCGCTGCAGTATGGGCACGCAACCGGATGTATGACAAGAAAATACTGCGTGCTGCATCCTTCAATCTCCCGATCATTTGCATAGGCAATCTTTCTGCAGGGGGCACCGGCAAGTCGCCCCTGGTAGAATTCCTGGTAAAAACACTGAAGTCGCAGCACCAGGTAGCCGTGCTGAGCCGGGGATACAAGCGAAAAACCAAAGGCTATGCACTGGCGCATGATAAAACAACGGCACTGGAAATTGGCGATGAGCCGATGCAATTCCATATCAAATTTCCCGATGTGGCCATTGCCGTAGGAGAGGAGCGCATCGTGGCCATTCCGCAATTGCTGCATGACCGCCCGGGTACATCAGTGATCATTCTCGATGATGCTTTTCAACATCGTGCGGTAAATGCAGGACTGAACATACTGCTGACCGATTACAATAATCTTTTTACCCGCGACTGGTTTTTGCCTACCGGCGACCTGAGGGATGAAGTGCGTTCATACAAACGTGCGCACATAATCATTGTAACAAAATGTCCGCCTGCATTGCAACCATGGGAAGCGGAAGCGCTGGCAGCAGAAATACGGCCTTTGTCGCACCAGCAACTGTTTTATACTACCATCCGGTATGGCGTACCGTATCACATCATAACGCGTACACCTATGCCATTGGACCATTCCATGGAAGTATTGCTGATCAGTGGCATTGCCAATCCGGCCCCGCTGAAACATTATTTACAGGAATCAGTGAGCGTTTACGAGGAAATACTTTACAGCGACCATCATATTTACACCATAGACGACTGGAAAGAAATCAAAAAGAAATTCCAGCAACTCTCATCCGGCCGCAAAATCATCCTCACCACTGAAAAAGATGCAGTACGACTGGTAAAATTTGCACAGGAATTGCAGCAATATCCGGTATATGTACTGCCGATAGCCATTCAGTTCCTCTTTAACCAGGAAAAGACGTTTACTGATTTAATCACTAAATTCATTACAGAATTCAGACCAATCACTTAAAAGGAATTAATGAGTAGGAAACAAACCCGGAAAAAGAAAAAAACTGGTACTTCAGGCAACACGGTAAAAGGTGTATTGGACATTACGCGTTCCGGTATCGGGTATGTAATGGTAGAAAATTTAGCCAACGATATATTGGTCCGTCCCGGTGATTTCAACACCGCCCTTCACGGCGACACCGTGCTGGTACGGATCAAGGAAGGTAACCGCCAGAGCGGCCGCTTACAGGGCGTTGTACAGGAAGTGCTGCAACGCAAGCAAACGGAATTTCTCGGACGTATTGAACTGGGCAAAAGCGCCGGTTATTTTATGGCTGATGTAGACAAGCCGATGCCCGACATTCTCGTACCACTGGAACATCTGAACGGCGCCAAACACAATGATCGCGTAATCGTGAAAATTGTAGAATGGGAGAAAAATAAAAAACCATTGGGGGAAGTATTGCAGGTAATGGATGCCGGCAATGAGAACGACATGGCCATGAAAGAAATCCTGATGGAAAACGGCTTTCCCCTGTTCTTTCCCGAAAATGTGCTGGAAGAAGCCGAACGCATACCCGATGCCATTCCCCAAAGTGAAATCGATAAAAGAAAAGATTTCCGCGATATCCTCACATTCACCATTGACCCGATTGATGCCAAAGACTTCGACGATGCGCTTTCTTTCCGGGTATTGAAAAATGGTCACTATGAAATTGGCGTGCATATAGCAGACGTCAGTCACTATGTGCTGCCCGATTCCCCGCTCGACAAGGAAGCATACGACCGTGCTACTTCTGTATACCTGCCGGACCGTGTAGCGCCGATGTTGCCCGAACGGATATCGAACGAACTCTGCTCGCTGCGTCCGCACGAAGACAAGCTGACCTTTTCGGCAGTTTTCCAGATGACGCCCAAAGCCGAAGTGAAACATTACTGGATCGGTAAAACCATTATCCATTCCGACCACCGTTTTACCTACGAAGAAGTGCAGGAGATCATCGAGCAGGGAACTGGTTTGTACCAGGATGAAATTCTTATACTGAATTCGCTGGCGCAGAAAATGCGCAGGCAGCGGTTCAGGAAAGGCGCCATCAATTTCTCATCGCAGGAAGTGCGCTTCAAACTGGATGAAAACAACAAGCCCATCGGCATTATCGTTAAGGAAAGTAAGGAAGCGCATCAGCTTATTGAAGAATTCATGCTGCTGGCCAATCGCATTGTGGCCGAAAGCGTGGCGAAAATAAAGGTGAACAAAAAGCCCATACCGTTTCCCTATCGTGTGCACGATACGCCGGACGAAACCAAACTGTTGCCATTCGTGGAGTTTGCCAAAAGGTATGGACATTCGTTCGATACCAAAACGCCGGCGGGCATAGCGGCATCCTTCAACCAGATGCTGCTCGATGTGCAGGGCAAGCCCGAACAGCATGTGCTGGAACAACTGGGCATACGCACCATGGCCAAAGCTGTGTACACCACAGAAAATATCGGGCACTATGGATTGGGATTCAAAAACTATTGTCATTTTACTTCGCCCATCCGCCGCTATCCCGA
>Ga0182741_1000141_pt1 | contig 115640 bp, 107 predicted proteins | sample eDN5th37CBELigOP_FD_128874 | JGI IMG/M metagenome (GOLD analysis project Ga0182741, IMG submission 128874) | Enriched Organic Plus compost microbial communities from Emeryville, California, USA - eDNA 5th pass 37_C BE-Lig OP (version 2) (version 2) ...
CGTGCTCCGCGCCCAACCACCCACCGGTGGCATGCCCCGACACCTCCAGCGTCGCACCCCGAGCCTCCAACACCCCGAGCAACCGGCACCGCGCCGCATCCAAGTGGCGCTGGGCCCGCTCCAGCTCCCCCGCCAACTCCACCAACACCCCGTCATCGAGCCCCTCCGGATCCACATCCGCCGCCTCGCGCGCGGCCGCCAGCAACGCCTCGCCCACGCCCCGACGCACATCCCCGGACGACACCGCCGCGAGCCGCCCGCGCCCGACCACCTGCGCACCCACCACGCCCACCATCATGCAGAGCCGGTGTGACAACGAAGCCCGACGGGAACGACGCCGACTGTGCGAGCCTCTGGGTCGACCACGAGGGGGCGCCATGCGACCGCTGCGGTACTCGATCAACGTCACCCTCGACGGGTGCTGCGACCACGAGGCGGTCGTCCCCGACGACGAGCTCCACGATTTCCACGCGGCGAACCTGGCGCGGGCGGACGCCCTGCTCTTCGGGCGGGTCACCTACCAGATGATGGAGTCGGCGTGGCGGCCCTCCGACACCGGTGAGTGGCCGGACTGGATGGAGGCGTGGATGGTCCCCTTCGCCGAGACGATCGACGCCGCGAAGAAGTACGTCGTGTCGAGCACGCTCGAGTCGGTCGACTGGAACGCCGACCTCGTGCAGGGTGACCTGCGCACGGCCGTCGAGGAGCTGAAGCAGCAGGACGGCGCCGGCCTGGCCACCGGCGGACTGACCCTCCCGCGGGCGCTCGCGGAGCTCGGGCTGATCGACGAGTACGAGTTCGTCGTGCACCCCGTCGTGGCCGGCCACGGCCCGACGCTGTTCGCGGGGCTGCACGAGCAGCTCCAGCTCACCCTCGTCGGGCGCCAGGAGCTGGGGAGCGGCGCGGTCGTCCTGCGCTACGAGCCGAGCCGGCCATCACCGTGAACACCGAGGAGCGCCGATGATCCCGATCGCCCGGATGCGCAGCGTCGTGCTCGACTGCCCCGAACCCCTCGAGCTCGCCGAGTTCTACCGCCGGCTGCTGGGCGGCGAGGTCACGTCCGTCGAGCACGACTGGGTCGACCTCGAGTACGAGGCCGGCCGCCGGCTTTCGTTCCAGCGCGCGGAGCACTACGAGGCGCCGACCTGGCCGAGCGGCGAGCGACCCCAGCAGTTCCACCTCGACGTCACCGTCGACGACATCGACGCAGCTGAACCCGCGGTGCTCGCGATCGGGGCGACGAAGCACGAGGTGCAGCCGGGCGAGGCCATGGGGCATCCGTTCCGGGTGTACCTCGACCCGGTCGGGCACCCGTTCTGCCTCTGCTGGGACTGACCCAGCCGAGCCCGTCCCGCTCGAGCGCGTCGGCGTCCGTCCGTGACGGCGCTGTCGCCGCGCCCATACTGGCCGCCATGCATCGCAACGTCCGAGCGGTGGTCGACGCCGCAGCCGAACGAGGCCTGACCATCGAACCCCGGTCCTATCCCGACGGCACCAGGACGGCACAGGATGCCGCCGACGCGATCGGCGTCGAGGTCGGCCAGATCGTGAAGTCGCTCGTGTTCCTGGTGGACGGGAAGCCGACGATGGCCCTGGTCCCGGGTGACCGGATGCTCGACGAGTCGCTGCTCGCCGCGGCGGCCGGCGGGACGGAGGTCGAGCGGCCCGACGGCGACGCAGTGCGGGCCGCGACCGGGTTCCCGATCGGTGGGGTCCCCCCGATCGGCCACCCGCTGCCGGTGTACGTCGACGAGGGGCTGCTCGCCTACGACGAGGTGTGGGCGGCCGCCGGCACCTGGACCGACGTGTTCCCCGTCGCGCCCGACGAGCTGGTGCGCGTGACCGGCGGGACGGTGTGCGAGCTGTCGACCTCCGCGTAGCGGTGCAGCGCGATCGGCACGACCCGCTCACCGCGGCGGGTCGGAGACCTCCTCGGACTCGCTGACCCGTTCGGGGAAGTGGGCGCGGCGCTTCTCGACGAAGGCGGTCACGCCCTCCCGGGCGTCCGCGGAGCGGCCCCGCCGGTAGAGCGCGAGCGACTCGCGCCGGTGCGCGTCCTGCGGTCCACCGGCCTCCAGCGCGTCCCACAGCAGCCGGCGCGACACCGCGACCGACACCGGCGCCGTGTGCTCCGCGATCTCCTCGACGAGCTCGAGCGCCGCCTCCATCACCTCGTCGCGGTCGGAGTGGACGCTGCGGAACAACCCGGCGGCGTGGGCCTCCTCCGGGCCGAAGATGCGACCCGAGTTCACCCACTCCAGCGCGGTGCCGATGCCGACCACCCTGGGCAGGAACCAGCTCGCCGCGCCGTCCACCGAGATGCCACGGCGGTTGAACACGAAGCCGAGCTTCGTCCCCTCGACCACGAGGCGGACGTCCATCGGCAGCGTCATCGTCAACCCGACGCCCACGGCCGGGCCGTTGACCGCGGCGATCACCGGCTTGGTCGACCGGTGGATGCGCAGCACCACGTGCCCGCCGAGGTCGGCAGGTGCACGCTGGTCGCCCTCGCCGACCATCCCCCACGACGACGGCCCGCCTCCGGGGCCCGAGGCGCCGTCGGAGGGACGCGCCGCCGCACGCTCCTCGAACGAACCGAGGTCGAAGGTCGTCGCGCCCGCGGAGAGGTCCGCTCCCGCGCAGAAGGCCCGACCCGCCCCGGTCACGACCACTCCCCGCACGTCGTCGTCCGCGTCGGTGCGGTCGAACACATCCATCAGCTCCGCCGCCATGCGCGGCGTGAAGGCGTTCAGCTGGTCCGGGCGGGACAGCGTCACCACCGCCGCGGGTCCGCGCACCTCGTACGCGATCTGCTCGTACTCCACGTCGTCCCCCTGCCGCCCGGGAACCCCCGCCCGCGACGGCGAGCCGGATCCTACGGGCACCGCGCGTAGCCTCGGTCCGGTGAGCACCGACACCGATCCCACCGCCACCGATCCCGACGCGAACGGTGACCTGGACCCCGAGCTCGTCGACCTGCGCGCCGCGGACGTCGCATGGGACCTCGAATCCCTCGTCGCGGGCACCAGCGTCGACGAGCTGCTCGACCGCTCCGAGGCGCTGACCGAGGAGCTGGAAGGGCTGCGCGGGCGGGTCGCCGAGCTGACCGCGGAGGAGCTCGCCGCCGCGATGCGCACCATGGCCGAGCTCCAGGAGGCCCAGGGTCGTGCCGGCTACTACGCGATGCTGCGCTTCTCGGAGGACACCTCCGATCCCGAGCGCGGTGCGCTGATGATGAAGGTCCAGGAGCGCTCGACGAGCCTCGCGACCCGGCTCGTGTTCTTCGAGCTCGAGTGGGCGGAGCTCGACGACGCCCGTGCCGAGGAGCTGCTGGCGGACCCCCGGCTCGACTTCTGCGCCCACCACCTGCGCTCGGTGCGCCGGTACCGGGACCACCTGCTCAGCGAGCCCGAGGAGAAGCTGCTCACCGAGAAGTCCGTCAGCGGTGCCAGCGCGTGGGTGCGGCTCTTCGACGAGCTCACCTCGGCGATCGAGGTGGAGCTGCCCGCGTCGATCCTGGAGTCCGAGGAGGGTGGCGACACGACCACCGTCGGGCTGGAGCAGGCGCTGTCGATGCTGCAGCACCCCGACCGCGACGTGCGGCGCACCGCGGCGGAGGCGGTGACCGCCGCCCTCGAGCCGGGGCTGCGCACCCGTGCGTTCGTGTTCAACACCCTCCTGCTCGACAAGTCCGTCGACGACCGCCTCCGCGGGTACCCGACGTGGATCTCGGAGCGGAACCTCGCGAACGAGGCCTCCGACGAGTCCGTCCAGGCGCTCGTCGACGCGGTCGTCGCCCGCTACGACCTGCCGCAGCGCTGGTACTCGCTCAAGGCGAAGGTGCTCGGCATCGACCGGCTCGCCGACTACGACCGGATGGCCTCGGTCGCGGAGGACGAGACCCAGATCGGCTGGAGCGAGGCCCGAACGATCGTGCTCGACGCGTACCGCAGCTTCTCCCCCGAGCTCGCGGACGTCGCGAAGCGGTTCTTCGACGAGAACTGGATCGACGCACCGACCCGTCCCGGCAAGCGACCCGGTGCGTTCTGCGCGTACACCGTGCCGTCGCACCACCCCTACGTGCTGCTGAACTGGACCAGCCGCAGCCGCGACGTGTCGACCCTCGCCCACGAGCTCGGGCACGGGCTGCACGCGTACCTGGCGCGCGAGCAGGGGGTGTTCCACCAGTCGACCCCGCTGACGCTGGCCGAGACCGCGTCCGTGTTCGGCGAGGCGGTCACCAACAACGCGCTGCTCGAGCAGCTCGACGACCCGAACGCCCGTTTCGCGCTGCTCGCCTCGACGCTGGAGGACTCGATCGCGACGGTGTTCCGCCAGGTCGCGATGAACCGCTTCGAGGACGCCGTGCACACCGCCCGCCGCGAGGAGGGCGAGCTGTCCGTCGACCGCTTCGGCGACCTGTGGGTCGAGACCCAGGAGGCGATGCTCGGCGACTCCGTCGAGGTCACCGAGGGCTACCGCACCTGGTGGAGCTACATCCCGCACTTCATCAGCACGCCCGGCTACGTGTACGCCTACGCGTACGGGCAGCTGCTCGCGCTGTCCGTCTACGCCCGCTACACCGAGCGGGGGCAGGAGTTCGTGCCGTCGTACCTGGAGCTGCTCCGGGCCGGCGGGTCGAAGAGCCCCGCGGAGCTCGGAAGGATCGTCGACTGCGACCTCGAGGACCCCGGGTTCTGGGACGCCGGGCTCACGATCGTGGAGCGCCAGCTCGACGCCGCGACCGAGGCGGCGAAGGCGGCCGGGCGCCTCTGATCGCGCGCCGACGCCCCCGAGTGAGCGGGTGCCCGACGGGGGCGGACCCGCGAATCCCACCCTGCGGGTCCACCAGTTGCAGGGCGCACGAACCTAGCCTCGCCCCACGGAGATCCCCGGGTGGCAGTGCGCCCTCCGGGCCACACCCCCGTGGAGGAAGGAGCCAGTGCTGTCCCCGTCGGCGGACCTCACCGGTTCACTCATCGACCGGCTCGACGACGGCGTGTGGGTCCTCGACGCCCGTGACGCCACGGTGATCGAGGCGAACCCCGCCGCCAGACGGCAGCTCGGCCTGCCCGCGGCCAACGGGACGGCACCCGAGGGGGAGCTCGACTTCCTCGACCTGCTCGTGCCGCGACGCACGCGCGGCGAGTGGGACTCGATCCTGCGACTGGTCCCCGACGACGGGACGCACCGCCTCACGGTGTCGCTGCGCCACGCGGAGGGTCGCATCGTCCCCGCCGAGGTCACCCTGCTGCGCCACCGGACCGCCCGCCCGGACCACGAGGGTCTGCAGGACGTCGTCGTGGCGATCTGCCGCGACGTCGACGACCGGGTGCGCCTCGTGGAGCACCTGCGCTCGCAGCGCGAGCTGCTGGACAGCACGATCGAGGCGCTCGGCGAGGGGGTCGCGGTCATGGACCGCACCGGCCGGATCGAGAGCGCCAACGAGATCCTCGCCCGGCTCGTCGACCTGCCCATCGAGCACCTGCTCGACCGGAGCATCTTCGACCCGCCCTGGACGTTCCTCGGCGACGCACGCGAGCTGGTCGACCCGGAGGACACCCCACCCGCCCAGGCCCTGCGCTCGGGCGCAGCCGCCGGCCCGGAGGTGCTCGCGCTGCCCGGGCGGGGCCGGAACCGCTCCCGCGACGACCTCGTGTGGGTGCGCGTCGCGTGCGAGCCCCTGCGCGACGGCGCGGGACGCACCGACGGCATCGTGGCCACGTTCGCGGACGTCACCGCCGTGCGCGACGCCGAGGCGCGCCTGCGCCTGCTCGCGGGTACGGACCTGCTGACCGGGTTGCGGAACCGGGCGAGCATCACCGAGGTGCTCGAGCGGGCGGTGGCCGGCCCCGGCGGCTCCGACGGCGGCGCACCCACCCGCCGGGTGGGGTTGCTGCAGGTCGACCTCGACAACTTCCGCAGCATCAACGAGACGTTCGGCACGGGCGTCGGCGACGAGGTCCTGCGGCTCGTCGCCGACCGGCTGCGCGACCTCGTCGACCGCCACGTCGAGGTGGGCCGCATCGGGGTCGACGAGTTCCTCGTCGTGGTCAGCGGCGAGGGGCCGAGCCTCGCGTTCGACACGCGCCTGCGCCGCCTCGCCGAGGAGGTCCAGCGGCGCATCGAGCAGCCGCTCGGGATCGAGGACCTCGACCTCCGACTGGACGCGTCCGTCGGCATCGCCCGGTGGCCCGTGGACGGCGACGGTGCGGACCTGCTCCAAGCGGTGGGGCGTGCCCTCACCAGCGCCCGCAAGGAGGGGCGTCGCCAGATCCGCTTCCACGAGCGCAGCACCGACGAGCCGGCACGCGCCGGCCTCGCCCTGGACCGCGACCTGCGCCTCGCCGCGGCGCAGCGCGGGCTCGAGGTCCACTACCAGCCGATCATCGACCTGCGCACCGGTGAGGTGGCCGCCGCCGAGGCCCTGGTGCGCTGGCACCACCCCGAGCACGGCCCCATCCCCCCGTCGGTGTTCATCCCCACCGCGGAGGCGACCGGTGCGATCACCGCGGTGAGCGACCTCGTCATGACCACGGTCGCCGAGGACCTCCGGGACTGGAACGAACGCCGGCTGCTCCCCGCGGGCGCACGCATCGCGGTGAACATCTCCGCGACCGAGTTCGCGCAGCGCGGCTTCGTCGAGCGCATCTCCCGTGCCCTCGCCGAGGCGGGCGTCTCGCCCTCGCAGCTGGAGCTGGAGATCACCGAGACGCTGCTGATGACCGACCTCGAGACCACCGCGCAGCGGCTCGCGGCGCTCGACGACATGGGGTTCCTCGTCGCGCTCGACGACTTCGGTACCGGCTACTCGTCGCTGTCGTACCTGCACACCCTCCCGCTGCACACCCTGAAGGTGGACCGCTGCTTCGTGGGCGACCTGCGCGACGGGCGCTCCGAGACCATCACCCGCTCGATCCTCTCGCTCGCCCGCGGCCTCGGCATCGTCGCGGTCGGCGAGGGCGTCGAGACCGAGGAGCAGCGGGCGTTCCTGCTCGACGCAGGGTGCGACCTCGTGCAGGGCTTCTACTTCGCTCCCCCGCTGCCCCGCCCCGCGTTCGAGCGGTTCCTCGACGACCGCCGTGGTGCCTCCACCACCACCGGGGACGAGGACGACTCAGGCCCCGGGACGGTCTCCGGGCTCCTCCAGCGGGCCTGACCCGTCCGGGACCCTGACGGCGTCCCGACCACCCTCGTCAGCGCCGCCCTCGTCAGCACCGCCCTCGTCACCCTCGTCGTCGTCACCCTCGTCGTCGCCGTCGTCGGTCCCGATCCAGGCCGCCGCCGGCAGCGACACCACGAACGTCGCGCCGCCGCCCTCCGCGTCCTCGACGTGGATGCGACCGCCGTGGTGCTCGACGATGCGGCGCGCGAGCGCCAGCCCGAGACCGGTGCCCCCCTGGTCGCGGGAGCGGCCCTCCTGGAGGCGGGCGAACCGCTCGAAGATGCGCTCCCGGTGCTCCGGGTCGATGCCCGGGCCGTCGTCGGACACCTTCAGCACCACCCAGGGCCCCTGCTCGCGAACCGACACCCGCACCACCGCCCGGGCGTGCCGGGCGGCGTTGTCGAGCAGGTTCCGCACCACGCTGGTGAGCTCGTCGGCGTTCCCCCACACCCTGCCGGCGGACACGCCGGACAGCTCGAGCTGGACCCCGGTCATGCGCGGCACCTGGCTCAGTACCAGGTCGTCGAGGTCCACCTCGCCCCGCGGGCCCAACCGGCCCTCCTCCAGCCGGGCCATCGCCAGCAGGTTCCCCACGAGGTGCTCGAGCCGGCTGTCCTCGGCGAGCACGATGCGCGCCACGGACGGCCAGTCGACGTCGTCGGGGTAGCGCAGCGCCGTCTCCAGCTGCGCACGGATCGACGCCACCGGGGAGCGCAGCTCGTGGCTCGCGTCCGACACGAACTGGCGCTGTGCGACGGAGGCCTTCTGCAGCCGGTCGAGCATGTCGTTCATCGTGCGGGCGAGCTCGGAGATCTCGTCGTCGATCGGCGGGACCGGCACACGGGCGTCCAGCGTCGTCGCCGACAGCTCGCGCACCCGGCGCGTCATCAGCCCCACCGGAGCGAGCGCACGCCCGGTGATCAGCCAGGTCATGAACCCGGCACCGACCGCGAGGACCGGCAGCCCGAGCCAGAGCGCGGCGGTCAGGGTGCCGACCGAGTGCTCGACCTCGTCGACCCGCGCCACGGCGTGCAGGACGAGCGTGCCCCAGCGGGTGTCGACCGCCCGGGTGACGTGCACCACCTCGTCGTCCTGTTGGGGCACCAGGTGGCTCTGGCGGACCATCACCAACCGCCCCCGCTCGGTGACGTCGCGCACCCGGAGTCCCTGGAGCCCGTTCCGCTCGAGGTAGAAGACCGTGGAGGGCAGCCGGGCGTCGCCGCTGCCGAGGAACCCGCTCGAGGAGCGCTGCCGCTGCCGGTCGCTCGCCGAGTACTGCAGCTCGCTCGGGATGCCGTTGCTGCGGAGGCTCTCGGCCATCGAGTCGAGGATCTGCTCGTTGCGGTTGCGCAGGTCGTTCAGCAGCGTCGCCTCGACCCAGCTGACCAGCAGCGCGCCGCCACCGAGGAGCGACAGGCCGACCACGAGCACCACGGTGACGGTGAGCCGGAACCGGACCGAGCTCGCGACCCGGACCCGCATCGGCGGGCGCCCGCGCTCGATGCCCTGCTCGCGCCCCTCCTCGGGATGGTGCTCCGTCGTGGAGCCGGGCCCCGCGCCCGATGGCGGAGCCGCCCGGTCGAGGTCGTCCTCAGCCACCGGTCCCGTCCGCGATGCGGTAGCCGACGCCCCGCACCGTCTCGATGTCGTTGCGCCCGAACGGCCGGTCGATCTTGCGGCGCAGGTAGCCGACGTAGACCTCGACCACGTTCGGGTCGCCCTCGAAGTCCTCGCCCCAGACGCGCTCGAGGAGGTCCTGCTTCGCGACGACCTGCCCGGGCTTGCGCATCAGCGCCTCGAGCAGCTCGTACTCACGGGTGGTGAGCGGGATGTCGGTGTCACCCCGGCGGCAGGTGCGCGCCAGCGGGTCGAGCACCAGGTCGCCGATCACCAGCGGCTGGGCCCGCCCGTCCGCGGAGCGGCGCAGCAGCGCCCGGATCCGTGCGACGAGCACGACGAAGGAGAACGGCTTCGAGAGGAAGTCGTCCGCGCCGGTGTCGAGCGCCTCGGCCTCGTCGTACTCCCCGGACTTGGCGGTGAGCATGAGGATCGGTGTGCCGATGCCCTCCTCGCGCAGCGCCCGGCAGACCCGGTAGCCGTTCATCCCGGGCAGCATGATGTCGAGCACGATGACGTCGATGTCGTTGCTGCGGGCCCGCTCGAGGCCGGTGAGGCCGTCGTAGGCCACCTCGACCTCGAACCCCTCCGCCTTCAGGCCGCGGGCGACGCCGTCGGCCAACGCCTTCTCGTCCTCGACGATCAGCACCTTGCCGGTCGGGGTCACCTCGGTTCCGCTCACGTCGCCACGTCCTCCTCCCGGGCCCGCGCCCGGGGACCTCGTGGCGCCAGTCTCTCAGGAACCGGTGGCCGCGGTCAGTCGTAGGTCGCCTCGAGCCACCACTGGCCCGCCTCGAGCGCGAGCACGTGCGCCGCACCGGTGCTGGGGTGCGCCCCCGGCTCTCCGAGCACCACCTGCAGGCGGGCGCGCCGACGGTGCGCGATCGGGTCCCACCAGCGCTCCTCGACGCACCACGGCCCCGCCCAGGCCCGCACGGTGCTCCACTCGCCGCCGCGCACCCGGCAGCGCCGCGGCGGGGCGCTGATCGTGCCCCGGCCGCCCACGCCGACGCGACGCCCCTCCTCGTCGACGACCTCGGCGGGCAGCGGTGCCGCCCAGACGACCGCGGGCGCGGGGGTGGGCAGCCGCCCCGGCCAGGGGGCCTCGTCGCGGCGTGGGCGCCCCCCGCCACCGGTGGGGTGGGGCACCGTGTCGAAGGGGACCAGCCGGTACTGCTCGCCGGGCGCCCGGCCGCCCTGCCACTCGGGCACCAGCACGGCCTCGGCCCCGACGAGCGCCTGCACGCGCGCGAGGGCCCGCACGGCGCGCTCCCCCGCCTCGCTCGCACCACCCCAGAACCCGAGCTGCAGGCCGGTGTCCGCGACGACCTGGTCGGGGGCCAGCTCGAGGCGGCTCACCCCACCGGTGCACCGGCCCAGGGAGCGACCGGTGCTCAGCCAGCCGTCGAGCTGCCAGCGCACCCGCTGGGCGATGTCGGCCGCGCCGAGCGCCCCTTCGTGCCGCCACAACCGCTCGATGCGGTCGCCGGCCTCGGTCTCGGCGGTGACGCGCACCCGGGTGCAGGCGAGCCCCCGCCCGGCCAGCTCGGCGTGCAGCGAGTCGGCGAGCGCCTTCGCGATGAACGCGGCGCGGTCCACGCGGTCCGCAGGTGGGTCCACCGCGGCGGTGACCCGCAGGTCCGCGGGCGGCTCCGCCACGTCGGGCGGTTCGACCTCCTCCCCCCTCGCCAACCGGTGCAGCTCGATGCCGAGGGTCCCGAACCGGGCCGCGACGTCGGGGCGACCCAGCGCGGCGAACCTGCCGACGGTGCGCAACCCGAGGCGGCGCAGCACCGAGGTGAGCTCGTCGAGCGCCGGGTCGGCGGCGGCGCGGCCCCCGGCGAGCCGCTCCACGGGCAGGCCCGACAGGAGCTCCGCCGTGGCGCCGCGTGGCACCACCAGCGGCCGTCGCCCACCGTCGTGCAGGGCGGCCTCCTCGGCGGCGATCGCCGCGGCGCGGGGCCCGTCGGCGACCGCGACGCCCACCGCGCACGGCACCCGCCCGTCACCGAGGTGGGCGGCCAGCTCCGTGCGCACCCGCTCGAGCACCTTCCCGGCCAGGGCGCGGTCGCCGCCGTGGTACCGCGACGGCCCACGGGTGGGCACCGCGCAGCGACCCGGCTCGGCGACCTCGATGCGGGGGGCGAACTGCTCGAGCGCGGACACGACCACCTCGAAGGCGCGGGCCTCGCGCTCGACGTCCCGCTCGTGGGTCTCGACCGAGGGGCAGCGCGCCTGGGCTTCGCGGACCCGCAGGCCCGGCGTGACGCCCTGCGCGCGGGCGCCGGGGCTGGCGGCGACGACCCGGTTGGCCTGCAGCACCACGACCGGCTTGCCGGGTGGGCGGCCCACGGCGACCGTCGGCCAGTCGGCGCACCACACCGCGAGGGTCCGGACGGGGCCGGACGCCGAGGAGGGCACACCCTCCCCCTCACCCCACCCGGCGCAGCGGCGTGACCACCGCGTCGGCGCCGGAGCGCTCCTCCACGACCGAGACCTGCCCGGCGGGGCCCGGCAGGAGCAGCTCGACCCTCCTCGCCCGCTGCCACCCCCCACGACCGCCGACCTCGACGACCGCCCGGCGCTGCCGCAGATGGCCCGCGCCCTCCTCCAGCCCGCTCCAGGTCGACTCGATGACGGTCAGCTCGACCTCGGTGCCGGTGGGCCAGGCGCGGCGCGACCGGCCCACTCCCCCGATCCGGCCCCCCACGACCACCAGGACCGACCCCCGCTCGCGCGCCCTGGCCGCCAGCCGGCGCGCCTCGACCGCGCCGGGAGCGCCGTCGAACCCGACGACCACCACGTCGAACGCGTCGAGCAGCGCCGCGACCACGGTGGGGCGCGCCGACGCGGTGGGGCGGACCACCACCACCCGGGACAGGTCGACCCCGAGCTCCTCGGCGGCCGCCCACCCCAGCTCGGGCAGGCCGACGAACGCCGCCCAGGACCCGGAGCGGGTCGGGCCCGCCGCGAGTGCCAGCGCCAGCGTCGTGGCGCCGCTGTAGCCGGCGACGCCCACCACGGAGCCCCGCCGCAGCCCCGCCGCACCCGCGCCGGTGGTGAGCAGCTGCTCGAGGGTGGGCAGGACCGGCAGCACCCGCTGCTCGGCCAGCGTGACGGGGCGGGTCCGGTCCACCAGGGCCCGCAGGCGCTCGACCCGCGACCTGCGGTCCGCGCCCGGAGCAGGATCGTGCTCGGCGATCGAGGCGGTCACCCGGCCAGTATCGAACACACGTTCGACACCGGCAAGTGGCTCACTCCTCCGGGGTCGCGAAGTCCTCCGGCTTCGGCACGGGCACGCCCGGCCGGTAGTACGTGTACAGGTCGCGGATGATGTCGGTGATGCCCTCGGTGGTCGCACCGGGGGCGAGGTACACCGTGATCACGTTGGCGTACACGTGCACGCGCTCGATGCCGCCGCGCTCGAACAGGCGCCGGGCCAGCACGTCGGAGGGGCGGTCGTCCTCGATGGGCCGCCCCGCCACGTACTGCTCGTGCCCCATGCCGGTGAGGGTGCGGTTGATCTCGAAGCGGACCACACCGCCCCTGCTCGACGGCTTCTCGATGACGCTGACCGGCTGTCCCATAGCGGCCCGCAGCGTAGCGCCTCACCCCGCGGGCACCCCATTCCCGGCACGCCTCCCGGGGGCGGCCTCCCGGGGGCAACATGGAGCCATGACCTCCACCGAGCCGCCCGGCGACGCCGAGGAGCACCACGTCACGATCTTCACCGCCGTCGGGGGCCAGCTGTTCTTCGACCGCCTCGTCGAGCGCTTCTACGCGCGGGTGGCCGACGACGAGGTGCTGCTGCGGCTCTACCCCGACCAGGAGGACCTCGGCCCCGCACGCGAGCGCCTCGCGCTGTTCCTCGGCCAGTTCTGGGGCGGACCGACCACGTACACGGAACGGCGGGGCCACCCCCGCCTGCGCATGCGCCACTTCCCGTTCCCGATCGGCGACGCGGAGCGCGAGCACTGGCTGCGGGCGATGCACCACGCCCTCGAGGAGACCCTGCCCGAGGCGCCCCTGGACCAGGAGCTCCGCGAGGAGGTGGGGCGCCGGATGCGGGACTACTTCGAGACCGCGGCCGCCCACATGGTCAACCAGGTCGACTGACCGGACGCGGGCCGGCCGGCTCGTTGCCGAGCCGGCCGGGAGGAAGAGAGGAGAGAGAGGGAGAGGGTCATCCCAGCACCGGCCCCCATCACCACCGGGGATGGGAAGACCCTCGAACTGCGTCACCCGTGGGAGAGGAAGGGTGGATGGGAGGGCGACGCAGAACGTGGCCTGAGCCACGATGCACATGATGGCCCACGAAATCGCGGGGTGCCACTACACCGATGTGACGCTTGGCGATCCCCGCCCTGCCGGCGACCGGAGCACCGGCGACGCCGCCACGGCGACGGCCAGGGCGATCGACACCAGCGCGAGCACCGAGTGGACCACGACGAAGCCGGCGTCGTGGTCGCCCGCGAACGCGATGTCCGCGCCGCGCACCAGCCACACGCCGACCGTCCAGCAGCAGAACACCACCACGCCCGCGCGCAGGCCGCGCGAGGGCAGGACCCCACGTCGCACCTCGACGAACCACCTGACGGCGAGGACCGCCGCGGACACGAGGAACGTCGCCGACAGGAGGATCGGCGCGGCACGGTCCCAACCGGTGAGGGAGTCGTCGGCCAGGGCGTTGCGGATCCGGCCGATCCACACGAAGCCGGTCCAGGCGACCAGCGCGACGAAGCTCCACGGCATCCGGGGGTGCACGTCGTCCACGCTAGTGCCGCCCGCGGGCTACCTTCTGGCGGTACTTGACCGTCCGGTCAAGTACGCGCCTGACCGTCAGCGGAGCGCCAGGGGGGCCGCCATGCCGACCGACACGATCAGCCTCGAGGACTTCACCGAGGAGGTCCGCTCGTTCCTCGACGAGCACGCCGAGCGCCGCCCGCCGGCCAAGGAGTTCGTCTGGGGCGAGGGCTCCGACGACGTCGGCGTGTTCGACGAGCGGGGGCGCGAGGCCGAGGCCGCCGAGGCGGAGGCGGCGAAGCGTTGGCGGGCGACCCGCTACGACAACGGCCTCGGCTGGATCACCGGGCCCGTCGAGTACGGCGGCCGGGAGCTCCCCCAGGCCTACGAGCGGGCGTACAACTCGCTCGAGGCGCAGTACCGCACGCCCGACATGGGCGTGTTCGCGATCAGCCTCGGGATGGTCGCCCCGACGATCCTCGCCCACGGCATCCAGGAGGTGCGCGACCTGTACCTGCGCGGGCTGTACCGGGGCGACCTCGTGGCGTGCCAGCTCTTCTCCGAGCCGGGCGCCGGATCCGACCTCGCCTCGATCACCACCCGGGCCGAGCGCGACGGCGACGAGTGGGTCGTCACCGGCCAGAAGGTGTGGACCTCCGCCGCGCACCTGTCCGACATCGGCGAGGTGATCTGCCGGACCGACCCCGACCAGCCCAAGCACAAGGGCCTGACGATGTTCGTCGTCGACATGCGCGCCCCCGGGGTCGAGGTCCGTCCGCTGCGCCAGATGACCGGCGGCGCCTCCTTCAACGAGGTGTTCTTCGACGAGGTCCGCATCCCCGACTCGCACCGCCTCGGCGACGTGAACGGCGGCTGGACCGTGGCGCTGACGACCCTCATGAACGAGCGGTCCTCGATCGGCACGAGCTCCGGTGGTGGCGCCGGGCTGTTCAGCCCCCGGCGGCTGCACGCCATGCTCGAGCACTTCGGCGCGGCCGACGACCCCGTGCTGGTCGACGAGGCCGCCCGCCTCTACACGAACTTCACGGTGGCCAAGTGGAACGGCCAGCGGGCCCTCGACAAGATCCGCTCCGGCCAGCTGCCCGGCCCCGAGATGTCGACCGCCAAGCTCGCCCTGACCGAGAACCTGCGCGCGTACGCCGACTGGGCGGCCAAGGTGCTCGGCCCGCGCATCACCGCGGACGGCGGCGAGTGGGGCGCCTTCGCGTTCGCCCGGATGCTCTGCGGCGTGCCGGGCATGCGCGTCGCCGGCGGCACCGACGAGATCATGAAGAACATCATCGCCGAGCGGGTGCTGGGGCTCCCCAAGGACCCCGGCATCGACTCGACGACGCCGTTCCGGGACCTGCCGACGAACGGGTGAGCCCCGGGCTCAGGCGAAGCTGGGCCGGCCGACGACGTGGTCGGCCGCGACGAGCTGCTCCACCCGGGGCAGCTCGCCCACGCCCTGCACCCACACCGAGCGGCGCTCCGCGACGCGCACCCAGTTCGGCAGGTAGGGGGTGACCCCGAGCCCGAGGATCTCGCCGGGCCGCGCCACCTCGCACAGCCGCGAGGCGTGGTTGGCCGCGGGCCCGATGTAGTCGTCGCCCTCGAACAGCAGGACGTGGCCGCCGGCGATGCCCGCGTGGACGTCGAAGTCGTCGTCCGCGAAGCGCAGCCCCAGCTCGCAGACGGCGGCGATGACCGGGCCCGCCTCGACGCCGACGAGCATCGCACCGTCGCCCAGCCACTTCAGCACCCGCACCCCGCGCCGGGCGGTGACGGCGCGGATCGCGCTGCGGAACCGGGTCAGCACCTCCAGCGCCGCCGGCGTGCCGTTGCGCTCGGTGAACGTCGTGAACCCGCAGACGTCGATGAACGCGAACCAGCGCTCGAGCGTCTGCGACACGTCGACCCACTCCGGCACGGGGGGCTCGACGCCCGTCCCGCTGGGAACCGCGTTCACGGGGGGCGCGCCGAACTGCACTCCTCGTGTTCGGTTCTCACTCATCCGGACCACCTCCTGGGCGCCCGGGACTTGGGTCGTCGTCCGCCGGTGGTGCCCATGGTGTCACACGCCTGCAAACACCGACAACGCTCGCGAGCGTTCAGCTTGCTGAAGTTCGCAGAGCGTTCACAGGTCGGCGAAGCTCGGTGCACGGAGGCCCTTCCAGGGCAGCGAATCCATGAACGCCCAGGTGCGGCGGTGGATGGCCGTCGGGCCGTAGCCGCGCAGTGCGAGCTGGTGCCGCGGGCACGGGTAGCCCTTGTTGCGGTCGAAGTCGTAGCCGGGGTGGTGCTCGGACTCCGCCCGCATCAGGCGGTCCCGCGTCACCTTCGCGAGGATCGACGCCGCGGCGATCGAGAGGGACGTCGCGTCGCCGCGGACCAGCGTGCGCGTGGTCCCGCCACCGACGAAGTCCCACTTGCCGTCGATCAGCACCACGTCGGGTGCGAGCCCGAGCCCCTCCAGCGCGCGACGGGCCGCGAGTCGCTGCGCCTCGGACATGCCCAGCCGGTCGCACTCCTCGTGGCTGGCGTGCCCCACCGCCCAGGCCCTGCACCAGCCCGCGATCCGGTCGAACAGCTGCTCCCGCCGCGCCTCGGTGAGCTCCTTGGAGTCGCGGATCCCGTACACCCTGCGGTCCGTCGGCACCACGGCGGCGCCGACGGTGAGCGGACCGGCCCAGGCACCCCGGCCGACCTCGTCGAGCCCCACGACCACGTCGTGGCCGTCGGCCCACAGCTCCTTCTCGACTCGCAGCGTCGGGCCGTTCCGCCGGGCCATGCCGCCAAACCTACTTCCCCGGGCGCGACCCCTTGAGATCCGGCCCCGACCTGCCGATGGAGCGTGGGTGACCCGGGCGAGCCAGCGCACCGCCCGGTTGCAGGACTCAGGGGAGAGAGCGGAATGAGCAGCTCGCAGGCAGTCGCAACCGACGTCGACCTCCGACAGGGCACCATCCCGGTGGGCGTCCCGGTCGAGGTCCGCAGCCGCTTCGACCACCGCTGGACCCACGGGTTCTCGATCGCGGTGGTCGGGGAGGACGCCTACCAGCTCCGTCGCAGCTCCGACGGCAGCATCCTGCCCGCGTGGTTCCCGTCGTCGATGGTGAGGGTCGACCCGGCAGCCTGACGGTCCGGCGCCGGGCTCACGCCGTCTCCTCCAGGACCCACCGGAGGTAGGCGGGGTCCCCGCCCACCGCGGGCGTGGCCACGACCTCGGGCACCTCCGCGGGGTGCAGCGAGTTGACGGCCTCGACCAGCTCGTCGAGCCGGGCGGAGGACGTCTTGATCGTCACCATCCACTCGGGGTCCACCTCGACCTCGCCCTTCCACCGGTAGGTCGAGCGGATCGGGCCCCCGATTTGCGCGCACGCGGCGAGCCGCTGCTCGACCAGGTGCCGGCACAGCCGCGCCGCGACGTCCTCGTCCGGCGTGGTCACCGACACCACGACCACCTCGCCCTGCACGCCGTCCGACGTCGAGTCACCCATGGCGCCCATCCTCGCGCTCCCGGGACGGCGGTCTCCTACCATCCCCGCGATGAGCCGCAGCGTGCACGTCGTCCCCCACACCCACTGGGACCGCGAGTGGTACGAGCCGTTCCCGACCTTCCGCATGCGGCTGGTCGAGCTGCTCGACGACCTGCTCCCCCGCCTGTCGGACCCCGACGGCATGCCGCACTTCCAGCTCGACGGCCAGATGGCGGTCGTCGACGACTACCTCGAGGTCCGGCCCGACGCCGCCGAGGAGCTGGCCCGCCTCAACCGCGAGGGGCGGCTCACGATGGGCCCCTGGTACGTGCTGCCCGACGAGTTCCTCGTCTCGGGTGAGACGCTCGTGCGCAACCTCCAGCTCGGGCTGCGGCGGGCCCGGGAGTTCGGCGGCGCCATGGAGGTCGGCTACCTGCCCGACATGTTCGGCCACATCGCCGCCATGCCCCAGCTGCTGAGGCTGTTCGGCATGGAGCACGCGGTGGTCTGGCGGGGCGTGCCGAACGCGATCACCGCCCCGGCGTTCCGGTGGCGCTCCCCCGACGGCAGCGAGGTCCGCACCGAGTACCTGCCGGCCGGCTACGGCAACGGGTCGAACATGCCCACCGACGCCGCTGAGCTGGCGGACCGGATCTCGATGTTCGCCGCGATCCACCGGGACATGGTCGGCGACCCCCTGCTGTGGATGGCCGGCATGGACCACGAGGTCCCGCCCCCGCACCTGGAGCGGGTCGTGCGGGAGCTCGACGCCCTCGAGGGCTGGTCGGCACGCATCGTGTCCCTCGCCGAGCACCTGCAGGCGGCCCAGACGAGCGACGGGCTGCCCGTGCACGAGGGCGAGCTCCGCTCCGGTGCGAGGGCGAACCTGCTGATGGGCGTCGCCTCGAACCGCGTCGACGTGAAGGTCGCCGCCGCCCGGGCCGAGCACGCCCTCGAGCGCCACGCGGAGCCGCTCGCCGCGCTGTGGAGCGCCGACCCGGAGCGCTGGAGCCCGCTGCTCGAGGTCGCGTGGCGCGAGGTGATCCGCAACGCGGCGCACGACTCGATCTGCGCCTGCAGCCACGACGAGGTCGTCGACGCCGTGCTGCACCGCTACGCGGAGGCGATCCGGACCGCGGAGGGGGTCGCGGACCGGGCGCTGTCGGACGCGGCGGCCCGCTTCGCGGAGGCCGGGACCTACCTGCTGAACCTGTCCGGCCGGGAGCGCCGGGACGTCGTGGAGGTCGAGGTCAGCGCCCGCGGCCCGGTGCCCGAGGGCGTCCAGGTCCTCGAAGAGCACCCTCCGGTGGAGGAGCTCTACCGCGTCGGCGCGGCCGAGGCACCCGTGGTGCTCGGCCGCGACCTGATCTTCGAGTTCCCCGACACCGCCGCGGTCCGGCTCGAGGAGCGGCGCGAGCCCGACGGCGACGGAGCCGGTCGCACGGTCGTCGAGGCGCACCTGCTCCACACCGCAGAGCCCGGTGCCCTGTCGCCGGCGGACGCGCTCGGCGAACTGGGGCGGCGGTGCGAGCACGACCCCGACCTCACCCTCGTGACCGTGCTGCACCGCGCCGAGCCGACCCGCCGGCTCCTCACGGTGTCGCCCCCGGTGCCCGCGCTCGGCTGGCACCGCGTCGATCCCGACGCCGCGCCCGGGGTCGACCCGGTGCGGGCGACCGGCACCCACGGGCTGTCCAACGGCCTCGTCGAGGTGGAGGTCGACCCGTCCGACGGCACCTTCTCGATCGGCGGCGTGCCCGGGTACGGCCGGCTCGTCGACGGTGGCGACGCGGGCGACACCTACAACTGGTGCCCGCCGGAGCACGACGTCGTCGTCGACCACCCCACACGCGTCGAGGTCCGTCACGACGAGCGCGGGCCGATGCGGGGCTCGCTCGTGGTGGACGCCGAGTACGTGCTGCCCGAGTCCGTCGCGCCGCGTCCCGACGGCACCTGGGAGCGCACCGGCGAGGTGGTGCAACCCGTGCGCACCACCCTCGAGCTCCGGGCCGGCGAGCCGTTCGTGCGGGTCACCACCGAGCTCGACCACGTCGCCCGCGACCACCGCCTGCGGGTGCACCTCCCCCTCCCCCACCGCGCGACCGGCTCCCGGGCGGAGTGCGCCTACGGCGTCGTCGAGCGCGGGCTGTGGGCCGAGGGCGGCCCGAACGAGTGGGGCGTCCCGACGTTCCCGTCGCGCCGCTTCGTGGCTGCCGGCGGGCTGACGGTGACCCACCGTGGGCTCTGCGAGTACGAGCTGGTCGACCTCGACGGGGACGCCGAGGCGCCCGGCACCACCGCCGGTGCGCTGGCGCTCACCCTGGTGCGGGCGACCGGTTGGCTGTCGCGGGGGCCGATGGCGAGCCGCCCGCTCCCGGCGGGTCCCGAGCTGCCGCTCGAGGGCTCCCAGGTCCGGGGCCCGTTCCGGCTCGAGTACGCCGTCGCGGTGGACGAGGCGGTCGACGCCTACGAGCTGGCCGACCGGGCGTGGTCGCCGCTGCTCGCGGTCACCTCGACCGGGGGCGGGGAGCTCGGCCCGCACGGCAGCCACCTCGAGGTCCGCGGTGTCGAGCTCGACGCGGTGGTCCACCAGGACGGTGCGCTGCTCGTGCGCGGCCACGAGCCGCACGGGGCCGAGGGCGAGCTGTCCCTCGGCGGCGGCACGGCCGCGGCGACGCTGGTCGACCTGCGCGGCCGCGAGCTGGGGAAGGTCGACGGGCCGCTGCCACTGCGCCCCCACCAGATCGTCACGCTGCGGTTCGACGGGGCCTGATCCCGGGCAGGCGCCGGCCCGGAGTGCGAGACTCCGGTGCGTGCACGCGACGACCTCCCTCGACCCCGCCGAGGCCGACGAGCTGCTCACCTCGGTCGTGCTGACCGACGCGGGGCGCCAGGACCCGTACCGGATCTACCGGGAGCTGCGGGCCCGAGCGCCGCGCTGGAGGAGCACGACGGGCGCCACGGTGGTGACCGGCTACCACGACGGGCTGGAGGTGCTGCGCCACCCGAAGCTGGGCCGGGCCGAGCCCGACATGGAGGTGCCGCCCACCGTCGCCGGCCGCGCGCCGCGCCGGGCGGAGGGCAGCTCGAGCATGCTGCTGCTCAACCCGCCGGACCACACGCGTATCCGGTCGCTGGTCAGCCGCGCGTTCACGCCCAAGCGGGTCGAGGAGCTCCGGCCGCGGCTGGTCGAGCTGCTCGGCCCGGTGCTGGACCGCTTCGCGGCCCACGGCCGCGGCGAGGTCATCGGGGAGCTGGCCGTTCCGTTCCCGGTGAGCGTGATCAGCGCGCTGCTGGGCGTGCCGGAGGACGGCGACGAGGACATCCGGCCCCTGGTGCGGTCGGTGACCGCGCTGATCGACGCGGCCAGCGACGAGGAGATGAACGCGAGGGGCGCTGCCGCCGCGATGCAGCTCGCGATGTACTTCCTGGAGCTGATCGAGGAGCGCCGTGCCGCACCCGACGACGGGCTCCTCAGCGCGCTCATCCGCGTGGAGGAGGAGGGCGACCGACTCTCGATCGAGGAGCTGGTGTCGAACACGATCCTGCTCTACGCGGCCGGGTTCGAGACGACCTCGAACCTGATCGGCAACGGCCTCCGGCTCCTGCTGCGCCACCCGGACCAGATGGCGCGCCTGCGGGAGGACCCGTCGCTGCTGCCCTCCGCGATCTGGGAGATGCTGCGCGCGGACTCACCGGTGCAGCTGAACGTGCGGATCGCGCTCGAGCCCGTGGAGCTCTTCGGCGAGTCGCACCCCCGCGGCGCCGCGTTCGTCGTGCTGCAGGCGAGCGGGAACCACGACGAGCAGGTCTACGACGACCCCGACACCTTCGACGTCGGCCGCTTCGCGGACGGCACCGCGCCGACCCCGCTCAGCTTCGGGTGGGGCGCGCACCACTGCCTCGGCGCGCACCTCGCGCGGGCCGAGGGCGAGCTGGTGTTCGGAGCGCTGCTCGACCGGTTCGACTCGATCGAGCTCGACCGCTCGGCGCTGGGCGGCGGTGAGCCGCACTACCGGCCGAGCTTCACCCTCCGGGGGCTGGAGTCGCTGCCCGTCCTCGTCCGCTGACCCGGCCGGCTAGCTGAACGTTCCGCCCTCGTCGGTGGGCGCCGAGCCCGCGCCGCGTGGCCGCAGGGCGACCAGGGTCGGCGGCACCTCGACCGGTGCGAGCAGCGCCTCGCCGCTGCGCCCCTCGCCACGCCATGCCGGGTCGAGCGCGGGGGCGGTCAGGGTCGGCACGGGATCGTCCGCGCCGGCCGGTTCGACCTCCCACAGCAGGGCCGGGCGTTCGCCGTGCCACCGCACCGCGAACGAGGCGCGGCCCCAGCGGGTGCGGATGCCGTGCGCCTCCAGCGACTGGCCCCACCACGCCCTCGGCCAGGCCGGGAACAGCACGGGGCCGTCGGGGCCCTCGACGAGCACGGCGTCGAGCACGGCGGTGAGCCGGTGCGCGACGGCGGCGACGTCGAAGCCGAGCGAGCCCTCGGGAACCCCCGCGTCACCGACGCGGTCCGGCAGCGCCCCCGGGGCGCCCTCCCGGCACCGCTCGAGCAGCGTGGCGAGCGAGTCGGTGTTGCCACGGCGCAGCCCGTCGCGCAGCGGCTCGTCGTGCCGCGGCCCATCCACCGGCGCCGCGGCGGCGCGGTGGGCCTCCGCCAGCCGCTCGGCCTCGTCCGCGACGTCGGGCTGCTCGATGGCCCGCAGGGCCGGGGCCACCCGGCCGAGCGCCTCGGCGGGGTGTCCGGGTGGGCGGCGGCCCCGCCCGAGCTCCTTGCCGAGGTGGTGCACCGCCTTCGCGACGGGGCCGAGCAGGTCCTCGACCGCGACGGGGTCGCCGGTGGCCAGCACGGGCGCCGCCGCGTGGAGCAGCGCCGCCGTCGCGTCGCTGCGGTCCGCGAGCACCACCGCGCCACCGAGGCGCTGGGCCGCTCCGAGGCCGGTGGCGAGCGGGGCGAGGGGCGTCTCGATGCCGCACCGGGCGAGCGCCTCGGCCACCCACGCGACCCTCGTCGCGGCGGTGACCCCGCTGCCCGTGCCGGCGGGTTCGTCGAACACGTCGAGCGCGGCGAGCGCCAGGCTCCGCTGCGAGGCGCGCAGCACGCTGCCGAGGACGGGCTCGGGCAGCTCCACCCGGGCGGCGTCGCGGGTGTGCGCCTCCCAGCCCCGCACGACCGCCGAGTGGTCGGGGGCGTCCCACGTCGCGGTGGGCCCCGGCACGGCGCCCCTGCGGCGGCGACGGCGACGGCCGCCGTCGGCCGGCGGGCGTGGCAGCAGCACCCGCACGGTCGCCGCGTGGGGCAGCGGCACCACGAGCGCGACCTCGTTGCCGTCCGCCGGCCCGACCGACAGCCGGGCCGCCTGCTGGTCCTCCTCGCGGGACAGCTGCGCGGCGACCATCCCCGGCGCCCCGTGCGCGAGCCGTGCCGGCGGGCGCGAGAGGACCGCGGCCACCGTGCCGTCGACGCGGACGACCGCGCCGTCGACCTCGACCGTGCCGATCCCTCCCGCACCGTCCAGGCGGAGGGGGCGCACGGCGAGCGCGAGCGCGACCGGCACCGCGCTGTCGTTGCGGACCTCCACGACCACGGCGGTGTCGTCCCACTCCGGCGCCGAGCTGGCCCGCACCCCGTAGGCGCGGTGCACGACGTCGCCACCGGGGACGCGCATCGCGGTCTCGAGCACCGGGGCGTCCTCGACCCAGCGCTGGCGCACCGCCGCCTCCACGGAGGGGTGGTGCCAGCGGTCCTCGGCACCGACCCACCAGTCGAGGTGCCACCCGGCGCCGCGCAGCTGCACCGCGCCCGCACCGTCGACGTCGGCCACCACCCCGGCGTCCACGGTGCCGAGCGGCGCCCACGCGCGCACGGGTGCGGTTCGGTCGAGGGACTCGGCCCGTGCGAGCGCGAGCGGCTGGAGGGGCGCGGGGACCGCGTGGGCCGGCGCGGTGTCGGCGGGAGGGGTCATCGCCGCGAGGCTAGGTCCCGGCCGTCGTGGAGCCGAAGCCGGGCCGGCCCCGGGCCGTTCAGTAGCGGAGGGTGTGGTGCTCGATGCCGCCGTCCTGGCGGCGGATGAGGCCCCGGTAGGCGTCCTCGGCGGTCGCGCCCTCGTGGCACACGGCGTACACCTCGGACGCGATCGGCATCTCGACGCCGTACTCCTCCGCGAGCTCCATGACCACCCTGCTGGTCTTGACGCCCTCGGCGACCATGTTCATCTCGGCGGTGATCTCGTCCACGGTCCGCCCGCGCCCCAGCTGCTCGCCGACGTAGCGGTTGCGTGAGTGCGGCGACATGCACGTGGCGATCAGGTCGCCCATGCCGGCCAGGCCGGAGAACGTCGCGAACTGGCCGCCCATCGCCTCGCCGAGGCGTGACAGCTCGGCGAGCCCGCGGGTGATGACCGTCGCCTTGGTGTTGTCGCCGGTGCCGAGGCCGTCCGCCATGCCGGCGGCGATCGCGATCACGTTCTTGAGCGCGCCCGCGACCTCACAGCCGCACACGTCCGGGTTCGTGTACACCCGGAACAGGTCGAGGTGGAAGATCTGCTGGAGGTACTCGGCGACGACGGGGTCGGGGGTGGCGATCACGGCCGCCGCGGCGTTGCCCTCGAGGATCTCCCTCGCGAGGTTCGGGCCGGTCAGCACCGCGGCCGGGTGCCCCGGCATCACCTGATTGACGATCTGGGTCATGCGCAGGTGGCTGCCCTGCTCGAGCCCCTTGGTCAGCGACAGCACGGGCACCCACGCCCGCACGTGCTCGGCGACCTGCTCGAGCGCGGAGCGGAACCCCTGGGACGGGACGCCCATGACGATGACGTCCGCCGAGTCGACGGCCTCCGCGAGGTCGTTGGTCGCCCGCAGCGCCGGGTGCAGCGACAACCCGGGCAGGTACCGCTCGTTCGTGTGGGACGTGTTCACCTCGTCGGCCAGCTCGGGGCGTCGGGCCCACAGGATCGTGGGCGCCCGGTGCGCCGCGAGGTGCGCCACCGTGGTGCCCCACGAGCCGCCGCCGATCACCGCGACACGGATGCGCATGGCGACACCATACGGTCCGTCGCCCGTCGCGGGGGCGTCCACCCGGTGCACCGATCGCGTTCCTATGCTCACGACGTGCAACCTCCCGCACGCGCCCGGGTGGTGATCCCGGTGAAGGCCTTCTCCGAGGCGAAGGGCCGTCTCGCGACGGCGCTGGACCCCGCCCAGCGGGCGGAGCTGGCGCGCTCGATGGCGACCCGCGTCGTCCGCGCCGCCGCGCCGCTGCCGGTGACGGTGGTCTGCGAGGACGAGGAGGTCGCGGCCTGGGCACGGTCGCTGGGGGCGGACGTGAGCTGGACGCCGGAGCGCGACCTGAGCGCGGCGGTGAACGACACGTACCGGCGGCTCGGCGAGGAGGGCATCGAGCGCGTCGTGGTCGCGCACGGCGACCTCCCCTTCGCGTCGGACCTCGACCTGCTCGCCTGGGTCGACCCCGACGTCGTCGTGCTCGTGCCGGACCGCCACGGGCGCGGCAGCAACGTCGTGTCGGTCCCCACCGGGGTCGACTTCACGTTCTCCTACGGCCCGGACTCCCTGGCGCGCCACACCGCCGAGGTCGAGCGGCTCGGGCTGGTGCTGCGCGTCGTGAACTCCGAGAGCCTCGGCTGGGACGTCGACGAGCCGGCGGACCTCGACTTCCCCGGCCACCTCAGCGACCCCGACTGGGAGCGCGACCGCCCCAACCGATCGGCATGAGCGACCGGCCGACCCGAGACCTCCCCACCCCCGAGGTCGTGCTCGTCGTGGTCGCCCACCCCGACGACGCCGAGTTCCAGGCGGGGGCGACGCTCGCGAAGTGGTCGCGAGCGGGCACCAGGGTGCACCACCTGGTGCTCACCGACGGGTCGAAGGGCACCTGGGACCGCCACGCGGACGTCGAGGCGCTCGTCGCCCGGCGGCAGGAGGAGCAGCGGGCGGCCCGCCGCGAGCTGGGCGCGACCGGTGAGGTCGTCTTCCTCGGCGAGGTCGACGGGGAGCTCGGCACCGGGGCGGAGCTGCGGGGCCGCGTCGCGGAGGTGATCCGGCGGCTGCGCCCGACGGTCGTGCTGGGCCACGACCCGTGGAAGCGGTACCGGCTCCACCCGGACCACCGCGCCGCGGGGGTGCTGTGCGTCGACGGGATCGTCGCCGCCCGCGACCCGTTCTTCCACCCGGAGCTGCTCCGCGCCGGCCTGGAACCGCACCGGCCGGAGGCGCTGCTGCTGTTCGAGCCCGACGAGGTCAACCACGTCGAGGTCGTCGACGAGGAGGACCTCGACGCCAAGCTGCGCGCCCTGGAGGCCCACGAGAGCCAGTTCGAGACGACGCACCTCTACAAGCTGGACGGCGAGCCCGACGGCGAGGACCCGCTCGCGGGGTTCCGGGCCCGGGAGCGGCAGCGCCTGCTCGACGCGGCGCGGGGCCTCGGGATCGACGGCATGGTCGAGGCGTTCCACCTCGAGCGCGACCAGCTGTAGCGCCGCGGGCGCTCAGGGACCCCCGTCGCCGTCGTCCGGTTCGACGGTCCCGCCCGGGATCGCCTCGGTCTCGTCCGCGGCGCCGTCGTCGGTCGGGCTGGTGTCGGTCACCCCGCCACCGACGGGATCGTCGGCCGAGGGCACGCCGCCGGGTGCGAAGTCGGTCGGGTCAACCCTGGCGAGGAGCTTGTCCTGCAGGTCGTCGAGGAACCCCTCCGGCGGCCGGGTGGGCCCGATGTGCTGCAGCGCGATCAGCACGTCGCCGACCGACATGAGCGCCCAGACCTGGACCGAGGACCCGTCCTCCGCGACGAACGTGCGGGCGACGTGGTCGGTGATGGGCGGGTCGCCCATGCCCTCGCGGATCTCGACCCGCACGCGGTTGCCCCGGCCGTCGGTGCGGAAGAACTGGTCGCAGCCCCGAACGGACGCGGCCACGTCGTCGACGTAGCCGCGGGCGGACTGCCACCGGTCGACGCGCACCGCCTCCGAGATGAGGAACGCGTCGTCGGCCGGGTTCGCGAAGACCGCCACCTCCTTGGGCGACAGCGCGGTCGGCAGGTCGACCTCCTCGCCGCAGAAGCCGAGGCCGAGCAGCCCGAAGCTGCCCACGGCGGGATCGCCCTCCACCCAGGTCAGCGGCAGGTCGGCGCCCGTGACGAGCGCCGCGGCGGGGTCGACCTCGCCGGCGAGCCGGGCGTGGTCCAGGCGGACCGCGTCGGACTCCTCGAACTCGATGCGGCTGACCGGGTAGCCCACGGCGAAGCCGAGCACCACGCCGCTCGCGACGAGGATGGCCAGGAGCAGCGCGCCGCGCAGCACCTGGTCACCCGAGCGCCGCAGCCAGGAGCTCACGACGACGCCGCACCCTGCGAGCCCGTGGCGGCCGGTTCGGCGCCGCCGAAGCGCTCCTCCCACGCAGCGAGCTGGTCGTCGCCGAGCTTCTGGAACAGCAGGCCCGGCGGACGGACCTCGCCACCCGGCCGGAGTGCGGCACGCTCGAGCAGCTCCCCGTCGAGGCGCAGCGACGGCCAGTCCACGCCGGGGAACGCGTCGCGCAGCGTGGCGGCGGCGCCGGGCACGAAGGGATCCGACGCGACCGCGCACGCCACCACGAACCCGAGCGCGGTCCGCAGCGTGCACGCGGTGCGGTCCCGGTCGACCTTGACGGTCTTCCACGGCTCCCGGGACTGGAGGTACTCGTTGCCCTCCGCCCACAGCGCGCGCAGCGACGTCGCGGACTTGCGGAACTCCAGGTCGTGCAGGTTGCGCAGGTATTCCTCCAGCCGGGCGCCGGCACGGGACGCGAGCGCCGCCTCCTCCGCACCTGGCTCGCCGCCCTCGGGGACCCGGTCCTCGAAGTGGCGCGACACGAGGGTCACCGTGCGGTTCACGAGGTTCCCGAACGTGCCGACGAGGTCCTTGTTCACGGCGTTGCCGAACAGCTCCCAGGTGAAGCTGGCGTCGTCCGACTCCGGCGCGTTGGCCATCAGGTACCAGCGCCAGTAGTCGGCGGGCAGCAGCTCGAGCGCGTCGGACATGAACACGCCACGCTGGTCGGAGGTGGAGAACTTGCCGCCGTAGTAGGTGAGCCAGTTGAACGCCTTGAGGCGGTCCACCAGCTTCCACGGCTCCCCCGAGCCGAGGATCGTCGCCGGGAAGCTCAACGTGTGGAAGGGCACGTTGTCCTTGCCCATGAACTGCGTGTAGATCACGTCGTCCGCGCCACGGTCGGTCCGCCACCACCGCTCGAAGTCGGCCTGCGGGTCGCCCCCGCCCATCCCCGCGTCCGCCCATTCCTTGGTGGCGGCGAGGTACCCGATCGGCGCGTCGAACCAGACGTACCAGACCTTGCCCGCGACCTCGGGGAAGTCGACCGGGTCGACCGGGATGCCCCATTCGAGGTCCCGGGTGATGCCGCGGTCCTGGAGCCCCTCGTCCAGCCACTTGTAGGCGATCGACCTGGTGAGCTGCGGCCAGTCCTCCTTGGTGTCGATCCAGGCCCGGATGCGGTCCGCGAGCCGCGACTGGAGCAGGAACACGTGCGCGCTGTCGCGCACCTCCAGGTCGGTCGACCCCGACACCGCCGAGCGCGGGTCGATCAGGTCGGTCGGGTCGAGCTGCTTGCCGCAGTTCTCGCACTGGTCCCCGCGGGCGCGCTCGTAGCCGCAGTTCGGGCAGGTGCCCACGACGTAGCGGTCCGGCAGGAACCGCTGGTCGGCGACCGAGTACACCTGGGCGGTGGTGCGGATCTCGCAGAACCCCTCGGCCCGCAGGCGGCGGGCGAAGTGGTTCGTCAGCTCGTGGTTCTGGGGCCGCGAGGTGCGGCCGAACCAGTCCCAGGACAGCCCGAACCGCTCGGAGAGGTCCTTTTGCACCTCGTACTGCTCGGCGCAGTAGGTCGCGACGTCCTGGCCGGCCTCGAGCGCGGCGAGCTCGGCGGGCGTGCCGTGCTCGTCGGTGGCGCACACGAAGAGGACCTCCTCGCCCGCTGCCCGCAGGAAGCGTGCGTACACGTCCGCGGGGAGCATGGACCCGACGAGGTTGCCCAGGTGCTTCACACCGTTGATGTACGGCAGTGCGCTGGTGATGAGGTGTCGTGTCACGAAGGCTCCCGTTCGGTGCCGCACCACGATAGAGGTCATCGGCGGCTGTCCCATCGCATCCCTACGCTGGGCGCCGATGACCTCGCGCGGGGCACCCGGACCGCCCTCCCGACCGTACGCCCGGCCCTACTACGGGCTCGACATCGAGACCGACACCACCGTCGACGGGCTCGACCCGGCCTGCGCCGGCATCCTCGCCGTGGCGGTGGCGACCCCGACGGGCGACGAGGTGCTGCTCGGGCGCGAGGACCGGCTGCTCGCGGACCTGGAGTCGCTGCTGTCGTCGCTCCCGCCCGGGGTGCTCGTCACCTGGAACGGCTCGGGGTTCGACCTGCCGTTCCTGCAGGCGCGCGCCGCGCGGTGGGGCGTGCCCCTCGGGCTGCGGCTGGCACCCGGACCGTGCTCCGGCGACGTGACCCCCAGGGTGCGGGCGTCGTGGGGCGCCCACCAGCACCTCGACGGGTACCTGCTCTACCGTGCCGACGTCGGGCGGGCGCTGGGCCTGTCCTGCGGGCTCAAGTCCGTCGCCCGCCTCGCCGGGGTCGCACCGGTGGAGGTGGACCGCGCCCTCGTCCACGAGCTGCCCCGCGACGAGCTCGCGCGCTACGTGGCCTCCGACGCCCGCCTCGCGCGCGACCTGGTGCAGCGCCGCCTCCCGGCGGCCGCCGCCTTCGTCGACAGCTGTACGACCGGGGCGGGCGACCCGGCCGGAGCACCGCCCACCGTCACACCCGGCTGACAGACTTCCCGCACGGGTCGGTCCCGCCCCACGGGTCCTCCACACCAACGCATGCGGAGGACGACCCATGGCGAACCGCTCGCACCCCGCCGTCGCGGACCGCGACGACCCGTGCACCCTTCTGGGCCTGCTCGAGGACTTCCCGGAGCCGGTGGTGGTCGGCTTCCGGCCCACCCGCCGCCGCGTCGAGCTGCACGTCGCGCCGCTGCCGCCGGACGCACGGACCGGGGCGGCCGGGCTGTTCGGCCTCACCGCGGACCCCGGGTGGTCCGCGGTCGGCGTGGCGTTCGCCGGGCGGGCACGACAGCTACGCAGCGGGACGCTGCTCGACGACCGCAGCAGCGCCGCGGTGGTCGTGACCCGCAGCGGGCGCTGCGCCTCCTGGGTCCGCAGCGGGGACGACCCCACCGGGGGCGAGCGCGTCGAGGGCGGGGCCGGTGGCATCGTCGTCGACGCGCTGCACCGGATCCTCGGGCTCCCCTCGCCGGGTGAGCCGCCGAGCCCGGCCCTGCTCGCGGCCACGGTGTGGGCGCACGAGATCCTCGAGCTGCTCCTCATCGACGGGTCGGTCGGCTGGGAGGACGCGCTCGCCCTCCATCCCGGCGAGCCCGGCGCGGGCCCGGTCGGACCCTCCGACGAGATGCTCCTCGAGGCCACGAGGCGCTTCGCCGCCGATTTCGACTGGGCGGCGATGCACGCCCGGGCCGCCAGCGGCGCCGTGCCGGTGCACGAGCTCACGACGCGCGAGGCAGCGTGGATGGACGCGACGATGTTCGCCCGATGGGTGATCGGGTCGCTCCCCGACCCCTTCGCGGTCGTCGACGCGCTGCGCGGGCACCAGTGCCACGAGGTGGCCGGCCGGCTCGAGGCCCTGCTCGCCGCGCTCGACGCCGGGGCGACCGCCCGGTGACCCGCGGGTGAACCTCGTGCGCCCGTGTTGACCGCGACCGGCCGCGCCCGGTTCAGTTGGCGCCGACTCGTCCCGGCCCGCACCGGGCGCGATGTCACGGCCGCGCCGGGGCGGGGTCGTACGCTGTGGGCAGCATCGGCCGCCGGCGCGCCGGCGCTCGACGACACCTCGCCGCGGCGGGGAAGGACCGGTGAGATGAGCGGAGTCACCTTCGACGGGGTCACGAAGCGCTTCGGCGACGTCGTCGCCGTGGACCAGCTGTCGCTGCAGATCCACGACGGCGAGTTCATGGTGCTGCTCGGCCCGTCGGGCTGCGGCAAGTCGACGGCGCTGCGGATGGTCGCGGGGCTCGAGGAGGTCACCAGCGGGATCCTCACCATCGGGGAGCGGGTCGTGAACCACGTCCCGCCCCGTGAGCGCGACATCGCGATGGTGTTCCAGAGCTACGCGCTCTACCCGCACATGACCGTGGCGAAGAACATCGAGTCGCCGCTGGTCGCCAACAAGGCGGCCCGCGTCGACGCCGCCCGGCGCGCCGAGCGGGTGCGGGAGGCCGCCGCGATCCTCGGGCTCACCGAGTACCTCGACCGGAAGCCGGGCGAGCTGTCGGGCGGCCAGCGCCAGCGGGTCGCCCTGGCGCGGGCGATCGTCCGGCACCCCGAGGTGTTCCTGATGGACGAGCCGCTGTCCAACCTGGACGCGAAGCTGCGCACCCAGACGCGGCTCGAGCTGGTGGAGCTGCACCGCCGCCTCGGCACCACGATCATCTACGTCACCCACGACCAGGTCGAGGCCATGACCATGGCCGACCGCATCGCCGTGCTCGCGGACGGCCGCCTCCAGCAGGTGGGCGAGCCGCAGGCGGTGTACGAGCGCCCCGCGAACCTCTTCGTGGCCAGCTTCATCGGCTCCCCGCCGATGAACACGATCGCCGGGACGCTGTCGCTGGGCCCCGGGGCGGCGACGGTCGCCACCGCGGTGGGCGCCGTCGAGGTCGCCGATCCGGGCACCGGCGTCGACGGCGCACCGGTCGTGGTCGGCGTCCGGCCGGAGCACCTCGACCTCGCGCCCGTGGCATCCGCGGGCGCGGACGGCGCCGCCGGGCTCGAGGGCACGGTCGAGAACGTCGAGCTGCTCGGCCACGAGCGCCACGTGGTGTGCCGGGTCGGCGAGTCCCTCATGACGTTGCGGCACCCCAACGACCACCCCGCCGGCGCGGTCGGCGAGCGGGTCCGCCTCGTCGCCGACCCCAAGGGCGTCCACCTCTTCGACGCCCGGACCACGGAGCGGCTGAATTGAGCTCCGCCCCCGCTGCCACCGAACCCGCCGCGGACCCCGCCGGCACCACGCTCGCCGTCCCGCCGGCCGCGCGGGCCGAGCGGCTGCGCCGGCGGCTGCGCGAGGGAGGGCTCGCCTACCTGTTCCTGCTGCCCTCGCTCGTCGTCTTCGCGGTCTTCTTCTACTACCCGCTCTACCGGCTGGTCTGGTTCGCCACGCACCAGCAGTCGCGGTTCCGGAACCGCCCCGCCACCTACGTGGGCACCGAGCAGCTGACCGAGACGCTGTCGGGCAACGACTTCTTCGACGGCCTGGTCCACTCCGGGCTGTTCATGGTGTACACGGTGCCCCTCGGCATCGTGCTCGGCGTGCTCCTGGCGGTCGCCGCGCACCGGCGGCTGCGCGGCATCAAGATCTTCCAGACGATCTTCTCCTCGACCGTCGCCTCCTCGGTCGCGGTCGCCTCGGTGGTGTTCACCACGCTCGTGAACCCCGAGATGGGCTACTTCCGCGACGTGTCCTGGCTGTCGCTGCGCAGCGGTGACTCTGCGCTGTTCGCGGTCTCGCTGTCCTCGGTGTGGCAGAACCTCGGCCTCACCTTCATCGTCGTGCTCGCGGCACTGCAGACGGTGCCCGACGAGCTGACCGAGGCGGCGACGATCGACGGGTACGGGCCGGTGCGCCGGTTCTTCCGCATCACCGTGCCGCTCATCTCCCCGGCGCTGCTGTTCCTCGCGATCGTGCTGGTCGTGCACGCGCTGCAGGCCTACGCCCAGATCGAGATCCTCACCGGCGGCGGGCCCGGCGGCGCGACCGAGACCCTGCTGTTCAAGATCGCCGACCCCCGCGGCGTGCGCAGCCTCGGCGAGCGGGCGTCGCTGTCGCTCGGGCTGTTCGTGCTGACCGCCGTGGTGGCGGGGTTCCAGTACTCGATGCTGTCGAAGCGGGTGCACTATGGCGACTGACGACACCACCCTCGGCGACACCACCCTCGGCAACCCCGCGCTCGCGGACGCCACGACCGCCGAGTCCGACGCGGCGCTCGAGCCCGTCGGGGCCGCCAAGCCACCCAGGGCGACGCGTGGGCCGGGGAGCCTCGCCTCGAAGCTCGCGTGGTACGTGGTGCTGTCCGCGCTGTCGCTGCTGGTGCTGTTCCCGATCTACATGCTGCTGCTGCGGGCGCTGTCCAACCCGCTGCGCTACATCAACGCGGGCCAGCCGCTCTACCCCGTGTCGATCCAGTGGGACGTCTTCTCGCGAGCGTTCACCGAGGCCGAGATGGGCCGGGCGCTCACGCTGTCGTTCGTCGTGACGCTCATCATCGTGATCGCCCAGCTGCTCACCTCGGTGCTCGCCGCGTACGCGTTCGCGTTCCTCGAGTTCCCCTTCAAGCGGCTGATGTTCGTCGTGGTGGTCGGCACGCTCCTGCTGCCGATCGAGGTGACGCTCATCGCGAACATCGAGACCATCCGCGAGCTGCGGCTCCTCAACTCCGTCGAGGGGCTGACCCTGCCGTTCCTCGCGACCGCGATCGGCATCTTCCTGATCCGCCAGGGGTTCCTCGGCATCCCCTCCGAGCTGCGCGACGCGTCCACCCTCGACGGCTACGGGCACCTGCGCTTCCTGTTCCGGGTCGCGGTGCCGATGACCCGCCCCATCATCGGCAGCTTCGTGGTGATCTCGTTCCTCGGGGCCTGGAACCAGTACGTGTGGCCCCGCTTCGCCACGGACCGCAACGCCTGGCAGACCGTGCAGGTGGCGCTGCGCAACATCGGCAACGAGAACCCCGACCAGCTCAACCTCGGGTTCGCGGCGGCGGTCATCGCGGCCCTGCCGCTGTTGGTGCTGCTGATCTTCTTCCAGCGCCAGATCGTGCGCGGCCTGACCGCCGGCGCCGTCAAGGGCTGAGCGGGGTCCCGGCGAGCCCCCGCCACGGGGCATGATGCGGGGGCAGACCCACCGCCCGGGAGGACCGTCCACATGCCGCAGCGACACCCGATGCGTCGCCACCTGACCGTGCTCGCCACGTTCGCCGCCACGGCGCTGCTCGCCGCGGCGTGCGGGGGTGACGACGGCGCCGAGTCCTCCAACGGTGGGGGCGACGGCGGGGAGGACGTGGTCGCCGCGTTCGACTGCCCCGTCGGCGCGCACACCGAGGCGGACGGCACGACCGAGATCACGGTCTGGCACGCCTACAACACCTCGACCCAGGCGACCCTCGAGGCCATCGCGGAGGAGTACAACGAGTCCCAGGACGACGTCCGGGTCCGGGTCGAGGCACAGGGCACCTACGAGGAGCTGCTCACGAAGTACGAGACCGCGATCGGCGACCCCGACACGTTGCCCGACGTGGTGTTCGCCGAGGACACCAACCTGCAGTTCCTCATCGACTCCGGCACGGTGATCCCCGCCGCGGCGTGCATCGAGGCCGACGAGGACGCCGCCGAGTTCTACGACGACGTGGTGCCGTCGGTGACCAACGCCTACACGGTCGACGACGCGCTGTGGCCCGCGGCGTTCGGCGTGTCGATGCCGATCATGTACGTGAACCTGGACCACCTGCGCGCGGCCGGGCTCGACCCGGAGGACCCGCCCGGGAACTTCGAGGAGCTGCGCGAGGCGGCCGAGGCGATCCGGGACGCCGGCCTGCCGGGGATGGAGCAGCCGGTGGTGATGACGCTCAACGGCTGGTTCCTCGAGAACTGGCTCACCGGCGCCGGCCAGCTGATCGTCGACAACGCGAACGGCCGCGAGGGCCTGGCCACCACCTCCGAGTTCGACAACGACGCCACCGAGCAGGTCTTCGAGTGGATCGCCTCGATGTCCGAGGACGGCCTGCTCAAGACCTTCCCGGCGACCGGCGGCTTCGACCACTACTTCTCGCTCGCCCGCCAGCACGGTTCGATCCTCATCGACGGGTCCCGGGCGATCACCCCGATCGTCTCGGTGATCGACAGCACCCGCTCCCAGGCCGCCGGGGTGGACGTGAGCGAGCTGGACGACACGGACCTGCAGGGCCTCGACGTGACCGTCGCGCCGATCGCCGGCCTGGAGGAGCCCGGCAAGGGCGCGGTCGCCGGCTCGGCGGGCTACGTCGTCGCCGGTTCCGACGACGCCTCGATCGCCGCCGCGTGGGACTTCTTCCGCTGGTTCAACACGATCGACAACCAGGTGCGGTGGACCCTCGAGGGCTCGTACCTGCCGGTCACGGAGTCCGCGCAGGAGCACCCCGAGCTGACCGAGGCGTTCGAGAGCGACCGCGCGGGCCAGTGGCTGGCGGTGGCCTACGAGCAGCTCCGCACCCTCGACGCCGACTTCCCCGGCCCGGTGATGGGCCCCTACAAGGAGTTCCGCAGCGGGGTGCAGGCCGCGATGGAACGGGTCGCCGAGGCGGGCGCGGACCCACGGTCGGCGATCGAGGAGTTCGACGAGCAGTTCCAGGCGGCCCTCGACGCGTACCGGCGCGAGGTCGGCGGCTGACGGGCCACCGTCGCGCCCCCACCGAGCGGTAGCGTTCGCACGTCCACGACCAGGAGCGGAACCCAGCGATGACGACCACGACGACCTCGACGACGCGGCCCCGAGCGCTCCGCGCGCTGCTCCCGCTGCTCCTCGCGCTGGCGATGGTGGCGGCGGCCTGCGGCGGGGACGACGGAGGCGAAGGAGCCGACGGCAACGGCTCCGGCGCCGAGGACTGTCCGGTCGGCGCCCACACCGAGGCGGACGGCCGGACCGAGATCACCGTGTGGCACGCCTGGGTCGGCCTGACGAAGCGGACGATCGAGGCGATCGCCGAGGACTACAACGAGTCCCAGGACGCGGTCACCGTGCGGGTCGAGGCCCAGGGCACCTACGAGGAGCTCCTCAAGAAGTACGAGGACGCCATCGCGGACCCCGACAGCCTCCCCGACATCGTGCTCAGCGAGGACACGACCACCCGGTTCATGATCGACTCGCAGACGATCCTCCCCGCCCAGGCGTGCATCGACGCCGATCCGGACGCGGCGGAGATCTACGAGGACATCCTCCCGGCGGTCACCGCGGCCTACACGGTCGAGGACGTCCTCTGGCCGGCGGCGTTCAGCGTGTCCTCCCCGGTCCTGTACGCGAACCTCTCGCACCTCGACCAGGCCGGGCTGCCCACCGACACGCTGCCGCGCACCCTCGACGAGCTGCGCGCCACGGCGGAGGCGATCAAGGCCGCCGGCATCGCGGGCGTCGACCGGCCGCTCGTGGCCCGGATGGACTCCTGGTACCTCGAGCACCTGCTGACCGGCTCCGAGCAGCCGATCGTGGACAAGGCCAACGGACGTGACGGGCTGGCGACCACCTCCGAGCTCGACAACGAGCTGACCCTCGAGGTGTTCGAGTGGTTCAAGTCCATGTACGACGACGAGCTGCTCAACGCGATCCCCTACTCGAACACCTACGGGCAGCTGTTCGCGATGGCGCTCGGGCAGTCGTCGATCCTCATCGACACCTCCACCGCGATCACCTCCGTCAACAGCGCGATCGAGGGCAGCCTCACCAACGAGGACATCGGCGCGGAGGACCTCGACATCGACCTGTCGGCGATCCAGCTGAGCGGCCTCGAGATCGGCGTCGGCCTCAACCCCGGCTTCGAGGAGGCCGGCAAGGGCCAGATCGGTGGTGCCGGTTGGTACATGGTCGACAGCGGCGACGAGGCGCGGCTCGCCGCGTCGTGGGACTTCCTCAAGTACTTCAACGAGACGCCGCAGCAGGTCCGCTGGACCCTCGAGGGCTCGTACCTGCCGATCTCCGAGTCGGCCCGGCAGGACCCGGAGCTGGTCGAGGAGTTCGAGACGACCCGCCGGGGCCGCTGGCTCGCCATCGCGGCCGACAGCCTCGACGCGCTCGACCCCGACTTCCCCGGCCCGGTGATCGGCCCGTACAACCAGCTGCGGTCCTCGGTGCGCGCCGCGATGGAGTCGGTGACCCTGGGCGGCGAGCCGGCCCAGGCGATGGTCGACAAGGTCGACCAGGAGCTGCAGGCGGCGCTCGACGCCTACGCCCGCGAGGTCGGCGCCTGAGGCGGGCCGCTGGTCAGAACAGGCGCAGGCGGCGCGCCATGTCGCTGCGGAAGCGCTCCGCCGGGTCCACCGACTCGCGGACCTTCCGCCACTCGTCCAGCCGCGGGTACATCTCCGGGATCAGCTCGGGGCGCACCCGGCTGTCCTTGGCGAGGTAGATCCGGCCGCCCGCCTCCACCACCAGCTCCTCGAGCTCGTCGAGCAGCCGGTCCAGGCCGACCCCGACGGGGATGTCGAGCGCGAGCGTCCAGCCCTTCATCGGGAACGACAGGTAGCCGTCGTTGCCGGGGCCGAACCGCTTCAGCACCGCGAGGAACGACGAGGCACCGGCGTCGGACAGGCGCTGCACCGCGGTGCGGATCACGTCGCTGCGCTCGTCGGACACGGCGAACTGCCACTGCAGGAACCCGCGCGACCCGTACATGCGGTTCCAGCCGGTGACCATGTCGAGGGGGTGGAAGAACGCCTCGATGGTCATCAGGTGGTCGCGCCGCACCTTCGGCGCCTTCCGGTACCACAGCTCGTTGAACGCACGGATCGAGAGCTTGTTGAGCAGCCCCGACGGGAAGACGTCGGGCGCGGACGCGACGTGGTGGGGGTGGTACCTGTACGGGTCGGTGATCCCCGCGGCGAGCACCTCCTCGCGGGTCGCGAAGCGCCCCCGGTCGAGCACCGAGCGGCCCATCGCGGAGCCGCGGGCGATGAGGTCGATCCACGCGACCGAGTAGTCGTAGCGGTCGTCCCCCTCGACCATGAGCTGCATCACCGAGTCGAGGTCCGGCGCGCGGTCGGTGTCGACCAGCAGCATCGACGACTCGATGGGCTGCATGCGCACGGTGGCGTCCACGACGACGCCGGTCAGCCCCATCCCCCCGGCGGTCGCCCAGAACAGCTGCGGGTCGGACTCGCGGGAGACGTCGCGCACCTCGCCGAACCCGTCGACGAGGCGGAACGACTCGACGTGGTCGCACCACGAGCCCTTCACGTGGTGGTTCTTGCCGTGGATGTCGGCGGCGATCGCCCCGCCCACGGTCACGGACCGGGTGCCGGGGGTGACGGGGACGAACAACCCGAGCGGCACCAACCAGCGGATGATGTCGTCGAGGCTCGTGCCCGCCCGCACCGTGATCCGGGGTGCGGCCAGGTCGATGTCGAGCAGCCCCGACAGCGACGGGCCGTGCAGCACCCGGCCACCCGCGTTCTGGGCGGAGTCGCCGTAGGCGCGCCCGAGCCCGCGGGCGAGCACACCCCTGGGACCGGCGTTGCGGACCTCGTCGAGCACGTCGCCGAGGTCGCGGGGGCGCACGAGCTCGGCAGCGGTCGGCGAGGTGCGCCCCCAACCGCTCAGCAGCACCCGCTCACCGGGGCGGGACGGTTCGCCGTTGCCGTCGCTCACAGATAGATCCCGATCGCCAGGGTGAGCGCCCACAGGACCCCCATGATCTGCATCAGCCGGTCGTGGAGGATCACGTCCTCCGGTGCGGAGCCCTTCCCCTGATCGACCAGGAGAGCGTATCGGAGCACTGCGATGAGGAACGGGACGATCGACAGCTGCGCCCACGGGGTCGCCGCAGGGAGGTTCGCCGCCGGGTCACCGTCGGCCCGCTCGACCGCCCACATGCAGTAGCTGATGACGAGGGCGGCGACCGACACCGCGCGCAGCAGGCCGAGGTACTCGATGCTGTACTCCCCCAGCGTCGGGCGGAGCTCGGAGGCCTCGTCGCCCAGCTCGCGCTTCTCCGCGAACCGCTTCGCGGAGGCGATGAACAGCGAGCCGAACAGCGAGATGATGAGGAACCAGTCCGAGACGTCCACCTCGGCGGCGAAGGCGCCGCCCAGCAGCCGCAGGATGAACCCGGCCGACAGGACGACCACGTCGATCACCGCGATGGCCTTCAGGAACATCGAGTACGTCGTGGTGAGCACCACGTAGCCCGCGACGATGAGGGCCAGCTGCGGGTTGTCCAGCAGCGCCACGCCCACCCCGGCGACGAAGAGCACCGCCGCGGTGGCGAGCGCGACGGGGACCGGCACGGCCCCCGAGGCGATGGGCCGGTAGCGCTTCTTGGGGTGGCGCCGGTCGGATTCGACGTCGAGCACGTCGTTGAGCAGGTAGGTGGCCGAGGACACCAGGCAGAACGCGGCGAAGCCGATCAGCGTGAGCCGGATCCGGTACGGGGTGTCGAGCACGCCGGCGGCGGCGGGCGCGACGAACACGAGGACGTTCTTCGCCCACTGCTTGGGACGGCAGGCCCGGAGGAGCCCCACCGCCAGTGACGTCGCGCCCCGGTCGGACCCGGCCGAGGTCCTCGTCGTCTGATCGGTCACGGATCCCCTCGTGGTGTCGTCCCCACCCGCCCTCGCGGGCGCCGACGGTCAGTGTACCGAGTGGTCCCCGGAGGTCGGTCCGTCGGGGCGCTCGCGCCGGGCCGCGGCTTCGAGGCGGTCCACGGTGCCGGGGGCGGCGTCCAGCACGACCCTCCCGTGCGCTGCCCGGTACAGGCGGTCGTTCACGGCCCGTCCCAGCCCGGCGGGATCGAACGAGGGCGCGAGCAGGAGCTCGGCGCCGGAGGCGTCCGCGGCCCGCAGCGTGGCGTAGAGGCGGCGTGCGACCTCCGTGGCGTCGCCGGGCAGGTCCAGCACCTCGACCCGGACGCCACGCGCCGCGAGCGTGCGCCGCAGCTGCTCGGCGAGGTGGCCGCCACCGTCGACGAGCGCCATCGGCGTGCGGGGCGAGTAGTGGCGCAGCAGCTCCCCCGGTGCGCTGGCGGCCTCGTCGGGTGCGGTCACGGCCCGCTCCCGGTGCCGGACCTCGCCGATCACCGCGGTGAGGTCCTCGAGGGTCACCCCGCCCGGCCGGAGCATCTCGGGCACCTCGCGGGTGAGGTCCACCACGGTCGACTCGACCCCCAGGGTGGTGGGGCCCGCGTCGAGGAGGAGGTCGAACTCCCCCTCCAGCTCCTCCACCACGTGGCGGGCGGTCGTCGGGGAGACCCTGCCGAAGCGGTTGGCGGACGGCGCGGCGACGGGGACCCCGGCCTCGGCCAGCAGCGCGAGCGCGACGCCGTGTGCGGGGATGCGCACGGCGACGGTCGCTCGCCCGGCCGCGACCTCCGGTGGGACGTCGGAGCCGCGCGGCAGGACCATCGTGAGCGGGCCGGGCCAGAACGCCTCGGCGAGCCGACCGGCGAGCGGCGGCCAGTCGGCGACGACGTCGCGGGCGGCGGCGACCGTGGGCACGTGCACGATCAGCGGGTCGGTGGACGGCCGACCCTTGGCCCGGAAGATCGCCGCCACCGCGCCCCGGTCGCGCGCGTGGGCACCGAGCCCGTACACGGTCTCGGTCGGGAAGGCGACGAGCCCACCCGCGCGCAGCACCGCCGCGGCCCGACGGATCGGTTCGGGCGGCGGATCGGTGGGGTCGATCTGGACGACTTCGCTGCGTCGGGTCACCGGGACATCATGCGGCCCCGGCCCGCCCCGCACGAGTGGGAGCGGTTCTCAGTAGTTCTCAATTCTGGCCGGGAGGCCTAGGCTGGCCGGGATGGCCCACTCGCACGTCCACCACGCGCCCGGCTCCCACGCCGCCGCCCGCCACCGCCGGCCCCTCGCCGTCGCGCTGGCGTTGACCGTGGCGTACCTGGTCGTGCAGTTCGTGACGGGCCTGCTCACCGGATCGCTCGCCCTGCTCTCCGACGCCGGCCACATGGCGACCGACGCGCTCGGGCTGTCGATGGCGCTCGCGGCCATCCACCTCGCCGCACGGGGAGCGGCGACCGACCAGCGCACCTTCGGGCTGCACCGCCTCGAGATCCTCGCCGCGCTCGCCAACTCGATCCTGCTGCTCGGCGTCGCCGCCTGGGTGCTGGTCGAGGCGGTGCGACGCCTCCTCGACCCGGAGTCGGTGCCGTCGGTCCCCGTGTTCGTGGTGGGCCTCTTCGGCCTGGTGGTGAACGTCGTCGCCTACCTGCTGCTGCGGGAGGGTGCCCAGGAGTCGCTCAACGTGCGCGGCGCCGCGCTCGAGGTGCTGGCGGACCTCCTCGGGTCGGTCGGGGTGGTCGTCGGCGCCGTGGTGATGTGGGCGACCGGCTGGCGATGGGTCGACCCGATCGTGGGTGCCGGCATCGGCGTGTTCATCCTGCCCAGGGCCTGGCACCTGGGCCGGGAGGCGCTGCGGATCCTGCTCCAGCACGCGCCCGCGGACGCGGACATCGACCAGATCACCGCCGACCTGTCGGGGATCCCGGGGGTCGTCGACGTGCACGACCTGCACCTGTGGACCCTGACCTCGAACATGCACGTGCTCACCGCGCACGTCATGACCACCGACGACACCGACGCGCACGCCGTGCTCGACGCGGCACGGGAGCTGCTCGAGCGCGAGCACGGCATCGGCCACGCGACGCTCCAGGTGGAGCCGGCCTCGCACGAGGGGTGCGCCGAGCTCGGCTGGTGAGCCTGCCCGGTCGCGGTCAGCCCGCCGGTGCGATGCCGTCGCGCCGGGAGTCGCCCAACAGCTCGACCGCGGCCGGTGCGGAGGGCACCTCCTCCAGCACGCGGCGCACCGGCAGCGAGCGGGTCGATCCGGCCCCCAGGTCCGAGAAGCGGCGCGCAGTGACGAGGAGCCGGCGCTCCATCGAGCCGAGCGCCTGGTTGTACGCGCCGACGGCGCGGCCGAGCGACGTGCCGACGGCCTCGAAGTGCTCGGCGAACACCGCGACCCGCTCGTGCAGCTCGCGACCGAGCGCCGCGATCGCCTCGGCCTCCTCGGCCACGCGCCGCTCGCGCCAGCCGCACGCGACGCCCCGCAGGAACGCCATGAGCGTGCCCGGCGAGGCGAGGATGACGTCCTGGCGCGCCGCCTCCTCGAGCAGCTCGGGCCGCACCTCGAACGCGGCGGAGAGGAACGCGTCGCCCGGCACGAACATCACGACGAAGTCGACCGCACCCTCGACCAGCTCCTCGTAGCGCCGGCGGGACAGCGCGGTGACGTGGGCCGCGACGGCCCTCGCGTGGCTGGCCAGGTGCGTGGCGCGCTCATCGGGGTCGTCGCACTCCGCGGCCCGCAGGTAGCCGTCCAGCGGCGCCTTCGCGTCGATGACCACGCAACGCTCGTTGGGGAGCCGCACGACCACGTCGGGGCGGGCGTGGCGGTCGGGGCCCGTGACGCCCTGCTGCTCGACGAAGTCGGCGTGCGCCTCCATCCCGGCCGCCTCGAGCACCCGGCGGAGCTGCACCTCGCCCCACGTGCCCCGCACCCGGTTGTGGGTCAGCGCGGCGGCGAGGCCACGCGCCTCGTCGCGCAGCTCGGCGTTGGCGCGGCGCAGCTCCTCCACCGCGCTCCGCAGCGCCGCGGCGTCGCGGGTGCGCTGCGCCTCGAGCTCGCGCAGGTGCGCCGCGTGCTCGCCGAGGCGGCCGAGCAGGGACTCTCCCTGGGCGCGCCAGTGCTGCTCGGCGGTGCGCTCGAGCAGCTGGTACCGGTGCTCCGCGACGCGGTACAGGTGCTCGGACTGCTCCTGCAGCGCCTGCCCCGACACCGACCGGAACGCGTCGAGCAGGCCCTCCTCGGCCGTGGAGGCGGCGCGCAGGGCCGCCAGCTCCTCCCGCAGGGCCGCCTCCCTCGACAGGCCGACGGCGCGCGCGGCGGCCGCGCCCGCGAGGGCGCAGACCACGCCGGTCATGACCACCACGATCGTCGACACCACCACCACCACCGCTCCTCCCGGAACCGAACTTGCGGTGCCCAGTGTCGCGGTGGGGTGTGACAGCGAGGCGTGGCCCGCTGCCCGCGGATGGCTCAGGCGCCCCCGGGCGGGATCGCGTTGGTCGGGATCGCCTCGACCTGGATGTCGGGGATCGGGTGGTTGTACCGCGAGTACTTCGGCTTGGCCTGCTCGCGGTACCGGGTCGTGGAGTGCACCGGGTCCTTGTCGTACTCAGGGATCACCTTGGTGCCGAACAGCTCGATCATCTCGAACACCTCGTCGTGCTCCACGCCCTCCGGCGCCATCGAGAACACGACCTGGTCGCAGCCGACGTCCTGGTAGGCGGCGAGCTGCTCGCACACCTCCTCGGGGGTCCCGCACAGCAGGCTGCCCGCGGCGATCACCTGGTCGAGGACCTCCTCGTTGGGGATCTGGTGGGGCGGCTGCGGCCAGATCGGCGCGCCCTCCTTGCGGGGCATCGTGTCGTGGTAGAGCGCGACGAGCGAGTACTGGTAGCCCCGCCCGCGGCTCAGCGCGATCTCGCGGGCGCGCTTGCGGTCCTCGAGGCAGATGACCGCGTTGGTCATCATCACGTTGTCGTTCATGAACTGGCCGACCGGCTCGGTGCAGTTCGCGATCCCCTCCTTGTAGGCCTCCACGCGGCCCTTGAGGTTGTGGATCGGCTCGAAGTTGAACGCGATCGCGCCCAGACCGAGCTCACCGGCGCGGCTGAAGCTGCCCGGGTTGCCGCAGGCCATCCAGATCGGCGGGTGCCCCTTGCCGTACGGCTTCGGGAGGATGTTGTGCGGGTACGGCACCTCGAAGTGGTCGCCGGAGAACTCGTAGTCCGCCTGCTCCCACATGCGGGGGATCTCCCGGATCACCTCTTCCCACTCGACCTTGGTCGAGTCCTTGTCGAGGATGTTGAACGAGGCGATCTCGTGCGAGCCGGCGCCGCGCCCGGTGCCCCACTCGTACCGGTTCTCCGTGATGTGGTCGAGCATCGCGGCGCGCTCGGCGTTGCGCACCGGGTGGTTCACCCGGGGCGACAGGTTCATGATCGCCGAGCCCACGTGGATGCGCTCGGTCGCCCTGGCCACGTAGCCCATGACGACCTCGGGGGCCGACATGTGGCTGTACTCCGTGAGGCTGTGGTGCTCGCCGAACCAGGCGTACTTCCAGTTGTACTTGTCCGCGTGGATGGCGTACTCGAGCTCACGCATGAGCAGCGTGTGCTCGGCCTCGGTGTCGTGCGCCCCGGGACCGGGGTGGTACCCGTTCATGAAGATGCCGAATTCCATGTCTCCTCCTGGTCCCCCGGCTAGAGCGGCCGTCCGAGCTCCGGGGTTTCTGACGCCCCGTCAGATATCGCTCCTGAGAGTGTTGCACAACCACGGCGCGCCGCCCACACCTGCGTCGCACGCGGCGGGCCCGCGGGTGTGACATCGTCGGGGGCAGCATCCGGATTCGCCGCCAGGGGGGCCCACATGTCCGTCCGCTTCCGAGCCCTGCTCGCCGTCACGACGTGCCTCGCGCTCCTCGGTGCGGCCTGCACCGACGACGACGGCGGGGACGTCGGCGACGACGCCACGACGGTGCTCGGCGAGGGCTCCACCTACGAGGCGACGATCCGCCGGACCGAGGGCGGCGTGCCGCACATCACCGCGGACGACGTCGAGAGCCTGTCGTTCGGCCAGGGCTGGGCGAGCGCCGAGGACCGGGCGTGCGACCTGGCCGACCAGGTGCTCAAGGTGACCTCGCAGCGGGCGAGGTGGTTCGGTGCCGGCGAGGACGACGAACACGTGAACTCCGACCTCGCCTGGAAGGCGATCGGGATCGCGGAGCGCGCCCGCGAGGACTGGGAGGCGGCGAGCGACGAGGTCCGCACGCTGCTGACCGCCTACACCGACGGCTGGAACGCACACCTCGCGGAGGTCGGATCGGACGGGCTCGACGACTGGTGCGCCGGCGAGGAGTGGGTGCAGGAGCTCGACCCCGTCGACGTCTACGCCTATGCCCGCTCCATCGCGCTGCAGGCATCCAGCGGGGCGGTCGCCCGCTACCTGGCCACCGCCGAGCCGCCCGGCGCCGCGGACGAGGCCGGTGAGGGCGGGGAACCGTCGGAGGAGGAGGCCGCCGCACCCGCCCCGGGCAGCGTCGAGCCGGTCGCGGCGTCGAACGGCTGGGCGATCGGCTCGGAGCGCTCGGAGTCGGGCGGCGGGATGCTCGTGGCGAACCCGCACTTCCCCTGGGAGGGCGAGCTGCGCTTCTGGGAGGTCCACCTCACCGTCCCCGGCGAGGTCGACATCTACGGCGCGCAGCTGTCGGGGCTCCCGGGCATCGGCATCGGCTTCACCCGTGAGTTCGGCTGGACCCACACCGTCTCCGCCGGCAACCGCTTCACCGCGTACCGGCTCGACCTCGTGCCGGGCAGCCCCACCACCTACCGCTACGGCGACGAGACCCGCGAGATGGAGCCGGTGGAGCACACGATCGAGGTGCTCGGCGAGGACGGCGAGGTCGAGGAGCGGACCTTCACCCGCTGGCGGTCGCACTACGGACCGATCCTCGACTTCCCCGGCGTCGGGTGGACCGAGGAGTCCACGATCACCTACCGCGACGCCAACCTCGACAACGACGAGTTCATCGAGCAGTACCTGCAGATGATGACCGCCGAGGACCTCGACGGGCTCATCGAGGTGCACCGCGAGGTCACCGGCGTCCCGCTGTTCAACACGATCGCGGTGTCCGCCGACGGCCGCGCCTGGTACGCGGACACCTCCGCGACCCCGAGGCTGTCCGACGAGGCCATCGCCGCCTACCGCGAGGCCCTCGAGACCGACTTCATCACCGCGGCGGCCCGCGACGCCGGGGCCGTGCTGCTCGACGGCAGCGACCCGCTCTTCGAGTGGCAGGAGGTCGAGGGCGCCCGCGACCCGGGCTTGGTCCCCTACTCCGAGATGCCCGTGCTCGAGCGGGACGACTACGTGTTCAACGCGAACGACTCGTTCTGGATGTCCCACGCGACCGAGGTGCTGGAGGGCGACTACTCGCCGCTCCACGGCGAGCAGCGCACGGCCCGCTCCCCGCGCACCCGGGAGAACGCCACGGTGCTCGACGACACCTCCGACGAGGGACCGGCGGGTGAGGGCGGCAGGTTCTCGCTCGACGAGCTGGCGGACGCGGCGCTCGCCAACGGGAGCTTCACCGCGAGGATGCTGCTCGACGACGTGGTCGAGCGCTGCCAGGGCGCGGCCCCGGTGACCCTCGAGCCGCTCGTCGAGGAGGGCGAGGAGGTCCTCCCCGGCGGTGAGGTCGACCTGACCGAGGCGTGCGAGGTGCTCGCCGGCTGGGACGGCGTCTACGACCTCGACCGGGCGGGCCCGCCGCTGTGGCGGGAGCTGCTCTCCCGCTACGAGTACTCGGACCTCCTGGACGCCGGCGCCCTGCTCGCGGAGCCGTTCGACCCGGCCGACCCGGTGGGCACGCCCGCGGTGCTGGCACCGGTGCCCCAGTCCGCCGGAGGCGTGGACCCGCTGCTCGAGCACCTCGCGCGGGCGGTGCAGATCCTCGACAAGGGCGGTGTCGGCCCCGACGTGACCCTCGGCGAGGTCCAGGTCGCGGTGCGGGGCGACGAGCTCGTCCCGATCCACGGGGGCGGCGGAGTGGACGGCACCACGAACGTGGTCGGCTGGGGCACGGGTTGGTCCACGCTCGACCCGGTGCTGCGGTCGCTCGAGCGGGAACCGCTCGCTCCCGGCTCCTCGTTCGCGACCGTCGAGGGCGACACCCGGACCACCGGCTACCGCATCAACAACGGCACCTCGTTCCTGCTCGCCCTCGAGTTCGCGGACGACGGCCCACGGGCGAAGGTGATGCTCACCTACGGCAACACCGCGGACCGTGACGACCCGGCGTACGTGGAGGCGACGCGGCGCTTCTCCGAGAAGGACTGGCGCAAGGTGCTCTTCGACGCCGACGAGGTCGAGCAGGCCGCCACGAGCACGGTCGTCGTCCGCGGGTGACCTCCGGGACGGGCGCGGACGACGCGGGCCCCGGGCAGCTGCGGCGGGAGCCACCGCGGTTCCGGCGGGCGCGCGTCGCCCGAACCGAGCGGCGCAGCGGCCGCATGGTACGGGTGACGCTCGCGGGCCCGGAGCTCGAGGGGCTGGACCCGGGACTGCCCGGCGCGAGCGTGCGCCTCCTCCTCCCCTCCCCCGGCGTCGACGGGCCGGTCCTCGAGCTGCCCGAGTGGAACGGCAACGAGTTCCTGCGCGCCGACGGCACCCGCCCGGTCATCCGCACGCTGACCCCGCTGCGGGTCGGCACCGACCCGCCCGAGCTCGACGTCGAGGTGGTGGTGCACGGCGACGGCCCGCTGTCACGTTGGGCCGAGCACGCCGAGCCGGGTGACGAGGTGGCCGTGTCGGGCACCGGCCGCGGCTACGACGTCGACCCCGCAGCAGGGTCGTTCCTGATCGTCGGCGACGAGTCCGCGCTCCCGGCCATCTCGACGTTGCTGCCCGCCCTGCCCGCCGAAGCGGACGTCACGGTGCTCGCCGGGGTGCAGGACGCGTCGGGACGGCTGGAGCTGCCCGACCACCCGCGCGCGCAGGTCACCTGGTGCGAGCCGGCGCCGGGCGGCACGGTCGGTGAAGCGCTGCTCGACGCCGTGTCGGGCCTCGACCTCCCCGACGACGTGCGGGTCTGGGCGGCGGGCGAGGCCGCGGCGGTCCAGGCGCTGCGCAAGCACCTCTTCGAGGTCCGCGGGCTCCCCCGCTCCCACTGCGTCGTGCGTGGCTACTGGAAGCAGGGCCGCGCGGGCCCCGGCACGTAGCGTCGCCGACCGCGCTACGGCTCGGTCGTCGTGGGCGCGACGACGGTGGTCGCCGCGCCGGCCGGCCCCGACACCGCGTCCGCGTCGGGGTCCACGAACTCGGCGCCGGCGGCCTCGACCGCGGCGCGGAACGCCACCTCGGACGCCACCGACCGCAGCGAGTTGACGATCCGGACCTGCTCCTCCTCGCCGAGCGGCTCGGCGGTCAGGATCTGGTCCTGCCCGGCCACCCGGGCGGCGGTGACCACCGTGCCGTCGTCGGTGATCACGATGATCCGGTTCACGGCGACGCCGGCCGGCTGCTCGCCGATCCGTGCGTGCAGCTGCAGCACGTGGGCACCGAGGTCCGGGCGCGGCTCGAGCTCGTGGGAGAACGAGGTCTCGCCCGATCCGCCCTGCGCCGCGAGGTCCAGGTAGAGGAGCCGCAGGTGGAGCGCGGCGACCGCCGGCGGCAGCCCGGTGTGCTGGAGGGTCACCGCCACCTCGGTGCCGTCGTCGGCCTCCAACGTCAGCGTGGCCACGCCCCACTGCTCGAACCTCGCGTCACCGGGCGACCGGGTGGGCACGAGGCCGTCCGGCAGTCGCACGCGCCTCAGCGCCTCGGCACGGCCTTCGGGGTGGGCAAGCGCCTCCCCGTCGGCGAACGCCTCCGACAGCACCTCGACGACCTCATCGTCGTCGACGCCGCGGTAGGTCCCCGTCACGTACGCCGAACTGCCACCGAGGACGAGCCCGTAACGGGTGATCCGGTCCTGCCCGTCCACCGGCCGCAGCAGGAGCTCCAGCCCGTCGGAGAGCTCCACGACCCGCGTTCGCTCGTCGAGCGGGATCTCGACGCCGTGCGCGGCGAGCGAGATCCACCGGCTCGGTTCGTCGACGTCGTCGACGGCCAGCAGGATGCCCACCGTCATCGCCGACGGGCCCATCGCGGAGGCCAGCCGGTAGCCGTCCAGGCCCTCGGGCACCCGCCAGATGCCCCGCTCCTCGAGCACGTGCCGTGCGACGGTCACGGTGGGGTCGGCGGGCACGGTCTCGATCCGCTCCTCCGGGGTGCCGAGCCACCAGAGGGTGCCGACGCCCGCCAGGGCGACGACCGCCGCGGCGGCGAGCCAGCGGCCCGGCCCCTTGCGTCGCGGCTCCCGGGGCAGCGGGACGTCGAGGGAGGTGCGGTCGGGGACCTCCACCTGCGCCGCGGCGCGGTGCAGGAGACCCCGCAGGTGGGCGGCCTCACGCTCGCCGAGCTCGGTGTCGCTCATCGGTCCTCCTCGTCCAGCAGGGCCCGGAGCCTCGAGATGGCGCGGTGCAGGTGGGACTTCACGGTGCCGACCGGCAGGTCGAGCTCGGCGGCGACCTGGTCGAGGGAGAGGTCCTCGTAGTAGCGCAGCACGACGCACGCCCGCTCGGTCGGCCGCAGCTCGTCGAGGCGCTCCCACAGCTCGTCGATCTCCGGGTCGTGCACCGCGACCTCGGGCCGTGGGGTGTGCCGCCGGGCGAGGCGCAGGCGCCGGTGGTGGGAACGGGCGGCGTTCACCACCGCGGTGCGCAGGTACGCGGGTGGCTGCTCGATCTCGTGGATGCGTGGTGCCACCCGGGCGAACGCGTCCATGACCAGCTCCTCCGCGGTCTCGACCGAGCCGGTGAGCAGGGTCGCCAGCCGGACCATCGGGTCGAACCGTGCACGGAACAGCTCGGTGATGGCCTCGTCGCCGGTCGCGATCGGTCTCGTCCCCTCGCTCACGTCACCGTTGACGCACCGGCCGGCCGGAACGTTGCAGCCCGGCTGTCAGGCGGCGGCGCGGGTGCGGCGCAGCAGCGGGTCCGCCGCCGCGAGCACGCGGTCGGCGGCACGCATCGTGACCCCACCGGCACCCGGGGTCGAGGAGTCGACCAGGTTGCCCATCACCTGCAGGGTCACGTTCGCGATGCCCTGGGTGCCCACCGCGAAGCGCAGCCCGGTGCGGAGGATCCACGGGTGGCCGATGAGGAACGAGAACCGCCGGCCGGTCCGGAGGAACGCGTCGAACCGCTCCCCCACCTGCCGGTCGTACTCGACGGGCGCCGTGGAGGGGTCGGCGAGGAACAGGTCGGCGGCGAGCATCCCGGACTCGAGCCCGTAGTCGATGCCCTCGCCGTTCATCGGGTTGATGAGGCCCGCCGCGTCGCCGATCGCCACCCAGCCGGGCCCGTGACGGCGGACCGCGCTCATCGGGAGGCGCCACGCGCGGGGACGCTCGAGGTCCGGCCCGAGGGACCAGTCGCGCTCCACCAACGAGCGGTAGCTGTCCTGGAGGTGGTGCAGGTTCAGCTTCTTGAAGCCCCGCATCGTGGACAGCGCGCCCACCCCGATGTTCACCGTGCCGTCGCCGGCGGGGAACAGCCAGCCGTAGCCGGGCACCGGCGTGCCGTGGCGGTCCCGCAGGGTCAGGCAGGCCTCGAGGTACCGCTCGGCGTGGCGGGGCGACTCGGCGTAGGTGCGGATCGCGAGGCCGAACGGCTCGCGGGGGTCGCGCTCGGCGCCCAGCGCCCGGGCGGCGGGGCCGGGTGCCCCCGTGGCGAGCACCACCATGCCCGCCCGCCAGGTGCGCCCGGCGGCCTGCACGCCGACCGCACGGCCGCCCTCCACCACGGGCATCGCCTCCTCGCCCCAGCACACCTCCGCACCCGCCTCCTCGGCGAGCTCCATCAGGCGCGCGTCGAGGCGCCGGCGGGGCCACACGGCGCCGTGCGCCGGGAAGGGAGGGATGCCCGGCCAGTCGAGCTGGCGCACCGTCGAGTTCGCGACCATGCGGAGCCCGTCGATGCGGTGCGCACCGTCGAGCGGAACGCCCAGCGCCGCGAGCGCCCGCACCGCCCGCGGGGTGAGGCCGTCGCCGCAGACCTTGTCCCTGCCGCGCTCGCCCTTCTCGAACACCGTGACGCGGGCGCCGCCGCGGGCGGCGCGCGCGGCCGCGGCCGCGCCGGCGGGACCGCCGCCGATGACGATCAGGTCGCGCTCCTCCGTCGCCGTCACCGGGCGTCGTCCACCGCGTGCGCTCGGAGGCTCGACAGGTCCGCCCACTCGAGGGTGCGGGCATGGGTCGCCTCGAGGACGACCGGCGGCGCGACGCCCGCCTCCAGGGCCTCGGCCCAGCGCGACGCGCACAGGCACCAGCGGTCACCGGGCCGGAGCCCGGCGAAGCCGAGCTCGGGGCGCGGCGTGCTGAGGTCGTTGCCGACCGAGGCGCTGAACTCCAGGAACTCCTCGGTCACCTCGGCGCACACGGTGTGCACGCCGAGGTCCTCCGACCCCGTGTCGCAGCACCCGTTGCGGTAGAAGCCGGTCAGGGGGGAGGTCGAACAGGTCTGGAGCTCGCCGCCGAGGACGTTGCGTGCCATGCCCAGAGTGTCGCAGACCCGGGAGCGCGCCGGTTCCGCCCGAACGTCGGCACCCCACCCCGAGGCGGTACCGTCGGGGGATGCCGCGGGTGGTGGACGTGGAGGCCAGGCGCCGGGAGCTCAGCGACGCGCTCTGGCGGATCGTGCGCCGCGAGGGGATCGGCGGCGTGACCGTCCGCGCGGTCGCCGCCGAGGCCGGCGTGTCGGCCGGAATGGTGCAGCACTACTTCCGCACCCAGGACGAGCTGATCGAGTTCGCGATGTACCAGGCGCTCCAGCAGATGGCCGAGCGGGTCCGCCAGGTCGACCTCAGCGAACCGGACCTCGAGTCGGCCATGGCGGCCCTGGAGGCCGTGCTGCCGCTCGACGAGCAGCGCCGGGCCGAGGCCCAGGTCTGGCTCGCGATGCTGTCCCGCCGGCACGCACGCCCCTCGCTCGGCCAGCAGGGAACGATGGTCGACGACGCGCTGAGGGAGGGCATCAGGGTCGGTCTGGAGGGCCTGGTGCGGGCCGGCCTGGTCGACGACGGGCGCGACCTCGAGGTCGAGGTCGTCCGCCTCCACGCGCTCATCGACGGCCTCTCGGTGCACGGGCTGGGCGACCCCCCGTGGCTCGGTCCCGACGAGATCCGCGCGGCGCTGCTCGCCCACCTCCGGGACCTGACCCGCTGACATGACGGCGATGCAGGGAGCGACCGTGCTGGTCACCGGCGCCGCGGCCGGCCTGGGCCGCCTCGTGTCGCTGGAGGCGGCCCGCCGGGGCGCCCGGCACCTGGTCCTGTGGGACCTCGACCTCTCGCGGTTGGAGCCCGTGGCCGACGAGGTCCGCCGCCTCGGCGCGGCGGCGTCGACCCACGCCTGCGACGTCGGCGACGCCGCGGCGGTGCGCGCCGCCGCCGAGGAGGTCCTCGCGACGACGGGCGGGGTCGACGTCGTGGTCAACAACGCGGGCGTGGTGAGTGGGCGGCCCCTCCTGGAGCTCACCGACGAGCAGATCGAGCGGACCTTCCGGGTCAACGTGCTGGCCCTGTACTGGGTCACCCGCCCGTTCCTCGCCGGCATGGTCGAGCGGGGCCGCGGCCACGTGGTGACGATCGCGTCGGCCGCCGGGCTCGTCGGCGTGGCACGCCAGACCGACTACGCCGCGTCGAAGCACGCCGCGGTCGGCTTCGACGAATCGCTGCGCGTCGAGCTCGCCCGCAGCGCACCGGGGGTGCGCACGACGGTCGTGTGCCCCTACTACGTCGACACCGGCATGTTCGCGGGCGTCCGCACGCGGGTCCCCTGGCTGCTGCCGATCCTCCGGCCCGAGCCGGTCGCGCGGCGGATCGTCGACGCGGTCGAGCGGGACCGGCCGATGCTCGTCATGCCCCCGATCGTGCGCCTGCTGCCGGCGCTTCGGGTCCTGCCGCCACGCGCGTTCGACCGCGTCATGGACCTGTTCGGCGTGAACCGCTCGATGGACGAGTTCCGGGGCCACGGCGGCTGAGCGCCGGCCGCGGGCGGCGCACGGCGTAGCGTCGTCGGCCATGGAGTCCTGCGAGGGGTGCGGGTTCGTCTACGACCTCGGCGACGCGACCGGCGCATCTGCGGCGGTCACGTCGGGCGCGACGGAGCTCGCCGCGCTGCTGCGCGCCGCGGACGAGCCCGCCCGCCGGCGCGATCCGCAACGGTGGTCGCCGCTCGAGTACGCCTGCCACGTGCGCGACGTCCTGCTGGTGCAGCGCGAGCGCGTGCTGCGCGCCCGGCGCGAGGACACGCCCGTGGTCGTGCCGATGGGCCGCGACGAGCGCGTCGAGCACGACGGCTACGCGCAGCAGCGGCCCGAGGACGTCGCACGGCAGCTGGTGGACGCGGCGGCGATGTTCGCGAACGTGCTGTCGAGGCTGGACGGGCGGGACTGGGACCGCGAGGTGGCGTACAACTACCCGTTGCTGGCGGAGCGGCCGCTGCGGTGGCTCGCGGTGCACACCGTGCACGAGGTGGTGCACCACCTCGGCGACGTGCGCCGCCAGGTGGAGGACCGGAGGGACACGACGTGATCAGGTTCACCTACGCGGAGTCGATGACGGACCCCGCCAACTACGTGCCGCTGGCGCAGGCCGCCGAGGAGGCGGGCTACGACTCGTTCCTCGTCCCGGACTCGATCGCGTACCCCCGGGAGTCGGACTCCAGGTACCCGTTCAACCCGGACGGCTCGCGGGAGTTCCTCGAGGGCAAGCCGTTCCTCGACCCGTTCCAGCTGGTCGCCGTGCTGGGCACCGTCACGGAGCGGATCCGGTTCACGACCTCGGTGATCAAGCTGCCGATCCGGCACCCGGTGCTCGCCGCGAAGGAGATCGCGAGCGCCGCGGTGCTGTGCGGCGAGCGGCTCGACCTCGGGGTCGGCCTCAGCCCCTGGCCGGACGACTTCGCCATCACCGGCACGCCGTGGGCGGGCCGCGGCCGGCGGATGGACGAGTGCATCGAGGTCCTCCGGGGGCTGCTGTCGGGCGACTTCTACGAGCACCACGGCGAGGCGTTCGACTTCCCCGCGATCCAGATCTGCCCGGTGCCCACGCGACCGGTCCCGATCCTCGTCGGCGGCCACTCCGACGCGGCGCTGCGCCGCGCCGCGCGGCTCGACGGTTGGATCCACGGCGGCGGCGACCCGTCCGCGCTGCCCGAGCTCCTCGGGCGCCTCCGCACCTTCCGCGCCGAGCTGGGGCGCGAGCACGAGGAGTTCGGGGTGCACGTGATCAGCATGGACGCGTACACCCCCGACGGGGTCCAGCGCCTCGCCGACGCGGGCGTCACCGACGTGGTCGTCGGGTTCCGCTGGCCCTACACGACCGGTCCCGACACGCAGCCGCTCACCGAGAAGATCGACCACCTCCGCAGGTACGCGGACGAGGTCATCGCACCGGTGCGCAGCGTCGCCTGACCGGGCCGACCCGAACCTCACGCGGGCCGTCGACATCGGACAGACTTGGCCGATGGTGCAGCTGTTCGAACCCGCCCAGCTCGGTCCCCTCACGTTGAAGAACCGCGTCGTGAAGGCGGCCACGTTCGAGGGCGCCTCCCCCGGGGGGCTCGTCTCCGACCGGCTCGTCGAGTTCCACCGGCGGATCGCCCGTGGCGGCGCCGCGATGACGACCGTCGCCTACGTGGCGGTGGCACCCGAGGGGCGCACCGACGACGGCTGCATCTACCTGCGCGAGGACGCCATGGCCGGGCTGCGGCGGCTCACCGACGCCGTGCACGCCGACGGCGCCCTCATCGCCGCGCAGGTCGGCCACGCGGGGCCGGTCGCGAACTCCCGCTCCAACGGGGTGCAGTCGATCGCGCCGGGCAGGTTCTTCAACCCGCTCGGCATGCGGTGGACCCGAGCGGCCGACGAGTACGACATCGCGCGGATCACTTCGGACTACGAGCGCGGCGCGCGCATGTGCGCGGACGCCGGGTTCGACGCGCTCGAGATCCACCTCGGCCACAACTACCTGCTCAGCTCGTTCCTGAGCCCCATGCTCAACCGCCGCACGGACCGCTGGGGCGGGTCGCTGGAGAACCGGGCCCGCTTCGCCCGCCAGGTGGTCACCGCCGTGCGGGAGGCCGTCGGCGACCGGGTCGCCGTGACCGCCAAGCTCAACATGGCCGACGGGTACCGGGGCGGGCTCGAGGTCGAGGACAGCCTCCAGGTGGCGCGCTGGCTGGAGGAGGACGGGGCGCTGGACGCCATCGAGCTCACCGGCGGCAGCTCGCTCGCCAACCCCATGTACCTGTTCAAGGGCGACGCCCCCGTGAAGGAGTTCCGCAAGACCCTGCCGTGGTACCTGCGCGGCGGGTTCGCGCTCGTGGGCAAGGGCTTCCTCAAGCAGTACCCGTACGAGGAGGCGTACTTCCTGCCGATGGCCCGCCGGTACCGCGAGGCGCTCGACATGCCCCTCATCCTCCTCGGCGGCATCAGCCGCCTCGACACCGCGGAGCGGGGCCTCGCCGAGGGCTTCGAGTTCGTCGCGATGGGCCGGGCGCTGCTGCACGACCCCGACCTGGTCGAGAAGTTCCGCCAGGGCAGCGCGACCCGCTCCGGTTGCATCCACTGCAACCGCTGCATGCCCACGATCTACACCGGGACCCGCTGCCCCCTGGTCGACCCCCGCCCGGGCGACCTCCCGATCCCCCGCCGCCGCGACGCCGTACCCGCCTGAGCCCCGACGCGCCGCCACGGTGCTCGTTTAGCCTCGCGCGCGTCACGAGGCCCGCCCGCGGGCGCCGAGGAAGGTGGACCCATGCCAACCACACGCAGAGCGTCGACGCACTGGGAAGGCTCCATGCTGGAGGGGGGCGGACGGGTGACCCTGGAGTCGTCGGACCTCGGCACCTACGACGTCACCTGGGCGTCGCGTGCGGAGGACCCGAACGGGCGCACCAGCCCCGAGGAGCTCATCGCCGCGGCGCACTCGTCGTGCTTCTCGATGGCACTGTCGAACGGCCTCGCCAAGGCGGGCAACCCGCCCGAGGCGCTCGACACCACCGCGCAGGTGACCTTCCAGCCCGGTGAGGGCATCACCGGCATCCACCTGGTCGTGCGCGGCCGCGTGCCGGGCATGAGCTCCAAGGACTTCATCGAGGCGGCGTCCGAGGCCAAGGACAACTGCCCCGTGAGCGTGGCGCTGGCGGGCACCGACATCACGCTGGACGCGGCGCTGGCGTGATCGCCCGGCGGGTGCTCGTCGCCGGCCGGGTGCAGGGCGTGTTCTTCCGGGCGACCTGCGCCGAGCGTGCCGAGGCCGAGGGAGTCGCCGGGTGGGTGCGCAACCTGCCCGACGGCCGGGTCGAGGCGTGCTTCGAGGGCGACGCGGCCGCGGTGGAGCGGATGGTCGCCTGGTGCGGCCAGGGTCCCCCGGCGGCGCGGGTCACCGCCGTCGAGGTCCACGAGGCCGAGCCGACCGGCGCGGCGGGCTTCGAGGTGCGCTGAGGGCTCCGGGCCGCCTCGGCGCCGCCGCGGCCACCCTAAGGTCAGGGCCATGCGAGCGGTCGTGCTGGAGTCCTACGGCGGTCCCGAGGTGCTGCAGGTCCGGGAGGTGCCGGACCCCGAACCGGGGCCCGAGGAGCTGCTCGTCGACGTGGCGGCGACGGCGGTGAACCGGGCGGACCTGTTGCAGCGGATGGGCCGCTACCCGGGCCCGCCGATGCCGCACGAGATCCCCGGCCTCGAGTTCGCGGGCACGGTCGCGGCCGTCGGCGAGCGGGTCACCGAGCACGCCGTCGGCGACACGGTGATGGGGATCGTCGGCGGCGGCGGGTACGCGTCACGCCTGGCGGTGCACGAGCGGCAGGTGATGCCGGTGCCGTCGACGGTCGGACTGCCCGACGCGGCCGCGATCCCGGAGGTGTTCGTCACGGCCTACGACGCCCTGGTGCTGCAGGGCGGCCTCACGGCGGGAGGCTGGGCGCTGGTGCACGCGGGCGCCTCGGGGGTCGGCACGGCCGCGATCCAGCTCGTGCGCGCCGTCGGTGCCCGCACGATCGCCACGTGCTCGGCAGGGAAGGTCGAGGCCTGCCGCCGCCTCGGCGCGGACGTGGTGGTCGACCGGGGCGCCGAGGACTTCGTCGAGGTGGTGCAGGAGGCGACCGGCGGCACCGGCGTCGACGTCGTCCTGGACGTGGTCGGCGGCGACTACGTGCCCCGCAACCTCGCCGCGTGCCGGGTCGGCGGGCGGATCGTCCAGGTCGGCGTGATGGGCGGCGGGAGGGCGGACGTGCCGGTCGGGGTGCTGCTGTCCCGACGGATCTCGTGGATCGGCACCGTGCTGCGCTCGCGGCCGATCGAGGAGAAGATCGCGGTGAGCCGCCGCTGCCGGCACGACCTGGTGCCGTTGTTCGAGCAGGGCGTCCTGCAGCCGGTCATCGACCGCCGCTACCCCCTCGAGGAGGTCGCCGCGGCGCACGAGTACGTCGCGTCGAACGCGAACGTCGGGAAGGTGCTGCTCACCCTCGGTTGAGCCGCTCGACCATCCGGCCCACCCACCGGCGGAGCGTCGCCGGCTCCGGCACGCCGGGTACGACGAGTCCGCCCACGAGCCAGCTCGGCGTCGCGGTGATGCCGTTCTCGTGCGCCTCGCGCATCGACGCCTCGACGAGCGCGCCGGCCCTCCCGTCGTCGACCGCCAGGCGGACCCGGTCCGCGGGGGCGCCCGCCTCCGCGACGAGCGAGTCGAGCAGGTCCGGGTCGTCGAGGGGTTCGCCGTGGGCGAAGTGCGCGGCGAACAGGCGCGAGTGGAGGTGGTCGAACGCGTCGGGGTGCTCGCGGCGCACCCACTCCGCGGTCGCGAGCGCCCGGTGGGTGTTCGGCATGCGTGACGGGCGGCGGAAGGGCAGTCCGGCGGCGTCGCACTCCGCCTCGACCCGTTCGAAGGTCGGCGCGAGGAGGCCGTCGTGGCGCACCCGGCGGCCCTCGGGCGGGATCTCCGGGTGCAGCTCGTAGGCGCGGCGGTCGACCTGGACGCCGAGCTCGGCGAGCACGCCCTCGCGGTGCTGGGCCACGTAGCACCACGGGCAGAGGTAGTCGCTCCAGAGGGTCGCTCGCACGACGCCGAGCGTAGGTGCCCCCGTCTCAGGGGGTGAGGACGACCTTCACGCAGTCGTCCCGCTTGCGCTTGAACAGTTCGTAGCCCTCGGCGACCTCGTCCAGGGGCATGCGGTGGGTGATGATGAACGTGGGGTCGACGTCGCCCTGCTGGATCCGCTGGAGCAGCGGGCGCAGGTAGCGGTGCGCGTGGCACTGGCCGGTGCGGATCGTCAGCGACCGGTTCATGACCGACCCCATCGGGAACTTGTCGACGACCCCGCCGTACACGCCCATCACCGAGACGGTGCCGCCGTTGCGGCAGCAGGTGATCGCCTGGCGGAGCGCGTGGGCCCGCTCTGTCTGCAGGCGCACGGCCTGCTTGCCCTTGTCGAACGCCTCGATCGGCACCGAACCGTGGTGTGCCTCCATGCCGACGGCGTCGATGCACGCGTCGGGGCCCCGACCGGCGGTGAGGTCGCGCAGCGCCTCGCGGACGTCGACCTCCTCGTAGTTGAGCACGGCGACCTCCGAGTGGTCCTCGGCCATCCGGAGCCGGTACGGCAGGCGGTCGATCACCACCACCTGCTCCGCGCCGAGGAGGCGGGCGCTGGCCGCGGCGAACTGCCCGACCGGGCCGGCGCCCCAGACCGCGACGGTGTCGCCCGGCTGGATGTCGCACAGCTCCGCGCCCATGTAGCCGGTGGGGAACACGTCGGTGAGGAACAGGACCTGTTCATCGGTGAGCGAGTCGTCGTCGATGCGCAGCGGCCCCACGTCCGCGAACGGCACCCGCACGTACTCGGCCTGCCCGCCGGCGTACCCGCCCACGAGGTGGCTGTAGCCGAAGATGCCGCCGGTGCTGGACCCCCACATCTTCTCGGCGAGGCCGGAGTTGGGGTTCGAGTTCTCGCACAGCGACCACAGCCCCTGCTTGCAGGACCAGCAACCACCGCACGCGATCGGGAACGGGACCACGACCCGGTCCCCCACGTGCAGGTTCGTGACCGCCCGGCCCACGTCGACGACCTCGCCCATGAACTCGTGCCCGAGCACGTCGCCCTTGCGCATGGTCGGCACGTAGCCGTCGTACAGGTGGAGGTCCGAGCCGCAGATCGCGGTGGAGGTCACCCGCACGATCGCGTCGCGGTCGTCGAGGATGACGGGATCGGGCACGTCGACCAGCTCGACCTTCCGCGGCCCCATCCAGCAGGTCGCCTTCACGTCGCCTCCCCGGTCGCGCCCGTCGGCCGCGCCGGCCGCTGGCGCAGCAACCTGCCGGTCCTGGTGCCCTCCGGGGTGCCGTCGGATCGGACCACACCGCCCGCTTCGAGCACCTGCTTGAAGCGCCGCAGGTCGTCCTTCACCTGCTGGGCCGGGTCCTCGCCGAAGAGCCGGGCCACCGCGGCCCCCACCGCCCCTGCCGGTGGTTCGAACACGAGGTCGACGGTGACCTCCGTGCCCCGCCCGCCGGGAGCGGGCGTGAAGTCGACCGACCCCCGGTTGGGCACCTCGCTGCCATCCAGCGAGCGCCACGAGAGACGGCGGCCGGGCTCGTCCTCCACGAGCTCGGCCCTCCACGCCACGGTGCGCCCCACGGGTGCCGCGGCGACCCAGCGACTCAGGCCTCCCCCGATGACCTCGACCTCCTCGAGGTGCGTCATGAAGCGGGGGAGGTTCCGCATGTCCCGCCAGTACCCGTAGGCCTCGTCGGGGCTGCGGTTGACCGTGATGCGCGACCGTGCCCGCACGGCCCCCCGCGGCGTGGTGGGGTCGGCCGTGCGGCTGTTGGCCCGGGCCGCGACCGCGTCGAGGAGCGTGACCCCGGCGACCGCGAGCGCGGCGGTGCGGGCCCGGCCCGGGTCACCCCTGCCCGACCGGGCGGCCGCGCCGAGCAGCGCCAGGTCCACGGCGTCGCCGGCGACGCGTGCGGCGAGGAACGCGCCCGGCCGCGGCTTGGTGAGCACACCGGCGCCGCCGCCCAGCTCGCGCAGGCCCACCCCGCGCATGATCGCCCGGTTGCGCGGGGTGTCCTCCACCCCGACGAGCCGGTTCACCCGCCCGGGGGCGACGAGCTGGGGCACGCCGAGCGCGAGGCTGAACCAGCCGAGGCCGGCCGCCAGCCGCTCCGCCAGCCCGTGGCGGCGTTCGGGGCCCGTCGGGTCCTGGGACGTCGCTCGTGAGCCGGTGTCGTCGAGCTGGTCGACGACGGGGGCGTCGAGGATCGAGGCGGGCGGGTCGGCGGTCACGGGCGTGACCTACCCGGGGTGAGCGAGGGGCACACCCGGTCCACGCTGACCGGGTGTGCCGGCGCTCAGCTCACGGGACAGCCGACCACCCCGGGCAGCGCTGCCTTCAGCAGCGGCCGGGCGATGATGCTGCCGCCGGTGATCACGACCTTCTCGCACCCGCCCGTGGGCTTCATGTGGAAGTCCGCCTCGAAGTAGGTCGGGATGAACAGGATCGAGAAGTAGAAACCGACCCGAGTGGCGCGCATGCCGGCGCCGTGGGTGAGGCTCAGGCGGGCGCCCGCGACGTCGATCGACCCGATGCGGAACTGGCCGGTGCCGTGCAGCGACCAGCTCGGCTGGCTGCGGGACGAGGTGAACGAGCCGTTGAAGGTCATCCCGAGCGGGAAGTTCACCAGCGTCACGCGGCCCGAGCCCGACAGGGTCACCTGATCGGGGCTCGCGAGCACCGAACCGGAGAAGTTCGCGACCGCCCACGAGTCGAGCTGGAGCGAGCCGAACAGGTCGCCTCGGAGGCTGAGCAGCGTGCCGTTCGGGCCGAACGAGGCGTCGACCGTGCCGGTGAGGTCGGCGCGGTTCCCGATGCGCAGGCCGCCGACGAAGTCCACCTCGAGCGGGCTGCCCTGGCTGCCGCGGATGCGGAGGGTGGCGCCGGTGAGCGTGGCGTCACCGAGCTGCACGGTGCCGTCGACCGCCGCGTCGAGCTGCACGATCTCGGCGACGCCGTCGGTGATGACGACCGCGCCGGAGAGGTCCGCGGCGAACCCGGCGTCGACGAGGTCGGCGTCGACGAACAGCGTGGTGGTCGCGCCGGCGCGCTCCACGACGGCGGAGCCGTTGGCGCGCAGGGTGCCGACCCTGAAGTCACCGGTGAGCACCGACCGGACCTGCCCGCCGATCATCGTCGTCTCGATCGTGCCCGACGCGCTGACGCGCTGCCCGTCCGGGAGGGTGCCCGAGATCTCGCCGCCGCCCTCGAGCTCGAGGAACGGCGTGTAGGCGGTGACGCCGTCCCAGACGATCGTGCCGTTGTAGCGCAGGTAGTTGGGGCCCTGGGCGACGTCGAGCACGCCGGCGAAGGTCGCCCTGGTCGCCCCGAGCGTGAGCTCGCCGCTCGCCTGGTGCACCATCAGGTCACCGACGATGCCGCTGCCGGAGAAGGTCGCGACGGTCTCGTCCGCGTTGCCCTCGAACCGGACGCGGCCCTCGAGGTCGACCTGCTTGCCGCCGGCCATGCCGCCGGCGAGGCGCACGGCGACGTCGCCCTTGGCCATCACGAGCGCGCCGGCCCGGTCGAAGACGACCTCGACGGTGCCGTTCGCCGAGCTCGGGCCGACCTTGATGCCCCCGCTGACCGCCGCGCTGACCCCGGTGGCCGGCGAGGCCGTGAGCGAGATGTTCGCGCCGTTCACGGTGACGTCGCCGATGCGGGCCGAAGTGGCGTTCGCGTGCAGCGACAGCGACGGCACCCCGTTGCGGGTGGTGAGCGTCCCGGAGAACTGGACCGGTGCGGTGGTGATCCCGGGGATCGTGAACGCCGTCGAGGACAGCGTCACCGACCAGTTCTCGAGGTTCGTGAGGGTGCCGGTGAACCCGATCGTCGAGGTGCTGCCGGAGAGGCGCACGTCGAGGTTGCCCCGCACGCGGATGCCGCTCGCGGTGATCTCCGCGGAGAGGGAGCGGACGGTCAGGTTCTCGAGGACGGGCTCGCCGGCCGCGATCTCCTCACCGGTGACCGCGGCGACCGGCGGGGCGTCCGGGCTGCCCTGCTCGGAGGGCACCTCCTCGCCCTCCGCGAGCACCGCACCGTCGAGCTCGACCTTCGCGCCGGCGTCGGTGCACTCGGAGCCGACCATCGTGGTGTCCTCGGCGAGGGCGACCACGTCGTCGGTGACGAGCACCGCGGTGTCCGGCGCCGGTGGCGTCTCCTCGACACGCTCCCAGAACTCGCAGAACTGCCGGTCGGGCGACGGTCCGCCGCCCGGCGGCGAGTCCGGCGCGCACGCCACGGTCAGCGCGCCGAGCAATGCGAGCGCGACCGTCGCGACGGAGCAGCGTGCGAGGAACGGTCGCCTCGCGGTGCGGTGGTGCATCGGTGTCCCCCCGAGGGTCCTGGTCGGTCCGGTCGTCCCGTGCGGCGATCAGCTGATCGTCGTGCCGTTGTCCCACATCCGGAACAGCTGGCCGTTCGGGCCGCTCTGTCCGGCGGGGCCGGCGTTGCCCGGCGCAGCCGACTGGCCGTCGGCCCCGCCGCCGCAGCCGCCGATCAGCGCGCAGTTGCCGCGGATGCCGCCGGCGCCGCCGGAGGCGGGCGGCGCGAACGCCCCACCGGCGCCTCCGGGCGCGGGGATCGCCGGACGGAACATCTGGCTCCCGGTGACGTTCAGCGAGCCGACGCCGATGTGGTACACGGCGATCGAGGGACCGCCCGCGCCGCCACCGGCGCCACCGCCACCGCCACCGGCGCCACCGCCGCCGCCGCCACCGCCGCCGCCGGCCTCGCAGCACGACTTGTTGCCGCCGTCGCCGCCCTTGCCGCCGTTGCCGCCGCGCCCGCCGGGCTGGCCGCTCCCGCCGGCCCCACCGGCCGACGAGGTGACGATCGAGGAGTGCAGGTTGACGGTCGCGCCGCTCGCGTAGACGCCGAAGGAACCGCCGCCCGAGGTGCCGGCACCCGTGCCGGGCGCGCCGCCGTTGCCACCGGCGCCGCCGCCACCGCCACCGCCACCGGAGGCGCTGGCGGACTTGCCGCCGCCGCCACCGCCACCGCCGCTGCCGGGCTGGCCGGCGGTGCCGGGCTTGCCGTGCGTCGGCGACCACAGGTCGGCCACCATCGGCGTGTTGGAGCCCGCCGCGCCGGGGCTGCCCGCCGCGCCGGCGCCACCTGCGCCACCGCCGCCGGCTTCACCGCCGCAGCCGAAGAGGCTTCCGCACCCACCGGAGCCGCCGCTGCCCCTGGCGGGCCCGGCGCCGTTGCTACCGCTGGAACCCGAGCCCGAGTAGGAGCCGCCGCGGCCACCCGCGCCACCGCCGTGGGTGGTGCACCCGCCGCCGCCACCGCCGCTGCCGGGGCTGCTCGGGCCGCTCGCGTTCGCGCCCTTGCCGCCGCCGCAGCCGGAGGCCGCCTGGGCGGGCGGGGTGGACGGGCCGCTGGTGCCGGCGTTGCCGGGCTGGGCCGTGACCTCCGAGAGGATCACGTTCACGACGGAGAGGCCGAGCACCCGCACGCCGTAGGCGCTGCTCCCGGCGCCGACCGTGGTCCCGCTGTTGATCTTGGCGTTCACGATGTCGACGAACGATCCGCCCGTCACGAGCACGCCCGTCGCGTTCGGACCGCTGCCGCCGCCGACGACGGTCAGCGGGGCCTCGTTGTCGCCGATCTCGATCCCGCGGGCGCCACCCATCACGACGATGCCGACCGCGTCACCGGACGTGCGGGCGACGCCCTGGGCGCTGACGCCGCTGATCTTGGCGTCGACGGCCCCGTTGATCGTGACCGGAGGGGTCGTGCCCGTGCCGTAGATGGTCGTGACCTCGGTCGAGCCGAAGTCGCTGAAGTCCTGCTTCCACCCGCCGGAGATCTCCATGCCGGAGGCGAGGGTGATCGGGTCGTGGTACGAGCCGCCGGCGACGCGCACGATCTTCACGCCGTTCGCGAGGGCGTTGGCCTGCGCCTCGCTGATCGTGGCGCAGGGGTTCGCGAGCGGGCCGCAGTCGGGCCCGGTGCTCCCGCCCGGCCGCACGTGGAACTTGGGGTTCGGGTCGACGTTGACCGTGATCGTGATGCCCGGCGAGGTCGAGGAGCCCTCGGAGCTCGTCATCGTGAGCTTCGCCGTGTAGATGCCGGGCTCCTCGTACACGTGCGAGGTCGACGCACCCGACCCGGCGGGGCTGCCGTCGCCGAAGTCCCAGCTGTAGGTCAGCCCGGTGCCCGTACCGGGCGACGAGCCGGAGGACGAGAAGTGGACGGTGAGGGGTGCGTCCCCCACCGTGGGGCTCGCGCCGGCGACCGCGATCGGCGGCCCGGCGGGCGGAGCGGTCGTGGTGGTGGTGCCTCCACCTCCTCCGTCACCCGGAGGCGGGGAGCATGCGGCCGCCACGAGCGCGACCGCCCCCACCAGTACGAGCACGACCCCCCGCACCCTGCGCATCTGCCTCTCCCTCAGCCCCTCGTCGCCCCTTGCGCACGACCGCGCGCACCTCGCCAGCCCAACGGCGAGGCCCGAATCATTCAACGGGATCTGACGGTGTGTCAAGTATTTCGGTGAACTCGATTCACCTGCCCCCGGACGCGACGAAGCCCCGGCCAGGTGCCGCTTCCGACGCTGACCAGGGGCCCGTGCTGTGCACCCCCAACGGGATTCGAACCCGTGCCGCCACCTTGAGAGGGTGGTGTCCTAGGCCGCTAGACGATGGGGGCTGGTCTCACCGGACGGATCCGGAGATCTTGTCAGTGCTCTTGGGAGCTGAGCTCGGGGGGGAGGACTCGAACCCCCAATAACTGGACCAGAACCAGTTGTGTTGCCAATTACACCACCCCCGAACAGGTGATGACGCCCGCGAGGGCGCTGGAGGACTCTAGCCGATCCACCCGAACCCGCGGCAAGCCGGGAACGTTCCCGGCGGCGTCACCTTTGGAACCCGCTCAGCCCGTCAGGTTGCTCAACCCGTCAGGTTGCTCAACCCGTCAGGTTGCTCAACCCGTCAGGTTGAAGAGCCGCCGGTACCCGATGAGCTGGCCGACCGCGACCCGGCCGGTCTCGCCCACGACCTGCCCGGGGCTCGGGGACCCGCCCGCGGAGGAGACCGCCACGTCCATGCCCAGCTCGCCGGCGATGCCCTCGAGGCGACGGTTGTGGTACCGGTCCGACACCAGCAGCACCCGCCCGACCCCCTCGGCCCGCAGCACCCGCCACGCCGCCGCCATCGACTCCCAGGTCGAGGATCCGTCGTCGACGATCCGGAGCGCGTCCTCGGACACGCCCTCCTGGGCCAGGTAGCGGTAGCCGGCGAAGGCCTCGGTGAACCTGTCGTCGGGCTGCTTGGAGCCGGTCAGCACGATCTCCGGGGCGAGGCCCTGCTCGTAGAGGGCGAGCGCGTGGTCGAGCCGGCCCCGCAGCGCGGGTGACGGGGTGCCGTCGTACTGCGCGGCGCCGAGCACGACGATCGCGTCCGCCCGCACCTGCTCGTCCCGCTGCGCGGCGCGCACCACCTGCAACGTGGTGACCGAGAGGTAGCCGGCGACGAGGAGGGCCAGGGCTGCGAGGCCGCGCGGCGCCCACCGGCGCAGCGCCCGACGGCGAACCTTGCGGCGGGGTCGCTCAGCCACCTCGCGCGAGGCGCTCACGTGCCGCGCGCAGCCGGCGGAGCACCTCGTCGCGGCCGAGCACCTCCATCGACTCGAACAGCGGGGGCCCGACGCTGCGGCCCGTCAGCGCGACGCGGACCGGCGCCTGGAACTTGCGGCGGTTCGCGCCGAGCTCCTCGGCGAGCGCCATGAAGCGCTGGTGCAGCTCCTCGGCCACCCACGGCCAGTCCCCCGCGGCCTCGATGACGGCGTCGAGCCACCCTCCGGCGTCCGGCACCATCGCCTTGTCCCACGAGCGCTGGTCGACCTCCGGCTCCTCGAGGAACACGAAGTCGACGTAGCCGGGCACCTCGGCGAGGGTCTCGACCCGCGTCTGCACCTCGGGCAGGAGCTGCTCGAGCCGCGTCTGGTTGCCGGCGTCCGCGGCGAAGCGGTCCGCCCACGGCGCCGCCGCGACGAACGGCTCGGCCGCCCGGGCGAACTCCTCCGCCGGCATCGCGCGGATGTGCTCCCCGTTCACGAACAGCAGCTTCTTCGTGTCGAAGTAGGCGGGCGAGGGGCTGACGTCGGTGATCTCGAACATCGACGGGAAGCCGTCCTCGAGGTCCAGCGGGTCGAGGCGGACCTCCTGGCCGTCGGGCGGGCCCCACCCCAGCAGGGCCAGGTAGTTGACCATCGCGCTCGGCAGGAACCCCCGGTCGCGGTAGTCGAGCAGCGACACGTCGTCGCGGCGCTTGGACAGCTTCTTGCGCTGCTCGTTCACGATGAGCGGGAGGTGGGCGTAGACGGGGTCCGGCCCCTCCAGGCCGAGCGCCTCGCGCAGCAGCATCTGCTTGGGGGTGACGTTGATGAGGTCCTCCCCGCGGATCACGTGCGTCACGGCCATCGACGCGTCGTCGCACGCGTTCGCCACGAAGAAGGTGGGGCTGCCGTCCGCGCGGCGGATCACGAAGTCCTCGATGTTGGAGTGCTCGAAGGTGATCTCGCCGCGGATGAGGTCCACCCAGCCGGTCGAGCCCTCCTCCGGCACCTTGAAGCGGACCGCCCGCCCCTCCCCCGGCCCGAGGTCGCGGTCGCGGTCGGCCGGGTCGTAGGCGCGGCCGCCGACGCGGTGGCGCTCCTCCTCCGGGACGGGGTCGGACCAGTAGGCGTGTCCCGACTCAAGCAGCTGGTCGACGGCCTCCTGGTGGTGCCCGGTGCGCTCCGACTGGCGGACCGCCTCCTCGTCCCAGTCGAGGCCCAGCCACTCGAGGCCCTCGTGGATGACGTCGATCAGCTCGGGGCGCGAGCGCTCGACGTCGGTGTCCTCGATGCGCAGGAGGAACGCGCCGCCCACGTGGCGTGCGTAGAGCCAGTTGAACAGGGCGGTTCGGGCACTCCCGAGGTGGAGGTAGCCGGTGGGTGCGGGGGCGAAGCGGACGCGGACGGGGTGGCTCACGCGGCCGAGGTTACCGCCCGGCCCCGCAGCCCTGGATCGGCATCGGGACCCTACGATGGCGCTCCGGCCGGGCAGCAGCGTCCCGCCCGGCACGGGTCGGCGGTGGAAGGCGAGCACGAGTTGCACGACACGCCCGAGCAGGGACCTGCCCCCGACGCAGGGCCGGACGGCGACGGTCGGTCGCCCGCACCCCGCTGGGTGCGCTGGGCGCTCGCCGGCACCGCCCTCGTCGCGCTGGTGGTCACCGCCGCGTTCGTCGCGCTGCCCGCCAGCCCCCCACCGACGACCACCACGACGACCTCGACGAGCACCACCACGTCGAGCACGACGACGACCACGACCGTGCCGACCCTCGCGCCCGGCGCCTGGGAGGTCGCGACCGTCAAGCCGTCGGTGGCCCGGGTGCAGGTCCGGGGCACTCCCCCGCCCGGATGGGACGCCGCTCCGCCCCTCGTGCAGCGGCCGACGAGGGAGCTGCCACCGGCCAGCGAGGCGACCGTGGCACCCCGCGACCCGCTCCCGCGTGCCGACCTGCCGATCGTCGGGCGGTTCGCGACCCCCGTGGGCTGGGCCTTCGACAACCCCGGCCCCTACGACCCGCCCCAGCCGTTCACGATGCTCGTGGAGGAGCGACGCGGCGACTGGGTGCAGGTCCACGTGCCGGTCCGTCCGAACGGCACCCGCGGGTGGGTGCGGGCCGCGGACGTGGACGTCACGACCGTCACCCACCGCATCGAGATCCACTTGGGCGAGCGGATGCTGCGCGCCTGGGACGGGGAGCGGCTCCTCGCGGCGACGCCGGTGGTGGTCGGCACGCCGGCCACGCCCACCCCGACCGGGCTCTTCTACGTCACCGACGTGGTCCCCCAGGCGAACCCGTCCGGTTCCTACGGGCCCGTCGCCCTCGCCACCGACGGCTACTCGGAGGTGATGGACCGGTTCTCCACCGGCGTCCCGGTGATCGCGCTGCACGGCACGAACCGCCCCGACCTGCTCGGGCGCGACGTGTCCAACGGCTGCGTGCGCCTGCCCAACGACGTCATCGAGGCGCTGGCCGCGGAGGTCCCGCTGGGCACCCCCGTGCTGATCTGGCCGTGATGGATCTGGCCGTGATCAGCGGACCGCGAGCTCGTGGGGCAGCTCGAGGCAGCTCCGCCAGTTGAGCTGGTGGCGCTGGATGATCGCGTCGTGCGGCTTGCGCAGCACGTCCTCGGGCACCGCGTCGGCGATGCGCCGGAGCTGCGGGTAGTGGTGGGGGTGGTGCACCCCCTGGAACCACTCGCGACGCAGCTCGACCAGCGGCGCGGGCGGTGAGGGGTCGAGGAAGCCCCACACGGCGAGCCCGACGGTGACGTCGTGCAGGATCGGCGCCCGGCCGAACAGGGCGGCCCGCTTCGTCGCGACGGCCACCGCCCCTGCGATCGCATCGTCCTCGTCCTCGCCCTCGACCAGGCTCAACCGGCCCCGGTAGCGGGATGCCAGCTTGAGCGCGTAGCCCTGGTCCGGACCAGGGACGCCCAGCGCGTCGCCGAACGGCTGGCGGCCGCTGAGCTCACCGGGCCGATCCGGGAACCACGGGTCCGGACGCCACGGCGGCGAGCTGTAGGAGCGCACGAGCTGGTCGGGTTCGGTCGGGACGTGTTCCGGGGCAGACATGACCGGCCCACCGTACCTCGTCGGCCGCGGCCCCTCACCAGCCGGGCGGGCCCCCTCAGCGGTGCCGCAGCAGCCCGTAGACGAGGCTGTCGACCAGCGCCATCCACGACGCCTCGATGACGTTCGTCGAGACGCCGATCGTGGTCCAGGTCTCGTCGCCGTCGGTGGAGTCGATGAGCACCCGGGTGACGGCCCCGGTGTCGCCGCTCGAGTCGAGCACGCGCACCTTGAAGTCGGTCAGGTGGATCTTGGAGATGGCCGGCAGGTGGGCGGTGAGCGCGTTGCGCAGCGCCGCGTCCAGCGCGTTGACCGGTCCGTTCCCCTCGCCGACCGCGGCGATCCGCTCCCCGCCGACCCAGAGCTTGACGGTCGCCTCGGTGGAGAGGTGGACCCCGCCGCCCACGTCCGCCGCGGCGCCCTCCCGGTGGTACGACGACACCCGGTAGGACTCGACGGAGAACAGGTCGTGCTCCTCGCCGGCCGCCTCGCGCATCAGCAGCTCGAGCGACGCGTCCGCGGCCTCGAACACGAACCCCTCCGCCTCGAGCTGCTTCAGCCGTGCCGACAGCTCGGCGGCGGCCCGGTCGTCGAGCTCGATGCCGAGCTCGGCCGCCTTCATCGCCATCCCGGCACGCCCGCCGAGGTCGGAGACCAGCACCCTCGTGTGGTTGCCGACCGTCGCGGGGTCGACGTGCTCGTAGGTCGCGCTCCCCGCCCGGTCCAGCGCCGAGGTGTGCAGGCCGCCCTTGTGGGCGAACGCGGAGGAGCCCACGTAGGGGTCGGCGGGGTGCGGGGGCAGGTTCACCAGCTCCGCGACGTGGCGCGACACCGAGGTGAGCCGCTCCATGCGCCCCTCGGGCAGCGTCGCGACGCCCATCTTGAGCGTCAGGTCCGGGATGACCGTCATGAGGTTGGCGTTGCCGGTCCGCTCGCCGTAGCCGTTCACCGTGCCCTGCACCTGGGTCGCACCGCCGAGGACGGCCGCGAGCGAGTTCGCCACCGCGCACCCCGAGTCGTTCTGGGTGTGGATGCCGATCGACACCCCACCGAAGTACCGCACGACCTCGGCGGTCACCTCCTGGACCTGGTGGGGCAGCGATCCCCCGTTGGTGTCGCACAGCACCAGGCACTCGGCACCGCCCTCGGCCGCGGCCTCGAGCACCCGCAGGGCGTACTCGGGGTTGTTGCGGTACCCGTCGAAGAAGTGCTCTGCGTCGAAGAAGACGCGCAACCCCTGGGCGCGCAGGTGGGCCACGGACTCCCCCACCATGGCCACGCCCTCGTCGAGCGTGGTGCGCAGCGCCTCGGTGACGTGGAAGTCCCAGCTCTTGCCGACGATGCACACCGTCGACACGCCCGCGTCGACGAGCGCGCGCAGCGTCGGGTCGTCGTCGACCCGGCCCAGGGGCCGGCGGGTGGAGCCGAACGCGACGAGGGTCGAGGTCTCGAGGCGCAGCTCGTTGCGGGCGCGCCGGAAGAACTCCTCGTCCTTCGGGTTCGCCTGCGGGTAGCCGCCCTCGATCCAGTGCACGCCGAGCCAGTCGAGCTGCTCGGCGATGCGCAGCTTGTCCTCGACGCTCAGCGAGATGCCCTCGAACTGGGCCCCGTCGCGCAGCGTGGTGTCGAAGATCTCGACCGCAGCGGGGGTGCTCATCGGGGACGCCTCACGAGACGTGCTCCACCCAGTCCTTGTAGCGGTCGACCTGGCCGCGCACGACCTTGGCGTACTCGGCGGCGATCGCCCGGGTGGCCGGGCCCGGGCACGGCAGCTCCCGGTCGTCGACGGAGTTCACCGCGGAGACCTCCGCCGCGGTGCCGCACACGAACATCTCGTCGGCCAGGTAGAGGTCGGAGCGGGCGAGGTCCGCGACCGCGCACTCGATGCCGAGGTCCTCGGCGATGGCCATGACCGTGTCCTGGGTGATGCCCTCCAGCGCCCCCGCCGAGCTGGGCGGGGTGAGCAGCACACCGCCGCGGGAGGCGAAGATGTTCTCGCCGGTGCACTCCGCGACGAGGCCCTGCGGGTTGAGCATGATCGCCTCGTCGTAGCCCGCCTTGAGGGCCTCGACCTTCGCGAGCGACGAGTTCACGTAGTTGCCCGTCGTCTTCGACGCGGGCGGCATCGTGTTGTGCTCGTGGCGCAGCCAGGTGCTGATCTTCATGCGGACGCCCTTGGTCACCGCGTCCTCACCGAGGTACGCCCCCCAGGGCCACACGGCGATCGCGACGTCGACCGAGCACGGCAGCGTGTTCAGGCCCATCTCGCCGTACCCGTAGTAGGCGATCGGCCGGATGTAGCAGGACGGCAGGCCGGACTCGCGCACGACCAGCTTCGTCGCCTCCACGATCTCGTCGACCGTGTAGGGGATGTCCATCATCATGATCTTCGCCGAGTTGAACAGGCGCTCGATGTGCTCGGTCAGGCGGAACACCGCCGGGCCCCGGTCGGTCTCGTAGGCCCGGATGCCCTCGAACACGCCGGTGCCGTAGTGCAGCGTGTGCGTGAGCACGTGGATCTTGGCGGACTCCCAATCCACGAGCTCGCCGTTCATCCAGATCTTCTCAGTGGGTGTGATGGGCATCTCGGTCGTTCTCCCTGGCTGCGGAGCGTTCGCTCCGTGTCGGTCTCCTGCTCGGTTCAGGCGTTCTTGACGGCGTCGGCGACCGCGTCGCCGATCTCGGACGTGGTGCCCGTGTACCGCTCTGGCGATGCACAGGCGGCGGCTACCTTCGCAGCGGCCTCGTCCTCGCCGAGGAACTCGAGCATCAGGCCGGCGGAGATGATCGCGGCCAAGGGGTTGGCGACGCCCTTCCCCGCGATGTCGGGTGCGGTGCCGTGCACCGGCTCGAACATGGACGGGCCGGTGCGCGACGGGTTGAGGTTCGCGGAGGCGGCGTAGCCGACCCCTCCGGACACGGCACCGCCGAGGTCGGTGAGGATGTCGCCGAAGAGGTTGTCGGTGACGACCACGTCGTACCGCTCCGGGCGCTCGACGAAGTGGATGCACGCGGCGTCGACGTGGTCGTAGGAGGTGGTGACCTGCGGGTACTCCTCCGCGACGGCGTCGAAGGTGCGCTGCCAGAGGTCGCCGGCGAAGGTCAGCACGTTCTTCTTGTGCACCAGCGTCAGGTGGCGGCGCTCGGTGCGCGAGGCGCGCTCGAACGCGTAGCGGACGCAGCGCTCGACGCCCATGCGGGTGTTCACGGACCCCTGCGTGGCGATCTCGTGCGGGGTGCCCTTGCGGAGGAAGCCGCCCTCACCGGCGTAGGTCCCCTCGGTGTTCTCGCGGATCACCTCGAAGTCGCAGCGCGGCGGGAGCCGGAACGGGCGCAGGTTGATGTACTGGTCCAGCTCGAACCGCATCCGCAGGAGGATCCCCCGCTCGACCAGCCCCGCGGGCGCCGACACGCCGGGTGCCGGGTCGCCCACGGCGCCGAGGAGGATCGCGTCGAGGCCCCGCCACTCCTCGAGCACCTCGTCGGGCAGGACGGTGCCGTCCTCCAGGTAGCGGTGCGCGCCCAGGTCGTAGTCGGTGCGCTCGTAGGCGACGCCGGTGGCGTCGAGCACCTTGAGGGCCTCGGCGACCACCTCGGGGCCGATCCCGTCGCCGCCGATCACTCCGATCCTGTGGGTCATGTCGAAATCGCTCCAGTGGGGGGTCGGCGGGCGAGCCGTCGGGTCGGTCCAGTTCAGCTACGGGCGGTCCCGGTGGGGGCGGGCACCGGCGCAAAAGAAAACCGTCCACGCGAATGGACGGTCGGGGCGCACGTCGGGCGGCGACGTGCGCTAGCGGATGGTGCGTACCCGTTCACCGCGTGACACGGCGGAGATGCTACCAGCGCGCGTCGCGGGGCACGCGTTCGGTCCCCGCGGGCCGCTTCCTATGATCGCGGCCATGGCGAACACCCACGAGCTGTCCCAGGCTGCCTACGACCGCCTCGTCGCGGAGCTCGAGGACCTCCGGACCCGGGGCCGGATCGAGATGGCGGACCGGATCGAGCGGGCGCGGGAGCACGGCGACCTCAAGGAGAACGCCGAGTACCACGCCGCCAAGGAGGAGAAGGCGAAGATGGAGGCCCGGATCGCCCAGGTCTCCGAGATCCTCGCGAACGCCACGATCGTCGAGGGCAACGACACCGGGACCGTGGGCTCGGGGTCGATCGTGACCCTGCGCTACACCGACGAATCCGACGACGAGGCCGAGCGGTACCTGATCGGGTCGATCGAGGAGCGCCACGACGACCTGCACGTCGTCTCGCCGCAGTCGCCGCTGGGCGAGCAGCTGATGGGCGCGAAGGTCGGCGACACCGTCTCCTACGAGGCTCCCGGCGGCACCCTGAGCGTGGTGGTCCTCGACATCGAGTGACCCCGGGCGCCGGACCGGCGTCCGATCCGGCTCGACGCGCCGTTTGGAACGCCGCTTGCCGGGGAACGCGCCCGTCCATGAGGCCCGCCGACGGGCCTCCGAACGGGAAACCCGCCCGCTCCGAGGCCCCCACCCCCTCCGAAGCTCCGACCGACCGCTTCGACGGCGCCGGGTGGTTCCTCGCGGTGCTCCTCGTCGCCCTCCTCTACGGGCTGGGCGTGAGCGCGATCAGCGACGGATCCGGCGACCCGGAGCACCCGGTGCGGGCACGGGTGACCACGACGGTGCCGGTCCGCGCGGCGCAGGTGACCGGCGACGGCCCCTGACCCACCCCGTCAGTCCGGCAGCGCTCAGATGGCGGCCACGGCGTCGATCTCGACGAGGAAGTCCCGTCCGAGGCCGGCCACGACGTGCACGGTGATGGCGGGTGGCGGATCCACCGGGTCCCACACCTGCGCGAACGCGCCGAACCCCTCCTCGATCGGTTGGCCCTGCACCACCGCGATCCTCCAGTGCACGACGTCCGCGAGCGTGGCGCCCTCGCTGTGCAGGATCGTCTCGAGGTTGCGCAGCGCCTGCAGCGACTGCTCGGCGAGGGTCGGGCCGACGACCCTGCCCTCCGCGTCGACCCCGTTCTGCCCGCCGACGTAGATGGTCTTGCGCGGCTGCTCGACGACGACCGCCTGGCTGAAGGCAGGGTTGCGGTGCAACCCCTCGGGGTTGATGTGCCGTGTGGGCATGGCTCGGTCCTCCTCGCTCGTCGACCCGCATGGGATGGTGACCTCCATTCAGGTCGGATCCCGTCCGGGTCCGTGCCGGTGGACGGGACGCGGCGGGAGCGGCGCGGGCGGTAGCGTGCGGACCGGGCCGCACGACATGACCGCCGACGAGCGACGGGCGTTCCTGCTGGCCCCCGGACGGACCGGCCACCTGGCCACGGTGCGAGAGGACGGGCGCGCGCACGTCGCGCCGATCTGGTTCACCCTCGACGGCGACGACGTGTTGTTCAACACCGGTGCGGAGACGGTGAAGGGTCGCAACCTCCGCCGGACCGGCCGCGCCGCGCTCTCGGTCGACCTGCCGGTGCACCCGTACGCGTTCGTGCACCTCGAGGGGCCCGTGCACATCGAGGACGACCCCGACTCGTTCCGGGAGTGGACCCGGATCATCAGCGCCCGCTACGTGCCGCACGACGAGGTCGAGGCCTACGTCGAGCGCAACGCGGTCCCCGGCGAGCTGCTCGTGCGCCTCCGGCCCGAGACGGTCGTCGCGGTCGGCGACCTGGCGGGCTGGGACTGACTCAGCCGCGGACCTGGCCCTCGCCCCGCACGACGTACTTCGCCGTGGTGAGCTGCCGCAGCCCCATCGGGCCGCGTGCGTGGAGCTTCTGGGTGGAGATGCCGATCTCGGCGCCGAAGCCGAACTCCTCGCCGTCGACGAACCGGGTCGACGCGTTCACCAGCACGGCCGCGGCGTCGACCTCCTTCAGGAAGCGGTCCGCGGCGTCGAGGTCGCGGGTGACGATCGCCTCGGAGTGGCCGGTGCCGTTCGCGTTCACGTGGGTGATCGCCTCGTCGAGCGAGCCGACGACCTTCACCGAGAGCTTCAGGTCCAGGTACTCCGACGCGTAGTCCTCGTCGGTCGCCACCCCGGCCCTCGGCACGAGCTGCCGGGTGCGGTCGTCGCCCACCAGCTCCACCTCGGCGAGCGCGCGGTCGACCCGCGGCAGGAACTGCTCGGCCACCGCCTCGTGCACGACCAGCGACTCGGCCGCGTTGCACACCGACGGCCGCTGGGTCTTGGCGTTGACGAGGATCGTCTCGGCCATGTCGAGGTCGGCCGCCGAGTCCACGTACAGGTGGCAGTTGCCGTCGCCGTCGATCACGAACGGGACCGTGGCGTTGTCGAGGATCGTGCGGATCAGCGACGGGCCGCCCCTCGGGATCAGGCAGTCGACGAGCCCGCGCTGCTGCATGAACTCCACCGCCGCCTCGCGCGACGTGTCGTCCACGAGCACGACCGAGTCCTCCGGCAGGCCCGCCTTGGCCACCGCCTCGCGCAGCACCGCGGCGATGGCGGTGTTCGAGTGGATCGCCGTCGAGGAGCCGCGCAGGAACGCGGCGTTGCCGGACTTCACGCACAGCGCCGCCGCGTCGGAGGTCACGTTCGGGCGGCTCTCGTAGATGATCGCCACGACGCCGAGCGGCACCCGGACCCTGCTGATCCGCAGGCCGTTGGGGCGCACCCACCCGTCGAGCACCTCGCCGACCGGGTCCGGCAGCGACGCCACCTGGCGCAGCCCACCGGCCATCCCGGCGATCCGCCCCTCGTCCAGCCGGAGGCGGTCGACCAGCCCCGCGCCGATGCCGGCCTCCTCGGCGCCGGCGACGTCGCGGGCGTTCGCGGCCAGGATCTCGGTGGTGCGCGCCTCCAGCAGGTCGGCCGCCGCGAGCAGCGCCTCGTCCTTCACCGCGCTCGACGCGTTGGCGAGCTCGCGGGAGGCGTCCTTGGCCCGGCGGGCCAGCTGCGGGATGGGCGTCGGTCCGGCTGCGGCGTTGGTGGTCACGCCGAACAGGCTACCTCCCACCGGTAACCTCACGCCGTGCGCTCCCGGGCCCTCGACGCCGTCGTCAGCAGCTTCGTCGACGACGTGACCGACGCCCTCCTCGCCGCCACTCGGCGCCTCCCGGACGTCGACGAGGAGGACCTCCGCGAGGCCGCCACGGTCGAGGCGTTCAACCTCTCGGTGGCGATGATCGACGCCGACGGGCGCCACACCGACGACGAGCTCGACGCCCTCGTCGACGCGTTCGGCACGCGCCTGCCCGACACCCGGCTGCTGCACGCCGCACCGGCCACGCTGCGGGGCGGCGCGCTGGTCGCGGGCCGTGCCAGCTGGCTCGAGGAGGAGTCGGAGCTGTTCGGGATCCTGCTCGACGCGGACCGCCGCGACGACGGGGACCTCGCCCGCCGCTACTACGAACGGGCCCTCGACGTCGCGCACGTGGTGGCGTCGCTCGACGTCGTGCCCGCCCAGTCGGAGCTCGAGGCGATCTCGCGGCTGCGCACCCGCCTCCTCGCCGCGCTGCGCGACCGGCCCGTCGGCGGGGCGCCGACGGGCACGCCCGCCGGGGAGGGCGATCGGCCCGCGGCTCGCTCCGAGGACCCGCCGGCCCGCCCCCTCGAGGAGCTGCTCGCGGAGCTCGACGAGCTCGTCGGCCTCGACGAGGTCAAGGCGCGGGTGCACCTCGTCGCCGACTTCCTCTACGTCCAGCGGCTCCGGGCCGAGCGGGGGCTGAAGCCGCTCGAGACCAGCCACCACCTCGTCTTCACCGGCAACCCCGGCACCGGAAAGACGACCGTCGCGCGGCTGCTCGCCCAGATCTACCGGACGCTCGGCGTGGTCCAGCGCGGCCACCTCGTCGAGACGGACCGGTCCGGGCTGGTCGCGGGCTACGTCGGCCAGACCGCGGCGCGGGTCACGGCCCGCTTCGACGAGGCCGACGAGGGGATGCTGTTCATCGACGAGGCCTACACCCTCGCCCGCGGTGCGGAGAACGACTTCGGCCGCGAGGCGATCGACCAGGTCGTGAAGCTCATGGAGGACCGGCGGGACCGGGTCGTGCTGGTGGTGGCCGGCTACCCGGCGGAGATGGAGGAGTTCCTGTCCGCGAACCCCGGCCTGCGGTCCCGCTTCCCGACCGTGATCGACTTCCCCGACTACTCCACCGACGAGCTGCTCGAGATCGTCGAGCTGATGTGCCGCAAGCAGCAGTACGAGCTCGACGACGGGGCGAGGGAGCGGATCCGTGCGGCGCTCGACGCAGCGCCGAGGACCAAGGGGTTCGGCAACGCGCGCGTCGCACGCAACCTGTTCGAGGCGACCGTGAGCCGCCACGCGTCCCGGGTGCGGCCGCTCGAGCAGCACACCGAGGAGGACCTCACCGTCCTCACCGCGCAGGACGTCCCCGGCGCCGACCAGGTGGGGTGCGACTCCACGTGAAGCGGATCGGCGCGGTCGTCATCGCCGTGGGGCTCGTCCTCGGTGCCGTCGTGATCCGGGACCGCATCGAGGGCGACGACGCCGGCCCGGCCCCCTCCACCCGCGGCGTCCGGCTCGTGTGCGCGACCCAGCTCGCGGAGGTCTGCGCCGGGCTGCGCTCCGACGACCTGGAGGTCGTCGTGGAGCCCGCCGGCCGGACCGCGGATGCCCTCGCGGAGGTGGCGGAAGGGGACGATCCGGGCCTCGACCTGTGGCTGGTGGACGCCGCCTGGCCCGCCGTGGTCGAGGACAACCGCCGGTACGCCGACCTGGGCGGGGAGGTGCTCGGCGGGACCTCGGAGGTGCTCGCGCGCTCCCCCGTCGTCCTGATGGTCAGCCCCGGCCTGGTGCCCGTGCTGGAGCAGCGCTGCGGTGAGGTGGACTGGACCTGCGTCGGCGACACGGCGACCCGCCAGCAGGCCGTGGGGATCGCGTCGCCCGACCGGGGCGGCCTGCCGGTGCTCGCGTCCGCCGTCGCGGGACGGCTCGGCACCACGGACTACGCGGTCGGCGACTTCGAGGATCCGGACTTCTCGGCCTGGTTCGACCGGATCGCCACCTCCGGCACCCGCGACCTCGGTCGCCAGACGCCGCTCGAGCGCGGGGTCGCCGCCCCCGGCTACTTCGCCGTCGTCGGCACCCTGGAGCACGAGGTGGTGTCGCTGCCGCGGAGCAGGCGGCGGTACGAGCCGATCTACCCTGAGCCCGTGATCACCTCGGACATCGTGCTCGCCGCCGTCGACGGCACCGCGGAGGCCGGGCTCGACCGCCTCGGCGGCGCCGAGCGGGTCCGCTCCCTCCTGGCCGGGGCCGGCTGGCGCGTCGAGGGGCAGCCGCTGCCCGACGGCGCGGACGCGGACCTGGCCCTGCCGGAGCGCTCGAACCTGCCCGCCGCCGGGGTGCTCCAACGGCTCAGGGAGCTGTGGGGTGCGTGAGCCGCGGGTGGCACGGGGCGGACGCCGGCGGATCGCGGGCGCCGCGGTGCTCGCCGCGGCGCTGCTCGCGGCGGCCTGCTCCGGTTCGGACGACGACGGCGGTGCGGCCGGCGGGCGGCGCGACGACTGCACCCCGGTGCCCGTGGCGGTGAGCTCGGAGAAGATCGAGCTCCTCGCCGACCTCGCCGAGCGCTTCAACGGCTCCGACGACGCGGACCCCGGCGACGGCTGCGTCCGGGTCGAGGTCCGCTCGGTGGCGTCGGGCCTCGCGATGTCCTCGCTGGTCGAGGGCTGGGACGAGTCCCGGCACGGCCCCGCACCGGTGGTCTGGTCGCCGGCGTCCAGCTCCTGGGGGACGATCCTCAACCAGCGGCTCGAGGAGGACGGTCGGCCCCCGATGGCACCGGAGGACCCGACCCCGTTCATGCTGACCCCCCTGGTGATCGCCATGCCGGAGCCGATGGCACGGGCGCTCGGCTGGCCGGATGCCGAGATCGGCTGGTCACGGATCCTCGAGCTGGCCCGCTCCGAGGGCGGCTGGGCCGACCTGGGGCACCCCGAGTGGGGCCCGTTCCGCCTCGGCAAGACCAACCCGAACTTCTCGACCTCCGGGCTCTCGGCGCTCATCGCCCAGACCTACGCGGCGACCGGCAAGACCGAGAACCTCTCCCGCGAGGACCTCGCCCGCCCGCAGGTCGCCGAGTTCGGCCGTGCGATCGAGTCGTCGGTGGTCCACTACGGCGACATCACGATGACGTTCCTCAACAACTGGTTCCGCGCGGACCGCCGCGGCACCGCGATGACCTACGCGAGCGCGGTGGCCGTCGAGGAGAAGTCGGTGATCGACTACAACGCCGGCAACCCCGACGGGGTGCTCGACCAGGGCGAGGAGCCACGGCCGCCGCGCACGCCGCTGGTGGCGGTCTACCCCTCCGAGGGCACGCTCTACTCGGACAACCCCATGTACCTGCTCGACGCCGAGTGGGTCACCGACGCCCAGCGCGCCGGCGCGGAGGCCTTCCAGGAGTACGTGCAGCGACCCGAGAACCAGCGGCGCGTGCTCGAGTACGGGTTCCGGCCCGGCAACCCGGAGGTCGAGCTCGATGCACCGATCACCCGGGACAACGGCGTCGACCCGGACCAGCCCGCGACCTTGCTCGAGGTGCCGGCCGGCGACGTGATGGACGCGCTGCTCGACGCGTGGGCCGACCAGCGCAAGGGTGCCAGGGTGCTGCTGGTGCTCGACGTGTCCGGCTCGATGGGCGACCCCGCGGACCCCGACGACCCGAACGGCCCCACCCGGCTCGACCTCGCGAAGGAGGCCATCATCGACGGCCTCGAGGACTTCAAGCCCGACGACCTGGTCGGCCTCCGCACCTTCACCACCGACGACGCCGGGACCCCGCTCGTGACCGACCTCAGCCCGCTGGAGCCGATCGGGCGCAACCGCGAACGCCTCGCCAACCAGGTCGGCGGCCTGTTCCCCCAGGCGGGCACGCCCCTGTACCAGGTCACGCTGGACAGCTACACGGAGATGCTCGACTCCTACGACCCGGAGCTCATCAACGCCGTGATCGTGCTCACCGACGGCCGCAACGACGACGCCGACCCGAGCGACGACCGCGACCAGTTCGAGGAGCTCCTATCCACCCTCCGCTCGAACGCCGAGGGCGAGACGGCGCGCCCGGTGCGGGTGTTCACCCTCGCCTACGGCCAGGAGGCCGACGCGGGCGACCTGCGGCGGATCGCCGAGGCGTCGAACGCGACCGCGTACCGGGCGAGCGACGCGACGACCATCGACCAGGTCTTCGAGGCCGTGGTCTCCAACTTCTGACCGGACCAACTGACACGGAGCCGCAGGGATCACATGGGCGCGACCACCACCGGATCGGGGGACTACGAGGCGGAGATCCGCTGGACCACCCACGGCGTCGCCCACGTGCGCGCCGGCACGTGGGGCGGGATCGGGTTCGGCCAGGGCTGGGCGATCGCCGGCGACCACCTCCCGACCATCGCCGACCAGATCGTGAAGGTCCGCAGCGAGCGGGCCCTCTTCCACGGGGAGGGCCCCTCGGGGGCCCACCTCGCGTCGGACCTCGGCTACCGGGTGCTCGGCGTCGTCGAGCGGGCGCCGTGGCTGCGCGACCAGCAGCCCGACGAGGTGCGGGAGCTCGTCGCGGGGTACGTCGCCGGCTACAACACCCGCCTCGCCGAGCTCCGGGCCGACGGCGCCCTACCCGAGTGGTGCGCGGACGCCGAGTGGATCCGGCCGATCGACGAGCTCGACCTGTACGCCTACGTCGGCGACGTCGCGCTGCTCGCGTCCGGGCGGAACCTCGCCCAGCTGATCGGCTGGGCGCAGCCCCCCGGGCCGGACGGGCCGCACCCGCCCGCCCCGATGGACGCCATCGGGGCGCAGCCCGCGAGCAACGGCTGGGCGCTCGGCGGTGACGTGACCGCGTCGGGTGGGGGCATGGTCCTCGCCAACCCGCACTTCCCGTGGTCCGGCGAGGCGCGCTTCTGGGAGTGCCACCTCACGCTGCCCGGCGAGCTCGACGTGTACGGCGTGTCGCTGCTCGGGGCCCCCGGGGTCCAGATGGGCTTCAACGAGGGGCTGGGCTGGGCGCACACGTTCTCGAAGGGCCACCGCTTCACGCTCTACCGGATGCACCTCGTGCACGGCGCGCCGACCGAGTACCGCTACGGCGACGGCACCCGGCGCATGACCAGCCGCACCCACGAGGTGCAGGTGCGCCGGGAGGACGGCACGGTCGAGCAGGTGCGTCGCGAGATGTGGTCCACCCACCACGGTCCGATGCTGAACCTCCCGCTGCTCGGCTGGGGCGAGGAGGTCGCGTTCAGCTACCGGGACGCCAACCTGGACAACGCGTCCGTGCTCCAGCAGTTCCTCGCGATCGCGCGGTCGACCGACGTCGGCCAGCTCCGACGGAGCTTCCACGAGCTGCGGGGCATGCCGTGGGTGAACACCCTCGCCGCGGACCGCGACGGCAACGCCTGGTACGGCGACCACTCGGCGACCCCCGCGCTGTCGGAGGGCGCGGCCCGCCGCTTCGAGGAGCGCCTCCGGACGGACCTCGTCGCCGCGCTCCTCCACCAGAACCGGATCGCACTCCTAGAGGGCGACGAACCCGACGACGAGTGGGTCGAACGCCCGGGTGCACGCTCCCCCGGCCTCGAGCCCCCGGAGCGGCTGCCCGAGCTGCAGGTCCGCGACGTGGTGGTGAACGCCAACGACTCGCACTGGCAGTCGCACGCGACCCGCACCCTCGAGGGGTACCCGGTGCTGTGCGGGTTCGAGCGCACGCCGCGCACGCTGCGCACCCGGCAGAACCTCCGCCTCGCGAAGCGCCTGGCGGAGCGGGGCGGCGTCGTGCTCGAGGACCTGCTCGCCGCGGTGTTCGACGGGGAGAGCCTCAGCGCGGAGCTGCTGCTCGACGGTGTCGTGCAGCGCTGCCGCGACGCGAAGGTGGTGCACCTGGCCGGGGAGGAGCGGCCGCTCGACGACGTCGTCGCCGTGCTCGAGGCCTGGGACCGCAGGTACCGCACCGACTCGGTCGGGGCGGTGCTGTGGCGCGAGGTCATGGCCGGGTTCCCCGACACCGCCTGGGTGGACGCGGGTGACCTGTTCGCCACCGGGTTCGACCCCGCGGACCCGCTCGGCACCCCGCACACCCTCGCACCGCCCCCGGAGGACGGCCACGACTCCGTCGTCGCCGCGGTCGGCCACGCCCTGGCCGCGCTGGAACACGCCGGGGTGCCGATCGACGCCCCGCTCGGCGAGGTCCAGTGGGCGGTGCGCGGCGATCGTCGGGTGCCGGTCCCGGGCGGAGGTGAGGGCGAGGGCGTGCTCAACGTGCTCGCCCCGGTCGGTGCGCTCGCGTCGACGGCACTGGAGCCGCCCGACCCGCCACCGGTCGCGGTGCCCGGCCGGGACCGCACCGGGCTCGGCGAGGGCGGCTACCAGGTGACCTACGGGACCAGCTTCCTCATGGCCGTCGAGCTCACCCCCGACGGGCCGGTCGGGCTGGGGCTGCTCGCGTACGGCCAGAGCGGCGACCCGCGCTCGCCGCACCACGCGGACGGCACCGAGGCCTACGCGGCCGCGGCGCCCCGCCCGCTGCGGTTCCGCGACGCGGACATCGAGGCGGACCCCGAGCTGCGGCGCCGCACGGTGCGCTCGGGTCCGGGCTGAGCCGATGGCGTCGTTCCGCGACCGGTTCCTCACCCCGCAGGTCGCCCGTGCGATCACCTCGCCCTCCGCGATCGTGCTCGCCGGGGCGGGTGCGGCGGTGGGCATCGTCGCGGGACTGCCCGCGATCGGGGCGGTCGCGCTGGGTGCCGCGGCGGCCGCGGCGCGGGTGCTCGCCGCGGTGCCACGGGGGCCGCGCCCGCCCGCCATCTCCCCGCGCCAGCTCGACCAGCCGTGGCGCGCGCTCGTCGAGGACGTGCTCGACGCCAGCCGAAGGTTCGACCGGGCGCTGGAGGGCGTCCGCGAAGGGCCGCTGCGCGAACGCCTCGGCGAGCTGCGTGCGCGGCTCGACATCGCCATCGAGGAGGCGTGGCGGATCGCGTCGGCGGGCAACTCGCTGTCCAACGGCCGTGCCCAGATCGACACCGTCCGCATCCTCGAGGAGCTGCACCGGGCCGAGTCGGGGCCGCACACCACCCGCTCGGAGCCGACCATCGCCGCGATCCGCTCGCAGCTCGCGGCCGCCGAACGGCTCGACCGGACGATCGCGGACACCTACGACCGGCTGCGCCTCCTCGACGCCCGCATCGACGAGGCCGTGACCCGCACCGTCGAGCTGTCGGTGACCCAGGCCGACGCCGCGATCGGCGGGCTGAGCGGGCCCGGCGGCGTCCGCGCCGAGCTCGACTCGATCGTCGACGACATGGAGGCGTTGCGGCAGGCGGTCGAGGAGACCCGCCGGGCCGATGCGGGCACCGGGCCACCCGGGGAGGCCGGGTCGGCGTCCACGTGAGCGCGACGTCGATGGCACCTCGTGAGGCCGGCACGGCACCCCCTGCCCGGAGCCTCCTCGCCGCCAGCACCGCGCCGGCGCTCGGGACCGCGCTGTCGAGGGTGACGGGCCTGGTGCGCGTCGCGGCGCTCACCGCCGCGCTCGGCCTCACCAGCGTCGCGGACGTCTACAACCTCGCCAACACCGCACCGAACATCGTCTACGAGCTGGTCATCGGCGGGGTGCTGTCCTCCACCCTCGTCCCGCTGTTCATCAGCGCGCGGGAGGACTCCAAGGGCGTCTCGGAGGACGATGCCTCCTCGGTGATGGTCACCGTGGCGTTCGTCGCCATCACGGTCCTGACGGTGCTGGCGGTGCTCGGGGCACCGCTGCTCAACCGGCTGTTCGCGCTGCCGCTCGAGGGCGAGGAGCGTCGCCGCCAGCTCGACCACGGCGGCGACTTCCTGATGCTGCTGCTCCCGCAGATCTTCTTCTACGGGATGATGACGCTCGGCACGGCGCTGCTCCACGCGCGGCGCCGGTTCGCGGCCCCCGCGTTCGCGCCGGTGCTGACGAACGTGGTGATCTCCGCCGCGGCGCTCGTCGTCTACTTCATGTTCGAGGGCGACGGTCCCAACCCCATGCGGACCGTCTACGTGCTCGGCCTCGGCACGACCGCCGGGATCGCGGCGATGGCCATCGCCCTGCTCCCCGCGCTGCGGCGGGCGGAGGTGCGCCTGCGGTGGGACTTCCGCCCCAAGCACCCCGCCGTGCGGGCGGTGCTGCGGCTGTCCGGCTGGACGGTCGGGTTCACCATCGCGAACTCCGTCACGACACTGGTCGTGCTGACGATGGCCCGCGGCGCCGGTGTCGGCGCGGTGTCCGCCTACCAGTACGCGTTCATCTTCTTCCAGCTGCCCTACGGCCTGATCGCGGTGTCGATCATGACGGCGATCCTCCCCGAGCTCTCCCACGCCGCGAACGCCGGTGACGAGGAGACCTTCGGCGCCCACTTCCGCGAGGGCCTGAGCCTCCTGCTGACCCTGATGATCCCCGCCGCGGTCGCCTACCTGGTGCTCGGCGAGCCGCTGATCTCGCTGCTGCTCCAGCGTGGCCAGTTCAACCCCGACTCCGCCGCCCGCACCGCCGACATGCTCGCCGGGTTCAGCATCGGACTGCCGGCGTTCGCCGTGTTCCTGTACTGCGTCCGAGCGTTCCACTCCCGCAAGGACACCCGCACGCCCTTCTACCTCAACCTCGGCGAGAACCTCCTCAACATCGCCCTCGTGGTGCCCGCCATCGGGTTGTTCGGCACGCCGGGCCTGTCCGTGGCCTACTCGGTCGCCTACGTGGTGGCGGCCGTGGCGGCCCTCGTCGTGCTGGCACGCCGGGTGCCCGGGCTGCTCGGCCGGCGCGACGTGCGGACCTTCGTCCCGGGCCTGCTCGTCGCCGCGGCGGTCGGCGTGTGGGTCGCCGTGGCGAACACGTACCTGCCGGAGGGCACCAACGACTTCGTGCGCATCCTCGCCTGCCTCGTCGTGGCGGCCCTCGTCTTCGCCGGTTCCGTCGTCGCCGCGCGTCCGCACGGGTTCGAGGCGATCACCCGCCGCGCCCGCGCGGCGCTCCCCGGCCGGCGCTGAGAACCCGTTCCCCGTTCCGGGGGCGACCGTTAGGCTCGCCCCCATGTGGAAAGCCCTGAAGAAGTGGTGGAGGTACCTCGGCGCCAAGCTGGGCGTCGCCTTCGAGGAACGCGCCGATCCGAAGGTGCAGCTCGAGCAGGCGATCGCCGAGGCGCAGGACCAGCACCGCAGGCTCAAGGAGCAGGCCGCGAACGTCATCGCCAACCAGAAGCAGGCGGAGATGCGGCTCAACAGGGCGCTCGACGAGCTCGAGAAGCTCAACCGCAACGCGCAGCAGGCCGTGATCATGGCCGACGAGGCGGCGAAGGCGGGCAACACCGAGCGTGCGAACGAGATGACCCACGCGGCGGAGGCGTTCGCGAACCAGCTCATCGCCAAGGAGGCGGAGGTCGAGACGCTCAAGACCATGTCGCTGCAGGCGACGCAGGCCGCGGAGCAGGCGAAGGCCGCGGTCCAGACCAACTCCCGGGTCCTGCAGGAGAAGCTCACCGAGAAGCAGAAGCTCCTGTCCCAGCTCGACCAGGCGAAGATGCAGGAGCAGATGAACTCGGCGATGGCGTCGCTGACCGAGCAGGTCGGCACCGACGTGCCGACGCTCGACGAGGTGCGCGACAAGATCGAGCAGCGCTACGCCCGGGCACGTGGGGCCTCGGAGCTCCAGGGCATGTCGGTGGAGTCGAAGATGCTCGAGGTCGAGCAGGCGTCGGTGAACTTCGAGGCCCAGGCGCGGCTCAGCGAGATCCGCTCGAAGCTCGGGATCGCGGACCCGGCCGCCGAGGCGGCCACCCCCACCCCCACCGAGGAGCCCGCCGGGGACGAGCAGCCGAGCGCGGGTGAGCAGGCGGGCGCCGAGGGCGGCACCTCCGCCTGACCGGCGCCGGCTCCCGCGTCAGGGGAGCACGACGAGGTCGTCGCGGTGGACGGCCTCACCGGAGTGGTCGAACAGCTCCTCGGAGCTGCGGCCCGCCATCGCGGTGAGGGTCGCGGAGTCGACCTTCGCGAGCCCCTTGGCGACGACGGCGCCGTCGCGGTCGACGATCTCGACCGCGTCCTCGGCGGCGAACTCGCCCTCCACGGCGACCACCCCGGCGGCGAGCAGCGACCTGCCGCCCCGGGTCAGGGCGCGGACCGCGCCGTCGTCGACGACGATCCTCCCCTCCGCCGGCAGCGCGAACGCGATCCAGAGCTTGCGGGCGGGCAGCCGCCGGTCCTGTGCGACCACGGTGGTGCCGACCCCCGGGCGACCCTCGACGGCGTCGACGAGCACCTGCGGCCGGTCCGCGGCGGCGATGACCGTGCGGACCCCCGACCACGAGGCCATCTTCGCGGCGGCGAGCTTCGAGGCCATGCCCCCGCTCCCCCGGGCCGTGCCGGCGCCCCCGGCGAGGGACTCGAGCTCGTGGTCGACCTCGACGATCTCCGCGATCAGCGACGCCCCCGGTTCGAGGCGGGGGTCCGCGTCCATGAGCCCGGGGGTGTCGGTGAGCAGCACGAGGACGTCCGCCCGGATGAGGTGCGACACCAGGGCCGCCATGCGGTCGTTGTCGCCGAAGCGGATCTCGTCGTCGGCGATCGCGTCGTTCTCGTTCACGACGGGCACCACGCCCAGCTCGAGCAGGCGCTCGAGGGTGGCGCGCGCCTGCAGGTACTGGGTGCGGACCATGAAGTCGAGCGGGACGAGCAGCACCTGGCCGGCGACCAGCCCGTGCTCGGCGAGCGCGTCGTTCCAGGACTGCACGAGGCGAGCCTGGCCGACCGCGGAGATCGCCTGGAGGGTGCGCGCGTCCTTGGGGCGCTGCTCGGCGGTGAGGCCGAGCGCGGGGAGGCCGGATGCCACCGCGCCCGACGAGACGAGCACCACCTCGTGCCCGGCGTCGCGCAGCTGCGCGACCTCGGCGCCGACCTTGTCGAGCGCCCGCTGGTCGATGACCCCGTGCTCGTCGGTGAGGCTGGACGTGCCCAGCTTGGCGACGACCCGCATCAGTCCCCGCCCCGGTCGGGAGCCTCGTCGAAGGGCTGCACGTCGATGTCGTGGTCGCTCTCGTAGTCGAAGCTGACCGAGCCGATGTGCACGACGTCGCCGTGGCGCGCACCGGCCCTGGCCAGCGCCCGGTCGACGCCGATGCGGGCCAGCCGCTCTCGCACGACCTCCATCGCGCCCGGGTCGGTGAGGTCGGACAGGCCCACGGCCCGCACCGCCTCCCGTCCGACCACCTCGTAGCTGCCGTCGTCGCGGCGGGTGATGCGCACCCCCTCCGCGACCGGCCGGTGGGTCACGAAGGTCTCCGGTTCCGGCTCGAGGGCACGGGCGGCCTCGACCTCCCGCCGCAACGCCCCGAGCAGCTCGTCGATCCCCTGCCCGGTGACCGCGGAGACGACCAGGCCGTCGAAGGCCTCGACGACCTCCGCGTCGGCGGTGTCGGCGCGCGACCCCACCCGGATCCGGGGGCGCGACAGCAGGTCCGCCCGGTACCCGGCGAGCTCCTCGAGCAGCACCCGCTCCTGCTCCTCGGGCGGCGCGGGCGCCATCGGGGAGAGGTCGAGCAGCAGCACCAGCACCCGGGCGCGCTCGATGTGCCGGAGGAACCGGTGGCCGAGCCCCTTGCCCTCCGCCGCCCCCTCGATCAGCCCCGGCACGTCCGCCACGACCATCTCGAAGGTGTCGGCGCCCTCGCCCATGCGCACCACACCGAGGTTGGGCACGAGGGTGGTGAACGGGTAGTCCGCGATCTTCGGGCGCGCCGCGGAGATCCTCGAGATGAGCGTCGACTTGCCCACGTTGGGGAAGCCGACGAGGGCGACGTCGGCCATGAGCTTCAGCTCGAGCCACACCCACCGCTCCTCGCCGAACTCGCCCTGCTCCGCGAACGCAGGGGCGCGCCGACGGTTCGACAGGAACCGGGCGTTGCCCTTGCCGCCCCGGCCGCCGGCGGCGGCGAGCCAACGGTCGCCGTCCGCGACCAGGTCCGCGAGCACCTCGCCGTCGCGGTCCTTCACGACCGTCCCGACCGGCACGCGCACGACGAGGTCCTCGCCCGCGGCGCCGTGCCGCTTCTTGCCGGACCCGTGGGCGCCGTTGGCGGCCCGGCGGTGCGGGTGGTCGCGGAAGGCCAGCAGCGACGCGATGTTGCGGTCCGCGACGAGCCACACGTCGCCGCCCTTGCCGCCGTCGCCGCCGTCGGGCCCGCCGCGGGCGACGTGCGCCTCGCGGCGGAACGACACGCAGCCGGCGCCGCCGTCACCGCCCTTCACGTTGAGCGCGCACTCGTCGACGAACTCGGACACGGTGGCCAAGGATACGGGCGGCACCGTGGGCGCCCGCGCCGCGGCGCATCGAGGGTGTCACCACCGGCCCCTACGATCGGCACCATGACCACGCGCACCCCCACCGACGCCACCCAGCGCGCGCGTGAGTGGGCATCGACCATGGGCGGGCACCGCTCCGGCCGGGTCGACGAGCCTGCGGTCCGCCGCGCCCACGCGGATTCAGCGGGCTCCGGCACCCTGCTGGCCGCGACGCTCGACCGCGAGGCCCGCGAGGAGGTGGAGGACCGCCTGCTCGCGCCCGGCGCCACCCGCGCCCGTGGCGCCGGCGAGCGCGCCGTGGAGGAGGAGCCGGACCCGCAGCGCACCTGCTTCGAGCGCGACCGCGACCGGATCCTGCACAGCACCGCGTTCCGTCGCCTGGCCGGCAAGACCCAGGTCTTCGTGTTCCCCGACGACCACCAGCGCACCCGGCTCACGCACGCGCTCGAGGTCGCCCAGGTGGCCACGGCCATCGCGAGGGCGGTCGGGCTGAACGTGGCGCTGACCGAGGCGATCGCGCTCGGCCACGACTGCGGCCACGGGCCCGGCGGGCACGCCAGCGAGGACGCGTTCTCCCCGTACGTCGAGGGTGGCTACGACCACGCGGTGTGGGGCGCCGACACGGTCCTCGCCCCGCTCAACCTCTGCGCCCAGACGCTCGACGGGATCCGCAACCACTCCTGGTCACGCCCCGCCCCGTCCACCCCCGAGGGCGAGGTGGTGTCGTGGGCCGACCGGATCGCGTACGTGTGCCACGACTTCGAGGACGCGGTGCACGCCGGCATCGTCGCGCCGCACCAGCTCCCCCCGGTCGTCCTCGAGCGCTGCGGCGACCGGCGCAGCCGCCAGCTGCACGCCTTCATCGACGGGGTGACCAGCGCGGTGCGGGCCACGGGGTCGGTCGCGATGACCGAGCCGATGGCCGAGGCGCTGGCCGAGTTCCGGCGGTTCAACTACGAGCACATCTACATGCGGCCCGAGTCGCGGGCGCAGTCGGCAGCGGTGGTGCGGGTGCTGCGCGCGCTGGTCGAGCACCACGCCGAGCACCCGGAGCTGATCCCCCGCCCCGCGCCCGACGGGGGCCCGCTCGAGCCGGGCGGCGAGGCGGCCCGGCGCGAGGCGGTCACGTGGGTGGGCGGCATGACCGACCGCTACGCGTTCGACAAGGCCATCCGACTCCTCGGCTGGCGCCAGGAGGACCTGCCGGTCGGCATCGGCTGAGCCCGGACGCGACGAATGCCGCCGAGACCGGCGGCATTCGCACGAACGAGTGGGGGTGGCCCCTGCTCAGTCGGTGACGGGCAGGATGTCGACCACCTTGCGGTTCCGGCGGGAGCCGAACTTGACCGTGCCGTCCGCCGTGGCGAACAGCGTGTCGTCGCGGCCCCTGCCGACGTTGAGGCCGGGGTGGACCTTCGTGCCGCGCTGGCGGACGAGGATCGAGCCGGCGGTCACGAGGTGGCCGTCGTAGGCCTTGATGCCGAGTCGCTGGCTGTTGGAGTCACGGCCGTTCCGGGTGGAGCCGCCGCCCTTGGTCTTCGACATGGTGCTTCCTGGCTGGTCGAGGGGTCGGTGTGTCGGGCGCCCTGGCGGGTCAGCCCTTCGAGATGCCGGTGATCTCGATGTCGGAGTAGGTCTGCCGGTGGCCCCAGCGGCGCCGGTTGTTCGTCTTCGCCTTGTAGTTGAAGGCGTTGATCTTCCGGCCCTTCACCTCGTCGACCACGCGGGCCGACACGGTGGCGCCGGCGAGCTGGTCGGCCGTCGCGAGGACGGTGTCGCCGTCGACGAGCAGCACCGGAGTGAGCTCCACCTCGGTGTCGGGCGCGCCGAGGCGCTCGACGCGGAGCCGCTGGCCCTGCTCGACCCGATACTGCTTCCCACCGGTCTTCACGACTGCATACATACGGCTGGCGATCCTACCGGTTGACCTCGCCCCACCGCACGTCGAGGCTCGACCCCGGCTGCGATCGGTCCGGCGATGAGTCCGCGGTGGCGGTTCCGTCCGACCTGCCGACCCGATCACGACCCCGATGGGAGGCGACATGGACACCAGCAACACCGGACCCGCCGGCACCGGCCCGGAGCTCGTCACGGTCCCGGAGCAGACCACGGCGGTGGTCGTCGGCCGGCAGATGCCGATGGCGGAGCTGCCCGCCTTCTTCGACCGCTCGTTCGGGCTGCTCGGCGGCACCCTCGCCGGGCAGGGGGTGCCCCCGACGGGCCCCGCGTTCGCCAAGTTCCGCGGAGCTCCCGCCGAGACCGTGGACCTCGAGGTCGGGTTCGCGACGGCCGGTCCGATCGAGCCGGCAGGCCCGGTCGTGCCCGGGACGCTGCCCGCGGGGCGCGTCGCCCGCTCCGTGCACCACGGCTCGTACGAGGACCTCGGCGAGTCCTGGGGCCGGCTGCGAGCGTGGATCGGCGAGCAGGGGCTCACCCCGAGCGAGACGTACTGGGAGGTCTACCTGACCCAGCCGTCCCCCGACATGGACCCCGCCGAGCTGCGCACGGAGCTCAACTGGCTCGTCGACGGCTGAGTCCGAAGCGCTCGCCCAACCCGGTGATCTCCAGGAGTCGGCGCACCGGCGGCGACGGGTTGACCACGACGACGCCGCGTTGCCGACCGACCTTCACGAGCACGCGGATCGCGCTCGCGTCGATGAAGGTCACTTCGGACATGTCGAGTCGGACCGTCGTGCCGGGGTCTCCGACGACCATGGTGCTGACGTAGAGCTGCGGTGCCGTGTCGAGGTCGAGCTCACCCGTTACCCGCACCTCGTTACCCCGCACCGCGAAGCGCGCGGCTGCAGGGTCGGACTCGGACACACCGGTGGCGTGCCTCGAGCCCCTCACGGCCGCCTCCTCGCCGCGGCGATCCGAACCGGCGCCAACCCGAGCAACGGTTCACCCCTGAGCACGAGCTTCGCCGTGCGAAGTGCACGACTCAGGTGGACGAGCCGCGTGGCCGTCTCGAGGTCTCCCGCCCCGAGGGTCTCGCGCCAGAGGTCGGTGGTGTCGTGCTCGAGCTCCGACAGCGAGCGTTCGATCTCGGCGATCGTGCCGGGCGCATCGGGGACTGACCGCATCGCGGCCCGTCCACCGCCAGCGATCGGATGGTTCGAAGCCGTGGACACAAGGCACCTCCAGTTCCAGAAGGGACTGGGTTGCCAGGGTCCGGAGCAACCACCTGTCAGTTGGATGCAACGTCGCTCCTCCCATCCATGACAGACCTCGGAGGAGCGATCAAGTCCCCACGGCCCGCGCCAGCCCGCCTCACCGCGCTGATGGTCTCGGATGGGCCCGGCGCGTATGCTCGGTGCCCACTTCGAGCAGGGAAGCGGGCCCCGCGTCGCCGATACCCTGAACCGACCTGCCGAATGCCACAACTGGTCAATTCGCTCGGAGAGCGGCCGATCTGGTTCTCGAACCGTTGGGCGGCCGAGCGGATGCTCCGCGAGGTGAGCGACGCGGGGAGATGCGAGCGCCGCCAGCGGCCGACGGCACGCGTCCGCTGGCATCACGGAGTAACGGCAGTGAGTGAGCTACATGACCGACGCCTGGACCTCCTCAGCCGCATCGTCGGCGACGCCGACGGGTTCGACGTCGACCGGCTCTGCGAGGTGAGTGCCGACGCGACCGGAGTGACCTCCGCGGGGATCCTGCTCGTGCCCGGCGAGCCGTCCGCCAGCGTCGTCTGTGCCACCGATGAGGTGGCGTCGACCATCGGTCAGCTGCAGTACGAGTTGGGGGAAGGGCCGTCGATCGACGCGCACCACCGCGACGCTCCGGTGCTGGAACCCGATCTGGCCTGTCCCGATCGCCCCGCGTGGCCGGCATTCACCTCAGCCGCACTCGATATCGGCATCCGTGCCGTGTTCAGCTTTCCGCTGCACGTCGGCGCGATCCGCCTCGGGACCCTCGACCTGCACAGGCACTCCCCCGGCGCGTTGACCGACCACCAGCACGCGGACGCCTTGGTCCTGGCTGACATCGCCGCCCAGACCGTGCTCCTGTTGCAGGCCGGCGCTCCCGAGGGCGAGATCGCCGAGGAGCTCAGCGCGAACGAGGACTTCCACTCCCTCGTCCACCAGGCGTCCGGCATGGTCGCCGCGCAGCTCGGAGTGAGCGTCGAGACGGCGCTGGTCCGGCTGCGTGCCCATGCGTTCGGCAACGAACGACGCCTCACCGACGTCGCACGCGACGTGGTGGAACGACGGCTTCGCTTCACGAGGGACGATCACTCGGGCTGAACGGCGCGATCACCGAACCTACGATCTGGGAGGACGGCGTCTCGTCACGACATGTCCCGGCGAACCGACTGTCGGAGGAGGGGGATCGGATGACCAGAGAGGCAGTGCTCGCCGACACGTTCGTCCAGCTTGCCGACACCCTCATCGACGACTTCGACGTCGTCGACCTCCTCACCCTCCTGGCCGATCGCTCCGTGGAGGTTCTGGACGCGGATGCCGCGGGCACCGTCCTCGCTGCGCCGGATGGTCACCTCCACGTCGTCGCCGTCTCCAGCCAGGCCGTCCGGGTCCTCGAGCTGTTCGAGCTCCAGGCCGAGGAGGGGCCCTCCCTGGATGCCTACCGCACCGGCACTGCGATCGTGGCCGAGGACCTCACGACGTTCGAGTCGCACTGGCCACGGTTCGCCCGCCGAGCTCTCGCCGCCGGGTTCCGGTCGCTCCACGCCGTGCCCATGTGTCTTCGAGGTGCGACCATCGGCGTGCTGAACCTGTTCCGGGCCGAGCAGCACCGTGCAGACGGCGAAGAGGTCCAGATCGCCGAGGCCTTCGCGAGCGTCGCGACGATCGCGATCCTGCAGCATCGAGCCCGGCTCGAGGCGCAGGCCATCAACGAGCAGCTCTCGCACGCCCTGAACAGCCGCGTGGTCATCGAGCAGGCGAAGGGCATGCTGTCCGAGCGCCTCGGGGTGAGCATCGGGCAGGCGTTCGAGGCGCTGCGCCGCCACGCGCGCAACCACAACCGCCGCCTCGCCGAGGTGGCCGCCGAGGTCATCAACGGAACGATCGACACCTCAGCGCTTCGTACGCCGCGACGGCGCACGTGATCCCCGTCCGGTTCCTCGCGATCCGTCAGGAACCGAGCTGCGCACGGAGCTCAACTGGCTCGTCGACGGCTGAGCCGGCACGGCGCGCGCCCCTACTCGCCGACCTCGTGGCCGGTCCGGGGTCAGGACGACGGGGCGATCAGGACAGGAACTCCGGGGGGATCAGCACGCCACGTCCGTCGCAGTGCTCGCAGCGCGTCGACACCGACTCGAGCAGCCCCTCCCCGATCCGCTTGCGGGTCATCTCGACGAGCCCGAGCTCCGAGATCGGGAACACCTGGGTGCGGGTCTTGTCACGGCTGAGCGCCTCGCGGAAGGCCTTGAGCACCTGGTCCCGGTTCTCCTTGACCTCCATGTCGACGAAGTCGATGACGATGATGCCGCCGATGTCGCGCAACCGGAGCTGGCGGGCGATCTCCTTCGCCGCCTCGAGGTTGTTCCTGAAGACGGTCTCCTCGAGGCTCGAGGACCCCACGTTGCGGCCGGTGTTGACGTCGATGACCGTGAGCGCCTCGGTCGACTCGATGATCAGCGAACCGCCGGAGGGCAGCCAGACCTTGCGGTCGAGCGCCTTCGCGAGCTGCTCGGTGACGTGGTACCGCTCGAACAGCGGCAGCGACTCCTTCGACGTGTCGTAGTACTGGATCCGGTCCGCGAGGGCGGGGGCCACTGCCTCGACGTACTCGGCGATGTCCCGGTGGAGGGCCTCGTCGTCGATGATCACGGCCCGGTAGTCGGCGTTGAACTCCTCACGGATGAACCGGACCGCCATCTCCGGCTCCCGGTAGAGCAGCCCGGGGCTGGTCTGCTTGGCCGCGAGCTCCTCGATCTGGGTCCACTGCTGGATGAGCCGGGCGAGGTCCCGCTCGATCTCTTCCGCGGTGACCCCCTCGGCGGCCGTGCGGACGATCACCCCGTGCTCGGCCGGCTTCACCCGGTCGAGCACCTGGCGGAGCCGCTTGCGCTCGTTGTCCGGCAGCCGCTTGGAGATGCCGTAGGTCGAGGAGTTCGGCACCAGCACGACGAAGCGCCCCGGCAGCGAGACCTCCTGGGTGAGCCGCGCACCCTTGTGGCCGATCGGGTTCTTGGTGACCTGGCAGAGGATGAGCTGCTTGGGCTTCAGCATCTCCTCGATGCGCGGGGTCTCGCCCTTGGACTCGACGTCCTCGGGGTCGTACTGGACGTCGCCCCGGTACAGCACCGCGTTCTTCGGTGTGGCGATGTCGACGAACGCCGCCTCCATGCCGGGCAGCACGTTCTCGACCCTGCCGATGTAGATGTTGCCGTGGATCTGGGTGACGTCGTCGGTGGGCCGCGAGACGTAGTGCTCGACCAGCGAGCGGCCCTCGAGGATCGAGATCTGCGTGGCGTCCGGCTGGACGTGCACGTTCATCTGGTAGCGGCCGACCGCCCGCCCCTTGCGGCTGCGCCCGCCGCGCTTGCGCATGGTGCGCTCGTCGAGCTCGATCGGCTCGTCGTCGACGAGCACCGCCTCGACCGGGGTCGGGGCCTTCTGCTGCTTCTGGCCGCCCTGCTTGCGGGACCGTTGGCCCTGCTTGCCGCCGGCGGACTGGCCCTGCTTGCCGCCGCCCTGGCCGCGACCGTTCTGCTGGTTCTGCTGCGCCGACTGCCCGCCGGACTGGCCGCCCGAGCCGCCACGCCCGCGGCGGCGCCGGCGGCGGTTGCGGGAGGAGCCCCCGCCCTCGCCCGAGCCGGACTGGCCCGAACCGGGCTGGCCGGGGGCGGTGGGTGGCACCGGCGGTGCCGGCATGGTGTCGCCGATCTTCGGCTTGCGGGGCAGCGGCGGCGCACCCGCGGGGGGCTCAGCCGGACGCGGTGGACCGGAGGCCTGCGAGCCTCCGGTGGGTCCGGCCGACCCTCCGGTCGGCGCCGAGGCGGGCGCCGCGGCGGGCGCCGCGGCCTGCTGGTCGGACGTGGACGTGGGTGCCGCAGCGGGGGCCGCGGAGGGGCTGTCCGCGCCCCGGTTCGAATCGGTGTCCGGCATGGGACGGTCCTCTCGTGACGCGCGCCGAGGGGCGCGCGGCGACGGCGTGCGGGGCGTCGTGGGCCCGGCATCGCGGCCGTCGCTCGTCTTCGTGGTGTGCGCACGCGGGACCCGGGGTCCGGCGTGGCGCTGGCCGGGCGACGACGGTGTCGCGCGACCGGTGGGGCGGCGTGCGAACGGCCCGCCCCGTGCTCCGTTCCAGGTCCCGCGCGAGCCTCAACACGAGGTGGAGGCACAGGTGCACCGCACCGAGCCGGACACCGAGGGTGGTGCCCCGGCCACGGTGGAGGTCGGCCTGCGCGTCGGACATGGTGCCGACAGTCTACCGGTGCCGCCGGAGGAGCTGTGCATCCCCACTCGCGGTCAGGAGAAGCGGTGCATGTGCACGGACTGCACCATCGCGACCCCGAGGCACGACGCCAGCATCGAGGAGCCGCCCTGTGACACGAAGGGCAGCGGGATGCCCGTCACCGGCATGATGCCCAGGTTCATGCCGATGTTCTCGAACACGTGGAACAGCAGCATGGACAGCACGCCGACGCAGATGAGCATGCCCATCGTGTCGGCGGACAGCTGGGCGACCCGCCAGCACCGCCAGATGAGCACCGCGAACAGCACGACCAGGGTGCCGGCGCCGAGGAAGCCGAACTCCTCCCCCGCCACCGAGAAGATGAAGTCGGTCTGCTGGGCCGGCACGTAGCCGAGGCGGGTCGAGGGCCCGTTGCCGAACCCGTACCCGGTCAGCCCACCCGAGGAGATCGCCGTCTGCGCCTGCTCGACGTTGTACCGGACGGCAGGGTCCGCGCCCTCGGGGTTCGCGAACGAGGTGATGCGGTCCTTCTGGTACTGGTCGAGCGTGTCGGACTGCAGGATGCCGACCACGGCGACCACGCCGATCAGCACCAGCACCACGAGGTGCCGCAGCCGCACGCCGCCGACCACCAGCATGCCGAGGCCGATGACGATGAACACCAGCGCGGACCCGAGGTCCGGCTGCAGCAGCGTCAGGCCCATCGGCAGCCCCATGAGCAGGAGGGCGCCGGCGAGGCGGCGCAGATCGACCCGCTCGACGGAGCCGAGGAACGCCGCCACGGCGAGGATGGTCGTGAGCTTGGCGAACTCCGCGGGCTGCAGGACGACCGGCCCGAAGCGGTACCAGCCGCGGGTGCCGTTGACGGTGGTGCCGAGCGGGGTCAGCACGCCGGAGAGCACGACGAGCGACGCGATGTAGAGCACCGGCCACCAGTCGGCGATGCGCCGGTAGTCGATCAGCGACACCCCTGTGGCCGCGACGAGGCCCAGCACGATGAAGAGCACCTGGCGGGAGACGATCGCCGCACCGCCGTCGAAGCGACGGGTGGCGCTGAACACCAGCACGGTCCCGAACGCGATGAGCAGCCCCACCACGATCAGGAGGGTCAGGTCGACGTGCCGCCAGGGCGCGGACAGGTCGCGGGCGCGGAAGCGGTCACGGGCGTGGCTGCTCCGAAGCGACGTGCCGGTTCCGAGATCCACCATCAGTCGCCCACCTCAGTCCGCCGTCCCGGTCGCCGCGTCCGCATAGCTGTCCTCGGTCGCCTGGGCCTGGATGGCGTCGCAGCGCGCCATGTCGTCGACGGTGCACGCCGGGGGGAGGCGCCCGTGCGACACCGGCTCGAGGATCCGGATCGCGAGGGGCGCGGCGACCACGCCACCGAAGCCGGCCTCGGGCACCACGACGCTGATCGCGTACTGCGGCGGGACCCCGGGCGCGGCCGGACCCCACCCGACGAACAGCGCCGTGTCCGCCTTGTTGTCGACCTCGGCCGTGCCGGTCTTGCCGGCCATCGGCCACGCGGTGGGCGTGGCCTGCCACGACTCGTACGCGGTGCCGCCCGGCTCCTGGGTCACGCCCAGCAGGCCGCGGAAGATCTTGTCGTAGTGGTCTGGCGCGAACTCGACCCGCCCCGCCACCGACGGCTCGATCTCGCGGATCACCTCGTGCTCCCCGGTCGCCGGCGGCTGCGTCGGGTCGGCCGGGCGGGTCACCCGGATGGCCACCCTCGGCTCGTAGCGGGTGCCCCCGTTCGCGAACGTCGAGTAGGCGTTGACCAACTGGAGCGGCGTCGCGAGCACGTCGCCCTGGCCGATCACGGTGAGCACGTTGTCGCCTGCGAACCAGTCTCCCGTCATGAACAGGTCGGGGCGCGCCTCGTAGGCCTTGCGCCGCGACTCCGGCGTGGGCAGGCGCCCGGCGTTCTCGCCCGCCAGCTCGATGCCGGTCCTCCGGCCGAGGCCGAACTCCGCCGCGGCGTCCTGGATCGGGGTGGGGCCGAACTCGCCCCGGCGCTGCCAGAGCTTGTCGGCGATCCGGTAGTAGTAGACGTCCGAGGAGACCCGCAGCGACTTCACCAGGTCCACCGTGCCGTTCCCCTGGCCGCCGGCGTTGGTGAACACGCACGAGCCGCCGGTGCAGTTGTCGACCCGGTAGGAGCCGGGGTCGTTGATCACGTCGTTGCCCGGCGACAGGAACCCGGTGCGCAGGCCGGCGTACGCGCTGAACAGCTTGAACGTCGACCCCGGCGCGTAGGTGCCCTGCATCGCCCAGTTGACGAGCGGCTGCCCGCTGTTGGGGTCGTTGAGCACGTCCCAGACCTCCTGGGAGATGCCGTTCACGGTCAGGTTCGGGTCGTAGTCGGGGTACGACGCCATCGCCAGGATCTGGCCGTTGGTGGGATCCTGGATCACCACCGATCCCTGCGGGGCGTTGAGCAGGTTGCCGTCCCTCTGCCGCTGGCCCCGCAACGAGTGGATCTTCGCCTCGAGGAGCCGCTCGGCGTGGGCCTGCAGGTCCACGTCGATGCTCAGCCACACGTCGTCGCCCGCGCGGGGAGCGTCGACCGACACCACGTCGACGAGGTTGCCCCGGGCGTCCACCTCGACGGTGCGCTTGCCGGGCACCCCCCGAAGGTCGTCCTCGTAGGCGCGCTCGACGCCGCTCTTGCCGATCGAGTCGCCGAGCTCGTAGGGCTTCGAGGGCCGGTCGCCGTCGGCCGGCTCGGTGGTGCTGGTCGTCGTGGAGGTCGTCGCACCGGGCACCGTGCCGCCCCGCTCGAGCAGCTCGGTCTCGTTGATCTCGCCCACGTAGCCGAGCAGCTGCACCGCCACCTTGCCGTAGGGGTAGACGCGGATCGCCTTGCGCTCCACGACCACGCCGGGGAACCGGTCGGCCCGCTCGAGGAGGTAGATCTCGAGCAGCTCCGAGACGTCCTCCGCGATCGGCACGTAGGCCTGCGGGGCGTAGCGCTGGTCCTGGTAGCGCCGCTCGATGAACGACACCTTCGTCGGCTCGCCGAAGCGGTTCAGCGTGTCGGCGAGGTCGACGAACAGCTCGCGGCGCTCGTCGTCGTCGAGCTCGCGCAGCGGCTCGCGGTCGAGCGCCACGACGATCGAGGTGCGGTTGTCGACCAGCACCTTGCCGTTCCGGTCGAGGATCCGGCCCCTGGGCCCCTCCTCGGTGAGCACCCGCAACCGGTTCGAGATGGACGCGGCCTCGAACTCCTGGCGGTCGATGCCCTGCAGGAACCACAGCCGCATGAGCAACGCGAGGAACAGCGACGCGGCGACGATCCCCACTGCACTGAGTCGGACGTGGCTGGAGTCGGTGTCCATGTGTCAGACGGTGTCCATGTGCGGGGGCGCGGATCGGCGGACGCCAGCTGGTTCGGGGCTGCGGTCGGGCCGTGTCATCCGACGCCCGTTCGCAGGCCCTCACCCTCGGCCCACCGACTCGCGGCGAGCGCGGGCAGGCACAACGCCGCGTTGCAGAGCGCGACGATAGCGACGATCGACCAGAGCCGCGGGTCGGACAGGGTCCGCTGGCCGAGCAGCTGGCCGAGGAGGGCGTACAGGAGGGTGCCGGCCGCGCTCGCGGCGGTGACCACGGCGACGGAGATCGCCCGCGAGGTCCGCATCAGCGCCTCGCCCACCGCCCCGGCGCCGAAGCCGACGACCGCGTAGGCGAGCGCGGTGGTCCCGAGCGGGCCCTGCAGGACCAGGTCGGCGAGCAGGCCGGAGGCGAACCCGACCTCGGCCCCGCGGGCCGGCCCGGCCACGATGCCCGCGGACGCGGCGACGAGCAGCATGAGGTCCGGGTGCACCCCGAAGATGCTGAGGTCGACCACCACGCCCACCTGCACCAGGTACGCCGTGGACACCAGCAGCACCCAACGCAGCAGCGGGCCGCGGTCGGGCGTCACCGGGGCCGACCCCCGGGCCTCACGTGTCGGGGGTCCACAGGATCACCTGCACGACGTCGAGCCGGGAGAAGTCGACCGCGAAGTCGACGTGCAGCACCTGGGTGCGGGTCGCCGCGTCGGGGGTGACGCGCCGCACGGTGCCGACCGGGATCGGCTTGCCCGGTGGGGTGATGAGGTCCTCGACACCGCCGGTGACGACGCCCGCCCCGGGTTCGACCGGGTCCGCGAGCTCGATCCCCCGGTCCACGATGAAGGTCCGGTCGTCACCGCTGCCACGGCCGACGCCCATGTCGGGCGGGTCGACGAGCCGGATGCCCACGTACTGGTCGGGGTCGGTCAGCAGCCGCACCACCGAACGGGTCCGGCTCACCCGCGTGATCCGCCCGACGAGCCCCCGGTTCGTGACGACGGGGTTGCCCACGGCGATGCCCGAGTCGGATCCCCGGTCGAGCTCGAGGGTGTGGTCCTCGAAGTTGGAGTAGGCGCCGGTGGTCACGCGGGCGATCTGGGTGGGGAGGTCGCCGACGAAGCCGATCCCGAGCTGCTCCTCGAGCCGCTCCAGCTCCGCGACGGCGTTCTCGTGGAGGATCTCCTCGCCACGCAGCCGGTCCAGCTCGGCGCGCAGCTCCTCGTTCTCGGCCTTGAGGCTGTCGTAGCCGGTGATGCCGTTCCAGGCGTTGCGGAACGGGGTGGTCACCCAGCGCGCGCCGTCGCGGATCGGCGCGATGACGTCGACGGCGCCCTCGCGGGCGGAGGTGATGGCGATGACCCCGCGCGCGTCGAGGGTGATGAGGGTGATGGCGAGCAGCGTGACGACGAGCAGGATGTAGCGAGACCGCCGGCGTCGGCTCCCCGGCTGGGACAGAGGGCGCACCTGGACGTTCGCGGGCTACTCGCGGGTCGACGAGAACAGCACCCCGCGCAGCGCCTCGAACTCCTCGAGGGCCTGGCCGGAGCCGAGCGCGACCGCCTCGAGCGGCCGGGGGGCGATCCGGATGGGCATGCCGGTCTCCTGCGCGAGCCGCTCCGGCAGCCCCTTCAGCAGGGCACCGCCCCCGGCGAGCATGATGCCCCGCTCCATGATGTCGGCGGCCAGCTCGGGCGGGGTCTTGTCGAGGGTGACCTTCACCGCGTCGACGATGGTCGAGACGGGCTCGTCGATCGCCTCGCGGATCTCGTGGGTCGAGGTCACGATCGTCTTGGGCAGCCCGGTGACGAGGTCCCGGCCCCGGATCTCGGCCTGCAGCTCCTGCTTGAGCGGCCAGGCGGACCCGAGCTCCATCTTCACGGCCTCGCTGGTGCGCTCGCCCAGGGCGAGGCTGTACTCCTTCTTGATGTACTGGACGATCGCGTCGTCCAGCTCGTCGCCCCCGACGCGGACCGACTGGCTCGTCACCACGCCGCCGAGGGAGATCACCGCCACCTCGGTGGTGCCACCGCCGATGTCGACGATCATGTTGCCGGTCGGCTCCTGCACCGGGAGCCCGGAGCCGATCGCCGCGGCCATCGGCTCCTCGATGATGTGGGCGGGCTTGCGGGCACCGGCGAACTCGGCCGCGTCCTGCACGGCGCGCTGCTCGACCCCGGTCACGCCGGACGGCACGCAGATGATCATCCGCGGCTTCGCGAACCGGCTGCTGTGCACCCGCTGGATGAAGTAGCGGAGCATGATCTCGCAGACCTCGAAGTCCGAGATCACCCCGTCCTTGAGCGGGCGGATCGCCTGGATGTGCGCGGGCGTCCGCCCGATCATCCGCTTCGCCTCGGTCCCGACCGCGACCGCCCGACCGTCCTGTTCGCGGATCGCGACGACCGATGGTTCGGAGAGCACGATGCCCTCGCCACGCACGTACACCAACGTGTTGGCCGTGCCGAGGTCCACCGCCATGTCACGGCCGAGGAAGTTGGAGTTGAACCGTGCCATAGATGGGTCCTCACGGTAGCCCCGGGGCCGTGGCGCGGACGGTCGCGCCTCCGGCCGGTGGAGTGCAGGCAGTGCATGCCCTGCAGGGCCCCCGCCGGGAGCGCGGGAACCGCAACAGAACCGCAACCGACCCTACTCAGTGGGGCGGTTGCGCTCCACCCGTTGTGACGCCCAACCGCGGGCCGGAGAGCCGCAGCCTGCGTGCTCCCTCAGCGTGCCGGCCTCGGCGTGCTGGCCTCAGCGTGCTGGGCAGTGGTCGTGGTCGGCGGCGCTCAGGCCGGGAACCAGAGGCCGATCTCTCGGGCCGCCGACTCCGGGCCGTCCGAGCCGTGCACGAGGTTCTCGTTGGTGGTGGTCGCGAAGTCGCCGCGGATCGAGCCGGGCTGTGCCTCGGTGACCTTCGTGGCGCCGATGAGGGTCCGCATGATCGACCAGGTCTGGTCGTCGGGGCCCTCGACGACCATGGCGACGACGGGGCCGCGGGTGAGGAAGTCGACGAGCTCGCCGAAGAACGGCTTCTCGCGGTGCTCGTCGTAGTGCGACTCGGCGAGCGCCCGGTCGACGTCACGGAGCTCCATCCGGACGATCCGGAAGCCCTTGCGCTCGATGCGGGAGATGATCTCGCCGACGAGGCCCCGCTCGACCGCGTCGGGCTTGCACATGATGAAGGTCTGGTTCACGGCCTCAGGGTAGGAGGCCGCTGGTGCCGCCAAGAAATCCGGGCCCGGCGCCGACATGAGATGCCACAGGATGTCGTCAGGTACTCGAATGCACCGGTGCGAAGGAGGTCAGCCCGCGCGTTCGAGCGCGGCGCGGGCGGGGGCGATGAGCCGGAACGAGCCCGTGACGACGAGCAGGTCCTCCTCGGCGGCGACGGCGAGGGCCCGGGCGACCGCCGCGGTCGGATCCGCGACGTGCTCGCTCGGCAGCCCCTTCCGCTCGCACACCGCTGCGAGGTCCGCCGCGTCCAGACTGCGGGGGCCGTCGGGGGCGGTGCAGATCACCAGGTCGGGCTGCATGCGCGCCACCGCCTCGACCGCCGCGTCCGGGTCGCGGCCCGCGAGCATCCCGAACACGAGGAGCCGGGAGCCCAGGGTGCTGAACTCCTCCTCCAGGGTGCGCACCAGCGCCGCGAGCGCGTCGGGGTTGTGGGCGCCGTCGAGCACGACGAGCGGCGAGTGCCCGGCGACCTCGAAGCGCCCCGGCAGCTCGACCGACGCGAACGCCGCCTCGACCGCGTCGGCGGCCAGCTCGCGGTCGAAGAACGACTCGACCGCTGCGAGCGCGACCGCGGCGTTGTCGACCTGGTGCCGGCCGTGCACCGGCAGGAAGACCTCCTCGTGGCGCCCGTGGAGGCCCTGCAGGTCCACGACGTGGCCGCCCACCGCGATCCGGTCGTCGAGCACGTCGAAGTCGCGGCCGAGCCGCACGAGCCGCTCGGGGCCCTCCGCCTCGAACGCCCCGGCGAGCTCGTCGGGCAGCCGCCCGAGCACCGCGGTGCTCGTCGGCCCGACGATCCCCGCCTTCTCGGTCGCGACCGCCAGCTCCCAACCGGGTGCGAGGTCGGTGTGGTCCGCGCCGATCGAGGTCGCCACCGCGACGGTCGCCTCGGCGACGTTCGTCGCGTCGTACCTGCCGAGCAGCCCGACCTCGACGACCGCCACGTCGACCGGGGCCTCCGCGAACCAGCGGAACGCCGCGGCGGTGAGCGCCTCGAACCACGTCGGGGTCACCTCGAGCAGCTCCTCGAGCGCGGCGACGCCGCTCAGCACCTCGGCGAGCTCCTCGTCGTCGATCGGGCGACCGTCACGCACCAGCCGCTCGTTGACCCGCTCGAGGTGCGGGCTGGTGTAGCGGCCCACGAGCAGGCCGTGCTCCCTCAGGAGCGCCTCGACCATCACGCCGACCGAGCCCTTGCCGTTCGTGCCCGTGAGGTGGATCACCGGCACGTCGAGCTGCGGGTCGCCGAGCAGCGCCATCAGCTGGCGCATCGGCTCCAACGAGAGCCCCTCCACGCGCCCCGCGGCGATGCCGGAGGACGCGGCGGTCTCGTGGTCGATGCGGCGGTCGAGCCAGGCGAGCGCCTCGCGCAGGTCCACCGGGGTCGGCTCAGGACGCGGCGCGACGGGGCCGCGAGGCCCGCGGCTTGGAGGTGCGCGGGACCAGCGTCGGGTTGACCTGGTCGAGCACCACCTGCTCGTCGATGACGACCTTGCTCACGTCGGTGCGCGAGGGCAGCTCGTACATGACCCCGAGGAGGACCTCCTCGAGGATCGCCCTCAGGCCGCGTGCGCCGGTGCCCCGGGCGAGCGCCTGGTCGGCCACCGCGCCGAGCGCGTCGTCGGTGAACTCCAGCTGGACGTCCTCGAGCTCGAAGAACTTCTGGTACTGCTTGACCAGGGCGTTGCGCGGCTCGACGAGGATCTGCACGAGCGCCTCGCGGTCGAGGTCATCGACCACGGCGAGGATCGGCAGGCGGCCGACGAACTCGGGGATCAGCCCGAACTTCAGCAGGTCCTCGGGCAGCACCTGTGAGAACAGCTCGGCGTTCGGCCGGTCGGTGACCGAGCGGACCTCGGCGCCGAAGCCGATCCCCTTGCGGTTGGTGCGCTGCTCGATGATCTTGTCGAGCCCCGCGAACGCGCCGCCGCAGATGAACAGGATGTTCGTCGTGTCGATCTGGATGAACTCCTGGTGCGGGTGCTTGCGCCCGCCCTGGGGCGGCACCGACGCAGTGGTGCCCTCGAGGATCTTCAGCAGGGCCTGCTGCACGCCCTCGCCCGACACGTCACGGGTGATCGACGGGTTCTCGGACTTGCGGGCGACCTTGTCGATCTCGTCGATGTAGATGATCCCGTGCTCGGCCTTCTTCACGTCGAAGTCGGCGGCCTGGATCAGCTTCAGCAGGATGTTCTCGACGTCCTCGCCGACGTAGCCCGCCTCGGTCAGCGCGGTGGCGTCTGCGATGGCGAACGGCACGTTGAGCATGCGGGCGAGGGTCTGCGCGAGCAGCGTCTTGCCGCAGCCGGTCGGGCCGATCATCAAGATGTTCGACTTGGACAGCTCGACGTCGTCGCTGCCCGGGCGCGCCCCGTGCTGCACCCGCTTGTAGTGGTTGTAGACCGCGACGGAGAGGATCTTCTTCGCCCGCTCCTGGCCGACGATGAAGTCGTCGAGGAACTCGAAGATCTCGACCGGCTTCGGCAGCTCTTCGAGGGCGAGCTCACCGGTCTCGGTCAGCTCCTCCTCGATGATCTCGTTGCACAGGTCGATGCACTCGTCGCAGATGTAGACACCCGGCCCGGCGATGAGCTTCTTCACCTGCTTCTGCGTCTTGCCGCAGAACGAGCACTTGAGGAGCTCTCCCCCATCACCGAACTTGGCCACGTCGTGTCCTCAGATCTTCCGTGCGGTGGTCGTTCCTGCCGGTCTGCGCCGGCCGTGTCGTGGGGCTGGCGGCCATCCCGGGCCGACCATACTTGCCGATGGGTCAGCTGACCGCGGTGATGGGTCCCGAGTTGTCGACCACCTCGCGGGCCTCGATCACCTCGTCGACGATCCCGTACTCCTTGGCCTCCCAGGCGGTGAGCACGTAGTCCCGGTCGGTGTCGGCAGCGATCTTCTCGGCGGGCTGGCCGGTGTGGCGGGCGAGGATCGACTCGAGCGCGGCCTTGAGGCGCAGGATCTCGTTCGCCGCGATCTCGAGGTCCGACACCTGTGCGTAGCCCGACTGCGCGTACGGCTGGTGGATCAGCACCCGCGAGTTGGGCAGGGCCAGCCGCTTGCCGGGCGACCCGGCAGCCAGCAGCACCGCCGCCGCGGACGCCGCCTGGCCGAAGCACAGGGTGGCGATCTCCGGGCGGATGTACTGCATCGTGTCGTAGATCGCGAGCAGCGCGTTGATGTCGCCGCCGGGCGAGTTGATGTAGATGCTGATGTCCTTGTCGGGGTTCTCCGACTCCAGGAACAGCAGCTGCGCGCACACCAGGTTCGCGACCGTGTCGTCGATCGGGGTGCCGAGGAAGATGATGTTCTCGCGCAGCAGCCGGGAGTAGAGGTCCGAGTACCGCTCACCCCGGCTCGTCTGCTCGATGACGTTGGGGACCAGGTAGTTCCGGGGCGTGAGCCCGCTGGTGGGACCGTCGGACATGTGAAGCTCCTCGACCCGGGGGGTCACTCGTCGTCGTCGTGCTCGTCTGGGTGGTCGTGATCGTGGTCGTGCTCCGCCGGCGGCTGGAGCAGCTCGTCGGGCACCGGCTCGCCGTCCTCGTCGACGAACTCGCTCTTCTCGACGAGCCATTCGAGCGTCTTGCGCTTGGCGATCTCCGATCGTAACGCCGAGAGCTGGCCGGCGTCCCGGAGCTGGCCGATCGCGTCCTCGATCGAGAGGTCGGTGCCGCCGATCATCTCGGCGACCTCCTCCTCGAGGTCCTCGTCGGTCGCCTCGATCCCCTCGGCGGCGGCCACCGCACGCAGCGCCAGGTCGACCTTGGCGGCCTCCTCGGCGGCCTCGCGCAGCTCCGCGGCGAAGCTCTCGGGGTCGCGGCCGGTGATCTGCAGCCAGTCCTCGATCCGGATGCCGCTGGCGCCGAGCTGGCGGGCCATGTTCTCCAGGCGCGCCTGCATCTCGCCGGAGACCATCGCCTCGGGCGGCTCCTCGTCGACGAGCTTCGCGAGCTCGGTCGCGAGGTTGTTGCGCACCGCGACCCGCACCTGCTCGGCCCGGTTGGCGGACAGGCGCTCGCGGGTGTCGGCGCGGAGCTCCTCGACGGTCTCGAACTCGGTCGCGTCCGCGACCCACTCGTCGGTGAGCTCGGGCAGCACCCGCTCCTTGACGTTCTTCACCTTCACCCGGAAGTGGACCGTGTCCTCGTCCGGGTCCGGGTGGTCGGCGTCGAACTCGAGCTCGTCGCCGGCGGAGGCTCCGGTCAGGTGCTCGTCGAACTCCTTCGCGATCATCCCGGAGCCGACCAGGTAGAGGTAGTCATCGGCGGTGAGCCCGTCGACCTCCTCCCCGTCCTGGGTGCCCGAGATGTCGATGGTGACGTAGTCGCCCTCCGCGGCGGCGCGGTCGACCTCGGTGAGCTCGCCGTACTGGGAGCGCAGCCGGTCGATCTGCTCGTCGACCTCCTCGTCGGTCGCCTCGGCGCGGGGCACCTCGACCCGCAGGCCGTCGTAGCCCGCGACCTGCACCTCGGGCCGGACCTCGACGATCGCCTCGAACGAGACCGGGCCCTCGTCCTCACCCGAGGTGATGTCGAGGTCGGGCGCCGCGATGACGTCGACGTCGTGCTCGATGATCGCCTGGCTGTAGAACTCGGGCAGCGCCGACTTGAGCGCCTCGGAGCGGGCGTACTCGCCGCCGAACTGACGCTCGAGGAGCTTGCGGGGCGCCTTCCCGGGCCGGAAGCCGGGGATGCGCACCTCCTTGGCGATCTGCCGCCAGGCGGCATCGACCGCAGGCTCGAGCTCGGCCTCGTCGATCTCGACGGCGACCTTGACCTTGTTGCCCTCCGCGGGCTCGACCGTGGATCTCATGAGACGAACGATCGTAGTGCCTCACCACGATCCTCCCGGCATCACGGTCCCACCCCGTCCGGCGCCGGGGGCGGCCGCGGTAGTCTTGGCCCCACGGGACGTGGCGCAGCCTGGTAGCGCACCGGCTTTGGGAGCCGGGGGCCGAGAGTTCGAATCTCTCCGTCCCGACTCGGGCCCGGCGGGGTCCGCCGGCGGTCGGGGCGGCCCACTCCGGTGGGCCGTCGCCCTGCTAGCTTCGGCCTCGGCCGCGCTGCGGCCACCCGCGGGTGTAGCTCAATGGTAGAGCCCCAGCCTTCCAAGCTGGTGGTGCGGGTTCGATTCCCGTCACCCGCTCCAGCACGGGTCGGCCGGTAGATTGCGGCGACGATGGCCGACCCCGGACGGGAGCCCCGTCCGTTCCACCTGCTGATCTACTCCGACGCGGGCGAGCTCGGGGGTGCCGAGATGGTGCTCGGCCGGCTCCTCGCGGCCCTGCCGCCCGAGATCCGCACCACCCTCGTCGCCGTCGACCCCGACGTGCTCGCCTGGCTCGGCGAGCGCCGCCCCGGCGCGGCGACCGTGCACGTGCCCGGCGTGCGGGACCGCACGGACCTGGCCGGGATGCGCCGGCACCGGCGGCTGTTCCGCGAGCTGCGCCCGGACCTGGTGCAGTTCAACCTCTCCTCGGCGTCGTCGTGCCAGTGGGCGATCCTCGCCGCGGCCACCATCCCCCGCCTGCGGATCGTGGCCCTCGAGCACTCGCCGATGGGCTCCTGGTCGCGCCTCTCCTCCGCGCTGAAGCGGTTGACCGCACGGCGGCTCGCCGCCCACGTCGCCGTCGGGGAGCGGGCGGCGCGGCTGATCGAGGGGTCCACCGGGCTGCGGCCGGGCTCCATCCGAGTCCTGCACCACGGCATCGACCCCGACTCCATCGACCGCGCCCGGGCGGTGCCGCGCCCGGAGGCACCCACGGTGCTCACGGTCTCGCGCCACGACCCGGTGAAGGGGTTGGACGTCCTCATCGACGCGATGGCGCTCGTGCCGCCCCAGGTGCACGCGGTGATCGTGGGGTCCGGACCCGAGGGACCGGCGCTGCGCCGGCAGGTCGACCGGCTCGGCCTCGCCGACCGCGTGGAGCTGCGCGAGCCCCCACCGGGGCGGATGGACGCGGCGGGGTCGATGTGGGCCTTCGACGCGCTGGTGCTCCCTTCGCGCCTCGAGGGCTTCCCCGTCACGGTGCTCGAGGCGATGTTCGCCGGCCTGCCCGTGATCGCCACCGACGTCGGCTCGGTCCGCGAGCAGATCGAACCCGGGGTCACAGGGTGGATCGTGCCGCCGGAGGACCCTCCCGCCCTGGCCGCCGCGATCGCGGAGGTGGCCGCGGACCTGCCACGCGCCCGCGAGATGGGCGCCGCGGCGCAGCGCGTCGCGCACGAGCGCTTCACGATGGACGCGACCGTCCGTGCGTGGCTGCGCCTCTACGACGAGGTGCTCAGCGGCGGTCCATCCACGCGCCGGTGAGCAGCGCGGTCGGCACCGCGGCGAGCAGGACGATCGCCGCCGCGAACGGCGCGGCCGCCGCGTACGACGCCCCCTCGGTGTAGCCCCACAGGCGCGTCGCGAGGGTGTCGATCCCGATCGGGCGGAGCAGCAGCGTCGCGGGCAGCTCCTTCATGATCGTGAGGAACACCAGCAGCGTGCCGGCCCCGATGCCGGGTGCGGCGATCCGCATCGTGACGTGCACCCAGGTCCACAGCGGGCTGCGCCCCAGGCAGCGCGACATCTCGTCGAGCCTCGGGGGTGCCTGGGCGACCGAGTTGTGCACCGACGCGACCGCCAGCGACAGGAACAGCACCACGTACGCGAACAGCAGCATCGGCGTCCGCTGGTAGAGCGGGGCCGCGAAGCGGATGCCGAAGAACACCAGCGACAGCGCCACCACGATGCCGGGCAGGGAGTGGCTCGCGTACGCCGCGGTGGTCACCGCGTGCGCGAACCGCCCGCCGTAGCGGGCGGAGAGGATCCCCACCGGGAGGGCCACCACGACGGTGAGCACCGCGCCGGCCGCCGCGACCCACGCGGTGGTGCCGAGCGCCTCGACCAACCGCGACCAGTCCGTGGTCGAGGTGCCCCTGCGCAGCCAGAACGCGAGGCTCCACGCCGGCACGCCGAGGCTCAGCGCCGAGACGCCGGCGAGCAGCGCGGCGGCGGGCCAGCGCCAGCGACCCAGCGGGATCCTCGCCGCCACCCGGGCCGCGCCGCCCGAGACCCGTGCGACGCGCTCGGGGCCCCGCCGGCGCCGCTGGGCGACGAGCAGCAGCACGGCGAGCGCGACGAGCACGCAGCCCAGCACCGCCGCGGGGGTCCGGTCGAACGAGGCCCGGTACGAGCGGTAGAGCGCGTGGGTGAGCGACTCGTACCGCATGATCGACACCGCGCCGAAGTCGCTGAGCGCGTAGAGCGCCACGAGCAGGGCGCCCCCGACCGCCGCTGGGCGGGTCTGGCGGAGCGTCACCCCCCACAGCACCGACAACGGCCGCCGGCCCAGCGAGCGGGCCGCGTCCTCGAGTGCCGGGTCGATGTTGCGCAGCGCGGCGGCCACCGGGAGGTACACGTAGGGGAACGACACCGAGGTCAGCACGACGAACGCGCCGACCGGGCCGGCCAGCTGGGGTCGCAGCGCGATCCAGGCCCACGCGGCGACGTAGGAGGGCACCGCCAGCGGAAGGGCGAGCAGCACCCGCCACAGTCTCCGCCCGGGCACGTCGGTGCGGGTGACGAGCCACGCGCCTCCGACGCCGACCACCAGCGAGCCCAGGGTCACCGCCGCGGCCATCCCGACCGAGCGGAGCACGAGCTGCAGCATGCGGGGCCGCAGCAGCGTGTCGGCGACCGGGCCCCACCCGCGCTCAGTGGCGCGCACGACCAGGTAGAAGATCGGCAGCAGCACCGCCGTCCCGGCCACCGCGGCACCGAAGGTGAGCGGCAGCGGGACGCGACGACGCCGGGGCACCGAGCGCAGGGCGTCGGTGCCGCCGGCGTCGAGCGGCAGCATCTCGGCGGTCAGCTGAGCAACCCCACTTCGGTCAGCAGCTGCTGGGTCTGCTCGAGCGAATCGAGGTCGGTGAGGTCCAGGTCGGGCCCACCGAGCTCGGCCAGCGGCGGCACGTTCTCGGGATCCTTGACGCCCGGGACCAGCGCGTACTCCGTGGTCTGCTCGACGAAGCGGAGCTGGCCCTCCTCGGACAGGAGGAACTCGATGAACTCGAGCGCCGCCGGGTTGTCCGCGCCGTTCTTGGTGATCGCGGCGGCGGTGGCGTTGACGAGGGCGCCGGGGTCGTCGCCCTCGGGGAAGATCAGCTGCGACTTCATGTTCTCGACCCCGCCGACCTCGGGCACCATCCGCGCCCAGTAGTAGTGGTTGATGAGGCCGAGCCCGATCGCCCCGTTCTCGACGGCGTCGAGCACGTCACCGTTGCTCTCGTAGACCTGCGCGTCGTTGGCCTTCATGTCCTCGAGCCACTGGCGGGCGGCGTCCTCGCCACGGGACACCCGGAACGCGGTGATGAACGACTGGAAGCTCGCGTTGCTCGGGACCCAGGCGACCTGACCCTTGTACTTCGGGTCGGTCAGGTCGAGCACCGAGGTCGGTGGGTCGTCGACCAGCTCGGGGTTCATCACGATCACCCGCGAGCGCCCGGTGATGCCCACCCAGTCGGTGCCCTCCTTGGGGCGGAACCGCTCGTCGACGCGCTCGACCACCTCGGTCGGCAGCGGTGCGAGCAGGTCGGCCTTGGCGAGCACGCCGATCGCCCCGACCTCCTGGGAGTAGAAGACCTCCGCGGAGGTGCGCTCGCCCTCCTCGAGGAGCGCGGCGCCCAGCTCGGCGGAGTTGCCGTAGCGGACGTTCACCTTGACGCCGGACTGCTCCTCGAACGCCTCGACCAGCGGGCCGACGAGCTCCTCGTCGCGGCCGCTGTAGAGCTCGAGCGTTCGCTGCTCGCCGTCGCCCCCGTCGCCGTCACCGCTGTCCCCGTCGTCGTCGCCGCACGCGGCGGCCGTCAGCGCCATCACCAGCGCCAGGCCGATCGCCGCGATCTTCCAGGTCCGTCCTCGTCGCATGCAGCTCCTCTGTTCGGGGCCCACCGGAAGGTGGGCGGCGCGAGTACGCGATGTTAAGTACACCTGATCGCCTGGGGGAAGCAAGCGTGGCGTCCCATGTGACGGCCCCCGGACGCCGGGCCGGGGCCTGCGTCACGTGCGGATGAGGTAGGAACCTGTGATGGCCAACGACGACCAGGACCACCTCGACGGCTCGTACGTGCAGCCCGGTGTGGAGTTCACCCGGGACGAGCGCTACATCTCGACCCGCATCACCGCGGACGGGCGCGACGGCTGGCCGGTGGAGCCCGGCCGCTACCGCCTGGTGGTGAGCCGTGCCTGCCCGTGGGCGAACCGGGCGATCATCGTGCGCCGGCTCCTCGGGCTCGAGGACGTGCTGTCGATGGGCGTCGCGGGGCCGACCCACGACGCGCGCAGCTGGACCTTCGACCTGGACCCCGGCGGGCGCGACCCGGTGCTGGGCATCGAGCGGCTCCAGGAGGCCTACTTCGCGAGGGTGCCCGGCTACGAGCTGGGCATCACCGTGCCCGCGATCGTCGACGTGCCGAGCGGCCAGGTCGTCACCAACGACTACGCGCAGATGACGCTCGACCTGTCCACGGAGTGGCGCGAGCACCACCGGCCCGGTGCACCCGACCTGTACCCGGAGCACCTGCGCGACGAGATGGACGCCCTGATGGAGCAGATCTACCGGGACGTCAACAACGGCGTGTACCGGTGCGGGTTCGCCGGTTCACAGGCGGCCTACGACGAGGCCTACCGCCGCCTCTTCGAACGGCTCGACGCGCTGTCGGAGCGGCTCGAGCGGCAGCGCTACCTCATGGGCGGCTCGATCACCGAGGCGGACGTGCGCCTGTTCACCACGCTCGTGCGCTTCGACGCCGTCTACCACGGCCACTTCAAGTGCAACCGCTCGAAGCTGACCGAGATGCCGGTGCTGTGGGCCTACGCCCGGGACCTGTTCACCACCCCCGGCTTCGGCGACACGGTCGACTTCGACCACATCAAGCGCCACTACTACTGCGTGCACCGGGACATCAACCCCACCGGGATCGTGCCGGCGGGGCCGGACCTGTCCAACTGGCTCGAGCCGCACGGGCGGGAGTCGCTGGGCGGGTCGCCGTTCGGCGACGGCACCCCTCCCCCACCGCCGCCGCCCGGCGAGCGGGTGCCGCCGGAGCACAACCCGCTGGTGGCGGCTCAGACGTAGTTGCGCACGAGGTCGCGGACGCGCCGCGCGAGTTCGGCGACCTCGTCGTCGGAGCTCGGGTCGCCGGGGTCGGCCTCCCCACCCTCGAGGGCGTCGCGCAGCTCCTCGACCGCGCCGACCAGGGTCCGCCACTGCCCCGGCTCGAACCCGAACGGCAGCGCGAGCTGCACGACCACCTCGGCCGCCTCCACCAGGCCGACGGTGCCCGCGGCGTCGGCGCCGTTGCGCGCCAGGCGGTCGGCGGACATGAACACCCGGTCGAGCACCTCGTGGACCGCCACCCCGTCGTCGCTCGAGATCCCCGACTCCTCCGGGTCCGGCAGGTCGGCGAGCACCTGCTCGACGAGGTCCTCGTCCGCTTCGAGCACCACCAGGTCGCCGCGCTCGTCCCACTCGTAGGGCACGTCGGACTCCGCGAGGCCGGCGGCGAGCTCGGACTGCAGCGACGCCGGCCACGACCCGACCTCGTAGACGAGCTTCGGGGCGTCGGGGTCGAGCGCGGGGCGTGCCGAGCCGGCGACCTCGTCGATCAGCGCGTCCACTGCCTCCTCGTCGGACTCGCGGACGGTGAGCGTGGTGCCCTGCCACGCGTGCGGGATGCCCTGGGTGACGAGCAGGCTCCGCAGCAGGCCCCTCGTCTCGCCCGCCCATGCGGCGCAGTCGTAGGACAGCTGGCCGTCGCCCGGATCCCCGTCGATCGGATCCCCGTCGATGGGCGCGGAGGGGTCGTCCCCGAGGTCCTCGTCGAGGGCGGGATCACTGGCGGTCGGATCGTGCACGGGTGCATGATCGCGCGGGTTGGGGGCCGTGACCCCCGTCTCGTAGGGTCAGTGGGCATGACGAAGCACGCACCCGATCGCAACCTGGCCATGGAGCTCGTCCGCACGACCGAGGCCGCGGCGCTCGCCGCGGCCAAGTGGGTCGGGCGGGGCGACAAGGAGGGCGCCGACGGGGCTGCCGTCGACGCCATGCGGCTGATCATGGGCACCGTGCAGATGACCGGCACGGTGATCATCGGCGAGGGCGAGAAGGACGAGGCGCCGATGCTCTACAACGGCGAGGTCGTCGGCGACGGCTCGCCGCCGGAGGTCGACATCGCCGTGGACCCGATCGACGGCACGACGCTGACCTCGAAGGGCCGTGGTGGCGCCGTCGCGGTGATCGCGGTGTCCGAGCGCGGGACCATGTTCGACCCGGGTCCCTGCGTGTACATGGAGAAGATCGCCGTCGGCCCCGAGGCCAAGGGCGTCATCGACCTGCGCGAGTCGGTCACCCACAACCTCCGTGCCGTGGCCAAGGCCAAGGGCATCGAGGTCACCGAGGTCACCGCGGTGGTGCTCGACCGCGACCGCCACGCGGACATCATCGGCGAGATCCGCCAGGCCGGTGCCCGCATCCGGCTGATCTCCGACGGCGACATCGCCGGTGCGATCGCGACGGCGATCCCCGGCTCGGGCGCGGACATCCTGTTCGGCATCGGCGGCACGCCCGAGGGCGTGATCGCCGCCGCGGCGCTCAAGTCGCTCGGCGGTGAGCAGATCGGCCGGCTGTGGCCGCGCAACGAGGAGGAGCGCGCCGCGGCGATCGAGGCCGGCTACGACCTCGACAAGTGCCTGACCACCGACGACCTCGTCGCCGGTGACAACTGCTTCTTCGCGGCGACCGGCATCACCGACGGCGACCTGCTCCGTGGCGTGCACTACAACCGCCGCGGCGCGACCACGCAGTCGCTGGTCATGCGGTCCCGGTCGGGCACGGTCCGCTTCGTCGACGCGCAGCACCGGCCCGAGAAGCTCAGGGACTGACGTGGCGGGCGCGCCGACCGGGCGCGCCCCTCAGCGCACCAGCCCCCGCAGGCGCGCGTAGAGCCAGCGGCGCGGCCCCGGCGGGACCGGCCCGATCGCCGCGGCGACGGTGCGGTAGAGCGCGCCGGGCACCACGCGCGCCCGCCCGGCGGCCGCCGCCTCGAGCGAGGCGCGCGCGACCGCCGCGGGGTCGAGCCACGCCGCGGCGGGAGCGGTCGTCGGCGAGCCGGACCGCTCGTGGAAGCGGGTGCGGGTCAACCCCGGCAGCGACACGGTGACGACCACCCCGGTGCCGCGCAGCTCCTCGTGGAGCGCGTCCGAGAACGAGCACACGAACGCCTTGGTGGCCCCGTAGGTGGCGGTGTCCGGCGTCGGGTACAGCCCGGCGACGGAGCCCACGTTGAGGATGTTGCCGTGCCCGCGCTCGACCATGGACGGCAGCACCGCGGCCGACAGCCGCATCACCGCGACCACGTTGAGGTGGATCTGCTGCTCCTCCCGGGCGACCGGCAGGTCGACGAACCGCCCGCTGGTGCCGAACCCCGCGTTGTTGACGAGCAGGTCGACGGGGTGGTCCGGGTCCGCGAGCCGCTTCTCGACCGTGCTGCGGGCGACCGGGCTGCTGAGGTCCGTCGCCATCGGCTCCACCGAGATGCCCCGAGTGCGCTCCAGCTCGTCCGCGAGCGCCCCCAGCCGCCCGGCGTCACGCCCGACGAGCACCAGGTCCACTCCGGCGGACGCCAGCTCCCGTGCGAACGCCTCACCGATGCCGCTCGACGCCCCGGTGACGAGGGCGGTGCGCCACGGGAACCGGCGGTTCGCGGACTGGGACATCTCGCTCGCTCCTGCGACGGCCGCACCGTCGGCGGCGCGCGCACCGGCAAGCTACCCGGTGGGACCCCGCAGCCGCCGCAGGTGCAGGTCGCCGACGGCGCTGAACCCGGACGCCGAGAGCAGCTCCGCCAGCTCGGGTGGGCCCGCGGCGACGCCCTCGACGATCACGGTCCCGGCACCGAGCGAGGCGGCCTCGGAGCACCACCGGGCGAGCACCGCACGGCCGACGCCGATGCGCCGGTGGGGCTCGGCGACCTCGACGGCGGCGAGCGTCGCGACGCTGCCCTCGACCGCGCCCACCACGAGCGCCACCACCTCGCCGGGTGAGCGTGGCGGCTCGGCGAGCACGACGAGGGGTTCCGCGCACCCCGTGTCCGGCACGTCAGGGACCTCGTCGGCACCGGAGAGCGGCTCCGCGAACCGCGTCGTGCGCAGGTGCAGCTCGACCCCGCCGCGACCGACCACGACGGGCCCGCCGAGGGGTTCCTGGGCGGCGGGCCGCCAGCGGGTCTCCCCGCCGTCGTGGACCTGCTCGAGCAACTCGACGCGGTCCACGGTCCACCGTGCCATCGTCCCGCGGAGGACCTGCGGGGCCGCGTCGGTGACCGCCGCCGACGCGTCGCGCAGCAGCGTGACGTGCGGGACGAACGGGTGACGGTCCCTGCGGCCGGGTGCGACCGCCCGCACCCGCTCACGCAGCCGCCCGAGACCGGCGAGGTCGCCGCCCACCGCGAGGTGCAGCGTGGGGTTCGCCGGCGCGAACGACGCGGCCGGCCCCAGGACGACCTCGATGGGGGCGGCGTCGGTGACCGCGGCGCGCAGGTCGCGGCGGACCTGCGAGTCGCCGCCGTCGGGGACGTTGAACGGTGGGACGAGCGTGACGTGCGGGACGATCCGCTCGACGGCAGGGCCGCCGAGCGCCGCCCGCAGGCCCCTCAGCTGGTGCAGCAGTCGGGGCGGCGGGACGAGCGCGACCAGGAACCGGCGACGGGCCACGGGATCACGGTACGGCCCGTGGGGGCGTCGATCCGGGTCAGGCGGTCTCGGCGACGGCGAGCCGGACCCGGGCACGGGCGAGGGCCGCCGCGGCTTCGGGGTCCTCGGGGTTGGCGGCGAGCGCCTCCTCCGCCCTGGCCCGGGCCGCCTCGGCCCGGGGCACGTCGATGGCCTCTGCCAGCTCGCAGACGTCGGAGAGGATCGTCACGCGGGTGTCCTCGCCCTCCGGCGGCGACACCTCGACGAAGCCCTGGTGGACCGCGATGACCTTCTCGCCGCCCTCCTCGAGCAGCACCCTGACCGGGTGCGTCGAGAGGACGCCGATGAAGGGCACGTGCCCCGGAAGGAAGGCGACGTCACCGCCGGTGGTGCGGCAGATCACCATCTTCGCCCGGCCCGAATAGGCCACGCGTTCGGGGGACACCAGCTCGACGGTGAGGCCCATCAGGCGGACTTCTCCAGCTCCTTGGCCTTCCGCATGACGTCCTCCGCACCACCGACGTTGTAGAACGCCTGCTCGGGCAGGTGGTCGAGATCGCCGTTGACGAGCATCTCGAAGGACTCGACCGTCTCCTCGACCGGGGTGAAGATGCCGGGCAGGCCGGTGAACACCTCGGCGACGAACATCGGCTGCGCCAGGAACCGCTGGATCTTGCGGGCCCGGTCGACGGTGATCCGGTCCTCCTCGGAGAGCTCGTCGATGCCGAGGATGGCGATGATGTCCTGCAGCTCCTTGTAGCGCTGCAGCATCTCCTGGACGCGGCGGGCGACGTTGTAGTGCCGCTCGCCGACGACCTCCGGCGTGAGGATCGACGACGACGAGGCCAGCGGGTCCACCGCCGGGTAGATGCCGAGCGAGGCGATGTCGCGGCTCAGCTCCGTGGTGCCGTCGAAGTGGGTGAACGCGGTGAACGGCGCCGGGTCGGTGTAGTCGTCCGCGGGCACGTACACGGCCTGCAGCGAGGTGATCGATCGACCGCCGGTCGAGGTGATCCGCTCCTGCAGCTCACCCATCTCGTCCGCGAGCGTCGGCTGGTAGCCCACCGCCGCGGGCATGCGGCCCAGCAGGGTCGACACCTCCGAACCCGCCTGGGTGAACCGGAAGATGTTGTCGATGAAGAGCAGCACGTCCTGGCCCTGGACGTCGCGGAAGTACTCGGCCATCGTCAGCGCGGACAGCGCGACGCGCAGCCGGACCCCCGGCGGCTCGTCCATCTGGCCGAAGACCAGCGCCGCCTTGTCGAGCACCGAGCCCGACTCGCCGAGGGCGGTCTCGCCCATCTCGATGAACAGGTCGGTGCCCTCACGGGTCCGCTCGCCCACACCGGCGAACACCGACACACCACCGAACTGGCTGGCCACGCGGTTGATCATCTCGGTGATGAGCACCGTCTTGCCCACGCCGGCGCCGCCGAAGAGGCCGATCTTGCCGCCCTGGAGGTAGGGGGTGAG
>Ga0182741_1000143_pt1 | contig 114398 bp, 111 predicted proteins | sample eDN5th37CBELigOP_FD_128874 | JGI IMG/M metagenome (GOLD analysis project Ga0182741, IMG submission 128874) | Enriched Organic Plus compost microbial communities from Emeryville, California, USA - eDNA 5th pass 37_C BE-Lig OP (version 2) (version 2) ...
CGTCCTGTCCGGCCCGATGTACTTCTTCGTCTCGATCGGGATCCGGCCAGGCGGTCGCTCATCGATGATCGAGACGTCGAGATCCCCATGAAGCACGAGGTTCAGCGTCCGGGGGATCGGGGTCGCCGTCATCGAAAGCAGGTGCGGCTGGTAGTCTCGTGCCTTGTCGGTCAGCATCGCGCGCTGACGCACGCCAAAGCGGTGCTGCTCGTCGATGACGACGAATCCGAGCTTTTTGAAGACCACGTCCTCCTGGATCAGCGCATGCGTGCCGATCAGGATGTCGATCTCGCCCTCGACGAGCTGTGCGAGGATCTCACGCCTCGCCGCCGCGCGGGTCGAGCCGGTCAGGAGCGCCACACGCGGACGGAGGTCCTCCGGGAGCGGATCGAAGAGGCGGTGGAAGCTGGTCGCGTGCTGTTCCGCCAGCAGCTCGGTCGGGGCCATGACGGCGGATTGCAGCCCGTTCGCCCGGGCAAGAAGGGCCACGGACGCGGCGACAACCGTCTTGCCCGCGCCGACGTCGCCCTGGAGCAGCCGGGTCATCGGCTCGTCCTTGCGGATGTCGGACAGGATCTCGCGGATCGCGCGTTCCTGGGCGCCGGTCAGCTGGAAGGGCAGGGTCGCGGTGAATGCGTCGAAGACCTGCTGATCGACCCCGATCGCGAGACCCTTCTCGGCCTTGCGGTGGATCTTCTGCTGGACCAGCCCCAGCTGCAGCAGGAACAGGTTCTCGAACAACAGCCGCTTCCGCGCAAGCGCGAAGTCATCCTGCGTCGGCGGGTAGTGGATGTGCTCGTACATCTTCTCGAGCGGCGGCAGGTAGTCCCACACATCGTCGTCGATGAATGGCCGGGCGTCCGCCAGCCAGTCGACCAGGTGGTTCCTTGTCGCGTCGAGCGCGGTACGCGTCAGCTTGCGCACGCCCTTCTGGCTTACACCCTTTGTCAGCGCGTACACGGGAACCAGGCCGCCGGTCGAGAGTCCGTCCTTGCCGACCAACTCCCATTCGGGGTTCGTGAGCTGCAGGCCACCGGGACCGGGCATCAGTGTGCCCGCAACGACGATCTCGGAACCCTCGCCGATCTGCTTCGCGATGTAGGTGCTGAACCAGGTGATCCGGATCGATCCGGTTCCGTCGAACAGCCGGGCCTGGACGCGTGGCGTTCCGACCCGGATCTCGCGGAAATCGACCAGGGTTCCGCGTATCGTGACGTCTCCCCGGAGCCCGAGCGGATCGTCCAGTCGCACGGTTTTCGTGTAGTCGATGTGCCGGCGCGGAACCATCTGCAGGACGTCTTGCACGGTCTGCAGGCCCAGGCCGTCCTGGTATTTCTTGACGTTCTTCGGGCCGATGCCGGGGAGCGATGTGATCAGCGCGTCAGGCGTGAGCGAGGGCACGGTGACTGGCCTGCGAGGAGCGCGCTCCTTCTCTGGCTGATCCCCGCGCTTCTCGACGAGCGCCGTCGTGAGCTTGCCGATCTCCGGCGCCGGGCCGTTCGACCATTCGCCGATGATGGGCTTGATCGCCTGCAGGGTCTTGCCGATGGTCTCGACCTGCGATCGCCGTTCCTGCTGGTCTTTTGGCAGGCGACGAAGCGACTCGATCGAGGACTCCAGGGCGCTGGCGACCTCGTGGGACGCCGCCGCCTGGGGCTCGAGCCGGCGCAGCGTATCGACCGCCATTGTGATGTCGAGGGCGAGGTCGGGCCCGCCGATCCAGACACGCCGCAGCGTGGCGATGGCGTGCTCGAGTTGTTGCGTGGCGGTGCGAGGGCGCGATGTAGCCGGATACGATGTGGCGCGACGTGGTGGCAAAGCCGGTTCCTTGCTGGTGGATGGAGACGCCTGATTCCATCCGAACGACATTCCTGAACGTTCCTCCAGTCTACCGTGTATGGACACCCTGTGCCCGGAAGGGATAACCGTGCCCCGCAGGAACGCGAAACCCGGCCCCGCAGGCCGGGTTTCGTGATGTTTCCGGAGCGTTGACTTACCCGGCCTCGCCCAGCGTCATGATGCCGATCGCGCCCGGCCCTGCGTAGGTCGTGATCGTGGAGCCGGCCCAGTCGACGACGATGTTGGCGTTCGGGAATCGCTGTCGCAGCGCGTCGGCCGTCGCCTCGGCGTCCGCCAGGTTGTCGCTGTGGAGCACCGCGATGTCGCTCGGGGTGCCCGTCGTTGCGGCCAGCTCGGTTGCCCGGGCAAGGGCGCGCTTCCACGTCCGGACGCGCTCGATCGGCGTCAGGACGCCATCGACGAAGTTCAGCACGGGCTTGATCCCCAGCGCCGACCCCACCATGTGCGACGCGCGGCCGATCCGGCCACCCTTGTAGACGTAGTCGAGCGTCTGGAGGACCGCGAAGCAGTTCGCCCGTCCGATCGCATCCTTCGCGGCCTTCTCGACCTGGTCGAGGTCCGCGCCGGATTCCGCCGCCCGCGCCGCCTCGATCACGACCCATCCGAGCTGCATCGTTGTGGCGCGCGAGTCCACGACGCGGACGCGGTCGGCGTCGAACTCTTCGGCGGCGATACGGGCGGCGTTGAACGTGCCCGAGAGGTCGGAGGAAATCGTGATGCACACCACGTCCATCCCCGCATCGATCCCCACGCGGAATGCCTCTGCGAACTTGGAAGAGGACGGCTGCGAGGTCTTCGGCAGGTCGCGCTCGTGTCGCAACCGGTCAAGGAATTGTGGCGGGGTGATGGTTACGCCGTCTTCGAAGGATTCGGATCCGATCGTGACGGTGAGGGGAACAACCGTGATGTCGTGTTGCTTCCTCAGCGTCACCGGGATGTCGCTGGTGGAGTCGGTGACCACCATGACCTTACGTGCGCTACTCACTCAATCGCTCCTTCACCGCGACACCGAGAACGTCCGGACCAATATGGGTATCGATAACGGGCCCGAGCTGGGAGATCCGGACCTCCCGATCAGGTGTGACGGTCGCGAGGTCTGCCGCGAGGTCCCTGGCCTGGTCAGGCGTGGTGTTGTACAGGACCACGATCTCCTCGGCGATTCCGATCTCGTGTGCGAACGCCTTGAGCGCCTGGATCGCCTTGCCGCGCGTCCGGGTGCGCTCGAATGGGACGACTTGTCCCTCGTCAATGCGGAGCAGGGGACGGAGCTGGAGCAGCGACCCGACAAGCTGGGCAGCCTTGCCGATGCGGCCACCACGACGGAGATGCTCCAGGGTTTCGACGAAGAAGACGACGTGATAGCGGGTGGTCTCGTTGCGCAGGGTCTGGGCGATCGTCGCGGCGTCCTGGCCCTGTGTTGCCAGATCGACCGCACGGAGGACCTGGAAGCCCAGCCCCCAGCTCGCGCTCATCGAGTCGACGACCTCCACGGCGATCTCGCCGGATACATTCTGGGCGGCGATGCTCGCCGACTGGTAGGTGCCGCTCAACCGGGAGGAGATGACCGGGCAGACAACCTGGTCAGCCGTTTCCGCTGCCTTCCGGAACGCGTCCTCGAACGTGCCCACGGACGGCTGGGACGTCGTGGGCAGCTTTGGCGACTGCGACATCTTTGCCATGAACTCGTCGGTCGTGATATCGACCTGGTCGCGGAAGACCTCGTCTCCGAAATGGACATTCAATGGAACAACGGTGATGTTGTGTTCCGCGACGATGTTTGGCGCCAGGTCGCAGGTGCTGTCCGTGACGACGGCGACCCTGGATTGCTCTGTCATTTCTGTTCGTTATCTCCTCAAACCGGCCGCTGCAACGGCCGCTGGTCCCATGCGACCGTTCATTGCGTCGCGCGTACGCTACTCGATCGAGATCAGGTACTGGTAGTGCGGCTGGTTTCCTTCGATGACCTCGATCTCGGCGTCGGGGAACGTTCGCGCCGCCTCGGCCTCGAGGGCCGCGGTCGCGTCATCGGTGGCGTTTTCGCCTACAAAGACGGTCAGGATCTCTGGCTCCTTGTCCGCCAGCGACGCCATGGTCTTGACGACGACATCCACGAGATCGGTTCCCGACGCGACGAGTGTGCCGTCCAGCAGGCCGATCAGCTGGCCCTCCACGACATTCACGCCGTTGAGCTCGACGTCGCGAACGGCCTCGGTGATCTCGATGGCGCTCACGTCGTCCAGGGCGGCAGTCATCCCCTCGACGTTCGCGTCGAAGGGGACGTGCTCGTTGAAAGCGGCCAACGCGCTGAGGCCCTGCGGCAACGACTTCGACGGCACGACCGCGACCTTCTTTTCGGTCAGGTCAGCCACCTGGTTCGCCGCCAGGACGATATTCTTGTTGTTCGGCAGGATGATCACCTGGTCGACCGGCAGTGCCTCGACCGCCTGGTAGAGCTCTTCCGTGCTCGGGTTCATCGTCTGCCCGCCATGGACGATCATGTGTGCGCCCATGCTTCGGAGCGCATCGGCGAGGCCCTTGCCGGCAGCGACGGCGATGATCCCGATGGAGCCGTGGACTTCCGGAATCTCGTCGTCGGCCCCACCGTTCGCGGACGCCTGCGTCGCCTTCGCGGATTGCCGCTGGCTCGCCAGCGCCTCGGTCTGCAGGCTCATGTTGTCGATCTTGATCTGGTCCAAATATCCCAGCCCCAGCGCGTATTGCAGGACTTCGCCCGGGTTCTCGGTGTGGATGTGGACCTTGATGACGGAGTCATCGCCGACCGCGACGACGGATTGTCCCATCGAGGCGATCTTTTCGCGGGCGGCGTTGAAATCCATCCCTTCGCCGAAGATCATGAAGTTCGTGCAATAGCCGAACGGATCCTCGCCGTGCAGCTCGGCAACGTCGTCCAGGAAGGCCATTTCCGCGCCGACCTGCTCGGAGCTGCTCTCCTCGTCGATCGTGGTATTGCCGAGGGCAAACCGGTAGAACCCGTCCAGGATATGGACCACGCCCTGGCCTCCCGCGTCGACAACGCCTGCCTGGCGCAGGATATCGAGCATCTCTGGCGTCTTCGCCAGCGCCTCGCGCGCGCCCTCGAGCGCCGCTTCCAGCACCGGAAGGATGTCGCCCTGGCTCGGCGCCGCCTCCGTCGCCTTTTCGGCAGCGACGCGGATCACGGTCAGCATCGTGCCTTCGACCGGACGCATCACGGCGGTGTAGGCCTTCTGGCGAGCGCCATCCAGTGCCGTCGCGAGGTCCTGCCCGCCGATGGTGGACTTGCCCTCGACGGCTCCCGCGAAGCCCCGAAAGATCTGGGAGAGGATGACGCCGGAGTTGCCCCGCGCGCCCATGAGCGCGCCGAAGGCGAACCGGTCGGCGACCGAACCGACGCTGGACGGGTCATCCGCCTTGCGCGCGGCCTCGAGCGAGGCGTTCATCGTGAGCGCCATGTTCGTGCCGGTGTCGCCATCCGGGATCGGGAAGACATTGAGCGCGTTGACGCGATCACGGTGGTGGTCGAGCCACTTCGTCGCGAACGTCAGCGCGCCCAACAGGTCCTCGCCCTTCCATTCGGTGGATGGCGATGCAGGGCGGAAGGTCGGCGTACTGGTCATGGTGCTTTCTCTGTCCTGGCGCTCACGCGCAGGCCGTCTACGTTGACGTTCACGCGATCGACAGTCATGCCAAGCAGGTGCTCCACCTGGAACTTCACGGTTTGCATGACATTCTGGGCAACGGTAAAGATAGGCGTCCCGTATTCGACGACGATCGAGACCTCGATCTGGAGATCCCCGCTCTCGGTGTAGGCAATGTCGATGCCGGGAGGGCTGGTGGTGATCCGTAGCCGCCGTGAGATCGCCGAACCGATCGACCGCGGCCCGAGATCCACGACGCCATAGCAGGAGAGCACAGCTTCCTGGATGGTATGCGCGATCGCGGTCTCCGCGATCTCCACCCGGCCGGCCGGGGCAGGTGTTTCCAGTCTGGAATCCGGTTCTGACACTCCGCATGCTCCTTTCGCCAGGCAGACCACCGGCGTATCCTGCAAAAATACCGCATTTGCAGGGCCGTCGCAGGAGTCGTGCAACACTGGCGACGTGGCCACCGGTATGGTAGGATTCTCCTTCGGTAATGGCACCGTCCGCGGGACGGTGTTGCTTTCATGCCCGATATGTGGCATGCGGGAGGCCGGCCAGCCTCCCGATCGAGCATTATCCTGCATAGCACAACGCGCGTCTGCGGGCTTTGAGCTATTCCCGAGTCGCCGCGCCGAAGAAGATTTCTGAAGGGAGCATGCCCGTGGCCGGGAAGTGTGATGTTTGTGGCAAGGCCAAGACGTTTGGCAATAATGTGAGCTTCTCGAAGCGCCGCACGAACCGGGATTTCCGCCCGAACGTGCACAAGAAGCGCATCATCGTGGATGGGGTCGGCATCCGGCTCAACATCTGCACGCGCTGCCAGCGCACGCTGGGCAAGGCCGGTAAGGCCGCCTAGCTCGCACGAGACAACGCGCGAGAGATACACCCGGCGGGAGAGCCCGCCGGGTGTTTTCGTGTTCCCGGGTACGAACTTCGCGCTTCCGGGATGCTTGGCGCGGGCCTGGAGTTCGGGCCCTCTTACGGATTCGTCTCCAGCGCCAGGATGCATTCCTCGACCACGGTATGGTCCGGATCGTTCGTCCGGGCCCGGTCGAGCGCCCGTCGCGCGTCAATCCCGCCGATCCGCCCGAGCGCCCATGCGGCATGACCCCGCACGATCGCCTCGTCATGCGTCTCCAGCGCCTCGATCAGGACCGGCATGTCGTCCTCCGTCCCGATGTTGCCAAGCGCGACCGCCGCGTTCCGGGCAAGCCCACGGCGCTTCGTCCGGGGTACCGGCGTGCCGAAATAGGTGTCGCCGAACTCCTTGTCGGACATGCGCAGGAGCCAGTGGAGCGACGGGAACGCGTTGTTCGTCGATGCCGGACGCAGCTCCGGCTCATCCACGACCTTCGCCGCCCCGGTATACGGGCAGACGTCCTGGCACGTATCGCAGCCGTAGACCCAGTCACCCATCTTCGGCCGCAGCTCGTGCGGGATGCTGTCTCGCAGCTCGATCGTGAGGTAGGAGATGCACCTGGGCGCGTCGATCGTGTACGGGGCGACGATCGCCCCGGTCGGGCATTTGTCGATGCAGATCGTGCAGCGCCCGCAGTTCCGGTCGAGCGGCTTGTCCGGCTCGAGGTCGAGATCGGTGACCATCTCCCCGAGCAGGACCCACGTCCCGTGTCCGGGCACGATGAGGTTCGCGCTCTTTCCGTACCAGCCCAGCCCAGCGCGGGCGGCGACGGCCCGCTCCACAATCCTCGCCGTGTCGACCAGCATGCGGACGTCGAGGTCGCGCCCCAACATCTCCTGCATGTCGGCATGGAGCGCCTTCATCCGCTTCTTCAGGACGCGGTGATAGTCCTTGCCCCACGCATAGCGCGAGATCCGACCCCGGAGGACGCCATCGTCGGGCTTCTCAGCTGGGCCGGACCAGTAGGCGAGGCCGAAGGAGATGATCGACTGCGCCCCGGGGTGCAGGTTGCGCACGTCCGTCGAGAACCGCGCGCGCTTCGGCGTGAACCAGTCCATGCCCTCGACATGCCCGGCGGCGATATGCTCTTCGAGGTGATCCGCCACCGCCGGAAACGGGTCCGCAGTGGTGATCGCGTTGACGGAGAGACCGTTCCGTGCGGCGAGGAGCTTGATCTGGGCGGTGAGCCGCTGGCGATCCGTGCCCGCTGGAGCAGTGTGGAGGGTGAGGGGGGCGACGTTCTCGTTCATGGGCACAAGTATAGGTGGAGGGACCACTCCCCCTTTCGTGCCGTCGGACAGCGCGGCTGCGACCGGCGTCCGGCGCCGCCGATCACCTGGAACGAGTTGGGTGCTACCCCACGGCGTCAGGGTCCGCCGCGATCGTTGCAACCGTATCCTCGTCCAGATGATTCGCGTAGCCCCACGCCACTGCCGCAACGACTTGCGGCACGAGCAGCTCCGGGACCGCCTCCTGGATCGGTCGCAATACCCGGCCCTCCCGGGAGACGATCTCCAGCCCATTTGGCGTGATCGCGACAGCTGAACGGAGATGCGCACCCGGCATCATCTCGAACAGGTCGGCGAGCGCCTCGGTCGGCGATGACTGCCCGGTAAGCGCTTCGAGTTGCGACGGTGTGCCGACGATCGTGTCGAACCGCAACGCGATCTCCAGCTCGTCCTCCGTAGGCCTGACGACGTCGAGGTGGGTGAGCGGGCTGATCATCCGGACGGCGCCGTTCGTGTGGGCAGGGAGGTCGGAGATGAATCGTCGAAGTGGCTGGTCAAACGTATCGAGCACGGTCGCGTCATGGCCGAAGAGCTCGTAGATGTCCATCAGCGCGCCGCGCTTGATCCCGGCGCCCAGCTTAAGGTTCGTGACCGAGCCTTCGGCATTGCGCGTGATCACGCCGGTGGGCTCGTCGACCTTGTCGATGAGCCCTGGATGGATCCGTGCGCGCTTGAGCTGGTCGAGGACGGTCTTCCCGGCGTCGTCGGTGCCGATCACCGACCGGAGGGTGACGCGTCCACCCAGCGCCGCGATAGCGAGCGCGATCGCGCCGCTGCCACCGGGCACGATGCGCCCATTATGCTGTTCCGCCAGGATGTCGCCGATAATGGAGAAACGCTTGCTCATGACCAGTTTGTGCCTTGCCGTTTCGGAACCTTGTCCTGACTACGCCACTGTGCGGGAGGTGGACGCTCCCAGCGTCACCGGAATCGTCGCAAACCGGCGGAAATTCGACAAGGACGTCCGGCGGTAACGTATGCTTGACACAAGATCCGCAGGCGACACGGACACGCGCGCGTTTCCACGGCGCATGAGCGGGTAGAGGAGCATCCCCCCAGTGACAGTTCCCCGGATGAGGCAAAGGGCATCGGCCGCACGCCAGGCGCATCTCGAAGAGCGGCGCCGCATTGTGCTCGACGCCGCTGAAACCCTCGTCACGCGGGACGGGCTGGCGCAGTTCTCGATGCGGTTGCTGGCGAAGGAGGCCGGGATCCCGGCGCCAACGCTCTATGGATACTTCGACTCGAAGGAGGCGGTTCTTCGCGCCGTTGCAGACCGCAAGATCGGCATCCTCAGGTCCTACGTCCTGCGTGAGGCCGAGCAGGCAGAGCCCGGTGTGGGCCGCCTGATGGCGTTCGCACGAGGGTACCGGCGGTTCGCGCTCGACGGCCCTGATTACTACGATCTCTTCATCGGCCGGTCATCGATCCTATCCTCGGAACCTATGCGGGAGATGGCCAGCGGCCCAGGCATCGAGCTGATCCGCACGCTCGCGGTCGATGTCGAGGCGGCGATCGAGCGAGGTGAGCTTCCGCGCGTCGATCCGGAGCGGATGATTATTGGGCTCTGGGCGGTTGCGCACGGATTCCTCTCGCTGGAGCTGCGGAACGTCCTGCCCGAGTGGCAGATTACGCCCGACCAGCGGGAAACGGTGTATCTACAGTATTTCGAGACAATGCTTCGGGGCTATCAGGACGAAGCGCCTGGACCGGATGCAACGTCGGAGGCGAGATAATGGCCAGGGCACGGACCAACAGGATATCGGCGGCGCCGACCGTCGGCTCGCTGCTGGGCGAATACGTCCGGAAGGCGCGGCAGGCACAGGGGCTGAGCCAGCGGGCGTTGGCCGATCAGTCTGGGTTGAGCCGCTCCTATGTGTGCGATATCGAGCGCGGGCGTGGCGCGGAGCCGAGCCTTGCGACGCTCGACAAGCTCTCGGTCGCGCTCGGCGCGTCGCGTTCCGAGCTGATGCAGGCCGCGGGACTGATCGATCGCGCCCTTGTCCCCCGCGAGTCGGAGGATGAACGCCGGTTGCTCTCCCTCTACCGAGACCTCGGTGACGCGTCCCAGCAGCAGATCCTTCGTTATGCGCGGTTCCTCCATCATGAGGAGCACAATTGGCAGCAGGCCAGCTTCGTGGACGAGAGCGAGGAGAGCGGCGCCAAATCGTCCCCCCGCAATAACGGCCAGAGCCTGCCGCTCTTCGAGATGGAGGCGTAGCGGCCCTTTCAGGCGATGAATGTTGTCATCCCGATCAGGCAGGGAGCCCGGACGAGCCAGAACTTCTTGCAGCGGTGCCAATACAAAAAAGCCCCTTCCGGACGAATGCGGAAGGGGCTTTTTGTTCCCGTTGTGGGACGACCAGGATTACTCCTCGGTCGTGGACTCCTCGCCGGCAGCGGCGATGTCCTCGGACGCCTGCTCGGCGGCAGCGGCCTGGGCCTCGGCCTGCGCGGCGGCAGTCGCCTCAGCCTCGGCCTTGCGAGCAGCCTCGGCTTCCGCCTTCTCACGCTCGGCGCGGATGCGGGCGCGCTCTTCGCGGGCCTGCGCCTCGCGCTGGGCCTGGGCCTCGGCTTCCTGCTCGGCGCGCTGCTGGGCAAGCTGCTCCATGCGGCGCTGGCGCTTGGACTTCTTGGGTCCGGCAGCCTGCGCGGCCTCGAAGCGCTTGGTGAAGCGCTCGACCTGGCCGGCGGTGTCGACGATGCGCTGCTCGCCCGTGTAGAACGGGTGGCAGACGTTGCAGAGGTCGACCCGCAGCTCGCGGCTGGTGGAACGGGTGGTGAAGGTGTTGCCACACGAGCAAACGACGGTGGCTTCCTGGTAATTCGGGTGGATGCCCGGCTTCATAGCTGTTGTTCTCCGTGAATGGTGAGCCAGGGTAGCCCTAATCGGCGGCCGTCGTCTCCGCGGCAGCCTGCGGCTGGTTCAGCTCGCGCGCGCCACCGATCGGATAAACCTCCGGCGGGTAGACGCTGATGCGTCGCTTCTGGCGGGAGACCGTCTCGAAGCGAACAACGCCATCGATCAGGGAGTAGATCGTGTGGTCCTTGCCGATGCCGACGTTGTTGCCGAGCCAGAACTGCGTACCGCGCTGGCGGACGACGATCGTGCCCGTTCGGACGAACTCGCCGTCACCGCGCTTCACGCCAAGACGCTTGGACTCGGAATCACGACCGTTACGTGTCGAGCCCATTCCCTTCTTGTGAGCCATGGTGATGTGTCCTCTCTGTGATGCGGCGATGCCGCCGGGTCGACTAGCCGGTGATGCCGGTGATGGTGAGGCGGGTCTGCTCCTGGCGGTGGCCCGTCTTGCGGCGATAGCGCTTGCGCTTCTTGAACTTGAAGATCACGATCTTGTCACCGCGATGGTGACCGGCGATCGTCGCGGTGACGGACGCGCCGTCAACGATCGGGGTGCCGATCTTCGTGGCGCCGTTGCCGCCGACCATGAGGACGCGATCGAGAGTGATCTCGCTTCCCTCATCGCCCGAGAGGCGCTCGACGGTGATCGTGTCACCCTCGGAGACGCGGTACTGCTTGCCACCGGTCTCGATGACCGCGTACTGCGCCGTGGCCTTTACTGCATCGCTCATCGTTAGAAAATCCTGCCCTGTTGGCCCCTGGAACCAGCCTGCGGACCCTTGCGGGATGGCCTTCTTCCGCACGTTACGGCGCTGTCCAGGGATGCCAGCGCTCAGACGCTGGCCCTGATGCACACAAAATTGGGCGCCCGAAGCACCCAAGACACCACAGTGTAGCACATCCGGGGCGTCGCTTCATGCGTAGGGAGGGGAGTGCGACGGAGCCACGAACGTGACAGCCCGCCCCCGTCGCACCACGATAGTTGCTGCCGTAATGCAGGTCAGTGCTCGTGCTCCTCGGCGGCATCCGCTTCGGCCTTGGTTTTGTGAACCGTGCCGTCCGGATGCTCCGGCGGCGAGTAGATCGTGTAGACCTTCAGGTCCGTGTCCGCCGACGTGTTGACGATGTTGTGCTCCGTGCCTTCAGGGATGACGACGATCATGCCGTCCGAGAGCTCGGTAATCTCACCGTCAAGGATTGCCTGTCCCTGGCCGGCCTCGACCCGGAAGAACTGGTCGCCCTTCTCGTGCGTCTCCATGCCGATCTCTTCGCCCGGCTTGAGCGACATCACGACGACCTGGAGGTTCGGCGCGGTGTAAAGCACCTCCCGGAAGTTCGTGTTCTCGATGGTCTTCTGCTCGATGTCGATGGAATAACCCGCCATGTTCACTCCTTTCGTTCTGAAGAATGATTCCTATTTGCGAATCATTCTCACGTGTACCTATTGTACAGTGTGCCAGGAGCGCTGTCACGAGCGTTCCCGGTATCGATGGGCCATGGGATTCCGGTTTTGCATCTTGCAGGCCACCGATGTCCTATAAATAGAAGGTCTACATATGCCCGGGGCGTCCTGCCTCGGGCTCACCGAACACCAGGCGGTTCTCTTCGTGTCTCACTCCCACACTTCAACGTTTCGCATCGGCACGCGCGGCAGTGCGCTCGCCCTGTGGCAGGCGGAGTCTGTGCAGCGAGCGCTCACCAATCGTTGGCCGGAACACGCATTCGAGTTGCAGGTCATCAAGCCGGAAGGTGATATCGACAAGCATTCTTCCTTGACCGCGATCGGCGGGCGCGGGGTCTTCACGTCGGCGCTCCAGGTACAGCTCCTCGATGGCCGCGTGGACCTCGCCGTCCACTCGACCAAGGACCTGCCGAGCCTTGCGCCGCACGGGATCGCCATCGCCGCCTATCCCCAGCGCGAGGATCCGCGCGATGCGCTGGTCACTCGACATGGGGTCCCGCTCGAGGATCTGCCCGCCAACCCGGTCATCGGGACGTCGTCGCGTCGCCGCGCCGCCCAGATCAAGTCCGTGCGTCCGGATGCCGACATCCGTGACCTGCGTGGCAACATCGATACGCGGCTCCGGAAGGGTGCGTCCGACGACTATGACGCGGTGATCCTCGCCTCGGCCGGGTTGCACCGGATGGGCTGGCAGGATCGCATCACCCAGCTCTTGCCGGTCGAGGTCTCCTGCCCCGCCCCGGGCCAGGGTGCACTCGCCATCGAGACCCGGAGCGCTCCGGACCCTGCATGGGAGCTGGTCGCGTCACTGGATGACGCCGACATCCGGGCGGAGGTTTCCGTGGAACGGTCGTTCCTCCGGGGCGTTGGCGGTGGCTGCACGACGCCAATCGGCGCCCACGCGCAGGTCGAGCGGGTCCACGGGATCGCCACGGTGCGGTTCTGGGGCATGCTCGCCTCGGATGACGGGGTCCGTCTCGAGCGTGTCTACGACGAGTTCCCTCTGGACTCGGCAACCGATCGCGCCTTCGAGACCGCGAACCGGATCCTGCGCTCGGTTTCGCCGAAGTGGACGGGAGTAGGGGACCGCGATCCGCTGACCGGCCTGCGCGTTCTCGTCACCGGCTCGGACTCCCAGGCAGCACCGCTTGTCGAGGACCTGCAGGCGGCCGGCGCGGAACCGCACCGGATGCGAACGATCGAGATCGCTCCGGTCGAGGATGATGCGCCAATTCGCGAGACGCTTCGCCAGGCGGTGGTTGGCGACATTGACTGGTTGGTTCTCACAAGCCCGAACGCGGTCCCGGCGATGACGAGAGCCCTTCCGGACGGGAAGCTTGCCGCGAAGGTCGCTGTCGTCGGCGCGCGGACCGGTGAGGCCTTGAAGGATGCAGGTATCGAGCCGGATCTCGTTTCGCGCGGGCCCGGTGCGGTCGAGCTTGTAGAGGATCTTGTCGAAGCCGGCATCTCCGGTTCGAAGGTCGCTTGCCTGCTCTCGAGCAAGGCGCGTCCGACGCTGGTCGACGGCCTCGAGCGTGCCGGGGCGGATGTGCATGTCGTCACTGCATACGAGAACCGCCTGGTCGAGGCGCTTGATGACGAGACGCGGAACTTGATTCAAGGCGGGCGAATCGACGCGATCACCTTTGCGTCGCCCTCCGCCGTCGAGGGTTTCCAGCGGCTGATCGGCGTGGATCTTCCCGCGGTGTCGGGCGCCGGATTCTTCGCGATCGGCCCGACAACATCTCGCGCGCTCCGCGACGCTGGCTTGCCGGTGCATGGCGAGGCGGCCACGCAGGACGCCGGCGGCTTCGTTTCTATCCTGCGGACTTACTTCGGTCACGGCACCCAAACGGAGGGCAACAGCTAGAAGATGGCAACCACCACGTCATTCCAACGCACCAGACGGTTGCGGCAGTCCCCGGCGCTTCGCGCCTTCGCGCGCGAGACATCGCTCTCCGCGAGTGACTTCATCTACCCGCTCTTCGTGATCGAAGGCGAAGGCATCCGCAACGAGATCAGCTCGATGCCCGGACAATTCCAGCTCTCGCTCGACAACCTGGACGCCGAGCTGGACGAGATGATTGCGCTTGGGATCCCTGCGGTCCTGCTCTTCGGTATCCCGACAGAGAAAGACGAGATCGGGTCGGGCGCATGGGCCGAAGATGGCATTGTCCAGCGAGCGGTTCGACATATCCGCGAGCGCGCTCCCCAGATGTTGATCATCACCGACGTCTGCGCCTGCGAGTACACCAGCCACGGGCATTGCGGCATCATCGTCGATGGTTCGGTCGACAATGACCAGACCTTGCCGCTCCTCGCGAAAACGGCCCTGAGCCACGCCCGTGCCGGTGCGGATATCGTTGCTCCGTCCGACATGATGGATGGCCGCGTCTCGATCATCCGTCACGCGCTCGACGATGCCGGCTTCGTGAACACCCCGATCATGTCCTACGCCGCCAAGTACGCCTCCGCGTACTACGGCCCCTTCCGCGAAGCCGCCGAGAGCACGCCGACCTTCGGCGATCGCCGCACGCACCAGATGGACAGCGGGAATATTCGCGAGGCCATGCGCGAGATCGAAATCGACATGCAGGAGGGCGCGGATGCGATCATCGTCAAGCCGGCGCTTTCCTATCTGGATGTCGTCCGTGCGGCAAGGGAGCGGGTCGATGTCCCGGTCGTCGCCTACAACGTCTCCGGCGAATACGCGATGGTGAAGGCGGCGGCGCGGCTTGGCTGGATCGACGAGCCGAGGCTGACGCTGGAGACCATGCTTTCGATGAAGCGTGCCGGCGCCGATCGCATCATCAGCTACCACGCGAAGGACGTTGCGCGCTGGCTGGCTGAAGGCGTCGAAGTCTAGAACGTATTGCGTGCCACCGTGGCTTGTCCGCGACGCACGGGAGTTCCCTGAAAGGGCTTTGGATTGTCAACTACTCCTTACACGATGACCGGTCGCGATCGATTCCTGGCTGCGGCCACCAGGCAGGCCGTCGACACGACACCCGTCTGGTTCATGCGCCAGGCAGGGCGTTGCCTGCCCGAGTACAGGGAGCTGCGCAAGAAGCACTCGTTCATCGAGCTGGCGCATACGCCCGAGCTGGCCGTTCAGGCGACGTTGATGCCGGTCGATCGCTTCGGCGTTGATGGTGCTGTCCTGTTCGCCGACATCATGCTTCCCTTGGAAGGGATGGGCGTCGGCTTCGAGATCAAGCCGGGCGTCGGCCCGGTCATCGGGCACCCGGTTCGCACGATGGCGGATGTCGAGGCATTGCGTGTCGTCGGCCCGGAAGAGGGCACGCCCTATGTGCTCGAGGCACTGCGGATGCTCCGCGCCGAGCTGGGTGATCGTGCGGCTGCGCTGGGATTTGCCGGCGCCCCGTTCACGCTCGCTTGCTACCTGATCGACGGCAAGCCGACGAAGGAATACCCGCTCACAAAGGCGATGATGTACGGCCAACCGGATGTTTGGCACGCGCTGATGGAGAAACTGACGCTCGTGACGGAGCTCTACCTGGCCGGACAGGTCGAGGCAGGGGCTGACGTTGTCCAGCTTTTTGACTCCTGGCTTGGCTTGCTGGATTCGGCGACGTATCGCGAATTTGTCCAGCCCTACACGGCGCGGATCTTCGATTCGCTTCGGGGCAAGGTCCCCACGGTTCACTTCAGCACAGGCACGGTCCAGCTGCTGGAGGACATCCGCGATGCGAATCCCGATATCGTCAGCGTCGATTGGCGCCTGCCGCTCGGCGAGGCGTGGAAGCGGATCGGCCACGACAAGGGCATCCAGGGCAATCTTGATCCGGCGTTGCTGCTCGCGCCTTGGGAGTCGGTAGAGCGTGAGGCTCGCCGCATCCTCGGCGAAGCCGGTGGCCGCCGCGGACACGTTTTCAACCTCGGTCATGGCATCAACCCGCAGACTGACGCGGATCAGCTCGCCCGACTGGTCGAGCTGGTACACGGCTACCGCCACGAGGGATAACCCGGCCGGGGCCTATACTGGGATCTGGACAACTCTCATGCGAGCTGGAGCGGCAATGTCGCTCCAGCACTGTTGACGGGTGCAACCAGCCTGAACGGCTCACGAGGGGCGAATGGCGACGGAGAGCGAGATGTCGGGGCCAAATCGGGTTCTGGTGGTCGACGATGAGCCGAATATCCGCGACACCATCATGGTGACGCTCCGGCGCGAGGGATTCGACGTCACGCTGGCCGAAACCGGCCCGGAGGCGCTCGAAAGACTCGACAGTAACCCGGACGTCATCGTGCTGGACGTCATGCTTCCCGGCCTCGACGGCTTCGAGGTCGTGCGTCGGGTTCGACAGACGTCCTCCGTGCCCATTTTGCTCCTCTCGGCCCGCGGTGAGGAGATCGATCGTGTAGTTGGCCTCGAGATCGGCGCCGATGACTACCTCACCAAGCCGTTCGCGATGCGCGAGCTGGTCGCCCGCATCAGGGCGATGATCCGGCGCTCCCGCATGGACCGAGACGACCGGCGTGGACCGGCGCAGACCGAGGACGCTTCTGCCAACACCGAGGCCATCGGCGATACCGTCGTCGCTGGCGATATCGTGATCGATCGGGCCGGTCGCCGGGCAACGCGCAGCGGGAAGCCACTGGAGCTGAAGCCCAAGGAATTCGACCTCCTGCACTATTTCGTGCGCCACCCCGGCATCGTGCTCAGCCGCGATGCCCTTTTGCGCGAGGTGTGGGGGTACGAGTTTCGCATGGATACCCGGACCGTCGATGTGCACATCCGTTGGCTGCGCCAAAAGCTCGAAGACGATCCGAGTGCCCCGACTCGCCTGTTGACCGTCCGCGGGCATGGCTATCGCTTTGTCCCGGACCCGGACGGCCAATAGTCCCGTTGGAGAGGGAGCGCTGGAGCACGTGAACCTGTCCGCCGAGACCGACCTGCGATCCCGCATCGCCTCACGCACCAATAACCTCCAGTTCCGCATCGGCGCGCCGTTCATCCTCCTGGTGACGCTGGTCTTCGCCATCTTCCTCGTCGTCGCCACAGTCGTGGTGGATCGGGTCTATATCGACCGGCTCAGTGCCCAGCTCGAGAGCCAGGCCGAGATCGTTGCCCTCGCCGTGAAGGATGCCCGCGCACGAGGGGATGATCACGACGAGATCGTCGAGTTCCTCGAACAATCAGCCGCGCTCGCCGACAACCGCATGACGTTGATCGGGGCGGATGGGCAGGTCCTCGCCGACACCGGCGCCGAAGCTTCGGACATGGACAACCACGGCACGCGCCCGGAGGTCCTCGAAGCCCGCGAGCGCGGTGTCGGCCAGGCGAAACGTGACAGCGAAACGCTCAACGAGCCGTTCCTCTACGTCGCCGTTTCCGTTCCGGACGATGAAGGCTCCGTGCTCCGCCTCGCCGTCCCGGTGACTGGCGTCGACCAGGCCATCGACGCGATGCAGCGCATCGTGCTCGCCGCGATCCTCGTTGTTCTGGCGCTGACGCTCCTTGCCGCGTGGCTCACGGGCAGGAGATTGGCCCGGCCGCTGTCGGAGCTGCAGGAAACCGCGAACGCCGTCGCCGCCGGGGATTTCACCGCTCGGGCCGAGCCGTCGGACGTCAGCGAGATTGCCGTCGTCGGCCAGGCCTTCAACAGCATGGCCGAGCGCCTCCACGCCGTCATCGAGGCGGACAGACACACCAACGCACGCCTCGAAGCCATCATGGCCGGTCTCGTCGATGGCGTGGTCCTCACCGACGGCGAGGGCAATATCCTCCGGATGAACGAAGCGGCATCCAGGATGCTCGACGCAGATATCGAGACGGCGATCGGCCGCCCGTTCGTGCAGGTCTCCCGCGATCACGAGATCTGGATCGTCCTGCGCGATGCGTTGCGGGGCAAGAAGAAGCCATCCGCGACCGTCGAGCACGGGATCGAGCGCATGTCGCTTCTCGTGACCGCCCGCGCCCTCCAGGAGGACGGCGAGCTGCTCGGGCTGATGGTGCTGCGGGACGTCAGCGAGCTCCGCCGGCTCGAGCTGGTTCGCCGCGAGTTCGTGTCGAACGTGTCCCACGAGCTCCGGACCCCGCTGACCTCGATTCGCGCCCTGGTCGAAACGCTCGAGGCCGGTGCCCTCGACGAACCTGATCTCGCGCAGGATTTCCTTTCTCGCATCATCGGCGAGGTCGATCGCCTGAACGCACTGGTCGAGGACCTGCTCGACTTCGCCCGCCTGGAGGCGGGACGCGTGCCGCTGAACCTGCAGCTGGTCGATATCGGCGAGGCCATCCGGATCGGCGCCGATCGTTTGCGGCCGCAGATCGAGCGCGCCCGCCTCGACCTGCACATCGATATCGCCCCCGACCTGCCGGAGATCGAGGTCGATACCAAGCGCATTGAGCAGGTGATGATCAACCTCGTCCACAACGCCATCAAGTTCACGCCGCCGGACGGAGCGATCACCGTGCGCGTCTATCAGCGTAAAGGGAACATCGTCACGGAGGTCCAGGACACCGGCGTCGGCATTCCTCACGACGAACAGGCGAGGTTGTTCGAGCGGTTCTACAAATCCGACAAGGCGCGCCGATCGGAGGGCACCGGCCTCGGTCTCGCGATCGCCAAGAACATCGTCCTGCTGCACGGCGGCAAGATCGAGGTGGAGAGCGAGCCTGGCGAGGGCGCGATTTTCCGCTTCATGCTCCCCATCGCCCGCAAGAAGGCCATGAAGCGCGCCCGCAAGCACGCCCTCGGTCTCCGGTAACGATCGTCAGTCCCCTACGGAGCGACGCTCCGGGAAGGACTCCCCGATTACGACGCTTTCGCGCGCGCCTCGGCGGTACGTGACGGTAGCGACTCGTCTGCCCGGAGCGCGAACAGCATGCCGACCGCGAACAGCAGGACGGCCGTCACGATGAGCGAGGTGTCCGTCCCGGCAACATCCGAGATCGCCCCCATCGTCATCGGCCCGATCACGTAGCCGACGTCCGACAGCGCCCGGTAGACGCCCATCGCGCTCGCCATCATGCCTTTCGGCGCGACGTCGGCCGCATACGCCCCCGGTGCCGCCCCGGCGATCCCGCCTGCCGCCGCCCAGAACGTCGATGCGAGGAGGAAGCTGCCGAAATCGTCGGCGACGACGAACGCCACCATGCCCACCGCCGAAAGCACCGTTGACGGCACGATCACCGCCTTCCGGCCGAACCGGTCCACGAGCATGCCGGAGGGATAGACGAGGAAGAGTCCCACGATGGAGATCATGCCGAGCCCCACGCCGATCTGGTCCGGCTCCAGGTGCATCTCCTGCTCGGCGAGGATCGGGATGACGTTGAAGAGACCGCCGGTTCGCACGAAGGCCGCGGCCAGCGTCACCAGGCTGATCAGCACGAGGTTGCGCTCGCGCAGCAGGTAACGGATTTCGGTCCAGAATCCGGCTGCCGGCGCCGGCGTGGTCCCGGCGGGCTGCGGCTCGACCGCCGGTTTCGTCTCGGGAACGAAGAACCACGCAACGACGGTCACCGCAAGCGCGAGAACCGCATTGGCCCAGAACGGCGCGGCGAGCCCGAAGTTTGCCGCCAGCCACCCGCCCGGGAAGGCGCCGAGCCCGACCGTCACCAGGAAGACGCCCTGGTAGATGGCCATCACCCGTCCCCTGTTATGCGGCCTGGCGATATCGGCCATCACGATCTGGCCGCCGGTCAGGACGAACGCCGCCCCGGCTCCGGCAACGAACCGGGCCGCAAGGAAGAGAACGTATGTCGGCGCGAGGGCGCACAGCGCCGCTCCGATGACGGTCAGCGCACCACCGACCGCGAGCGTGGTCCGTCGCCCGGCCCGGTCCGCCAACCGTCCCGCCGGGACATTGAGCATCAGTCGTGCGAGGCCATAGATCGCAACCGCGAGGCCGATCGCGGTTTTCGACACGCCGAATTCCTCGGCATAAAGCGCGATCACGGGGACGATTGCGCCGAATCCGAGCTGATTCACGGTGACGAGCACGCACATCCACACGAGGGTGGTGCGGGCCCGCCCGTCGAGGCCAAGCGATGACTTTTTCTCCGACATCTTCCCTCCAGTGGGAGTCAGCATCGCACCGTGGCGCGAACATCGCAATATAGGCTCGTCTCGTATCATGTTCTGAGCATGCCGGACCCTGCGATGGGGCAGGGCGGCAGGGACGTGAAGCTGAAAGTGATTCGACGTGTCGTCACGTAACCGCACAACCAATCGCCCGCCGGACCGGCTCGCGAACCGCTACGTGGTCCAGGAACGGATCGGCGAGGGAGCCTCGGCGATCACCTATCGCGGCTGGGACGAGCGTCTCGATCGCGTCGTCGCGATCAAGTTCCTCCGTCGTGATCTCGCCGAAAACGAGTCGTATGTCCGGCGATTCGGCCAGGAAGCCCGCGCCGCCGCATCCGTTTCCCACGGCAACGTGGTCGATGTCTACGATTTCGGTCAGGAGGGTGAAGCCCTCTACATCGTCATGCAGTACGTCGACGGCGAGGATCTGAAGCACCTCATCAACCGCGAGGCGCCGCTCGATACGGTGCGCGTTCGCTCGATCATCGGGCAGGTGCTCCAGGGATTGCAGGCGATCCACGCCGCCGGGATCGTCCATCGCGACGTCAAGCCCCAGAACGTCCTGATCGGCCGCGACGGCCAGGCACGACTGACCGACTTCGGCGTGGCCCATGTCGATGAGGATTCCGGCCTGACTACCGCCGGCACAACCGTTGGCACTGCGGCATACATGGCGCCGGAGCAGGCACAGGGGGGACGCGTCAGCGAGGCGTCCGACCTCTACGCCGTCGGTGTGATGCTCTACGAGATGTTGACCGGCTACCTGCCGTTCAACGGGCCGACGGCCATGGCGACGATGATGGAGCACATCCAGCGTGAGCCGGTGCCGCCTTCCCAGCGACTCCCGGGTCACGGCATCAGCAAGGCGATGGACAGCGTGGTCCTGCAGGCGCTCGCCAAGACGCCGGACCGGCGCTTCAATTCGGCGCGCGCGATGTGGCAGGCGCTGAGCCAGGTCTTTCCCGGAGCACCCGCCCAGGGGCAGCAGTCGACCGTGGCAGCGCCGGTCGCCCGGCAGGCGACGCAGGCGGCTCCTGCGGTTCGACGACGGCCGTCCGAGCGTCGGGCTGCTCCGCCTACCTACACCCCCCAACCCGGAACCGAACCGTCCTGGGAGGAGCGTTCGGCACCTCGCAACGAGGGCGCCGGACTGTCCGGCGCCGTCAGGGCGCTGGTGACGATCATCGTGCTGGGGCTCTTCGCCGCGCTGGCTTGGTTCCTTTTCGACAACCTGCAGGAGGATAACGGCGGGCAGGGCACGAACACGCCCACCGCCACCGTCGAGGTGACCGAGACGCCCGCGCCGACCGAGGCGCCCGGGCTGATCGAGCCGGTCAGCACGGAGGCGCCCACGGCGACCCTGGAGCCAACGCTGGAGCCCACACCCGAACCCACCGCGACCGAGGAGCCCACGTTGGAGCCGACGGCGACCTTCGAACCGACGCCCGAGCCATCCCCGACGACGCCCGATGAGCCGGACCCGGACGACCAACCGATCATCGAGCCGCTCGAGATCACGCCGTTCCCAACCGAGTCCGGCCAGGGGAGTGTGACGATTCGTGTTACAGCGAATTCCAGCCCTGATTTCTATGCGAAGATGACCGCAGGAAGCGGCGGCAAATCCGTCAGCGAGCAGGCGTTCATGACTCAGATCGGAGGACGAGGCAGGTGACCAGCGACATGAACAACGTGATCGATCTGCGGTCCGACACAGTGACCCGGCCGACGCCAGAGATGCGGGAGGCGATGATGAACGCGCTGGTCGGCGACGACCAGTACGGCGAGGACCCGACGGTCAACGCGCTCGAGGAGAAGTCGGCGCGATTGCTGGGCAAGGAAGCCGGTGTTTTCGTCGCGAGCGGCACGATGGGTAACCTCTCGGCGGTCCTCGCGCAGTGCGATCGCGGTGACGAGCTGATCCTCGGCGATGCGTCACACATCCTTTGGTACGAGAGCGCCGCACCGGCGGCGGTCGGCGGCGTTTCGCCGCGCACGGTCCGCACGGCGGCCGATGGCACGCTCGACCTCGACGAGGTCGCCGAAGCGATCCGCACCCCCGGCCCGGGATATCCTCCGACAGGCCTCATCTCGATCGAGAACACGCACAATCGATGCGGCGGGGCAGTGCTTTCCATCGAGTACCTGCAGGAGCTGAAAACGCTGGCGCACGGGCAAGGTGTCCCGGTGCATATGGACGGCGCGCGCATCTTCAATGCGGCCGCCGCGTTGGGTGTATCCGGCGCCGAGATCGCCTCCTATGCGGATACCGTGCAGTTCTGCTTCTCCAAGGGACTCGGCGCGCCGGTCGGATCGATGGTCGTCGGGGATGCCGGCACCATGGAGCGCGTCCGGCGCTACCGCAAGATGCTCGGCGGTGCCATGCGGCAAGCGGGCGTCATCGCCGCCGCTGCGGACGTCTCCCTCGACACCATGATCGATCGGCTTCCGGAGGATCACCGGCGCGCGAAGCGACTCGCGGAGGGCATCGCGGCGATCCCGACCCTGACGATCGACCCGGCGACGGTGCAGAGCAACATCGTCGTCTTCAAGCCGGAAGCGCCCCTCGACCAGCTCGGGATCGTGGCTGCCCTCAGGGAGGCGGGCGTCCTCTCGAATGACTTCGGACGGCGCGGAATTCGGTTGGTGACGCACTACGAGATTACGGATGAGGGGATCGAGCGGGCACTGGAGGTGCTCTCCGGCGTGGTCGAGCGGATGCTCCAGGGACAGGCGATCCATGCCTGAGTCTCGGTTCGGCCTCGCCGGGGCGACGATCGTCCTCGGCGTATCCGGCGGCATCGCGGCGTACAAGGCCGCCGACCTGACCAGCTTCCTGGTCCAGGCCGGTGCCGATGTCCACGTCGTCATGACGGAAGGCGCGCGCCAATTCATCCAGCCGATGACCTTCCAGGCGTTGACCCGGAACCCGGTCTATACCTCGGCCTTCGATGGTTGGGAGGGGGACTCGGCGGGTCACGTGACGCTCGCGGCACGCGCGGACGCCGTCATGGTGGCGCCGGCGACGGCGAACACCATCGCCCGCATGGCCCATGGCCGGACGGACGATATGCTGGGCGCCGTCCTCCTGGCGACCACGGCCCCGGTCCTCGTCGCCCCGGCGATGGAGCATCATATGTGGCACCATCCGGCGACGCAGGCCAATCTCTCGATGCTTCGTGAGCGGGGCGTGACGATCATCGAGCCAGAGGCCGGGCGCCTGGCCTCAGGTGCGAGTGGCGACGGCCGCCTGGCGACGCGTGAGCCCCTTGTCAGCGGTCTCCGTGCCGTATTGGGGTCCAATGGTCCACTGGCCGGCAAGACGGTCGTCGTGACCGCAGGAGGCACGCGTGAGGCGGTTGATCCGGTCCGGTACATCGGGAACCGTTCCTCCGGCCGCATGGGTATTGCCATCGCGGAGGCGGCCATCGATGCCGGCGCCCGGGTGATCCTGATCGCGGGTCCTACCGTGGACTCGACGCCGCCCGGCATGGACGTCCGGCGCGTTGAGAGCGCTCTTGACATGGAAGCGGCGGTGCAGGCGGCCGTGACTGAAGGCGATGTGCTCGTCATGGCGGCGGCCGTGTCGGATTTCCGGCCGGCGGAACAGCATGCGCAGAAGATCAAGAAGCAGGCGGGCAGCGATGAGATGACGATCCGCATGGTGAAGAATCCGGACATCATCGCCGGCGTGGATGGTGACGCGATCGTGAAGATCGGGTTTGCCGCCGAGACGGAGTCGTTGCTGGAAAACGCGCAGGCGAAGGTGCGGTCGAAAGGTCTGCGGATGATCGTCGCCAACGACGCGGTCCGCACCATCGGGAGCGATCGTGTCGCGGCAACGTTGATCTATGCGGACGGTCGGGAGCCGCGACCTCTCGAGGAGATGGACAAGGGCTCCTTCGCCCGTGAGCTGATCGGCGAGATCGCCCGGATTTGCGCCGGGGGATGCCCATGATCAGTCATCCGCAAACGCGACGAAGCGTTCAGGAGCAGCGCTCGCAGGTCGCGATCGAGATCGTCATGGTGCTGTATGCGATCGCGACGACCATCGTCGTCGCGCGCACGGTACTCATTTTGCTTCATATTTCTGACCGGGTCTGGATCGGCCGGGTGATCTACGGGTTGACCTCCATGATCACCGGTCCGATGTCGATGCTGCCGGGCTTTTCGGTCGAGCTGGTCGGGCCGTTGACGATGGTCGACCTGTTGTTCCTTGGCCTGATTGCCCTATTCCCCCTGGGGCTGGTCGCGACCAGCAAGCGGTAGCGCGTCGGCCGGACGGTCGATGTGCGAAGATTCAGGTCACGGAAACCGACGCATGTAGGATGAGGAGACATGACATCATGATGAAGAACACTATTCGCGGCGTCCTTGGTTTGGTCCTGACGGCCGCCGCCACCTGGCTGGCGAACTACATCGTGGACAAGATGTTCGGGCCAGACGAAGAGACCGCCTGACGAACGCGATCGACGACGCAGGATCGTGACAGAGAGGACGCAGCCCCTCCAAGGGCTGCGTCCTATAATTCCCCGCAGTGTTGTGGACGGTAGACTCCGTCTTGGTGCGGCTCCGACGCACCATACTTTCCGGGAAAGGGGAGTGAACTGGTGCCAGGCGCGGTATCGCATCGGCGGTTCGAACAGGGTGACCGCATCGTCGTGATCGCCAATCCGGCGACCCGCGCCGAGATCCTCAAGGTCTACAACGCGCTTATGCGCCGTCTCCCCGCCGGCATCCATCTCGAGGTGCAGGAGACTCGCGCCGGTGAGAACGCGCGGTCACTTGCACTCCGGCTGCGCGAAGGGACCGCAGGCATGGTCGCCGTGGGTGGGGACGGAACCGTCTCATCCGTTGCCGCGGCCCTGCACGGTACCGACATCCCGCTCGGGATCATTCCGGGCGGATCCACGAACATCATCGCGCGGGAGCTGGGTATCCCCTCGGCGCTCGAGCCGGCTGTGCAGTTGCTGTTCGATGACTTCGCCGTCCGGCAGATCGATGTGGGCGTTTGTAACGACAATCACTTCCTTCACATGGCGGGAGCCGGGTTCGACAGCCGCCTGTTCGACATGGCGGACCCCGCGCTGAAGAAGCGGATCGGCTGGGTTGCCTATCTTCCGGCCGCAATCAAGGCGCTGCGTGACCCCGCGAGGAAGTACCGGCTGGTGATTGATGGCGAGCGGATCGAGGTCGAGTCGCCCCTGGTCCTCGTCGCCAATGGCTCGTCGGTCATCACTCCCCGGATCAGGATCGGCGCCGACATTCGGCCCGACGATGGTCAGCTGGACGTGATGGTTGTGACCGCGACCCGGCCGCACGAGCTGGCGAGCGTCCTCGGGCGCTTCGCGTCGCTGACACTGGATTCCTCGCCCTACGTGATCTATCGCAAGGCGAAGAAGGTCGTGGTCGAGAGCGACAAGCCGATCCCTGTGCAGCTCGATGGCGACGTGATGGAGCGGACCCCGGCGACGTTCAGCGTCCTGCCTCACGATATCGGGATCATTGTGCCGCGCCTGGCACCGGGTCGATGACGCCCGGGCACGTTTGTCGCGGAGCGTCTTTGCAGCTGGCATGAAAATGGCCCCGGTGGTACCACCGGGGCCAAAGCTTTCCTGTTTCTACTCTTCCGGAGCGGGGCAGGAGCCTTCGTGGGCGGAGAACTCGAGCGTTGCCGCCTCGTCCACCTCGCCCATCGGCGCAGTGTCGCCACAGGAGTTGATGAACGACGTCAACGCCTGCGATGACGTGGAGACCGAGAAGGTCGACCCGACGAACATATCGGTCTCCTGGCCGGCCGGAAGAATGCCCTCGTAGACAAGCTCGCCGTCGACGGTCATCGACACCTCGATGTCGCCGGTGGCGGCAAGGGCGATGCCGGTGCGATAGACCGGAGCATCATCGGTCGATGCGTCCTCTTCTGTCGCTTCGGCATCCTGCCGGCCGCTCACCTCGGTCACGACCTCCTCGGTCGTGGCGGTCGGCTCGGCATCCGTGGTCGGCTCGACGGTGGGAGGGGCCGGGCGGTCCGGAAGCTGGGTTGCGAGAGCCACATCGCCCGTTTCCGGGGTCGTGGAGAGCGCGGCGGTGGCCTCCGGGTCGTCGCCTGACGGCGTGACCCAGATGCTGTAGCCCCAGGCAAAGACGATGGCGCTCAGGACCACCGCAAAGGCGATGATCGCGAAGTTCGGCGCCCAGTGGGACGGCATGTCGATCGGCGGAACAGAGGCCCCACCGAGCTGCGCCGTTGATGAACTCCCGCCCTGTGCTTCCTCGAACCTCGCCAGCATGCTGCTGGCATCGAGCTCGAGGTACACGGCGTAGTTGCGGACGATACCCCGCTGATAGATCAACGGGGGAAGCGCGGAGAAGTTCTCGTCCTCCAACGCCGCCAGGTGGTGTCGATTGATGCGTGTTGCCTGCTCGGCCTCTCGCAGCGTTACACCCTTGTGCGCGCGAGCCTGGCGAAGCGTCTCTCCAAATCCGGCCATATGCTCTCCGGAGTCTCCCTGTCACTCGACCCCGATGGTCGTTATAAGTCGTCGTTGGGTTGCAAACCTGACGGGCGGCAGGAGGCCGAAAAAGCGTCCCGCGGGTTGTCGTGGTGCTGTGGTGCGTGCGCCCTGCGTGTGTCCCTCCCACACGCTGTTTGCTGTCCCTTAGTCTACCGTTCCTCTATCCGAATATCCGCTGATTTCTCCTGGCCGGGCGAAATTAAACGTTCGTACGCCGAAACCTAGCTTCCGACCACGCGCCGTTCCGGATCGAGGTGCGCGATCAGGCGATCGACTCGTGGTGTTGCCTCGCTGGCAATGTCCAATTCGGTCAGCCAAACCTCTTCGTCGGCCGGCAGCCACCAGCAGCCGATCGTCGAATCACAGGCGATATCCGTTTCGTTGACCATCTGCCGGTGCGTGAAGGCCCAGGCGTTGGTGCACCACCCGCGTCCCGGCTGCTCGGAGGGTCGATAGTTGCGGCACGTCCGGCATGCACGCGGAACGTCCGGCGAGATCTCGATCGTCATGTCGAGCAGTTCGGTGTCACGCTCGATCAGCGAGCGGACATCGAAGTCCGGTTCCGGCATCGGCTCGTACCAGGCGTCCTCGGGGTCGGCGAGCAATTCGTCCGCCTCGATGTGACGTTCACGGGGCCGGAGTTGTCGCGGCTCGCGAGCCGCCGCGGCGACCTCTGGCCGCGTCTGGGCCGCGCGGTCATCCACATCAGGCGCAGGAGCAACCGGTCGCCGGGACGGACGCTCGCCCTGGTCCGCGCGAGGCGCTCGTTCGGCGCGGTAACGCTCGCGCGCGGCCGGCGAGATCGGGCGCTGGCGCCGGGTGACGGTGATCGGGCTTCGTGTTACCGGCTCATTCCCGGTATCGACCGACTCGCGAGGCGACGATGTCGCGAAGAGCCGGTCCCGGAACGCCTCCAGGTCTTCCTGTCGCTCGAGGTTGAGGTTGACCATCGGCAGGGGTGCAGACGGCTCCGGCTCAACGTCGTGGTCGGGCAGACTCCCGAGTGTCGGAGCAACATCGGAAACGTCCGCGTACTCTGCTGCGGCTTCCTCTTCGGCTGCGACCTTGGCGCCACGCCACCAGCTGCGACGCGGATCATCTGTTCGGGGAGCCCGTGGGTGATCCTGTCGCGTGGCCGCGAGCCGTGGCTTGGTTACGCGCGCCGCCGGGGCGGGGCGCGGTTCATTCATCGCTTTTTTACGTGTTTGGCTGGGCGCCGGTGCGCTCGGTGGCTCCGGCATGAACGCTGGTTCGTCATCGTCCGGGAGGTCGGGCATCACCACGGCTGGCTCCGGCTCCGGAGCTGTCTGTTTGCGCGGCGCCATCGGCGGCGTGTTTCGTCGTCGGGAGGCATTTTCCTCTGCGCGAGCTGATGCGTTCAGGGCGCGAGCGCGCTTGAGGGCCCGTTCGTAGGAGATGGAGTCATCCTCTGGCATGTCCGCTCCCTGGATCGGAGCGGCGGGAGGCTGGCTCGGGGCGGACGAAGGACGACGAAGCAGCGGAAGGTCGATTTCCGCCGAGATTTCCGGGATCGAGTCGAATCGCCCACGTTCGGGCGCTGCGCTCGGTGGCAGCACCATTTCGACGTCGTCGTGTGCCGGCTCAGTCTTCGTCGTCTCGGGTTCTTTTGGGGCCGGACGCTCATCGCGGAACCGGCGCAGGCGCGCTTCGCGCGGTGTGATCGTGCGAATGCCCTCGCTCAGGAGCTCGTCGTCATGCTCGTCGACGACCCGCTCGGCCGTCGGGTTCTCGTCCTCGACGAAATCGTCTGGCTCGAAGACAGGTTCTTTCAATGATGGGGCGCCCTCGTCCCGTGATTCGGTCCCCTCGCTGATGATCACGTCGTCGTCATCGGCGGTTTCCGGGGCCGGGACCTCGCGCTCGATGGGGGACTGGCGCTTCGATGCCGCGCGTTCGCGAGCTCGCTGGATGACCTCACGGCCACTGCCACGATAGAGCAGGTTGCGTCGTTCCTCCTGCTCCTCATCCGCATAGTCGTCCCGGAAGTTGATCACGGACTGATCGACCACTTCATCGTCCAGAGCCTCGTTACGAGCCGAGCGATGCTGGTCGGAGCTGACGACGGAGGTAACCTCGTCGTCGTAAGCGATGTTCATCGGAGCGGGAGCCGGTGGGGTGTTGGTCGGCTGATTGCCGGCCGGTGGTGTCGCGGCCGACTCAGGAGATGACGCATCCTGCCACAGGTCAGACCCCCACGCGTTTCGGCATGCGAGTTCGTTCTTCCGGACCAGGATGCGGACATCACTGGACACCTGCCGGTCCGGATGGGTGCACCATCCGTTTCCTGACATTCCGGAATCCTGAAAGAAACGGCACGTCGCACAACGCCGCCTGGTAGCTGCCATCGCATGAGACCTTTTGATATAGACTCAAGTCCCGAGGTGCGCGGGACATTGTCGATCGTGCCCGGCCGGCTGAATCCCCACGATCAGCGGGCCAGGTATTCGAGCCAATGAGTGGTGAACACCTCGTTTGAGCGATTGTACCCGCGAGGCGGAGAGTTGTCTATAAGGCACTGCCCGTTCGTTCAAATTGTATGTACAGCGCATACGGACATTTCGTCCGGACAAGTATCCCCCAGGAATCCCCCATTTCAAGCCAATTTCCGACTAAACCGGTGGGTAGTGACATAATCCTTCCAGTGCCTCGTTGTCATTGACAAGGGTGCGTACGTATACCGGGGCAAGCGCATTTCAGCTATGCTTTCGGGGAATGAATTCCCCGGTGCGGAACTGGAGAAAACTACCCGAGGAGTGGTGAAACGATGCTGGCACTCAACAAGGGCGACATTCGCGAGGTCGTCTCGATGCGGGACGCGATCGAGCTGGTCAAGCTGGCCTTCCGGGAGCTGACCGAAGGTCGGGCACAGGTTCCGCTCCGCAGCGTGATCGATGTCACGCCCGGGCGGGACGCCATGCTGCTCATGCCGGCCTACTTGCCCGGCATGTCGTCCCTCGGGTTCAAGGTCATCTCCATCTTCCAGGAGAACGGGAAGCGCGGCTTGCCGGTCGGGAACGCATTGGTCTGCGCGGTCGACCCGGAGACCGGAGTGCCTGCGGCATTGATGAGCGGCGCGTACCTGACCGCTCTACGAACGGGCGCGGTCTCGGGTGCGTCAACCGAGCTGATGGCCCGGAAGGACGCGAAAAACCTCGTCGTGATCGGGTCCGGAACCCAGGGCGTCACCCAGGCCGCCGCAGTCTGCGAGGTCCGGGACATCGAGCGCATCACGGTGGTCTACCGGAGCGAATCGTCATTCGAGCGCTACCGGAAGATGGTGGAGCAGGACTGGCCGCACCTCACAAAGCGCCTGGTGGGCTCCAGTGACGCCGAATCAGCGGTACGCGATGCAGATGTCGTATGCCTCGCAACGACGTCCAGGACGCCCGTTTTCGAGGCCTCCTGGGTCCGTCCGGGCACCCACGTCAGTGGCGTGGGGTCGTTTACGCCGGAGATGCAGGAAGCTCCCGCCGAGTACATCGCGAACGCTCGCGTCGTGGTCGACATGAAGGAGCATGCCCTCGAGGAAGCCGGTGACCTGATTATCCCGCTGCGCGATGGCACGATCAGCGAAGACCATATCGTTGGTGAGCTGGGCGAGCTGGTTCAGGGCTCCATCGCGGGGCGAACGTCGGATGATGAGCTGACCTACTTCAAGTCCGTCGGCAACGCGGTGCAGGATATGGCGGTCGCCAGCGCGGTCGTTACGCGCGCCCGGGAGAAAGGGCTGGGGCAGGAGATCGACCTGGAGTAACCCGGCTCCCGCGTTCGTCATCTCGCGGCACGGTAGCCAGGGCGGCCAGCTCTCCGCCATCTCTTGCCCGCCTTGAATCTCCATTCCACACGCCAAGACGCCAGGTTCTCCATACATGCAAGAACTTGGCGCCTTGACGTTGTGGTCTCCCTGCGTGCCATCAAGATACCCAGGTTTCCCCTCTACCCGAACAACTTGATTAACTTGAAAAGTTGGGTCCTGAACTTTCCGGGGGCCGAAAGAGCATGATCATGATCATCTCGATCAGGAACGATGCTGGAGACTCCTCCCCTGTAGTGGTCCTCGAGATCGCCACATGACAAGGGCCCCGGTCGAACGCCATCGACCGGGGCCTCTCATTGTTCTCTGGTACGTTGCCGTTAGTCGGCGGCCGTGAGGGACTCCTCGCGGGCCGAGATCGGGCAGGTTCCGCTCGGGCAGACACCGTCGACGATGTGCGCCCGGAACTCGTCCTCGAACTTGTCGAGCATGTCGACCAGCGGCACCGGGGCCACTTGGCCAAGTCCGCAGAGGGACAGCTCGATAATGTGCTTGGACGTGCGCTTGATCAGCCCCAGGTCTTCGAGCGACCCGCGTCCGAAGCGGATCCGGTCGAGGATCTCGACCAGCGCCGGGTTCCCGAGGCGGCAGGGGACGCACTTGGAGCACGACTCGTACCGGCTGAACGCGGTCATGTACCGGGCAAAGTCGACGGCACAGACGTTCTGGTCGAACAACACCCAGCCACCAGAGCCGAGCATGCCATTGACGTCCTTCAGCGAGTCGAAGTCGATCGGCAGGTCGAACTCCGCCTCGGTGATCGGGCCGGCGGAGACGCCGCCCGTCTGGATGCCCTTCAGCTCGTACCCGTCGCGCATGCCGCCGTAGATGTCGTTGAGGAGCTGGCGCATGGTCATGCCCATCTCGACCTCGACGACGCCGTGCAGCTTCGACGGGCCCTGCATGGTCATGAGCTTGGTGCCCTTGCTCTTCTCCGTGCCGATATTCGCGTACCACTCGCCACCGTTGACGATGATGTCCGGGACGTTGGCAAGGGTCTCGGTATTGTTCGCGACGGTCGGCCGCTTCCAGATACCCTCCTCGACGGAGCGGGGCGGCTTGGTGCGCGGCTGGCCACGAACGCCCATGATGGAGTACATGAGCGCGGACGCCTCACCGCAGACGTAGGCACCACCACCGGTCCGGACGCGGAACGCGACGTTCTTGCCTGACCCGAGGACGTTCTTGCCGATCAGGCCGAGGCGCTCGGCGTCAGCGACCGCCTTGCGGAAGCGCTTGATGCCCAGCGGGTACTCACCACCGATGTAGTTGTATCCACGCTCGGCCCCGACCGCGATGCATGCGATAAGGATGCCTTCGAGGATGCGGTGCGGGTCGGCCTCGTGCAGGTGCCGGTCCTTGTAAACGTTCGGCTCGCCCTCGTGGCTGTTGCAGACCACGAACTTGGGTTCCGCCTTGGCCTTACGCCCGGATTCCCACTTGATGCCCGCCGGGAAGCCTCCGCCTCCGCGGCCTCGCACCTCGGCGGTGGTCACCTCCGCGATCGCTTCTTCCTGGCTCATCTCGAAGAGAACCTTGAAGTAGCCCTGGTAGGCGCCCCGGGCGATCGCGTCCTCGATAGAATCCGGCTCGATGACGCCGGCGTTGCGGGTCAGGAGCTGGACCTGGTCCTTGAAGAAGTGATGCTCGTTCAGCGGACGGATGTTCCCGACCGGCTGGTCCCCGCGCACACCGACCGCGAGGTCATCACGGGAGCCATCGATGACGCCGGCGATATCCGACTGGGAAACGGGGCCGTAGACGACCGGGAACTGGCCCGGGCGCTTGACTTCGATCCACGGCTCCATCCAGAATGCGCCGTTTCCGCTCACCTCGCGGACGACCGTGTTCGGACCGGCGATCTCGCGGACGGTGTCCAGCACCTCGAGCGCGCCCTTGGCGATCGAGCTGGAGCCAACGCCCACGCTGATGACGGTGTCGTCACCGTCCCACATCCGGGTCCAGCGATCGATGGCCGATTTCTGGAACTGTTGGAAGGCTTCCTTCGATGTCAGCTTCTGGAGATGCTCGCTCGGGACCGGGCTAACCATTGGATTCCTCGCTCACGCTCATTGCCTCGCGACCCGCGAGGGCGCGGTTCAACAACTCGGTCAGCGACTCAGGGGTCACGTGTCCCGCATAGTGGTCATCGATCTTGACGACCGGGGACCGGTCGCACACGCCGAGACATCCGTTGACCACATGGACGCTGAGATTTTCGTCCGGCGTGGTCTCGCCATCGGCGATGCCATACTCATCCCGGAGCGTCTGGACCAGCTTCTGCGACCCCATGACATAGCAGGACATGCCGTGGCAGATCAGCAGGTGATGGTGCCCCCGCGGCGCGGTCCGGAAGTCGGCGTAGAAGGTCAGGATCGCGAAGACGCGGCTCGGCGTGGTGCCCAGCGCCTCGGCGACGATCTCGGCCGCCTCCGGGGAGACCCAGCCAAAGTGCTCGTTGACTTCCTGGAGTGCGGAGAGGATGAGCTCTTGCGCCTCGTCATGGTCGTCGTAGGTGAAATGGGACATCATCTCGCGAACGACGTCCAGGTCGATCTCCTGCCGGCCCGTATACGGGGATGGAACAGGTCTTACTGCATGTGATTGATCGGGTTGATGCACTCGGCACTCCTCCCTGTCGCTCCGCAGGCGGAAACGCGGCGCGGCAGTGCGCATGTCGCAAATTGCTTTCCGGGGAAGTATACCAGCGGGGACGGGCGTTCTCGAACGCGTGATGCCGCTACCGGAAACACAACAGGCCGGCTCTTGTGCCGGCCTGTTTCTCTTGCTCGTTGGAACGGATCAGGAGCGGAAGAGCGACTGGAAGTCGCCGTCGAACTCCTCCAGGAAGAGATGCATGTCGACCACATCTCCCGCGTCAACACGTGGACCATCGACCGGCCCCTCGGGCTCGATCCGGTCTTCCTCGGCCTGCTGGTCGCTTTCGCCATGGACGATCGCTTCCTCGGTCAGCCGCCGGAGCGCGAGCTGCGCCTCTTGCGGGTCTGCGTCATTGAGGACTGCGGCCACGAAATTCCTGGCGTGGCAGTCCTCGCACTCGACCAGCATCGTCCAGATATCCGACTTGCGGGAAATGATCTCGATGTCGTCGGTGCTGTATTCGCGATGGCAGACGACGCAGCGGTGCATGTTTCGAAGGACGATTTGCTTGATATTGACGTCTGGATCCATGATTTCCTTCTCTAACCGTTACCTCGATCCCCGGGGCCCGTTGTCACGTTTCGTAGAAGCAGAAAACGTGCCCCTGTTGCGCGATCATGAGCGGGATTGCCCGCCCTTGTCAAAATCGTCCAGGTCCAGCGAATTGATGAAGTCGCGGAACACGCCCAGCTCGTCGCTTCCCTGCGGCTGCTCTGTCCCGGTTGGACGCGGCTCGAAAAGGCCGGTCTTTGGCGGGTCCGGGAAGGCGCCTTCGTCAAGAGGATCCGAAATCGGGTCCCCGTCCTCATCGAGGGAAACGGCTGCGTTGTCCATCACCGCTTCCTCGATCAGGATGCGGGCGTCCGTGCGGACGGCGAGGGCGATGGCGTCGCTCGGTCGAGCGTCCAGCTGGACTGTCCGGTCAGCAATGGAGAGGACCACCGTGGCGTAATAGACCTGATCGTTCAGGTCTGCGATGACGATGTGGTCGATGGTGGCGCCCAGCTCTTCGAGCATTGCCCGCATGAGGTCATAGGGCAGGGGACGCGTCGGTGTGACACCCTGCAGCTCGAGCGCGATCGCCTCAGCTTCGTACGGGCCGATCCAGATGGGCAGGTGGCGATTGCCGTGAATTTCTTTCAGGATCACGACCCGGTTCTGGGTGACCAGACTGACGCGGATGCTCTCCACTGTTGCTTCAATCATCCTCAGGCCCTTTCCGCATGGAGAGGTCTCCGTTCGGTGCGTGCTTCAGTCGCGAACGCTGGTCCCGGCGATTCGGGATGCCGCCTATCTCCGATGATGGCGGTATGCCTCAGTCTACACCCGGTCAGTGAAGAAGGTCAGTTCGCTGCCTGGGCGTCGAGCTCCGGATACTCTTCGTGCTCGACCGTGCCCCACGCATCGCTTGGCCAGTAGACGATCCACGCCTTCCCGATGATGTTCTCCTCGGGGACCGGCCCAAAGTACCGGGAATCTTCGCTGTTCGTCCGGTTGTCACCCATGACGTAAACGCTGCCGTCCGGAACCGTGACCGGGCGATCGCAGTACTCCCAGGTGCCTGGACAGGTGCTGTCCCGGCCGCCGATGTAGCCTTCCTCAAGTTCCACGCCATTGATGTAGACGAGGTTGTTCCGCACTTCAACCGTGTCGCCGGGAAGCCCGATGACGCGCTTGATGTACGGCTTGTCCTCGCCGGGCGCCGGCGGGGTGAAGACGATCACATCTCCGCGTTCGGGCGCGCCGAAATCGATGATGGTAGCGGAGTTTCGCTCGTCCACGCCCGGAATCCAGTCGATGAAGTCCCAGGCGTCGAGCTCGCGATAGGCATTGCGGTTGACCAGCAGCATCTCGCCGTTCTCGAATGTCGGGAGCATGCTGCGCCCATCGACCTTGAAGTTGAGAACAACGGAGCGAACGAGCACGAAGATCAGCAGGGCAAGAATCGCTGTCTCGAGGATCTCTCGCACGGCCGACGTTTGCTTGCGTTTCGGTGTGGTCTCACCTGTCGTCCCTGCGGTCTGGTCCGAGGGCAACGTGGTGGTCGGTTGACTGGTCCCCTGGCCGGGAGTGTCCCCGAAGTGCCGGGGCTGGCTGTCGGTCATGCGTGCTCGGTTCCTCGTGTCGTTATCGTGCTGGTCGGCAAGGCGCGTTCCGCAACTGATGATACACCTCGACGGGCATCCATCTGCCGCCTAGGGCTCGAGTTCCGGATACTGCTGATGGTCCACCAGGGTCCAAGAGTCATGTGGCCAGTAGACGGCCCATGCCTTGCCGATGATGCGTTCCTCGTCGACAACGCCGAAGTACCGGGAGTCCTGGCTGTTGCTCCGGTTGTCACCCATCAGGAAATAGGACCCTTCCGGCACGATGACCGGGACACCGCCGCAATAGGACCAGTTGCTGTCGCAACGATTCCCACTGTCCACATACGTCTCTTCGATCTGGATGCCGTTGACGAAGATCGCGTCCTCGCGCACGATGACTTCGTCTCCCGGAACCCCGATGACGCGTTTGATGTAGGGCTTCTGGAGTCCCGGCTCGGGCGGGGTGAAGACGACCACATCACCGCGCTCAGGCGCGCCGAAATCGATGATGGTGGCGGAGTTGCGCTCGTCCATGCCCGGAATCCAGTCGATGAAGTCCCAGGCGTCGAGCGAGCGATATGCGTTCTGGTTCACGATCAGCCGCTCGCCGTTCTGGAACGTGGGCATCATACTCGGCCCGTCTACCTGGAAGTTCCCGATGAAGACGCGGACGAGGGCGAAGATCAGCAGGGCGAGAATCGCTGTCTCGAGGATCTCCCGAAGCGTGGATTGGCCGCTTCGGGTGGCGGAGTCGGATGTGGCTGCATCGAGCTCGCCCTCCAGCGCTGGCGAGGTTTCGTGCCGATGCTCACTTGTTGACATTGGCGACGGTGTCCTTATTTCGGTTCGGGATCATCGTTCCCACCATGATGGCACAGAACCGGGGAGCGGATGACAAAAAACTACCGGGATGGAGGCTGGCCCCCATCCCGGTACGTCCGCTCATGTTACAGCGCCCCACAGGCCGTGGGAAAGGTCGACCGACTAAATCTCGTCGGGGCGGATGCTGCGCTCGCGCTTCTCCGCATCGATCTCCTCGGCAACCTTCTCACGGGAGTCGCGCGCCGAAGCCGTCAGCGTGGTGGACGTCTGGGAGCTGCCGCTCTCGATGGCGTCGCCGCTGTTCTTCTTGTCGTCGTCGCCAAGTCCGGATTCTTCCTTGAATCCCCGAATACCCTTGCCGAGCCCGGAACCGATTTCCGGAAGCTTACCGGCACCAAAGATGATGACAACAATGACGAGGATGATCGTCAATTCTTGCCAGCCAAGACCCATCATTGTTCGAAATCCTCCTACTGTGGGACCGCCGCGGACGTCCTGTCACGGGCCGGTTGCTTTCGCAATCGGAACATGGACAGTATAGCCACCGCCCGGGTCCTTGCACCACCGAACACGAATGCGCTCACCCGATCTCAGGAGAGGGCGAAGCTGCTGATAATCGCCACCGCAACGAAGAACAGGGCGATGCCGATGGTGAATTGGAAGAGCGTTTTCTCGAAACCGCGCCGCGTGCGCTGGATCGATTCGCCGCCGCTACCGAACGACCCACCGAAAGCGGATCCCTTCGTCTGCAGCAAGAGGAGGAAGATGAGCACCACCGAGATGATGATCATCACGAGATTGATCGCGATATCCACGAATGTGATGTCCTTCGCCAAAATCCACACGGACGCCTTGCCCCGCCGGGGCATTCGCATGCGGGCAGCGTAGCACCTGCACGCGGGTCCATTCAATGCATCGCCGTTAGCCGTCGCGCCGGGCCGCGGCTTCGATTATCGCCGTAAATGCCGGAATCTTCAGGCTTGCGCCTCCAATCAGGAGGCCATCCACCGCTTCCGCGGCGAGGAACGATCCGGCGTTCGACTCGTTGGCGCTGCCACCGTAGAGGATCCGGATGTCGGATGCGACCTTCCCCATCTTGCCGACGAGCGTGTCGCGGATGAAGCGCGACATCTCCGCGGCATCGTCTGGCGTGGCTGCGACACCCGTGCCGATTGCCCAGACGGGCTCATAGGCGATCGTGAGGCGCGCCATATCGGTGGCTGACATCCCGTCCAGCGCTCCCTGGAGCTGGCGGTCGACGACGACCTTCGCCTGACCTGCCTCCCGCTCGCCAGCGGTTTCGCCGACGCAGAGGATGACATCCAGCCCGGCCGCGAACGCCCGGCCGATCTTGGCCTTGACGGTTTCGTCAGTTTCACCGTGATGGGTCCGGCGCTCGGAGTGCCCGATGATCGTGAAGCTGCAATAGGGGGCAATCATCGAGGCGGAGACATCCCCGGTATGGGCACCGTTGTCGGTCGCGGCGATATCTTGCGCCCCCAGACGGACCGCCGAGCCTTCTATCACATCAGCAAGGCTCACCAGCCACGGGTAGGGCGGTGCGATACCGATATCGACGCTGGAGCCGTGAAGGTTACCAAGTTCCACCGCGTTTCGGGCGAGTGCCTGCGCTTCTTCCAGCGTCGTGTTCATCTTCCAATTGCCGACGAGGTACGGCCTGGTCATGCGTTCTCCTCCGGGATGGCGGCGATGCCCGGCAGCATCTTGCCTTCAAGGAACTCCAACGATGCGCCGCCGCCGGTCGAGATGTGATCGATGCGATCGCTGAGGCCAAGCTGCTCGATCGCGGCGACAGAATCTCCTCCGCCGATCACGGTGTACCCGTCTGCCTGGGCGACGGCCTCGGCCACTGTCTTCGTGCCCTTGGCAAACGCCTCATTCTCCGTGACGCCAAGCGGGCCATTCCAGAGAATGGTCTTGTGGCTATGGATGGCATCCGCGAATGCCCTGGCCGTGTCCGGGCCGATGTCGAAGATGGATGCGTCGACGGGAATGTCGTCGACGGAGACCACCGTACCATCAGACGCCTTGATATCGCTCGCCACGACGACGTCGGCCGGAAGCATCACGTTCACGCCGTGTGCGTCGGCCTGGTCCATGATCGTTCCGGCGGTCGCGAGCTGGTCCCGCTCGACGAGCGAAGTGCCGATCTCCTTGCCCCTGGCAAGGAGGAATGTATTCGCCATGCCGCCGCCAATGAGCAACGTGTTGACCCTGGCGACCAGGTTCTGCAGGACGGAGATCTTGTCAGACACCTTGGCGCCGCCGATGATCGCGGCGAAGGGGCGCTCCGGATGTTGGAGGAGCTTGCCGAGTGCCTCAACTTCCTTTTGCATGAGGAGGCCGAGATAGGCGGGGAGGTAGTTCGCGACGCCAGCCGTCGATGCATGAGCGCGATGTGCGGCACCGAAGGCATCGTTCACGTAGATGTCGCCTAGCCGGGCGAGAGCTTCGGCAAATTCGGGGTCGTTCTTTTCCTCGCGGGCGTCGAATCGCAGGTTCTCGAGCAAGGCGACGTCACCGTCACCTAGTTCGTCTACAGCCGCCTCCGCCTCGTCACCGATCGTCGTCGATACGATCTTGACGGGCTTGCCCAGGAGCTCCGAAAGGCGCTCCCCGGCCGGGCGGAGCCTGAGCTCCTCCTTGACCTGGCCCTTCGGACGCCCGAGATGACTGCAGAGCACGACGCGCGCGCCATGGTCCACGAGCCACTGGATTGTGGGGAGCGATGAGCGGATGCGGGTGTCATCGGCAATCGTGTCGCCATCGAGCGGCACGTTAAAGTCGACTCGGCAGAGGACGCGCTTGCCGCGCACATCTGCCGAGGTTATGGAACGTCTGGCCATGGTGATGCCTCGCAAGAGAATCGGGCGCGGGAGAGCCCCCGCACCCGATGCGACCGGGTCAGACTAGTTGTCGAAGCCCATCTCGCAGACAAGTGCCGCGAGGTCGGCCACGCGGCAGGAGTAGCCCCACTCGTTGTCGTACCAGGAGACGACTTTCACCATGTTGTCGCCCTGGACCATGGTCGAGAGACCATCGATGATCGAGGATCGGGAGTCCTGCTTGTAGTCGCGAGACACGAGCGGCTCGTCGGAGTACCCGAGGATACCCTTCATCTCCTTGCTGTCGGCTGCGGCCTTGAACGCATCGTTGACCGCCTCGACGGTAACCTTCTCGCGGGTATTCGCGACGAAGTCAACGATGGAAACCGTCTCGGTCGGGACGCGCAGGGCGAAGCCGTCGAACTTGCCCTCGAGCTCCGGGATCACCAGCGAAAGCGCGCGAGCAGCGCCGCTGGAGGTCGGGACGATGTTCTGGGCAGCGCCGCGAGCGCGACGCAGGTCCTTGTGCGGGCCGTCCTGCAGGACCTGATCTGCGGTGTAGGCGTGGACGGTCGTCATCATCCCGTACTCGATGCCGAACGTGTCGTTGATGACCTTGGCGGCGGGAGCAAGACAGTTCGTCGTGCACGATGCGTTCGAGATGATGTTGTGCTGGGCGGGATTGTAATCATCTTCGTTCACGCCGAGCACGACCGTCACGGCGTCCGCCGCGCCCTCAGAAGACTCCGCGGTGCCGGAGAGAGGAGCAGAGATGATGACCTTCTTGGCGCCGGCATCGATGTGCGCCTTCGCCTGAGCGGGTTTGGTGAAGCGTCCGGTGGACTCGATCACCAGATCGACTCCCAATTCGCCCCATGGCAACTGCGACGGATCCTTCTCCTCGAAGACCCGAAGCTTCTCGCCGTTGACGATGATATTCTCGTCGTCCGCGGAAATGTCGGCGTCGAAAATGCCGTAGGTGGAGTCGTACTTGAGGAGATGGGCGAGCGTTTCATTGCTGGTCAGGTCGTTGACCGCCACGATCTCGAACAGGTCGTCGAATCCGCCCTCCTGGACCGCCTTATAGACCTGACGGCCGATGCGGCCGAACCCATTGATGCCTACCTTGTAAACCACGTTGGACCTCCTGGCCTTGAGTTTGATGCATCTTCAGCGATGCATCCCGGTACGGAACCGGCTTCCGCATATAGCTTACCAAGCGAAGGCGCCAATTCGGCAGGAATTGGCGCGTTTTTCCGCTCGTTGAGGATCGATCTACCCAAACGGGCGGCATCGAACGGGAGCGCAACGTTGGGACTGCATGACCCCGAAGGACATGCTGTTCGAGCCAGATTCGATACCGGGGTCTATCCGAGGTCGACAGGCGTGGAGGGGACTGCCGCTTCCTGATGCTTGCGGGCGAGGTCGATGAGCACATCGGCAAGCTTGATCGGATCGTGGCGGAGTGGGTTCCTGTCGCTTACCACATTGTCCGCGATGATTTGGACGCCATCGGCGACGACGCTCTTGCCGTCGTATCGAACGGCCTTTACCTGCCATTCAGGGCGAATCGCCTCATCGGAGGCCTCGTTGTTGTTCACGACCGCAAAGTCGAGCTCGTTCTTGCCGAGGTAGCTGACCACTTCGTGGATGTGGTCTTCGTACCCGAAGTCGTCCGTTTCGCCGTGCTGGGTCGCGACGTTACAGACGTAGGCTGTCGCCCCGCGCGACCACTGGATCGCTTCGCGTACTCCTCCGACGAGCAGGTTCGGCAATACGCTCGTATAGAGGCTGCCGGGGCCAAGCACGATGAGGTCGGCGTTCAGGATGGCCGCAAGGGCTGGACGGTAGGCGTCCGGCTCGTCCGGCTCGAGGAAGATGCGCTCGACGGCCGGATTGTCGTGCGCGATCGCCGACTCACCGCGGACGCTCGTGCCGTCGACGAGATCGGCGCAGAGGGTGACGTTCTCCAGGGTCGATGGCAGGACGCGGCCACGGACGTTGAGGATCTTCGCGGCCTCGATAACGCCCTGCTCGAAGCTCCCGGTGACCTGCGTCATCGCGGTGATGAAGAGGTTGCCGAAGGCGTGGCCGGTGAGCTCGGACCCCTCCTTGTCGAACCGATAGTGGAACAAGCGTCCCATCAGCGACTCATTGTCCGCCAAGGCCACGAGGCAGTTCCGGATATCGCCCGGCGCCGGGATGTTGAAGACATTCCGGATACGGCCGGTGCTACCACCGTCATCCGCGACCGTGACGATCGCGGTGAGGTTGATGTTGTGGAGCTTGAGGCCGCGGAGGAGGGCGCTCAGCCCAGTACCGCCGCCGATAGCGACGACATTGAACTCCGGCTTGTCGGGGCCGAATCGATGCTCATTGATGATCTCGGAGAAGGCGCGTCCCGAGGTGTCGGCTGCCAGGAGCGGCGAGATAAGGGCGCGGCTCAGCTTCCACAGCGTGACACCGAAGAGAAGGGCACCAGCGGCGACGAGGAGCATGCCGCGCCACGGCTGCGGTACGGGCTGGAGTGTGAGCCACTCGACGTAGGGCTGGATCCTTTTGGGGAAGGCGTAGTTCTCGTAGATCCATGCGAGGCCCATGGCGAGGCCCAGGCTCACGACGATGGTGGCCAGCATGAACAGCGCAATCCAGCGCTTTATTTGCATGCCTGGCCGGAGCCACATTCGCAACGTGCGAGAGTTCATTCAACGTCCATGATGATGCGCCGCCGGGCGACAGCAATCTCGGAAACCGGTTGCCGGCCAGGTCGTGCGGGAACCTGGGGACGCGGCGATTCGGGTGCCTCAGTATACCACTGGCGCCGGGAGTTCGATGCGGGGAGGAAGACATATAGAGGAAAGGCGCCAGTTGACAGACGGCCCCTGTCGCCCTATACTAGCTTTTCGCGTGCTCACCCTGCACGATGCAATTATCGAGAAGGGGGCACGTGCATCGATGAGAGTCTGGACTGGGCGACGCGTGCGGCGAGTGTACCACAGAGAAAATCCCGGAAACCTGGGAGGGGAGCATCATGCCCTCTCTTCTTCGTGTTTCCCGCACCGTGACCTGTATCGCTCGGGAGCCGCGGTACCGGGTCCGGGTTTTTTGCGCTCTCAATCCTTCCACAATTCCCGTTAGTGAAGACGCGCATAGTTTTTCAGCTTTGTGAACGAGACGTGTTGCGCAGTGTACGAAGTGTGAACAGGCCCGCCTCAACCGGCGTCTGTTCGCAAAGAAAAGAGGAGCGGTGAATGGCTGTAGATCGTGATGTACGGACGACTGCGGTGACACCTGACGTTGCCACAATGCAGGTGCAGTCGAATGTAGGCGTCAATCGACGATCGTATTCTCGCATCCCGTTGGTCCTGGAGTTCCCCAACCTGGTGCAGATCCAGCTGGAATCGTTCCGCTGGTTCGTGGAGGAAGGTCTTCGCGAGCTCCTCGAAGAAATCTCCCCGATTACCGACCACCATCGCAAGATGGAGCTCTTCATCTCCGAGCCGCGCTTCGATCCGGTCTGGACCCGGATGCCGAAGGGCGAGGAGCAGGAGCGCGCCAAGAAGGACCCTCGCGTTGCCGAGGTCTTTTGCCGTGAGCGTGACATCACCTATGCCGCTCCGCTGCGCGTGACGGCGCGTCTCGAGATGAAGGAGACCGGTGAGATCAAGGAAACCGGCCCGGATGGTATCTTCCTGGGCGATTTCCCGATGATGACCTCCGACGGCACCTTCATCATTAATGGTGCGGAGCGCGTCGTCGTCTCCCAGCTCGTCCGGTCCCCGGGCGTGTACTTCGAGAGCGAGCCGGACCCGGCGACGGGCCGCCCGCTGGCGAAGGCCAAGCTCATCCCGAATCGCGGTGCCTGGCTCGAATTCGAGACGTCCAACAAGGACGTCCTCTCGGTGAAGGTTGACCGCAAGCGCAAGATGCCGGTCACGATCCTGCTCCGTGCCATTGGCATCGAGAGCGACGAGGCGCTGTACGACCTCTTCGCCGATGTCGACACCAACCCGGATCACCGGTACATCGCGACGACGATCGACAAGGAGAGCACGAAGACGCAGGACGAGGCGCTCGTCGAGCTCTATCGCCGCCTGCGCCCGGGTGATCCGCCGACGCGCGACAACGCGCAGTCGATGCTGGAGAACCTGTTCTTCAACGATCGCCGGTACGACCTTGCCCGCGTCGGTCGCTACAAGCTGAACAACCGCCTCCACGAGGATCATCCGGAAGACAAGACCGATCTCCGCGTGCTCCGCAACGAGGATCTCATCGCCATCATCCGGGAGATGATCCGGCTGAACAACGGCGAGGGGCATGTCGATGACATCGACCACCTCGGCAATCGCCGCATTCGCTCGGTTGGCGAGCTTATCCAGATGCACGTCCGCACCGGTTTCCAGCGCCTCGAGCGCGGTATCCGCGAGCGCATGACGTTGCAGGACCCGGACACGGTCACGCCGCAGGCGCTGATCAGCACGACGCGCCCGGTGATGGCCGCGGTTCGCGAGTTCTTCGGTGGTTCGCAGCTCTCCCAGTTCATGGACCAGCTGAACCCGCTGGCTGAGCTGACGCACAAGCGGCGTCTGTCGGCGCTGGGCCCGGGCGGCCTGAGCCGCGACCGCGCCGGCATGGACGTCCGTGACGTTCACCCGTCGCACTACGGCCGCATCTGCCCGATCGAGACGCCGGAAGGTCCGAACATCGGCCTGATCGGTTACCTCGCCTCCTACGGCAAGATCAACCCGTACGGCTTCATTGAAACGCCGTACCGCCGCGTCATCTCCATTGTCGACGTCAACAATCCGCAGATTCCGCTCGAGGGCGAGATCCTGCGCGACGACGCCGTGAATGAGGATGGTGAGGTTATCGTGCCAACGGGCACGGAGCTTACTGCTGCGGATGTCGAGAAGCTGAAGGCAGAGGGCGTCAAGCTCGTCCGCATCAAGCCGGTCGCGTCCGGGATCATCGACTACCTCTCCGCTGATAAGGAAGAGGGCGTCATGATCGCGCAGGCGAACACGCCGCTCGATGAGAAGGATCGTCTTGCGGAGGATGAGGTCGTGGTCCGGCTCGTGACCGGTGGCCACCGCTTCCCGACCGTTCCGGCCGAACAGGTCAACTACATGGACGTGTCGCCGAAGCAGGTCATTTCGATCGCGACGGCGCTGATCCCGTTCCTCGAGCACGACGATGCAAACCGCGCGCTCATGGGCGCCAACATGCAGCGTCAGGCGGTGCCGCTGCTCCGTCCGAAGGCTCCGGTCATCGGCACGGGTATCGAGTACTTCGTCGCTCGCGACTCCGGGCAGGTGGTCGTGGCGCAGGAGCCCGGTACCGTCATCTCGGCGACCGGCCAGCAGATCGTCGTCCGCAACGACAACGGCGTGGACAAGGTCTACTCGCTGCGCAAGTTTGTCCGCTCGAACCAGGACACCTGCATCAACCAGCGCCCGATCGTCCACCAGGGCGACCGCGTGCTGGCCGACCAGGTGATTGCCGACTCTTCTTCGACCGAAAATGGCGAGATCGCCCTTGGCCAGAACGTCACCGTGGCATTCATGCCGTGGGAAGGCGGGAACTTCGAGGACGCGATCCTCCTGAGCGAGCGGCTCGTTCGTGACGACGTCTACACGTCGATCCACATCGAGAAGCACGAGGCGGAAGCCCGTGACACGAAGCTCGGTCCGGAAGAGATCACCCGCGACATTCCGAACGTTGGTGAGGAGAGCCTCGCCAACCTCGATGAGAACGGCATCATCCGCATCGGCGCCGAGGTTCACCCGAACGACATCCTGGTCGGGAAGGTGACGCCACGCGGTGAAACCGAGCTGAGCGCCGAGGAGCGCCTGCTTCGCGCGATCTTCGGTGAGAAGGCGCGCGAGGTGAAGGACACCTCCCTGCGGGTGCCGCACGGTGTTCATGGCAAGGTCATCGACGTCAAGGAGTTCCGCCGCGACGCTGAGGAAGACCACGAGCTTCCGGCGGGCGTGAACCAGAGCGTTCGGGTGCTGATTGCGCAGAAGCGCAAGATCTCCGAAGGCGACAAGATGGCTGGCCGCCACGGGAACAAGGGCGTTATCAGTCGCATTCTGCCGATCGAGGACATGCCATACATGCCGGACGGAACGCCGGTGGACATCATCCTGAACCCGATCGGTGTGCCGTCGCGCATGAACCTCGGCCAGATCCTGGAGACGCACCTCGGGTGGGCCGCCAGCACGCTTGGCTTCAAGGTCGCGACGCCGGTCTTCGACGGCGCCGAGGAAGATGACATCCGGGCCGCGCTGCGTGAGGCGGGTCTGCCGGAGGATGGCAAGGTCGATCTCTACGACGGCCGGACCGGCGAGAAGTTCGATCGCCCGGTGACGGTCGGAACCGTCTACATGATGAAGCTGCATCACCTGGTGGAGGACAAGATCCACGCCCGGTCGACCGGTCCGTACTCGCTCGTCACCCAGCAGCCGCTGGGCGGTAAGGCGCAGTTCGGTGGCCAGCGCTTCGGTGAGATGGAGGTTTGGGCGCTGGAAGCCTATGGCGCCGCGCACATCCTGCAGGAGATGCTGACGGTCAAGTCGGACGACATCGTCGGCCGCGTGAAGACCTACGAGTCCATTGTGAAGGGCGAGCCGATCGGCGAAGCCGGTGTGCCGGAATCCTTCAAGGTGCTCGTCAAGGAGCTTCGCAGCCTTGGCCTGTCGATCGACGTGATCAACGAGGACGAGCAGACGGTCGATTTCGCTGAGGACAACTCACGCGACCTGCTGACGAACCTGGATCGCATCAACCTGAGCGGGTTCGAGCGGACATCTGACTGACATCGCATCGATCGTTCACACGGAGGCCGCGACGCGGCGGCCTCCAACCCCTTCAGTCAATGACCGCATTTGGAGGAACTATGTCGTCAATGAACTTCTCTGACGCCGCCACCAGCGCGTTGCAGGTCGACCCGAACCAGCAGGCCGGGTTCTCTCGGAGCGACCGCAACAACCGCAATCAGGTGCTGGACGTCAACAACTTCGACGCGATCCGCATTCGTCTCGCCTCTCCGGAAGCCATCCGCTCCTGGTCGTATGGCGAGGTGACGAAGCCTGAGACGATCAACTACCGCACGCTCAAGCCGGAGCATGGCGGACTTTTCTGCGAGCGCATCTTCGGTCCGACCCGTGACTGGGAGTGCTATTGCGGCAAGTACAAGCGCATTCGCCACGCCGGCACCGTGTGCGACAAGTGCGGCGTCGAGGTCACCCGCTCCAAGGTTCGCCGCGAGCGGATGGGCCACATCGAGCTGGCCGCGCCGGTCGCGCACATCTGGTACGTGAAGGGCGCACCGAGCCGCCTGGGCTTGCTGCTGGACATCACGCCGCGCAACCTCGAGCGCGTTCTGTACTTCGCGTCGTACCTCGTGACGGATGTCGACGTCGAGAAGCGCGATGCTGCGATCGAGGACATCAAGGCCCTCACCGACGAGACGATCGAGGAGATCCGCGCTGAGTACCAGGAGAAGCTGGACCAGATTCGCGAGGCCAGTGTCGCTGACGTTGCCAACCTCGAGGAAGGCGCCACCGACCTGATCGATCGTGCGGAGTTCGAGATGCGCGAGGCGCTCGACGAACTCGAGAAGTCTTACAACGAGATGCGCGCCGAGATGGAGGCCAATCTTGGCCAGTCGGCGGAGAAGCAGATCAAGTGGGAACGCCGGATCCTCGTCAAGAAGACCGAGGCCATCAACGAGGACAAGATCCAGCGCCTCGAGGATCGCTACGAGGAGCGCCAGGCCGAGATTCGCGCCGAGGCTGAATCCCATCGTAGCGGCGCGTCCGCGATCAGCGGAGCCGAGGGCGACCTGATCAGCCACGAAGCTGCCCAGCAGATGAAGAAGCTGGAGGCGGAGCGCGATCAGCGGATTGCCGAAGAGCAGCAGCAGCTGGACGAGGTCCTCAAGCCGCTGCAGCGCCTGGCTGAGCGCGAGATCCTGACGGAAACCGAGTACCGCGAGCTCACCGAGATCGTCCCGCCCGGGGTCTTCTCGGCGGCGATGGGTGCCGAGGCCGTGTACGACCTGATCACCAAGAAGGTCGACCTTGACCAGCTCGCGCTCGAGCTGCGCCAGGATATGCAGGCGACCTCCGACGTCAAGCGGAAGAAGGCAACCAAGCGCCTCCGCGTGATCGAGGCTCTGCGCAAGAGCGGTAACAAGCCCGAGTGGATGATCTTCACGGCGCTGCCGGTGATTCCGCCGGAACTCCGCCCGATGGTCCAGCTCGACGGTGGCCGCTTCGCGACCTCCGACCTCAACGACCTGTACCGCCGCGTAATCAACCGCAACAACCGTCTCAAGCGACTGCTGGAGCTGGGCGCGCCGGACATCATCGTTCGCAACGAGAAGCGCATGTTGCAGGAGGCCGTCGACGCCCTGATCGACAACGGTCGCCGCGGCCGCGTCGTCTCCGGGTCGGGCAAGCACAAGCTGAAGAGCCTCAGCGACATGCTGAAGGGCAAGCAGGGGCGGTTCCGCCAGAACCTGCTCGGCAAGCGCGTCGACTACTCTGGTCGCTCCGTGATCGTGATCGGTCCGGACCTGGCGCTGGATGAGTGTGGCCTGCCGAAGCGAATGGCGCTCGAGCTCTTCAAGCCGTTCGTCATGCGCCGCCTGGTCGATCGCGAGCTGGCGCACAATATCAAGTCCGCGAAGCGGTTGGTGGAGCGCGTCAACCCGGTTGTCTGGGAAGTGCTCGAAGAGGTGATCGAGGGGTACTACGTGCTCCTCAACCGCGCCCCGACGCTGCACCGTCTCGGTATCCAGGCGTTCAAGCCGCGACTCATCGAGGGATCGGCGATCCAGCTGCATCCGTTAGTGACGACCGCCTTCAACGCTGACTTCGACGGTGACCAGATGGCCGTCCACGTGCCGCTGTCCAAGGCTGCGCAGGGCGAGGCCTTCGAGCGCATGCTCTCGGTCCGCAACCTGCTCGCGCCGTCGAGCGGCGAGCCGATCGTGGCTCCGACGCAGGACATCGTTCTCGGCGTCTACTACATCACCAGCGAGCGCAACTTCGAGGATGAGCTGGCGAACGGCACCGTGCCGAAGGGCTGGGGCAAGCGCTTCGCATCCCTCGACGAGGTCGAGCTGGCCTACAACTCCGGCATCGTGGACGTGCAGGCGAAGATCTTCGTGCGCACCGACCGCGATGGCGGCGAGATGAAGACGATCGAGACCACGGTCGGGCGTGCACTGTTCAACAACATCCTGCCGGCGTCGCTCGGCAAGTATTACAACGAGACGATGGGCCGCAAGCAGCTGCGGCGGGTGGTCGCGGACTGCTTCCGCACCTACACCGACCCGTTCGAGACGGCCAAGATCGTCAACGACATCAAGACGCTCGGCTTCCGGATGTCCACGAAGGGTGGTCTGTCCATCGCGCTGGCCGACGTGACGATGTCCGAGACGAAGACCGCGATCGTCGAGGAGGCCGAGGAAGAGGCCTCGCGGATCGAGCGCCAGTATCGCCGCGGTCTCGTGACCGATGACGAGCGACTGCGCGAGCTCGAGCGGATCTGGAACGCTGCTCGTGACCAACTCACGAACGACGTTGAAGCTCGCCTGAAGGGCCAGAACGCTGTCTACATGATGGCGGACTCCGGCGCGAAGGGAAACATGAACCAGATCAGCCAGATGGCCGGTATGCGCGGCCTCGTGCTCGATCCGGGCGGGAAGATCATCGACATCCCGATCAAGTCGAACTTCCGCGAGGGCCTCACGGTTCTCGAGTACTTCCTTTCGACGCACGGCGCCCGCAAGGGGCTCGCGGACACGGCCATCCGTACCGCCGACTCCGGGTACCTGACGCGTCGACTGGTTGACGTGGCGCAGGACGTGATCATCACGCTCGACGACTGCGGCACGGAAGCCGGTATGTGGGCGAGCCGCTACAACGCCGACGGCACGGAGCTGGCTCCGGACGAGTACCGCGCCCGGTTGACCGGTCGCGTGCTTGCGGCAGACCTGGTCCACCCAGAGACGGGCGAGATCATCGCGCGTCGCAACGAGGAGCTCTCCGAGTTCGTCCCGAACGAGGATGGCTCGTACCGCGACATCGTGAGCGAGGTCATCGACGCCGGCATCGACCGCGTACACATCCGCACGGTCATGCAGTGCGAGGCTGAGCACGGCGCCTGCCGTATGTGCTACGGCCGTAACCTCGCGACCGGTCAGGTTGTCGGTCTCGGTGAGGCCGTCGGCGTGATCGCCGCGCAGTCGATCGGTGAGCCGGGTACGCAGTTGACGATGCGCACGTTCCACTCCGGTGGCGTGGCCCGCGCCGACATCACGACGGGTCTCCCGCGTGTTGAGGAGCTCTTCGAGGCCCGTCAGCCGAAGGGTGCGGCGCTCATGGCGAACAAGCCGGGCGTGGTTCGCATCGAGGAAGACGACCTTGGTCGTCGCCTGGCGATCATCTCGCAGGAAGAGGACGTCTGGCACGAGCAGCTGCCGGAAGGCTGGGAGGTCGCGATCACCGAGGGTACCGAGGTGATCAAGAACAAGACCGCGATCGCCACCGGCCCGAACGGCGACAAGCTGTTCGCCACGATCGACGGCACCTTCTTCTTCGACGCGCCGACGCTTTACGTGCGTTCGATGCGCGAAGAGGTTGAGGAGTTCTCGATCAACATCGGCGACCAGATCCTGGTCGAGGATGGCCAGGAGGTTCTTCCGGGCACGCAGCTGACCTACGGTGCGAAGGACCCGCACCAGATCCTGCACACGCTCGGCGCCGAGGAGACGCAGCGCTACATCATCGATGAAGTGCAGAAGGTGTACCGCTCGCAGGGCGTGAACACCAACGACAAGCACATCGAGGTGATCTGCCGCCAGATGCTCCGCAAGGTGCAGATCCAGTACCCGGGCGACACCGATCTCCTCGAGGGAGACACGGTGGACCGCTTCGAGTTCAACTCGAAGAACGACGAGGTGCTGGCGCAGGGCGGTGAGCCGGCGACGGCCGTGCCGGTGCTGCTCGGAATCACCAAGGCGTCGCTCGAGACGGACTCGTTCCTCTCGGCGGCCTCCTTCCAGGAGACGACGCGCGTCCTGACCGAAGCCGCGATCAACGGCAAGGTCGACAACCTGCGTGGCCTGAAGGAGAACGTCATCATCGGTAAGCTCATCCCGGCCGGCTCGGGCTTCGACGCCCGTCAGAAGCAGGCCGAGGAGCCGGATGCGCTCGAGGAGGCCACGCTGGCCGCCATGCGCGAGCCGGTGGAACCCGCCGAGGAAGAGGATTACGCCGAACTCATGGCGTCCGGTGACCTGCCCGCAACGCAGGTGATCGATCGCCCGGGCGAGGACGCTGGCTTCAGCCTCCAGGCGCCTGAGGACATGGGCGAGTTTAACGCCGATGATCTCGCGAGCGAGACGGTGACCGGCGAAGAGTAATCTCTCAGCCACATCGCAATACACACACAACGCCCCGAAGCCAACTGGCTTCGGGGCGTTGTGTTGCCTGTTCTGGAGTCGGGTCCGGTAACGCTATTGCCGGGCTCCCGGACGCGAAGGATCCCTGTAGGCGTCGAACGGTGTCGAGGAACGCGAGAGCTTTCCCCGGCAGTCCGATCTACCGCTCTTAGTCGGGATTGGGGATCTCGTAGGAGAGGAGGGGAAGCACCCTGCCCGGGATCGCGGTACTCGGCGTCTCGCCGATCCGCACCGCGCCCATGTGAAGGTAGAACGCCTCTGCATTGGGGTCCGAGTCGATACGCAGGCGCCGGAAGCCAAGCTGGCGGGCTTGCTGCGTGACCGCTGTAAACAGGGTGCGCCCGACACCATGGCCCATGGCGTCGGCGTCGACCCACAGATCGCTCAGCTCACCATCGGCGGGCGAGCCAACTACCCTCGCAAACCCGGCAAGCTGACCGTCGCGTTCCGCCACGAGGAGCGACGATCCGTCGCAATGGGCCGGCTCGATGGTCAGGCTCGCGCGGCATGACTCCATGAACTCTGCGCTGTATCCCCAATGCGCCTTGCTCCGCATGGCCAGGGCCGAGAGGGCAGGCGCTTCGTCCGGGCGGGCTGGGCGGATGCGTACCGACGTCACCGGGTCAGGCTCCGCTGGTGGCAGCGCTCTCTTGAGCGGCTTCGGCGATGATCTTTTTCATGAACTCGATGTTGCCCTTGAGGCGGTCGTCGATCGGGCGCTCGGTTGAGAAGTCCTCGAAGGAGATCCATCCGTCATAGCCGATCTCGGCGAGCACGCGCACGAGCTGACGCATGTCGACGATGCCCTTATGAACGGCCGTCCAGTCACATTTCCAGACGACCGTCTTGTCCTCGAGGTACTTCACCGGGAACCAACGCGCGTTCTTGATGTGAACGTGCGAGAGGTACTCTCCCAGGAGCTCGAAGCCCATGCGTAGATTCTCGAAGCCCTCGTGCACCATGTTGCCGGCGTCGTGGATCACGCCGACATACTTCGGGTCCAGGCCTTCGACGAACGCCCGCGTGGCCGATGCGGACGGGCAGATGGTGCCATGGTGGATCTCGATCAGAGCCTGGACATTGTTCTTCACGACCAGCTCTTCGACCCGCTTATAGTCCTCCCGCGCCTTGTCCCAGACAGGCCGGAATGGCTGCGTTCCGTCGTATAGGGGGACGTTGATGCGAAGCTTCGGCACGCCGAGAGCAACGGCAGCCTGGACCGCCGCCTCGATGTCTTCCCAAGCGTCATTGCTCCGGACATAGGTGCCGAGCACCGGCATCTCGAGGTTGTTGTCGCCGGCCAGCGTCTTCATTCGCTCGACGTGACCGGAGAAGCCAGTCATGGGGATGGTCGACTTGTTGCCGTGCCAGAAGCCCATGCCGGGTGGGTTCGGCGCCTCGTCGACAACACGCCACTCGATACCGTCGTATCCGTATTCCCTCAGCTTCGGCGCAACCTCTTCCGGGGTCAGCGTCGGCGTGGACACCGTAAATACCGCGAACTTCATTGTTCTCCTCCGAGTGGTTGGATCCTGCAGACTACGGCGCGTGGGAGTCACCGGCCGATACCTTATCCGGCCGGATGAGCGACTCCTTCGCCTTCAACGGATGCGCCCGAGCGGGCGGCTTCATAGATAGAGAGGATACAATCAACCGCCGCGCGGGCTTCGGTGCCCGGGACGTACGGCGTATCGCCTGAAGCGATCGCGTCGAAGATGGACCGGAGCTGCCGGGCATGGCCCGCGCCGAACGGCTCCCCGGGCTGCCAACCATCGGCCAGGCGATGATCGTCGTCCGTCAACTGGATGTCCTCGCGAGCCGTGGCGACGTCCCAGAGCGTGATCGCGTTGTTTTCCAGGGTGATCCGGCCCCGGGTGCCAACGATTTCGACACGTACCGGATAGTCCTGCTGTGCGGATGTTGTGGCCGTGATGGAGCCGAGCGCGCCGTTCGCGAAGACGAACGTGGCCGACGCGACATCCTCGGTTTCGATCTGGTGCGTCAACGTTGCGGTGTGGGCAGAGATCGAGCGTACTCCGCCCATGAGCCACTGGAGCAGGTCAACGGTATGGATGGCCTGGTTCATCAGCGCGCCCCCGCCATCCAGCGACCATGTCCCGCGCCATCCGCCATTCGCCGCGTAGTACTCGTCGGTGCGATGCCAGTACATCGCGCCGTTGGCAAGAACCGGTGTGCCGAGCGCGCCTTGCTCGATCGCGCGCTTCACGGTCAGCACGTCGGTTGAGAGCCGGTTCTGGAAAATGACCGCGAGGTGAACGCCGGCGTCGGACGCGGCGGCGATCATTCCGTCGAGGCCTTCCTTTGTAATGGCCATCGGCTTCTCGGTGATGATGTGCTTGCCCGCCTGGGCGGCGAGGACCGCCTGGTCCGGGTGCATGCCGGACGGCGTCGCGATGATCACGACGTCCAGACTGTCGTGAGAAAGCATGTCGGCCACCGAATCGTAATGAGCGCAGCCGAACTCTTCGGCGAACGCCTTTCCGGCATCCGTACGAGGCTCGGCGACCGCGACCAGGGATGCGGTGTCGATGATGCGAAGCGCCTCGGCGTGGATGCGGCCGATGGTTCCGGCTCCAGATATGCCAACGTTGAAATGCGTGCTCACGGGCCCACTCCATGTATCTGTCTTCGCCGCAACGGCACGGCGGCTCGTCTGTCCACGAACAGAATAGGCGAGATTCCGCGTCCATGGGGCTCCTGCACGTCCCTCCGCGACCTGATGGAGACGGTTTCGCAGGGGGCCAACTTGAACGAAAGGTCCGAATCGGGTAGTATTGTCCGTCGTGGTCACCTTTCGCGGGAGACCGCGAGGTCCGGCTGTGGCTTCCGGTCGGAAATAGGTAATTATTCAGAAGCCAAATGGATATATTGACGTGTAGGCGGCGCCGCAGCTGTTTGTCCCCGAGAGGAAAAGCAGAGCACGGTATGCCCACTGCACGGTGAGGAGCTTTTCGTGCCGACGATCAATCAGTTGGTTCGCAAGGGCCGCAAGAGCGTCAAGAAGAAGACCAAGTCGCCAGCGCTGCGTTTCACCAACAACTCGCTGGGTCGATATGCGGGCAACCTCCGTGGCGGGAACTACTCCCCGCAGAAGCGCGGTGTGTGCACGCAGGTCAAGACTATGACGCCGAAGAAGCCCAACTCGGCACTGCGCAAGATTGCCCGCGTTCGCCTTTCGAATGGCGTCGAAGTGACGGCGTACATTCCGGGTGAGGGTCACAATCTTCAGGAGCACTCCGTCGTGTTGATCCGCGGCGGCCGGGTGAAGGATCTCCCGGGCGTTCGCTATCACATCGTTCGTGGTGCCCTCGATGCTCGCGGTGTTGAAAACCGCAAGCAGGCGCGGTCCAAGTACGGAACCAAGGCTCCCAAGGCCTAGCGGGTTTTTCCCGTCGGGTTCACTGGGGGTAACCGCTGTATGGCGGTTCTGAGAGAGCAGGAAGCGAGAAGCGGAAGGGCGCCTGGCAGCAGGCGCTAGCCGCTTTTTCGTGTGTCCGGGCACTCTTGGGCCTTGCGAACAGAAATACAGGCTTTTGGTGTGGTAGGTACCCGGTGGATGGCATCACATGTGCCGGGACATGTTGGACGCGGCGGCCAGGCGATGGAAATGGTCGCTGGATGGTCGTGACAGAACGAGTGTCGCGTTATGGATTCGAAGGGCACAGCAACCCCGGATCCGACGAGCGGACACCAGGCAGGCAGGAGAACCAATGCCAAGACGAGCGAAAATTGAGCGCCGGATTCCCACCCCCGATGCACGCTACAACAGCGAGCTGGTGGCCCGGTTTATCAACAAGATCATGCAGCGGGGCAAGAAGGGTCTTGCCGAGAGCATCATGTATGACGCGCTGCAGCTGATTCAGGAGCGCACGGGACGCGACCCACTGGAGGTCTTCGAGCAGGCTGTGTCAAACGCCACGCCGGTGCTCGAAGTGAAGCCTCGCCGCGTTGGCGGTGCAACGTACCAGGTCCCCGTGCAGATCGAGGGGCAGCGGCGGCAGTCGCTGGCGATCCGCTGGCTGCTTGGCTCGGCGAAGGCTCGTGCTGGCAAGTCCATGTCCGAGAAGCTCGCCAATGAGCTGCTCGATGCGTTCAACGGCACGGGTGCGACGATCAAGCGGCGCGAGGATACGCACCGCATGGCCGAAGCCAACCGCGCCTTCTCGCACTTCCGCGTCTAGGTCGACTGCGGTCGCAACTGGCGCCTGACATCGGTGTCGGGCGCCCGAAAACAGGGCACGTTAGTGCCAGCGAGGACATACCAAATTCAATGAGTGCTGCAACTCACGACAAAGCCATGCAGGCCCTGAAAGACACCCGGAACATCGGGATTATTGCGCACATCGACGCCGGTAAGACGACGACGACCGAGCGCATCCTGTTCTACACCGGACGTGTCCACAAGGCCGGTGAAACCCACGAAGGTGCAGCCACCATGGACTGGATGGCGCAGGAGCGTGAGCGTGGTATCACGATCACCTCGGCTGCGACGACCTGTTTCTGGCGCGAGCACCGTATCAACATCATCGACACCCCGGGCCACATCGACTTCACCGTTGAGGTGGAGCGCTCGATGCGCGTGCTCGACGGTGGCGTGGTCGTCTTCGACGCCGTCGCCGGCGTGGAGCCGCAGTCCGAGACCGTCTGGCGCCAGGCCGACAAGTACAAGGTCCCGCGGATCTGCTTCGTCAACAAGATGGACCGGACCGGCGCAAACTTCGACCGCACCGTCCAGATGATCGTCGACCGGCTGAAGGCCACCCCGGCCCCGGTCCAGGTCCCGATGGGCCAGGAGTCCGAGTTCGCGGGCGTGATCGACCTCATCAACATGAAGGCGATCACCTACCACGATGACTTCGGCAAGGACATCCGCGTTGGGGAGATCCCGGCGGAGTTCCTCGATGCCGCCACCGAGGCGCGCACGAAGCTCATCGAGGTCGTCGCCGAGAACGACGAAGAGATGATGATGCGTTATCTCGAGGGTGAGGAATTCACTCCCGAAGAGCTCGTTGCCGGCATCCGGCGCGAGACGCTGGATAGCACCATCGTCCCGGTTCTCTGCGGCACCGCCCTTAAGAACAAGGGCGTGCAGCCGATGCTCGACGCGATCGTGGACTACCTCCCGTCGCCGCTCGACATTCCGCCGACGACGGGGATCGATCCGAGGACGGACGAGGAGATCACTCGCCCCGCCGATCCGGACGCCCCGCTCTCCGCGCTGGCGTTCAAGATCGCGACGGACCCGCACGTTGGCGCGCTGACCTTCGTCCGCGTCTACTCGGGCGTCCTGAACTCGGGCAGCTACGTGCAGAACTCGACCAAGGACAGCCGCGAGCGCATCGGTCGCCTGCTGCTCATGCATGCGAATCACCGCGAAGAGGTTGACTCTGTCGCGGCCGGTAACCTCTGCGCCGTTATCGGTCTTAAGTACACCACGACGGGCGACACGCTCTGCGACGCTTCCGACCCGATCATCCTTGAGACGATTACGGTGCCGGAGCCGGTTATCTCCGTCTCGGTCGAGCCGAAGACGCGCTCCGACCAGGACAAGATGAGCGCGGCGCTCGTTCGCCTCGCGCAGGAAGACCCGACGTTCCGCGTCCGCACAGACGAGGAGACCGGTCAGGTCATCCTCGACGGCATGGGCGAGCTTCACCTCGAGATCATGGTCGACCGCATGATGCGGGAGTTCCGGGTTGAGGCGAACGTTGGCCGGCCGCAGGTCGCCTATCGCGAGACCATCTCCGCTCCGGTGAAGGTGGATGTGACGCACAAGCGCCAGACCGGCGGTAGCGGTCAGTTCGCGCACGTTGTGGTCGAGTTCGAGCCGCAGGAGCGCGGCGCGGGCTACGAGTTCGAGGACGCCATCGTTGGTGGCGCCATCCCGCGCGAGTTCATCAACCCGGTGAACCAGGGCATCCAGGAGTCGCTGCAGACGGGCGGTAAGGCCGGTTATCCGATCGTGGATATCAAGGCTCGCCTCGTTGACGGTTCCTACCACGACGTCGACTCCTCGGAGATGGCGTTCCGCACGGCGGCGCGTCTCGCGGTTCGCGAGATGCTGAACAAGGGCCGGCTGCAGATCCTCGAGCCGATCATGAAGGTCGAGGTCACGACGCCGGAAGAGTTCATGGGCGACGTCATCGGCGACCTGAACTCCCGCCGCGGCCAGATCGCCGGCATGGAAGACCGCTCGGGCGCCCAGGCGATCAACGCCTTCGTCCCGCTGTCGAACATGTTCGGTTACACGACCGACCTTCGCTCGATGACGCAGGGGCGCGCGATGTCGTCGATGGAGTTCGACCACTACGCGCCGCTGCCGGAAAGCATGGCGCAGGAAATGGTCGCCAAGGCCAATCGCGAGTAGCGCTGACGTAGTAAAATGTCTGATTGGGTTTTCCGGGAGGCCGGGAACCCGGTTTCACGCGAGCATTGATGCTCGAGGAGCAAGAACAAGTGGGCAAGGCGAAGTTTGAGCGGACAAAGCCGCACGTGAACGTGGGCACGATTGGGCACGTGGACCATGGGAAGACGAGCCTGACGGCGGCGATCTCGAAGGTGCTGTCGATGAAGGGCCAGGCGCAGGCGCGCGACTACAGCCAGATCGACAATGCGCCGGAAGAGCGCGAGCGCGGCATCACCATCGCCACCTCGCACATCGAGTACGAGACCGATGCGCGCCACTACGCGCACGTCGACTGCCCGGGCCACGCCGACTACATCAAGAACATGATCACCGGCGCGGCGCAGATGGACGGTGCGATCCTGGTGGTCTCGGCCCCGGACGGCCCGATGCCGCAGACGCGCGAGCACATTTTGCTGGCGCGCCAGGTGCAGGTGCCGAACATCGTCGTGTTCCTCAACAAGACCGACATGCTCGATGACGAGGAGCTGCTGGAGCTCGTCGAGCTCGAGGTGCGCGAGCTGCTGAGCGAGTACGAGTTCCCCGGCGACGAGGTGCCGGTGATCCGCGGCTCGGCGCTGGCGGCGCTGGAGAGCGACAGCACCGACATCAGCGCGCCGGAGTACGCGCCGATCCTGGAGCTGATGCAGGCGGTGGATGACTACATCCCGACGCCGGAGCGCGCGGTCGACCAGGACTTCCTGATGCCGGTCGAGGACGTCTTCGGCATCAAGGGGCGCGGCACGGTGGTGACCGGGCGCATCGAGCGCGGCAAGGTCGCGACCGGTGACGAGATCGAGATCGTCGGCATGGGCGAGCGGCGCAAGGTCGTGGTGACCGGCGTCGAGATGTTCCAGAAGACGCTCGATGCGGGCGAGGCCGGCGACAATGTCGGTTGTCTGCTGCGCGGTGTGGAGCGGACCGATGTCCAGCGTGGCCAGGTGCTGGCCAAGCCGGGGTCGATCAACCCGCACACGAAGTTCCAGGCCGAGGTCTATGTGCTCTCCAAGGAGGAGGGCGGGCGGCACACGCCGTTCTTCCCGGGGTACCGGCCGCAGTTCTACATTCGGACGACGGACGTGACGGGCATCATCCAGTTGCCGGAAGGCACGGAGATGGTGATGCCGGGCGACAACATCCAGATGGGGGTGGAGCTGATCACGCCGGTGGCGATCGAGGAAGGGCTGCGGTTCGCGATCCGCGAGGGCGGCCGCACGGTGGGCGCCGGCGCGGTGACCTCCATTACCGAGTAATAGTCGTTTCGTCATGGTGGCCGGTGGGCTGCGCAAGCGGTCCACCGGTCAGCATGAGCATGAGGGAATCTGCCAATGGTTGCGGCGCGCAAAACGGCTCAGAAGATCCGTATTCGCCTGAAGGCCTACGATCACAAGATTCTCGACCAGTCTGCCGGCCGGATCGTTGAGACCGCCGAGTCGACTGGAGCGAAGGTCGCGGGCCCGGTGCCCCTGCCGACGCGCATCGAGAAGTACACGGTGATGCGTTCGCCTTTCATCGACAAGGACTCGCAGGAGCATTTCGAGATCCGGACGCACAAGCGCCTGATCGACGTGCTCGAGCCGAGCGGAAACACGATTCGCGCGCTGATGCGCCTGAATCTTCCGGCCGGCGTGGATATTGAGATCAAGCTGTAGTTTGAAGCATTTCCGGGCTATGGCCTCCGGGCCGATAACCGGTGATAGCGGCAAACACGCTCTATAGAACGGATGCGGCACCAGGTGCTTCACCGTTTTCCTGACACTGAGCAGGGGAGAGCCAATGGTTCATGGATTGATCGGGCGCAAGCTCGGGATGACACAGATATTTGATGACGAGGGCCTGGCCCGGCCGGTCACGGTCATCGAGGCCGGTCCGTGTGTTGTCACCCAGATCCGCACCGCGGAAAAGGACGGTTATGAGGCTGTCCAGCTCGGGTATGGCATCGCGAAGAAGCTGAACAAGCCGCAGCGCGGCCATGTCAAGGCCAGCGGCCACATGGTCAAGACGCTTCGCGAGGTGAAGGCCGAGGACTACTCCGGCGTTGAGGTCGGTCAGGTCTTCAAGGCGGACACCTTCGCGGAAGGCGAGCTGGTCGACGTGACGGGTACGTCCAAGGGTCGCGGATTCCAGGGCGGTATGCGCCGCCATGGATTCTCCGGTGCCCAGAAGACGCACGGTCAGTCGGACCGCACGCGCGCCCCTGGTTCTATCGGCTCCAGCGCCACGCCGGGCCGTGTGATGAAGGGTAAGAAGATGGCCGGTCATATGGGCCACGAGCGCGTGACCGTTCAGAACCTCAAGGTGCTGCGGGTTGATGCAGAGCGCAACCTTCTCCTGGTGGAGGGGTCGGTTCCGGGTCCGAACAAGGGCACGTTGCTGATCCGCCGCGCCGTCAAGGGCCAGAAGTAGTCGCCTGTCACGAGCCGAACCGCGTTGCCCGTGTGAATGACGGCTATGGGAGCAAGAACAGCCATGCAGATTGATGTTGTAAGCACGAAGGGTGAGGTCGTTGGGACGACCGAGCTCGACGAGACGGTGTGGGGAATCGAGCCGCACGTCTCGGTGATGCACCAGGCGCTGGTCCGCCAGCAGGCGAATGCCCGCCTTGGTACTCACGATACGAAGACCCGGTCCGAGGTGTCCGGCGGTGGCCGCAAGCCGTGGCGCCAGAAGGGCACCGGTCGCGCCCGCCAGGGATCCATCCGCGCTCCGCAGTGGATCGGTGGTGGCGTGGTCTTCGGGCCGCACCCGCGCAAGTACACCAAGGCGATGCCGCGGCAGATGCGCCGTCTCGCCATCCGGTCGGCACTCTCCGCCAAGATGGCCGACGACCGCGTCACCGTGGTCCGCGGCCTCGCCGAGGTCGAGGGCCGCACCAAGGCGATGAAGGCTGTCATCGAGGCGCTGCCGGAGTCCCGGTCCGTGCTGATCGTGATGCCTGAAACCGTCGAGTCGATCGTCCGTGGCGCCGGTAACCTGCCGGACACGAAGACGATCATCGCGCCAATGTTGAATGTTCGTGATGTCCTCAAGTACGACCGTCTCATCGTGACCGAAGAGGCGATCGAGGTGATCGAGGGGCTCTGGGCGCTGCCGGAAGAGAAGCGGCAGCCGAGCCAGTGGAAGCTCCAGCGACAGGCCGAGGCGTCCGACGTTGCCGAGGAGGTCGCCTAGTCATGCCAGAGCTGCGACTCGAGGACGTTCTCCGTCGTCCCGTGATCACGGAGAAGAACACCCTGCTCTCGGAGCAGAACAAATACACATTTGAGATTCATCCGAACGCGACCAAGATCCAGGTCAAGGCCGCAGTCGAGGACGCCTTCAACGTGACGGTGCTCTCGGTGAACACGATCAACGTCAAGCCGAAGGCGAAGACGCGCATGATCCGCCGTGGGGCTGGCCGTATCAAGGGCAACTCCCGGGCCGTGAAGAAGGCGATCGTGACGGTTCGCGAAGGCGACCGGATCGACATCTTCGAGCAGATCTAGTTCGGGTAGAAGGGAACGTTTGGAATGCCTGTTCGCAAGTACAAGCCAACCTCCCCGGCGCGTCGCTCGATGAGCGTCAGCACGTTCGAGGAGATCACCAAGAAGCGGCCTGAGAAGAGCCTTGTCGAGCCGCTGAAGAAGCATGCGGGTCGCAACAACCGTGGCCGCATCACCACACGCCATCGCGGTGGTGGAAACAAGCGCTTCTATCGCATCATCGATTTCAAGCGCAACAAGTTCGACGTCCCGGCGCGAGTCGCCGCGATCGAGTACGACCCGAACCGGTCGGCCCGCATCGCGCTGCTGTTCTACGCCGACGGCGAGAAGCGCTACATCCTGGCGCCGGTCGGCGTCCGGGTCGGTGACACGGTCGTGGCCGGCGAGAACGCGCCGATCCGTACCGGGAATGCGATGCCGCTGCGCAACGTCCCGACCGGTACGCAGATCCACAACATCGAGCTGCACCCGGGCAAGGGCGGCCAGCTCTGCCGTTCGGCCGGAACGTCTGCCCAGCTGATGGCGAAGGTCGGCAACTACGCGCAGCTCCGCATGCCGTCCGGCGAGGTTCGCCTCGTGCACCTGAGCTGCATGGCGACACTCGGCCAGGTTGGCAACGTCGATCACGAGAACATCGAGATCGGTAAGGCCGGCCGCAGCCGCCACATGGGTCGCCGACCGCACGTCCGCGGTTCCGTGATGAACCCGAACGACCACCCGCACGGCGGTGGTGAGGGTAAGGCGCCGATCGGTGGCCAGCCCAAGACGCCGTGGGGCAAGCCCGCCTTCCAGCGGACTCGCCACAACAAGCGAACCGAATCGATGATTGTTCGCCGCCGCCCGAGCAACAAGCGGCGCTAACGGACGGGCGCGACCGGAGTCCGATCTCACGCTTACGTCGGTTGCGCCTCTGGCGATGGGTATTTAGGAGAACAACGTGTCGAGATCATCGAAGAAGGGACCATACATCGACCCCAAGCTGATGAAGAAGGTCGATGCTATGAACCAGACGAACAAGCGGACCGTGATCCGCACCTGGGCCCGGGCCTGCACGATCTTCCCGGGCATGGTTGGTCACACGATTGCGGTGCACAACGGTCGGCAGCACGTGCCGATCTACGTGACCGAGCCGATGGTTGGCCACAAGCTTGGTGAATTCGCCCCGACCCGGACCTATCGCGGTCACGGCAAGGACGCGGATCGCCGCGGTCGCCGGTAGTCGGACCTGAACGGAAGAGGACGATAGAGATATGGAAGTCAGGGCAAGCGTGCAGCGCGTCCGCATCTCTCCGCGAAAGGCCCGGCTGGTCGTGGACATGGTTCGCGGCAAGAAGGTGACGGACGCCATCCAGATGATGAAGTTCGTGCCGAACCGGGCTGCGACAGATGTCGAGAAGCTGCTCAAGTCAGTCGCGGCGAATGCCGAAAACAACTACGACCTCGATCCCGAGGCGCTTTGGATCAAGGAGATCTACGCGGACGATGCGCCGCAGCTCCGCCGGTTCAAGCCGAAGGCGCGTGGTCGGGTTGGCAAGATTCTGCGGCGGTCGTGCCACATCACGGTCATCGCTGAGGAAAGGGGTGACCGCTAATGGGTCGTAAAGTACATCCCGTCGGTTTCCGCCTGGGCGTCGCCAGCGACTGGGAATCGAAATGGTTCGCGGAAAAGCAGTATACTGAGCTGTTGCACGAAGATCGCGCGATCCGTGAGCTGATCATGAAGGAGCTCACGCGGGCGGGTATTGCCCGGATCGAGCTTGAGCGTGCGGCGAACAAGGTTGATGTGACGCTCTTCACGGCGAAGCCGGGAATCGTGATCGGCAAGCAGGGCGCCAATGTCGAGCGCCTGCGCAAGCTCATCGAGAAGGAAGTTGGCAAGAAGGTCAACCTCAAGATCGAGGAGATCAAGGTCCCCGAGACCAACGCGCGCCTGATCGCGGAGAGCATCGCGGAGCAGATTACGCGGCGTGTTGCATACCGCCGTGCCATGAAGCACGCGATCCAGCAGGCGATGCGCCGTGGTGCCAAGGGCGTTAAGGTTCGCATGTCCGGCCGCCTTGGTGGCGCCGAGATGAGCCGAACCGTCACCGAGATGGAAGGCCGTGTGCCGCTGCACACGATTCGCGCGGACATCGAGTTCGCCACCGTCCATGCGCACACCACCTATGGCCGAATCGGCGTGAAGGTGTGGGTGTACAAGGGCGACGTCATGCCTCAGCGCAACGACGTGACGGCCGCTTCGCTGTCGGCCGATCTCGCGAACGCGGGCGACTAGAAGAGTGTCTTTCACGGAACGGCGCCAGGAGACTGGTTGCCGTTGCGTGGTGTGAATCGGAGCGTAGTGACATGTTGATGCCAAAGCGGACAAAGTACCGCAAGGTCATGCGTGGCCGCATGACGGGCAAGGCGTATCGCGGTTCGACCATCTCCTTCGGTGACTTTGCGCTTCAGGCGCAGGAGCCGGCCTGGGTGTCGAGCCGTCAGATCGAAGCCGCCCGCCGCGCCATCACCAACTACCTGAAGCGCGGTGGTAAGGTCTGGATCCGCATCTTCCCGGACAAGTCGGTGACGCAGAAGCCAGCCGAGACCCGCATGGGCTCTGGCAAGGGCAGCCCGGAATACTGGGTGGCCGTCGTGAAGCCGGGCCGCATCCTCTTCGAGGTGGCCGGCGTGGATGAGGAGCGCGCGTCCGAGGCGCTTCGCCGCGCGGCAATGAAGATGCCGATGAAGTGTAAGGTGCGCGTGCGTGAGACTCCGGGCGTGCATGCGTCCGAGGAAGGTGCCGCATGAAGGCAAGCGAAATTCGCGAAATGACCGACGACCAGCTCGAGGAGAAGCTCGTCGAGCTGCACCGCGAGCTGCGTGACCTGCGCTTCCAGGAAGCCGTCGGCCAGATGACCAACACCGCCCGTCCGCGGCAGATCCGCAAGGACATCGCGCGGATCCACACCGTGCGGACAGAGATGGCGAACCAGGCCGCCGAGTAGCCGCCTGGCAATTAGGGAAGTACGAGGAAACGCATGAGCGAGGTTCAGGAAACCACCGCCCAGGCCGAGGAGAAGGTTGAGCGGCTTCAGTCGCCCCGGAACCAGAAGGTCGGTCGCGTGGTGAGCGACAAGATGGACAAGACCGTCGTTGTCGCCGTGGACTACGTCCGCACCCACCCGCTGTACAAGAAGCGGATTACGCGGACGAGCAAGTTCGTGGCGCATGACGAGACCAACAATTGCAAGATCGGCGACCTGGTCAAGATCGAAGAGATCAAGCCGATGTCCAAGCGGAAGCGCTGGATCGTTCGTCAGGTCCTCGAGCGCGCGGTCCAGATTTAGCCGGTCGCGGCGAGGGACGCCGCGTTCGGAATATGCCCAGAGAGGGTAGGTTTCGATGATTCAGACACAGACGCGACTAAAGGTCGCCGACAACAGCGGGGCGCGTGAGATCATGTGCATCCGCGTGCTCGGCGGGTCGTCGGTCAAATATGGCAGTGTCGGGGACACGATCATCGCCTCTGTCAAGTCCGCGCAGCCGAATGCCGCGGTCAAGAAGGGCGATGTCGTGCGTGCGGTAATCGTGCGGACGGCGAGCGAGTACGGGCGGCCGGACGGCAGCCATATCAAGTTCGATGACAACGCCGCCGTGCTGATCAACCAGCAGGGCGCGCCGCGCGGCACCCGCATCTTCGGTCCTGTGGGACGCGAGCTCCGCGAGAAGCAGTTCATGCGGATCGTGTCGCTCGCGCCGGAAGTGCTGTAGGGGTAACGATGCGAAAGATTCTCACGGGCGATGAGGTCATCGTCATCTCCGGTCGTAACAAGGGCCAGCGCGGTACCGTCCGCAAGTTCATGCCCGAGGTCGATCGTGTGGTGGTCGAGGGCGTCAACATCGTCAAGAAGCACATCAAGCCCGGACGCGCCCGCCAAGCGGGTATCGTCGAGGTCGAGGCTCCGCTTCACGTCTCCAACGTCATGCTGATCGACCCGACGTCGGGCGAACCGACGCGCGTTGGCATCCGCAAGAACGCGGAAGGCAAGAACGAGCGGTACTCGAAGAAGACCAACGAGACCATCCCGGCGCCGGCCCGATAGGGGCCAGCCGTTGCGGATAGAAGTAGTCACGCAATAAGAGGATTGGCGGCCTGAGTGCCGGGCGACAAGCCGGCAGACCAGGCGGGAACGCCACGAGCGGTAATGGGATACCGGACCTTTATCCGGTGTGAGGCAGGATTTCATGGCACGACTGCGAGATCGCTACAGGGAGGAAATCATTCCGTCCCTCACGAGCGAGTTCGGGTACAAGAACGTGTATCAGGTGCCGAAGCTTGAGAAGATCGTCCTGAACATCGGTTTGGGCGAGGCTGTGGCCAACGGCAAGGCGCTTGACGCCGCTGTCGGCGATCTGGCCACCATCACCGGCCAGAAGCCGGTGGTGACGCGCGCGAAGAAGTCGATCGCGGCGTTCAAGCTTCGCGAGGGCATGCCAATCGGCGCGATGGTCACACTTCGCGGCGAGCGCATGTACGAGTTCCTGGATCGACTGGTTGCGACGGCCCTGCCGCGCATCCGCGACTTCCGTGGTATTTCGCCGAACTCGTTCGACGGCCGCGGTAACTACACGCTGGGTCTCCGGGAGCAGATCATGTTCCCCGAGATCGATTACGACAAGATTGATAAGGTGCGCGGCCTCGAGATCAGCATTGTGACCTCTGCCCGGACCGATGAAGAGGGGCGCCGGCTGCTCGCGCTTCTCGGTATGCCGTTCGCCAAGTAGGGCGGACTGACGGAGGAAACATGGCGAAGAAAAGCATGATCGCCAAGGCGAACCGTGCGCCGAAGTTCTCGACGCGGCAGGTCAACCGCTGCAAGGTCTGCGGCCGCAGCCGCGCCTACATGCGGAAGTTCGGCGTCTGCCGCATCTGCTTCCGCGAGATGGCCAACATGGGTCGTCTGCCGGGCGTCAAGAAGGCCAGCTGGTAGTCGAGGCAGGTGCGCGACAGCGCGCCTGATACGGTAAGCGACGGAGATAACATCGCATGAGCGTCAACGATCCCATCAGCGACATGCTGACCAGGATTCGCAACGCGGGAATGGCGCAGAAGCCTGACACCAGCATGCCCGCGACGAAGATCCTGGTAGCGATCGCGAAGATCCTGAAGGAAGAGGGTTACATCGAGGACTACAGCGTCATCGAGAAGCGCCCGCAGGACCAGCTGGTCATCAAGCTGAGCTACGGTCCGGACAAGCGTCACACGATCCGCGAGCTGAAGCGCGTCAGCAAGCCTGGCTTGCGCGTGTACGCCGGCAAGAACGAGATCCCGCGCGTCAAGAGCGGCCTCGGTATCGCGATCGTCAGCACCCCGGAAGGCGTTCTTTCCGGGTATGAAGCCCGCCGGCGTGGTGTTGGCGGCGAGGTGCTCTGCACCGTCTGGTAGGGACTGCGGGGCGCATGAGTGCCGCTGCACCACCTGATACCAACGAGGAACCATCATGTCGAGAATCGGAGTCAAGCCCATCCCCGTTCCCAGCGGCGTCACCGTTGACCTCCGCGCGGGTAATGCCGTGTCGGTCAAGGGGCCGAAGGGGCAGCTCGAGCAGAAGCTCTCGCCGCGCGTGACGATCGTCCAGGAGGACGGCGCCCTCCGCGTGACCCGCGACACCGAGGACCGCGAGGTCAAGGCTCTTCACGGCCTGACCCGCTCCCTGCTCAACAACATGGTCGTCGGCGTCACCGACGGCTACACCAAGACCCTCGAGATCCAGGGCGTCGGATACCGCGCTCAGATGCAGGGCAAGAACCTGGTCCTGAACGTCGGGTTCTCGCACCCGGTGAACCTCACGCCGCCCGAGGGCATCACCTATGCCGTCGAGGGCAACAACCGTGTGCTGGTGTCCGGCATCAACAAGCAGGTTGTGGGCGAGGAAGCAGCGCGAATTCGTGGCGTTCGTCCGCCCGAGCCATACAAGGGCAAGGGCATCCGCTACGCTGGCGAGTTTGTGCGTCGCAAGGCCGGTAAGGCTGGTAAGGCGAAGTAGTCAGCGAGCGGTGGTGACCGCCAGGCTCGCGGCATGAGGCGCTGAGCCGGCGGTACCCGGTTCGAACGGAGCATACAGATGAGGATCAAGTACAGAAAGGCACTGAGCCAGCGCAAGCGACGCCACGTTCGCGTGCGGGCGAAGGTGCAGGGAACGGCCGGGCGGCCACGATTGAACGTGTTCCGCTCCAACGCCCACATCTACTGCCAGGTGATCGATGACGCCCAGGGGCGCACCCTTGTGGCCGCCAGTGACCTCGAGACTGAGGTTCAGGAGCGCGCCGGTGAAGGCGCCCCGAAGGCTGCGCGTGCCAAGGCCGTCGGCGAAATCATCGCCGAGCGGGCCAAGGCTGCGGGCATCGATACCGTGGTCTTCGATCGCGGCGGATTCCTGTACCACGGCCGCGTGAAGGCTGTGGCGGACGGAGCGCGCGAAGCCGGCCTGCAGTTCTAGGCCACACGCTTTCCGGTGCGCGAGGCATGAGGCCAAGTGCCGGAAGATCGGGAGTAACGCATGGATCGTAATCGGGAAGACCGCTCGTCACGCCGTCGCAACGACGATGAGCAGGTGAACGAGCTCGAGGAGCGGTTGGTTCGGATTAACCGCTCGTCCAAGACACACAAGGGTGGCCGCACCTTCGCCTTCGGCAGCATCGTTGTCGTCGGTGACGGCAAGGGTCGCGTCGGCGTGGGGCTTGGCAAGGCCGGCGAAGTGCCGGACAGCATCCGCAAGGGCTCGGACAAGGCCAAGCGATCGATGATCACCGTCCCGCTGGACGGCGGCACGATCCCGCACGAGGTCGAGGCCACCTTCGGTGCCTCGCGCGTGCTGCTGAAGCCGGCGTCGCCGGGTACCGGTGTGATCGCCGGTGGTGCCGTTCGCGCCGTGGTCGAGGTTGCGGGTATCCGCGACATCCTGACCAAGTCACTTGGCAACAACAATCCGGTGAACGTGGTCCGCGCGACCATGATGGCGCTGGAAGAGCTTGAATCCGAGGACGTCGTGGCTCGCCGCCGCGGTCGTGCCGGCAAGCAGCTGCGCAAGCCGTTCGCGCATGGCGGTCAGTCCACTGACTTCTCCGCCGTGAAGCGTCGCCAGCCGGAACCGCTGACGCCGCCGCAGGAGCGCGGTCAGCGCCGTGGTGGTGGTCGTGGCCAGCAGGGCCAGGGCGGCCGTGGTCGTGGAGGCCAGCGTCAGCCGGCCCAGAGGAGCTCGTAATCATGACGGATACGCAGGCGGCCCCGAAGGGCCAGTTGCGGATCACGCTGGTGCGCAGCACCATCGGGCGTCCCGGTGACCAGGAGCGGTCCGTCCGCTCGCTCGGTCTCCGCAAGGTCAACCACAGTGTTGTCCGGGAGGATACCCCCTCGATCCGCGGAATCGTGAACAAGATCAGTCACCTGGTCACGGTCGAAGAGATTTCGGGCGAGTAGTCCGTCACCCTCTTCGGTGACAGGAAGGTTGGAACGACGATGCCAATGAAAATTGATGACTTGCGACCCGATGAGGGCGCAAGGACCAGCAAGCGGCGCCTTGGTCGCGGCCACGGTAGTGGTCGTGGCAAGACGGCCGGACGCGGTACCAAGGGCCAGAATGCCCGCTCCGGCGGTGGCGTTCGACCCGGGTTCGAGGGCGGCCAGCTCCCGATCCAGCAGCGTATGCCGTACAAGCGTGGCTTCACCAATGTGTGGGCGACGCCGTGGGAGACCGTCAACGTCGGTCGCCTGACCGAGCTCGAGGTCGACGGCCCGATCACGCCTGAGGTCCTCGCTGAGGCTGGGCTGATCCGCAGCGACCGCTTCCCGGTGAAGATCCTCGGCAATGGCGAGGTCACCGGTGCGTTGCACGTGAAGGCGCAGGCCTTCTCGAAGTCGGCGCGCGAGATGATCGAGCAGGCTGGCGGCACGGTCGAGGTGCTCGAGCGCACCGACAAGTGGACGCAGGCCCGCCCGCGCACGCGCCGGCTTCCGATCAATCGCGAGCTCAAGCAGATGCGTGTCGGCAAGGTCGGTGGTCCGTCTCGCCGTGAAGCTCTCGCCCAGCTCGCGGAGCGTGAGGGCAAGAAGGAGGCCTAGGCATGCTCCAGGCCGTTTTCAACGCCTTCAAGATTCCCGACATTCGTCGGAAAATCCTGTTTACCCTGGCGATGCTGGTGATCTTTCGAATGATCGCCAGCGTCCCGGTTCCCGGCGTCGACCGGGAGGGGATCCGGGCCTACATCGAGACGAACCAGCTGCTCGGCATGCTGAACCTCTTCTCCGGTGGCGGCCTCAACAACTTCTCGATCGTTGCGCTTGGCGTGTATCCCTATATCACCGCCACCATCATCATGCAGCTCATGACGCCGATCATTCCCCGGCTGAACGAGCTGTCGATGGAAGGGCAGCAGGGACGTAACGTCATCGACCGGTACACGCACTACCTGACCGTTCCCCTGGCGATGCTCCAGGGCTATGGCCAGATGCTGCTGTTCTCGAGCGATGCGTCCGGCAATCTCATCCAGGACTTCGGCCTCTTCGATGCCGATACGTTCCTCCCCACGATTGCCATCCTGGCCACCTTGACAGCCGGCACGATGTTGCTGGTCTGGATCGGTGAGCTGATTACCGAGAACGGCATTGGAAACGGCATCTCGATCATCATCTTCGGCGGAATCGTCGCCTCGCTGCCTGGCGCAGTGTGGGGGCTGGTGTCCGGCGGAACAGTCGCGCAGAACGTCTTCGGCACGATCCTGTTCCTGCTCATCGGCCTGATCACCATCGTCGGTATCGTCCTCATCAACGAGGGCCAGCGCCGGATCCCGGTGCATCACGCCAAGCGCGTACGCGCCGGTCGCCAGTATGGTGGCAACACGACGAACATCCCGTTGAAGGTCAACAGCGCGGGCATGATCCCGCTGATCTTCGCGGTCAGCATCATGGTGTTCCCGGGCATGATTGCGAACTTCCTGTCCGGCTCTGATACCGGTTGGGTTCGTGACCTGGCGTTCAACATCAGCCGATGGCTGGCGCCGGATACCGTCGTCTACAACATCGTGTACTTCCTGATGGTGATCGGTTTCACCTTCTTCTACACGATGGTGGTGTTCCAGCAGCAGCGCATTCCAGAGTCGCTGCAGCGACAGGGTGCCTTCATTCCCGGCATCCGTCCCGGGCGGATGACGGCGGAGTACCTGCAAAAGGTGCTCTCCCGCATCACGGTCGTGGGCGCGTTGTTCCTCGGTATCGTGGCGGTGCTCCCGTTCATCGCGAGCCGGATCACGGGCGTTGACAACCTGCTGCTCAGCGCGACATCGCTACTGATCGTCGTCGGCGTCGCAATCGACACGATGCGCCAGCTCGAATCGCAGCTGATGATGCGGAACTACGAAGGATTCATTCGATAGCACGTGGATCGGCAGGGCGCGAATCGCACCCTGCCGATCTCTGCTCCCGAACGGGGAGGTCCGGTAGTGTATGTGATTCTGATGGGCGCCCAGGGGTCAGGCAAAGGAACCCAGGCGTCGACGATTGGTCCCGAGTTGAAGCTGGTGAAGGTCGCCACCGGCGACCTTTTCCGTTCTGCCATCGCCCAGGGTTCCGAGCTGGGTCTTCAGGTGCAGTCGATCCTGGAGTCCGGGAACCTCGTGCCGGACGAGCTGACCAACGCCATCGTCCAGGTGAAGCTGGCCCAGATCGCGGCGCAGAAGAACCAGGGCGAGGACGTTGCGGGCGCGCTCTTCGACGGCTTCCCGCGCACCGAGCCTCAGGCACGGGCGCTGGATGACATCCTCGCCGAGCAGGGCGAGCAGCTCACCGCAGTGGTCGAGATTGACGTCCCGCGCGAGAAGCTGATCGCGCGACTGGCCGGCCGGCGGACCTGCGAGTCCTGCGGCGCCGTCTACCACGTCGAGGCCGATCCGCCGAAGGTTGACGGCATTTGCGACAAGTGTGGCGGCAAGTTGGTCCAGCGCGAGGACGATACGCCTGAGGCGATCTCCCGGCGACTGGAAATCTACGACGAACAGACGCGGCCGTTGCTCCGCTACTACGCGGACAAGGGCATCCTCGAAACGGTGAATGGTGATCAGGAAATCGGGAAGGTCACGCAGGATATTCTCGCGGCCATCCGTAAAAACGCCTAGGAAGACACGGCCAGCTATGCCAATCTCGATCAAGAACGACAAGGACATCGCGAAGATGCAGGAGGCGGGGCACGTCGTGTCCGTCTGCCACCAGCGGGTGGAGCCGGCTGTCAAGCCGGGCGTCACCACCGGCGAGCTCGACGCGATCGTTGTCGATACCCTGAAAGAGTTCGGGGCGCTGGCAAACTTCCTCGGGTATAACGGTTTCCCCAGCTCGATTTGCGCGTCCGTGAACGAAGAGATCGTTCATGGCTTCCCCGGGAAGCGGGTGCTGCAGGAGGGCGATATCGTATCGCTCGACTTCGGCGCGATCGTCGACGGATGGCATGCTGACTCTGCATGGACCTACCCGGTCGGCGACATCTCCGACGAGGCCCGACAGTTGCTTCGGGACACGGAGGAGGCGCTCTGGGAAGGCGTTCGGGCCGCGAAGGCAGGCAACCGGCTCGGCGAAATCGGGCACGCGATCGAAGCGTTCGCGGCGCCACGCGGATACGGCATCGTGAAGGGGTATGGCGGGCACGGAATCGGCCGGCGACTCCACGAAGATCCCCACGTGCCGAACTATGGTGACCGGAATTGGGGGCCGCGGCTTCTCAAGGGCATGACGCTCTGCATCGAGCCGATGCTCAACCTGGGAACAGAGGAGACGCGGGTGCTGGATGACGACTGGACCGTGGTGACCGCGGACGGATCGCTCTCGGCGCACTTCGAGTTCACGGTCGCGATTACGGACGACGAGCCGCTGATCTTGACACCTCGCCTTGCGACAGTGGTAGAATAACTCTTCGTGACGCATGCCTTCGGGCATGTGCTGTCGGTGTGTGCGCACTCACAGGTGCATTCGCCGTCCGGCGCGGGATGACTGTCCAGGTCGTCCGGGAACGGTCTTGCTGACACTCGATTCCTGGCTCTCGCGCGACACACGAAGAGTACACCCCGGTAATGAGCCGGGCATGGTATCGAGGAGTAAGACGCTCATGAAGGTATCGGCATCGGTTTCGAAGCGATGCGAGCGCTGCCGCATCATTCGCCGCAAGGGCATCGTGCGTGTGATCTGCACGAACCCGCGGCACAAGCAGCGCCAGGGTTAATGGTAGAGGCGGTCCGGAGTACCAGCTCCTGCTGGGTTTGATATCGGATCGCAAATGGTCGAGAGGTAAGCATGGCGAGAATCTCAGGTGTCGACCTGCCCCGCGAGAAGCGCGTGGAAGTCGGGCTGACCTATATCTATGGCATCGGCCTTCACACGAGCCAGAAGATCCTCGAGCAAACTGGCGTGAACCCGGATACTCGGGTCCGCGACCTGACGGACGAGGAAGCTAACCGGCTCCGTGAAGTGATCGATCGCGACTATCGCGTCGAGGGTGACCTCCGTCGCGAGGTCTCGATGAACATCAAGCGACTGATGGACATCGGTTCCTACCGGGGCCTGCGCCATCGTCGCGGCCTTCCGCTGCGTGGCCAGCGCACGCGCACCAATGCGCGCACGCGCCGAGGTCCGAAGCGGGCTATTGGTGGACGCAAGAAGTAGTGTGCCGGTCCGCGTCGGGTGGAGATGGGCTGTGCCCCGTCGATGATCTCCGGCGTGAGCCGATTGAATGTGACTCTTTTTTCTCCGTGGAGGCAATGATCCGGTATGTCTGAACGACGCCGAGGTGGTGCGAGCAGAAGCGCAGGTCGTATTCGACGACGTGATCGAAAGAATATCCCTCGAGGGAAGGCGTTCATCCGGGCGACCTTCAACAACACCATCGTTACACTGACAGACCCGAACGGGAACGTCATCGCCTGGTCGAGCGCGGGCGCGAACGGCTTCAAGGGCTCCCGCAAGAGCACCCCGTTCGCTGCGCAGATGACGGCCGAGGCGGCTGCCCGCCGTGCCCAGGAGCACGGTCTGCGACAGGTGGATGTCTACGTCAAGGGGCCGGGTTCCGGCCGTGAGATGGCCATCCGCTCGCTGCAGGCAAGCGGTGTCCAGGTGGTCTCGATCACCGACACCACGCCGATCCCGCACAACGGATGTCGCCCGCCCAAGCGCCGGCGCGTGTAGTTCGAACGACGAGATACACGATCTGTTGGACGACCAGCCGCCTGCCCGACAGGCAGACGAGTTGGACGCACCAGACCACTGGCCAGGGCCGGTACGACGGTGACGCGAGGAGGCGATGACGCTTGTTGCAGCAACCCGAATTCACAATCAAGACCGTCGAGACGGGGCGCAACTACGCACGCTACCAGGTCGAGCCCCTGGAGCCAGGGTACGGCACAACGCTGGGTAACAGCCTGCGCCGCATTCTGCTCCGGTCGCTTGAAGGCTGCGCGGTGTCGCGCATCCGAATCGACAACGTATGGCACGAGTTCGCGACGATCCCGGGTGTCCGGGAGGATGTCACCGAGATCGTGCTCAACCTGAAGGCCGTTCGCCTGCGCCGGGTCACCGAGCTGCATGGCGATGCGCGTGCCCACCTCTATGCCCGTGGCGATGGCGACGGCGAGCGTGTGGTCACGGCGGCCGACATCGAGTGGCCGGTCGAGGTCGACCTGGTCAACCCTGACCAGCCGATCGCGACGCTGAGCGGTGCCGATGCGGTGATCGACATGGATCTCTGGATCAGCCGCGACCGTGGTTACCGCCCGGCCGAGGCCCAGGAAACCGTCGCGCTCGGGGAGATCCCGATCGACGCGATCTACACCCCGATCGTCCGCGTCAACTACGTGATCGAGCAGACGCGCGTTGGCTCCGAAGTCGACTATGACCGCCTGATCCTCGAGATCCTGACGGACGGCACGATCGACCCGGACGATGCGCTGTCGCAGTCGGCGCAGATCCTGATGGACCATGCCCGCGTATTCGCGGATTTCACCCATCCGGAGCCGGAGATTGCGGCGAACTCGTTCATCTCCGAGGAAGTCCAGAACAAGCCGCTGGCTGAGCTGGGGCTTTCTCCGCGCGTACTCAACGCGCTCCGCAGCAAGCAGATCGACAAGGTTGGCCAGGTGCTGACCATGGATCCCGATCAGCTGCTGTCGATCCGGAACTTTGGACCGCGCTCGCTGACGGAGCTTCGCGAGAAGCTGGCCGAGTATGGCTACCTGCCGGAGGCCCAGGCCGACGGTGCGGCGGGCGAGGAAGAAGCAGTTGATTTCGCGGACGCGATCGGCGAAACGGCCGGCGCCGCGAGCGATGAGGAAACAAACTCATGAGGCACAGGAAGGCTGGCCGCAAGTTCGGCCGCAACCCATCCCAGCGCAAGGCGCTGCTGCGCCAGCTGGCGATCTCGCTGATCCTGAACGAGCGCATCGTGACGACCGAGGCGAAGGCCAAGGAGCTGCGAAGCGTTGTCGAGAAGCTCGTCACGATCGCGCGTGAGGATTCCACCCACACGCGCAACATTGTCAAGTCGCGTCTCGATCACCAGAAGTCGATCGACCGCCTCTTCGGCGAGGTTGCCCCGCGCTTTGTGGACCAGAACGGTGGATACACCCGTATCGCCAAGCTCGGCCCGCGCAAGGGCGACGCCGCGCCGATGGTCCTGATCGAGTTCGTTGACTAGTTCGGACGGGGCTGCGTCGCGCGGGCGACGCGGCCCGTCCTTCGTTCCTGGACACAGCTGTTTCGATGCCCGCCACCCTGAAGCTCACGCTCGCGTACGACGGAACCGGCTTTAGGGGATCGCAGCGACAACGAAACGGGAGAAGCGTTCAGGAAGAGCTGGAGAGGGCACTCTCCGGGCTCTATGGCCGGCAGGCACGAGTCGTGCTGGCCGGACGGACAGACTCCGGCGTTCATGCGGTTGGCCAGGTGGCCAGCGTCGAGGATGATCGCCCGGGGATGTCCGGTGAGCGAGTGATCCGCGCGATCAATGCTCGCCTCGATGACGATCTGGCGGTCGTCCGATGCGAGCGGCGTGACGCCGGATTCCATGCTCGATTCGATGCGACGTGGCGGGAATACCGCTACCGCATCTGGTGGGGAACTCCACAACCGCTGCAGCGTTATCGCGCATGGCAGCGGGGACCCGCACTCGACCTGGCGGCTATGGCTGCCGGGGCTGCGCTCCTGAAGGGGCCAACCGACCTCGCATCCTTCGCCGGAAACGGTATGGGGGTGGCAGGCGGGACACCCTCAGGGCGGCGCGGAACGGTGCGGACGATCCATCACTGCTCGATCCGTCCGGTCGATGCGTGGTGGGGGAGCGCTCCGAACGCGGGAGAAGGAGCCGAGCTCCGGATCATCGCGGACGGATTCCTGCCGCAAGCAGTGCGCACGATTACAAGCGCATTAGTTGAAATCGGACGAGGACGGCGGTCGCCGGAATGGTTGGGACACCTGATCGAAGCAGGTGACCGCCGGATGGGACCGCAAACAGCGCCGCCACACGGGTTGATACTCTGGCGAGTGGGTTACGGAGACGACGTCCCGGACCCTGACCCATCAGGCGAGCAAGCGGAAGGGGATGGCCTCTTCCGACCTAACGGTTAAGGGAGCAAGAACGTGGATCGCAAGACCTACTCTGCCAAGGCTGGCGATGTCCAGCGCAAGTGGTACCTGGTGGATGCCGAGGGACAGACCCTTGGCCGCCTGGCCACGACGATCGCGGCAACGCTGCGCGGCAAGCACAAGCCGATGTACACGCCGCATGTCGACACGGGTGACTTTGTGGTCGTGATCAACGCCGACAAGGTGAAGGTTACGGGCAACAAGGAAGTCCAGAAGTTCTACTACCGTCACTCGGATTATCCAGGTGGCCTCAAGACGACCTCACTGAAGGAAATGCGGGCTCGCCATCCCGAGCGGATCATCGAGAACGCCGTCCGCGGGATGCTTCCGGGCAGCTCGCTTGGCCGAAACCAGTTCAAGAAGCTGAAGGTGTATGCGGGTACGAACCATCCGCATGCCGCCCAGAACCCGACTCCGCTTGAACTCGACAAGTCGGCGTCGCGCGCCTGATCGCGAGGTAAGGAGCAACGATGAGCGAATCAACGCAGGCCAACAAGGGCCAGTACTACTACGGCGTCGGCCGCCGCAAGACGTCGGTCGCGCGCGTTCGCCTGTACCCGGGATCGGGTCAGGTGACGGTGAATGGCAAGACGGCAGCCGAGTACTTCGGTGGTCGTGGCCTGAACCAGACCCTGCTGATGGCGCCGCTTCGCGCCACGGCGACCACTGAGAAGTTCGATGTCGTCGCCTCGGTTGTGGGTGGCGGTGTCTCCGGCCAGGTCGGCGCGGTCCGCCACGGCATCGCCCGTGCCCTGACCCGCTTCGACGAGGAGCTTCGCCCGACGCTGAAGAGCGCCGGCATGCTGACGCGTGACGCCCGCATGAAGGAGCGCAAGAAGGTTGGCCTCAAGCGCGCCCGCAAGGCGCCGCAGTACACGAAGCGCTAGAGACCCCTTCGTCTCGCGATTCGATGTCGCAGGAGACCATCGCGAATCCCGGATCCATCCGGGATCGTGGTGGTCTTTTGTGTTTCTGGCAGGTGACATGACAGCGATGTTCAGGGGAGAAATCTATCTCACGACGCCGAGGATCGTATTGCGACGATTCACTACCGATGATGCTCTGGACTTGTACGAGCTGGATGGCGATCCTGAGGTCATGCGATACATCAGCCGCACCCAGACACCACTTGCCCATATCCGTGACGTAGTGCTGCCCGGCATTATCCGTCGCTACGAAGAGTTCCCGGGGTTCGGTATGTGGGCCGCGCACGATCGTGAGACCGGAGAGTTTATCGGCTGGTTCGAGCTGTCGGTGCGGACCTCGTCAGAGCGGCGCCGTCCCGAGTTGGGGTATCGCCTCGCGCGTACGGTGTGGGGCAGCGGACTGGCCACCGAGGGGAGCACCGCGCTGATCGAGAAGGCGTTTCGCGACCTGGACGTGGACGCCGTCTTCGCGCAGACCATGGCAGTCAACGCCGCCTCGCGACGCGTCATGGAAAAGGTCGGCATGTGTCATGTGCGAACATTCCATCTGGAGTTCGACGATCCCCTCCCGGGAACAGAGCAAGGGGAGGTCGAGTATGAGATCACTCGCGATGAATGGCTTGCACATCGACGGGACGAAGGGCAGAAGGGCTGACGGTTGTTCGGACGATTGAAAGGGCGCAGTAAACAGGTTGGCCCAATCCGGAGATGGATCCGAAGGACAGTGCGCACGCTGCTCGTTCTGTTGGTGATAGTCGGCCTGGTCGGATGGTGGGTCGTGCTCCGAATCGTCGAGGAGGACCACTGGCCTCCCCCGGCCGACGCTGTGACCGCAGACCAGGCGCAGGGCGTGACCGAAGAGTTCGCCAGGCTGGACAACCCCAAGCGGGATGACATCGCGATCCCGTACGCGCCGACGACGGCGTCCAGCGTCGATCTGTACATCGAAGGCGACAACTTCTTCCCCGAGATCCTTTCAGATATCGAGTCTGCCGAGGACTCGATCCACATCATGATGTTCGGGTTCTACCCCGGCGAATGGGGGATGCGGATCGCAGACGCGATGATCGCGAAGAAGGCGGCTGGTCTCGACGTTCGATTATCGGTCGATGGATATGGCTCGAAGGTGTTTGGCGAGAACGAGGCGCTGTTCGACAAGCTGGTCGATGGGGGAATCGAGGTCGTTGTCAACGACATCTTCCCGTTGCAGAAAGACGGCGCGCTGCCGGACCGCGACTTTTCCCTCAGCCAGGATGAGGTAGGGCAGGCGGACCATCGCAAGATCCTGGTCATCGATGGAGAGATTGGCTGGATCGGCGGCGCCGGTTTCGAAGATCACTTTGCCACCGGTGCCTATCACGATGTCTTTATCCGCGTGCGAGGAGACATCGTGCGCCAGATGCAGGCCGTCTTCCTGACCAGCTTCCGGGCCTATGGCGGCGACCTGCCGGATGAAGATGGCGCGCTCGCACGTTACTTCCCCGAGCCGTCACCCCGTGGCGACATCCCGGTGACGCTCGTGCAGAACATCCCTGGCGGTTTCCTGCCGGCCACCCAGGCGTCGCGAGAGGTGCTCGAGACCGCGAGCGGCCGGCTGGAGGTCATGAACCCGTACTTCACCGATCCCGGCATGATCGACCGCATCGTGGACGCTGCAGAGCGCGGGGTGGATGTTCGTATCTTGGTCTCTGAGCAGTCGAACAATGGGCCGGCCGATGCCGCGTTGAAGCATGAATACGGGCGGATGCTGGACGCTGGTGTGGAGATCTGGGAGTACCCGGCGATCATGCATGCGAAGGTGACGATCGCAGACGATACGCTCGTGGTCGGCACCGTCAACTACGATGCATGGGCGCTGTACCGCAACCTCGAGATCGCCCTGATCTTCGAGGACGCGCAGCTCGCTGAGGAGGCCCGTCAGGTCTTTGTCGAGCCGGATATCGCTGTGTCCCGGCCCGGAGAGCCGCCTGACGGCATCGTCAAACGCGTCGAGGGGTGGATCTGGGACAAACTGAGGTATTTTCTGTAGTCGGGTATGCCTGCACCGCCGGAGTCACGCTCCGGCGGTGCGATGGATTGTGCATCGTGACTACAACCCGGCCGCCGACCGGATCGCTTCTTCCACCGCCAACTCGGTAGCGATCGTCAGCGGCATGATGGCCATTCGATCGACCGGCCCCTTATTAACCGTCGAAGCGAACGCAACATCGCCGTCCGCCAGCGTGTGGGATGGCCAGATCGTCCGGGCCAGTGCGTCGTGCGCCGCCACGCACATGCGCGTCAAGGTTCCATGGTCGCATCGGACATCTGTGATGATGGAGACCAGTGTTGTGTTCTGGCCGAACGGCGCGGCGTTCGCCTGCTCCAGGAGTTGGCCACGCGCGTCATCCCGGGGCTGGACGAGGCCGAACGCGTTGACAACAGCGCAGGCGGTTACGGTGCCGCCAAGGACGTCGACCTGCGCCATGCCGAAGCCCCCCTCCCGGGCGGCGTCCTCGCCGAGCATCTTGCCCCATGTCGCGCCGGTGCCGACGCCGACCGATCCTGTCTCGACCTGCGAAAGCGGCGTAGCCGTTCGGAATGCCAGCGCACCGTCGTCTTCAGACGGGATCTCCGGCGTGACGTTGGCGAGGTCGAAGATGACCGCGGCAGGTACGATCGGAACCGGGATCGCCGGGGTCGGGACGCCTCGTCCCTGATTCGCTAATGCCGTCACCACACCGTGCGCCGCCCGAAGCCCGAACGCGCTGCCTCCGGTCAGCAGAATCGCATCGGCGCGCTGCACAAGCCGCCCTGGCTGCAAGAGGTCGAGCTCTCGCGTTCCCGGAGCCGCACCTCGCACCTCGGCGGCACTCAGGGCGGGTTGATCGAACGCGATGACGGTGCAACCCGTCTTCGCCGGCGCAAGGGTCGTGTGCCCTATGGAGACGCCCTCGACGTCCCGAATGACCCGGGTGGCCTCTACCACGTCGCCGTCACCCCCGGAAAGGCGATGGTCATGCGGCCGGTGAAGTGTTCCCGGGCGGCTGCGGCCTGCTTCATCGGATCGGTCTCCTCCCAGATATGGGTCAGGATCAGGTTGCGCGCCCCGGCACGCTCGGCCAGCTGGGCCGCCTGCTGGGGCGTGTAGTGGAGGGCACGGATCTGATCCGGATCCGAATCCGGTGGCATCGCCGCCTCGACAATGGCGACCGCTGCGCCCCGAGCCAGCTCGTCAAGGTCACCATCGACGCCGCTGTCGGCGCTGTAGAAGAGATCATCAGAGCCATCGCGACTCACGACCCGGATCGCCCAGCACGGCACGATATGGGCCGTTGGGGCGAACCTGAGCGTGAAGTCGCCGATCTCGATCTCCGTTGCCGGATCGTATTCCGACATGTCGAATACCGCGGAAAAGTAGTCGGCCTCCTCTTCAGGGCCGGCCCATAGGTTCGCCGCCTTCTGCATGAATTCGAGGCCGCCGGGTGGCAGGAAGAGCGGGACGGGCTTCGGGGGCTGTATCGGGTTGTAGGCCAGGGCGAACCGGAGCGCGAAGACATCCAGGATGTGATCCATGTGCAGGTGCGAGATCACGACCGCATCGAGCTTCCGGAAGTCGGCGTGTTTTCGCAGCTCCAGTAACGTGCCGGGACCAAGGTCCAGGACAAGATTCGTATTCTCCGTCTGGATGAGGTACCCGGAGCACCCCTGTCCTGTGCCGACGCCGGCCGCGCTTCCGCCGAGAACCGTCAGTTGCTTCATCCCTGATCTCTCTCCTGACGCATGCGAGTGTGTTTCCTGATCATCCCACGTTAGTTGATCTGGATCACCTCTGTGAGGTGGCTGACGTCGTTCCAGAGCTCGATCCTCGTGTGCTCCGGGGTGATCACCAGATGCCCGATAGAGCAGTTCCGGACGGCGTACTTGGCCATGTTCGTGTGTGGACCCGGATGCAGCTGCGCATACATGGTTCCGATCACGCCGCCATGCGCCACCGCGGCGACCGACTTTCCGGCGAAGCGTTCGATGATACCGAGAAAGGCGGCGGTGACGCGCTCGTAGAACGCGCGCCGGCTTTCGCCGCCGGGGAATCCGAAGTCGAGCTTCTCCATGTTCGCCAGGTCGTCGCGAAGCTCCGGGAATTGCTGGATGACCTGCTGATAGGTCAGGCCCTCAGCCTTGCCGAAGTGGATCTCGCTGAGGCCGGCCACCAGCACAGGGTCGTGTCCGGTCGCTTTCCCGATCTCCTCTGCCGTCCGGCGGGCCCGCAATAATGGGCTGGTCATCAGGCCATCGAGCTGGATATCCCGGAATCGGCGGCCAAGCTCCATCGCCTGCCGTTGGCCGACGTTGTCCAGTGGCATGTCAGTCTGGCCAATAAAGAGATCGCGCACATTTCCTGCTGTTTGACCGTGACGAACGAGGTAAAGCTCGGTCTGCCCGTTCGAGGGATGCTTGAGGAGGTCGGAGACGGTAAGTTGATCATCCGAGGACCGATTGACCATAGTCGCAGTGTTCCTTCAATACGCAGATCTCGCACTTCGGCCGCTGGGACCTGCAGATCCGGCGACCGTGGGCGATCGTTTCAACATGGACAGCATAGACCCTCTGCGGTTCCGGGCCGATCAGGTTTTCGAGCATGCGTTGTTTCGTCGCCGTGCTTGTCCGGCCTGGCAGAATCCCGATCCGCGTCATGACCCGACCAACGTGGGTATCTACCGGCATCGCCGGCATCCCCAGGGCGAAGAGCAAGACACACGCTGCCGTTTTGGGGCCGACGCCATCCAGCACAGTCAGCCAGCGCATCGCGTTCTCAACGGACATCTCCGCGAGGAAGCCGAGGTCGAGGTCCGGTCGCTCGTCGGACACCGCCCGAAGCACCGCCTGGATACGCGGTCCCTTCGTATTCGCGAGTCCGCCGATCCGGATGGCGTCGATCACGTCTTCCACCGGCGCATCCCGCACCTCTTCCCAGGTTGGGAGATCCTCCTGCAGGCTCGCCATGGCGCGGCTGGAGTTCACATCGCTCGTGCTCTGTGAGAGGATCGTACCAATCAACGTCGATAGCGGATCGCCACCGGGCCGGAGGAGGCGTGGCCCATATTCGGCGTCGAGCAGTCGCTCGATTTCGTCGAACTGCTCCTGGATCTCTTCGCTGATCGATATAACCTTCGCCATGATGCCCCCGGTGTCGCGGATGCGTCCGCAATGGTATACTCCGACAGTTTGCGCGGAGATTGGAAGGCCAGACAACCCCCGAATGATAAAGCGGTGCCGAATGAACCCTGCCAGGAAGACGTATGCCTCAGGACCTTTGACGGGTCCACGGGGCTCTTTTTTTGTGCGCCACGGTGCGATGACCAGGAGTGGAGCAGGTGATGCATAACGGTCGAGTGCTTGTCAGGGGCGGACGCGTTGTCGATCCGTCGAATGGACGTGACGAGGTCGCAGACGTGCTGGTCGAAGACGGAGCGATCCGTCAGGTTGGGAATGACCTGCCGTCGGACGGTGCGGATGTCATCGATGCGGTCGGGAAGATCGTCTCACCGGCGTGGATCGATGTCCATGTCCACCTGCGCCAGCCGGGCCTGGATGAGAAGGAAACGGTGGAGACGGGTACGTCGGCAGCGGTGGCGGGCGGATTCGCTGCCGTTGCGTGCATGCCTAACACGAAACCCGCGCTCGATTCGCCCGAGGTGATCGGCCGCCTGCTCAACGACGTTCGTCGGAACGGCAAGGCGCATGTCTATCCGATCGCAACAATCACCAAGGGACGCGCCCTGAAGGAAGCGGTCGATTTCAATGCCGTGATCCAGGCAGGCGCGATCGGGTGGTCCGATGATGGCGACACGACGCCGGACAGCCTGATCATGCGGCGCGCGCTGGAGGCATCGAAGCGACTTGGCCGACCGGTCATCGTCCACTGTGAAGACAAGGCGATCGCCCACGGCGCGATGCACGAGGGGGAGGTCTCCGCGCGGCTCGGAATCTCCGGCATCCCTGCCGCGGCCGAAGAGATCATCATCGCGCGGGACCTGATGCTCGCCGAGCTGACCGGCGGTTGGCTGCATGTCTGCCATGTCAGCACCGGGCGCGGCATCGAGCTGATCCACGAGGCGAAGCAGCGCGGTGTCAACGTGACGGCAGAGGTGATGCCTCATCACCTGGTCATGAGCGACGAGTGGGTTGCGGGGAGCCGGGAGCTTCATAATACGGAGGAGCCGGCTGGCGAGCCGGGCACGCCGGCGGATCCGAATACGAAGGTCAACCCACCGCTGCGGCCGCGAGAGGACACGAAGAAGCTCCTGAAGGCACTCCAGGAGGGCTGGTTCGATTGCTTCGGCACCGACCATGCGCCACATGCCTTGCCGGAGAAGTCGGTTGGCTTCGAAGATGCGGCGATGGGTATGAGTGGACTCGAGTTCGCGTTCCCTCTGACGTACGCGCTGGTGCGTGCCGGCCACATCTCGCTGGATGAGCTGATCCGCCGATGGACGGTCGAGCCGGCCAAGATCGTTGGCACTGACGCACCATCACTGGCGGAGGGATCGAAGGCGACACTCACCGTGTTCGATCCGGACCGGGAATGGACCGTGACGCCGGATGCGCTCAAGACGAAGAGCAAGAATACGCCGCTGCTGGGCATGACATTGCGCGGGCAAGCGGTGCTCACCATGGTAGACGGGGAGATTCAGCACCGTGCCGAATAAGACTTCACGATACATCCCCGAATGGGATGCGGCGCTCGCGCTGGCCGACGGCACGATCTTTCGGGGTAAGGGCTTCGGAGCAGATACCGATGGCTCCGGCGAGGTTGTGTTCACGACGACCATGACGGGCTACCAGGAGGTCTGCACGGATCCGTCGTTCCGCGGCCAGATCGTCTGCATGACCTACCCGCTTATCGGCAACTACGGCGTCAACGACGAGGATGACCAGTCTCGCAAGGCCTGGATCTCCGGACTTGTGGTTCGTGAAGAGGCCACGCAGCCTTCGAACTGGCGTTCGAAGGGGACCATCGACGACTATCTGAAGGAACACGGTATCCCCGGCATCTCCGGCGTCGATACGCGCGCCCTCACGCGACATATCCGCTCGGTTGGCGACCTCCGCGCCGCGTTGGTCCACAACGCGAAGGGAATGTCGGATGAGGAGCTTGTCGCGAAGGCACAGGAGGCGCGGCTTCCCGGCGAGCAGGACGTCGTCGGTGAGGTTATGCTCGATCGCGAGGTTTCCTTCGGAGAGCGGAACGACCGTCCGCATGTCGTCGTCGTGGACTGCGGCGTCAAGCAAAACATCATCAACTCCCTGACGATGCGCGGTGCCCGGGTCACGGTGGTGCCCTATGGCACACCGTACTCGAGGATCGAAGAGATCGACCCGGACGGCGTCGTCGTCTCACCGGGCCCAGGCGACCCGGCCAATCTCGACGACGGGCTGGACGTCGTCCGGTCGCTTGTCGAGGACCGGCGGCCTTACTTCGGCATCTGCCTCGGTCACCAGCTCCTGGCACGTGCGATCGGCGCTGAAACCGGCAAGCTGAAGTTCGGCCATCGCGGCGGCAACCAGCCGGTGTTGGACGAGCGCAACGGGCGCGTGACCATGACCGCGCAGAACCACAGCTATCAGGTGAACAACGACACCATCCCGACTGCCGAAGGATGGAAGGTCGCGCTGCGGAACCTCAACGACGGCTCCGTGGAGGGATTGACCCACGCGGATCGGCCGGTGCTCTCGGTGCAGTTCCACCCGGAGGCCGCGCCGGGACCAGCCGACAATGGCATCTTGTTCGACGAATTCGTGGAGCTCATCTCGGGGCCCCGGCAGAAGAGCGAAGGATAGGGCGAGCGTGACGACAACATCTGCCGCGCCATTTGAGAAGCCGAAAAGCGTTCTCGTGATCGGGTCCGGCCCGATCGTGATCGGCCAGGCCGCCGAGTTTGACTACGCCGGCACACAGGCTTGCCAGTCGCTGCGGGAGGAGGGGATCCGGACGATCCTTGTCAACTCCAACCCGGCAACGATCATGACCGACGAGGACATCGCCGATGCGGTCTATATCGAGCCGCTGACACCGGATGTGATCCGCCGGATCATCCAGCGGGAGCGCCCGGACGGGATCCTGGCGACGATCGGTGGCCAGACCGGCCTGAACCTCGCCGTGAAGGTCGCTGAGCTGGGCATCCTGGATCGTTACGGCGTGAGGCTCCTCGGAACCCCGCTGGAAGCGATCCAGATGGCGGAGGACCGTGAGCTCTTCAAGGATCTGCTCGGACGCATCGGCGAGCCCGCGATCGAGGGGCAGATCGTTCACTCCCTCGACGAGGCTCGTGAGTTCGCGGATCGTGTCCCGCTGCCGCTAGTCGTGCGTCCCGCCTATACGCTGGGCGGTACCGGTGGCGGCGTCGCGAATACGCTGGAAGAGCTGGACAAGATCGTCACCTCCGGCCTGAACGCCAGTCCGATCCACCAGGTCTTGTTGGAGCGCTCCCTCCTCGGTTGGAAAGAGATCGAATACGAGGTGATGCGCGACGGCGCGGACACCTGCATCACGATCTGCAATATGGAGAACGTGGACCCGATGGGCGTCCACACCGGCGACAGCATCGTCGTGGCTCCATCGCAGACGCTCTCCGATCGCGAGTACCAGATGTTGCGCTCATCGGCGCTCAACATCATCCGCTCGCTCGGGATCGAGGGTGGTTGCAACGTCCAGTACGCGCTGAACCCGGACTCCATGGAATACGGAGTCATCGAGGTCAACCCGCGCGTGAGCCGGTCGTCCGCGCTCGCATCGAAGGCCACTGGTTATCCGATCGCTCGCATCTCCGCGAAAATCGCCATCGGCAAGCGCCTCAATGAGCTGACCAACGTCGTCACGGGCAAGACGACCGCCGCGTTCGAGCCGGCGCTCGACTATGTCGTCGCCAAAATCCCGCGCTGGCCGTTTGACAAGTTCCCGAAAGCCGACCGCACCGTCACGACCCAGATGAAGGCGACTGGCGAGGTGATGGCCATCGACCGCTCGTTCGAGGGCGCAATCCAGAAGGCTGTTCGCTCGCTGGAGACGACCGCGAAGGACCTGCTCTGGGAAGATCCGGACTGGGGCGACGATCTGGAGAAGATCAAGTCCTTCGTGGCACGCCCGACCGACCTGCGGCTCTTTGCCGTGATGGCGGCGCTGCGGCGTGGCGTCTCGGTCGAAGAGATTCATGAGCTCAGCGCGATCGACGAGTGGTTCCTCTGGAAGTTCGAGCGGATCGTCGAGATGGAACGCACGCTCGCCTCGGGAAAGATCGACCCGGAAACCCTCTGGGCGGCGAAGCAGATGGGCTTCTCCGACAAGCAGATCGCCCGTTGCGCCGGTACGAAGGCGGACGATGTCCGGTCCCTGCGCCGGGAGCTCGGTATGGCGCCGGTCTACAAGATGGTCGACACCTGTGCCGGGGAGTTCGAGGCGCAGACGCCGTACTTCTACTCGACCTACGAGATCGAGGACGAGGCCGAGCCGATGGAGGGCGACAAGGCCGTCGTTATCGGTTCGGGCCCGATCCGCATCGGACAGGGCATTGAATTCGATTACTGCTCGGTCCACGCCGCCAAGGCGCTTCAGGAGGCCGGGCTGAAGTCGATCATGGTCAACTCCAACCCGGAGACCGTCTCGACGGACTTTGATGCGTCGGATCGACTCTACTTTGAGCCACTGGACTCCGAGAGCGTCGAGGAGATCATGTGGCACGAGGCGGGTGGCAATGGTGCCAACACGCCGCCGATGATCGTCCAGTTCGGTGGCCAGACGGCGATCAATCTCGCCGAGCCGCTGAGCGAGGCGGGCGCGCCGATCCTGGGTAGTTCGCTGGATTCGATCGACCTCGCGGAGGACCGCGACCGCTTCAACGAGTTCCTGAACGGCCTCGGCATCCCGCAGCCGGCGGGCGGTACGGTGACGTCGCTGGCCGACGCCGAGGCGGTCGCCAACCGCATCGGGTATCCGGTGCTGGTGCGGCCAAGCTACGTCCTTGGGGGACGAGCGATGGAGGTCGTTTACAGCCCGGATCACCTCGCCCGGTACATCCGGAACCAGGTCAACCTGACGCCGGAGCACCCGATCCTCGTCGACAAATACCTTGTCGGCAAGGAGGTCGAGGTTGATGCAATCTGTGACGGCGAGCAGGTGCTGGTGCCGGGCATCATGGAGCACATCGAGCGGGCCGGCGTGCACTCCGGTGACTCGTTCGCGGTCTATCCGGGTGTCAACCTCTACCCGGCCGAGGTCGAGCGGATCGTGGATTACACGACGCGAATCGCGCTGGGGCTCAAGGCGGTCGGCCTGATCAATATCCAGTATGTGATCCACGCCGGGCATGTTTATGTGCTGGAGGTGAACCCTCGGTCGTCGCGCACGGTGCCATTCCTGAGCAAGGCGACAGGGGTACCGATGGTCCGCCTGGCGACGAACATCATGCTCGGGAAGTCGCTTAAGGATCAGGGGTACGAAGGTGGCCTTTGGCCGCGCCAACCATTGACAGCCGTCAAGGCACCGGTCTTCTCGATGGCGAAGCTGCGTGGCGTTGAGGTCCACCTCGGCCCGGAGATGAAGTCGACCGGCGAAGTGATGGGCATCGACCGGTCGTTCGCGTCCGCGTTTTTCAAGGCCCTGATCGCGTCCGGACTCGCGCTGCCGAAGTCGGGCAATATCCTCATCTCGCTCGCCGATGAGGACAAGAGCGAGGCGATGGACATGATCACCAGCCTCGCGCGGATGGGGTACAAGCTCTACGCGACCGAAGGGACGGCCGCGATGATCGAGCGTGCCGGGGTGCCGGTACAGCTCACGACCAAGCGCATTGGGCGCGGCTCGCCGGACTTCCTGGACGTGATCCTGGATGGGACGGTGGATGGCGTGATCAATACGCCGGGTCCCGCGAACAAGGAGATCCTTGACGGGCTCGAGATCCGGCGTGCCGCGGTAGAGCGCGGTATTCCGTGTATCACGTCGCTGGACACGGCGCGGACCGTCGTCGAGTCGATGGAGAAGGCCGCCGCCCAATACACGGTGGAGCCGATCCAGAGCTATCGACGCCGCGCGATCGGATACTAACGGGGCAGTCCCGTACCGCCGCGCCGGGTGTGCGGTGAAGGACAGGAGCACTATGGCCAGCGCACAGCTGATCAAGCGACAACCGGCGCCCACAAGGGAGTTCACGGGCACGATCACCGAACGCATGCCTGTCATGGGCGATGCGTGGCTGGTGACCTTTACCGCCCCGAAAGAGCTGTGCGCCGCGGCGCGGGCAGGAAACTTCGTCAACGTGCTGCCGCATGACCATGACGTGTTCGACCCGCCGCTGCGACGTCCGTTTTCGGTCTACAGCGTGGATGTTGATGCCGGGTTGATGACACTCCTCGTGCGCCCGTACGGCCGTGGCTCCGGCTGGATCGTCGAGCGGCAGGTGGGCTCCGAGATCAACGTACTTGGCCTGCTCGGGAACGCATTCGAGCTCGAGCCAAAGAGCACGCATGCGCTGATGGTGGCCGGTGGTGTCGGCGCGGCGCCGCTGCTGATGCTCGCGCGGGAGGCCGTCGCGCGCGGCGTGTCGGTGACGTACCTTATGGGCGCGCATACGACGGAGGCGCTGCTCGAAGCGTCCGAGTTGCCTGATGAGGTCGAGTACGTCGTCGCAACGGAGGATGGATCCGCCGGGTACAAGGGCTTCGTGACCGACCTGGTCCCGAATTACCTCACCTGGGCTGATCAGGTCTTCACCTGCGGCCCGACCCCGATGTTCTACTCGCTGCGGCAAGTCGTCCTTGCGAACCGGATCGGCACGAAGCCACCGGTGCAGATGTCCGTCGAGCGGACAATGGCCTGCGGCGTCGGCGCGTGCCTCGGCTGCATGGTCGAGACGCGACGCGGGATGAAGCCGTCGTGTGTTGACGGCCCCGTCTTCCACATGGAGATGATCCGATGGTGACCGAGACGACGACCTGGAAGGCGGATCTCACCGTCGACCTCGCGCCGAACAATCCGCGCGAGCTGGTGCTGCGAAATCCGGTCATCCCGGCTTCTGGCTGCTTCGGGTACGGCCAGGAGTACGCCGGCATCATCGATGTCCAGGCACTGGGGGCGTTTTGCAGCAAGGGCATCACACCGGAGCCGCGCCAGGGTAACCCCATGCCGCGCATCACCGAATCGCCAGGCGGCATGCTGAACGCGATCGGCCTCCAGAACCCGGGAATCGACGGATTCATCCGGAAGTATCCGCCTGTCTGGGAGTCGTGGGACGTCCCGGCGATCGTGAATATTTCGGCCGAGACGGTCGAGGATTTCGCGATGATGGCCCGCAAGCTCGACGACGTCCCGGGCGTCGCCGCGCTCGAGGTCAACATCTCCTGCCCGAATATCCATGCCGGCGGGTTCTGCTTCGGTTGGGATGCCGGGATGTCGGCCGAGGTCACCCGCGCGGTCCGCGAGGCGACGACACTCCCGATCATCGTCAAGTTGAGTCCAGGCGCGATCGACATCCCGGAGATCGCGATGGCGGTCGAGGAGGCGGGTGCCGACGCCATTTCACTGATCAATACGCTGGTCGGCATGGCGATCGACACGCGGACCCGGCGGCCGAAGCTGGCGAATACCACCGGCGGCCTTTCCGGACCGGCGGTCAAGCCGGTCGCGCTGCGGATGGTCTACCAGGCGGCGCAGGCGGTGCGGATCCCGATCGTTGGCCTCGGGGGCATCACGACGCTGAGCGACGCGCTCGAGTTCTTCATGGCCGGGGCGTCCGCGATCCAGATCGGCACGGCGGTCTTCTCCTCACCGACCGTGCTGACCCGCCTGATCGATGAGCTCGGTAGGTGGCTGGACGCGCAAGGCGTTGCGTCGCTGGGTGAGATTGTAGGCACGGCAAATCCCCGTTTCCGGGGTCACGAGAGTACGCCGGCGACGGCGTCGGGGATGGAGTAGGGACGTGGCGAACGTGGACCTGTTGCAGCAGCTCGAAGAAAGCGGCGCCCTGAAGAAGGGGCATTTCCTGTACGCGTCCGGCAAGCACGGCGACACGTATGTCGAGAAGTTCAATCTGCTGCGGAACCCGCAGGCGACGTCGGAGATCTGCCAGCATTTCGCCAATCGCTTCCGCGAGGAGCGCATCGACGTGGTTGTCGGCCCGACCACAGGTGGCGTCCTGCTCGCATTCGAGACCGCCCGGCAGCTCGGCGTCTCCGCAGCCTATGCCGAGCGGAAGGGCGAAGGGGAATCGGGGCGCGAAATTCGTCGTGGGACGACGTTCGAGCCGGGAGCGCGGGTGCTGGTCGTGGATGACATCATGACTACTGGCGGCTCCGTGCGCGAGACACTTGCGGCGCTGGCGGAGCATCCGGTTGAGGTCGTCGCCGTGGGTGTGCTCGTGGACAGGAGCGCCGGCGCGACAACGTTCGGCGATGTGCCGCTGGTCGCGATCGCATCGAGGAAATTCGATGCCTGGGAAGCGGAAGACTGCCCGCTTTGCGCCAAGGGGATACCGCTGGAGAAGCCGGGCACCACGGCGCAGCCCGGGACGTCCACGACTTCCTGATCGGCACCTGCCAATATCGAAACGGGAGCGGGGGTATGCCGATGGGCATACCCCTGCTTCTCTTGCCTGCCGCCCGGTAGGGGCTTCCTTTGGGTTGCCAGATTACGGTAGACTCGGAAATACAGAAAACACCTCCCCAATCATCACGCACGTTCGCCGTGTAACGGGTCCCTACCAACCGTTCTCGACAGCCAGAGAAGGATCAGGAGGGCCGTGTGGCGACCATCCTCTCGATGCACTCGTTTCGGGGCGGAACCGGAAAGTCGAATACCACCGCGAATGTCGCCGCGATCCTCGTCGAGTCCGGAAAGCGTGTGGGAGTGATCGACGCCGATATCCAGTCGCCCGGGATCCACGTGTTGTTCGGCCTGGCGGGAGAGGAAATCGGGCGGTCGCTCAACGATTATCTCTGGGATGGCGTTCCAATCGAGGATACGGCGCTCGACGTCACTCATCGGCTTGGGACCAACGGGATCGGAAAGCTCTACCTGATCCCGTCCAGCGTGCGGCCGGGGGCGATCACCCGCGTCCTCCGTGACGGCTATGATGCGGAGCGCCTGACCGTCGGCCTTCGTCGTCTCGTGGACGAGCTCGAGCTGGATGTGCTCGTTATCGATACGCACCCCGGTCTCAACGAGGAGACCTTGCTCTCGCTCGTGATCTCGAATGTGCTGATCGTCATCCTGCGGCCGGACCAGCAGGATTACGAGGGCACCGGGATCACGGTCAAGATCGCGCAGGGACTTCAGGTGCCCCGCATGATGCTCGTGGTCAACAAGGCGCCAACCGACATCGATCCCGATGCGATCCGGCAGAAGGTGGAATCCGCATACGGATGCGACGTTGCGGCGGTCATCCCGCATTCAGATGAGATGATGGGCCTGGCCAGCGGCGGCATCTTCGTTACCAAATTCCCGAACCATAGCCTCACATCAAGCTATCACGCGATCGCCTCCCGGGTCCTGCAGGACTGACCGCCATACTCGGTTACCAAAGGGGTACAAACGCATGTCTTCTGACTGGAACGATTTCCTGTCACGAGACGAGGTGCTCGGCGGCATCGTTGCTCGACGTGCCAGCACCTTGCTGTTTGCGATTGAAAGCAGGACGGCCGCGTCAGTGGGCCGGTCCCGTCGCGCACTCGCGACGTACCTGACCGAGAAATCGGCTGCTGAGGCGGAGCGGGAATTCATTGACGCATTGGCGCAGGGGCGGGAACCACCGCTTCGCCCAACCATCCAGGATATCGAGCGCTACGCCCCTCAGTGGGAGGCGCTCGTCCCGGCGGATCCGGGGTTGCGAGCGGCGCTGGCGCGAATGCTGGGAGCCAAATACCGTCTGATCCGCAGATGGACCCCGAACGTCGTTTCGGCTTTGGGGTTGGACGATCCGGATGTCCAGTCCCGATTCGAAACCCTCTATGGTGAGCCGATCACAACCGTGTACGCAGACCGTCCGTCATTGGGTGAGCGATGGCGGTGGCTTCGATCGGCCGTCTCGTCCCGGCTGGAGAACCTTCCTCCGTTCTGGATGGTGTTCGCGGTCACATTGACCGAGACGGTTGGCGCGGGAATCCTGGCGCTGCCGATCGCATTCGCCGACGTTGGACCCATTGCCGGCATCGTTGCGATCGTCGTGCTGGGCCTCGTCAACATTATGACCATCGCCGCCTTGTCTGAGGCGATTGCCCGGAACGGCAGTGTCAGGTATGGGCGAGCCTACTTGGGCCGCATGGTCCATGAGTATCTTGGCCCGGCCGGTGTCCGGCTCCTTACTCCGTCATTGCTCCTGCTCACGGTGGTCATTCTCCTGAGCTACTTCATTGGCTTTGCCTCTACGCTGGCCGACGCGACCGGCATTCGCGGTGAAGTCTGGACGACGCTCTTGCTGCTCGTGCTCTTGTTCTTCCTGCGGCGAGAGACACTGAGCGCAACCGTTGCGTCAGCACTGGTCGTTGGCGCGGCGTCATTGGCGCTCATCCTGAGTCTTTCCATCATTGCGCTGCCTCAAGTTGAACTGGCGCATCTGCGGCATGCCAACGTTCCATTCCTCGATGGACGTCCTTTTGACCGTTCGGTATTGCAGCTCGTGTTCGGCGTCGTGCTCATGGCGTACTTTGGCCACACGACGACCGCGAACGTCGCGGCACTGGTGCTTCATCGCGATACAACGGGTCGCTCGCTCATTCGAGGATCCGTCTGGGCGTTCGTCATCGCGCTTTGCGTCTATGTGGTGTGGGTGTTCGCGGTGAATGGCGCTGTCCCAGCGGAGCGCCTGGCAGGCGAGACTGGAACCGCGCTCGCCCCCTTGGCCGATCAGGTTGGTCCCGTCGTTCTCTTGCTTGGAGTCGTCTTCGTATCCCTGGCCATGGGGATGGCGGCGATCCATATCTCGCTCGGGCTCTCCTATCAGGTGAGGGACTGGCTCCCGAACCCATCAACGAGCCACAACGGAGGCGTGGGGATACGGGCCGCCCTACACGAATGGCTCTTGCTGCCGGGCACGCAGCGTATCGCAGGATTCATCCCCACCGTGGTGATCTTTATCTTCGTGCAAGGCCTTTTCCTGGCCGGGCGAGAGTCCTTCGCAGGGATGCTGGGATTTCTCGGTGTCATTACGGCGCCAATCGTCGCGGGCGTGTTCGCCATGCTGATGCTCTATGCCTCTCGCCGCAAAGGCGATTGTGCCGTCGAGGGTGGATGGCGCTTCCTTGGCCATCCTGCCGTTGTCATCGGCGTGTCGGTGCTCTTCGTGATGAGCATCATGGCTCACGGACTGTTCATCTGGGACGATCCGTTTCGGCAAATCGTTGCGCTGTGTGTTTCGGTGGCTGTGATCGTGGCGCTGCTTCGGATCAGGCGCTCAGCGTTCGTGCCACGTGCGGTGATCGAGGTTCGACTGGACAGTGAAGGGGGAGAGGCGCCGGTCGTCAATGTCGTCTCGAACGGAAGGATGATCCCCTCGGATGTGCAGTGGGTAGCGTCTTCGAATGGGACGAACGATCCCTCAGATAGTCGGATGACGGCTCAGGTCGAAATACCGGCGCTCGAGCCTGGAGAGCTGCGCATCTGGGTCCACAAGGTGTCCGATGGGGGTGTATCGGAGAGCCTGGGAGCGGAGGTTTCCCTCGACGGAAACGGTGCGCCGATCGAGGCGGCCGTCGATGCATCGGTCGGAGAGGCGATTTTTCCGATAGACGGAGGTCCCTGGACCATCAGGATCACCAACGCGGGAGTGGTCCTTCCACAGTTGGAGGGCGCACCGTGACTGCGGAGCAAGGAGTGCCGACCACTGGGCTCCGCCAGATGATGGGGCCTCCATTCGGGCTGGATGAATCGGGCCAGTTGATCCGGCATGTCAATTGGCGCCTGATCGTCAACGTCCTCGAATCGCTCCAGGAGGAGGTGCGCCTGCAGCAAGAGCGGATGTCCCCACCAGGCGAGAACCGGAAGGCACGGACAGCCAGGATTAGCCAGGCGCAAGCGAGCAGCCTGGACCAACTGGTGAGGATGCTCAACGACGCGATCCCGGACGAGCGCTATCGCGTCACGCTAGATCGCTTGATGAAGCGAGGGACGTATTACTCGTTCGAGTTCTACCTCTTCGTCGCGGATTTCGCGCGAGTGTTGAGCGGGAATCCCGAGTTCTTCCGCATAACCGGCGTGCGAGGCATACCGAAGGTGCTCGGCTACGCTGGACGGCCTCTCGGAGTCGAGGGCACCTTCGACATCGCGCCCAGGTTCGCATCGAAATTGATCGACGTCGATATCCGGATCCTGCGAACGACGCCAACGTCGGCCCTCGCGCAGTGGTGTGGCGCGAACGAGATCGCAGAGGTACCGGAGCCGCACAGCGTGCCGTATATCCTGTTCAACTGTCAGGCGCTGCGTGGCGCCGCCTCTACGATTCCAACACTGGTCTCAGGGTTGCCGCCTGCCAGGGTACGGGAGATCCGGTGCCAGGCCGATGGTGCCGAGTGCTGTGAATGGGAGTTCACGTGGGAGCCGGAACCCAAGCGTCCCGGATTCTCTTTCATCTTCTCGATCGTCGTTTCGGTTATGCTCCTGGCCTACGTCCTCCTCCGGCTTCCGGGCTTCCAATGGCTAGGGCTCGGGGCAGCGGCGCTTCCGATCGTCCTTGCGTGGAGAAGCGATCGGCGGCGGAAGCTGGAAGCGTATGTGGATGAGCAACGAGAGATCGCAGAGGTCCAGTATGACGAGATCAACGCGCGCCTGGCAGAGTTGACCGCCATCCATGAGATCGGTGTCGCATTGAGCACGACGCTGAACGTCCAGGAGTTGATCGACAAGAGCCTGCGATCTGTCGTCGCCCACCTGAACTACGATCGTGCCTGCGTGCTGCTTGTAGACGAAGACGCCCGCGCGCTGGTTGGTGGCCGGCTTGTCGGTGGTTCGGCGGAGATGGCTCGTGCCGTCGCCGGGTTGCATGTCCCGGTGGATGACGAGCACGACCGATTGGCCCGGGTGTTCCGCTCAAACCAGCCCCTTCAGTTCGAGACGCGAGAACAGGTTGACGATCCCACTGCGCAGCATTTCGCGACGGCGTTCGGTGTCACCGCCTTCCTTGGCACGCCGTTGCTGGCGCAGGGACGGAGTCTTGGTGTCCTCGCCGTCGACAACGGCATTTCCGGCAGACAGATCGAGCCGGGCGAGGCCGACCTCCTCTTCACGGTCGGGAATGAGATTGCCCGGGCGATCGAGATCGCACAGCTCTATGGCCGTATCGAGGCCGATAACCGGACGCTCGAATCACGAGTGCGGGAGCGCACGGAGGAACTTGCCCGTGCGAGCGCCGAGGCAGAGACTGCGCGTGCCGCGGCTGAGCAAGCCAATCAGGCGAAAAGCACGTTCCTTGCGACGATGAGCCACGAGATCCGGACACCTATGAACGCCGTGATTGGCATGAGTGAGCTGCTCCTGGAAACGGATCTCGATTCGGAGCAACGCGAGTTCGTCCAGATCGTGCATAGCAGCGGCGAGAACCTGCTGACGATCATCAATGACATCCTGGACTTCTCGAAAGTGGAGGCGGGCAAGATAGATCTGGAATCGGCTCCGTTCAGCCTGGCCGATTGTGTCGACTCTGCATTGGATGTCGTTGCGGTGCCGGCGTCGAGGAAGCACCTCGAGCTCATCTGCGATATGGGGTCGGACGTACCCGCTACGATCATCGGGGATGTGACGCGGCTTCGGCAGGTGCTTGTTAACCTCCTTACCAACGCAGTGAAGTTCACGGATCAGGGCGAGGTGGTGCTGTCACTACGGGCGGAAGCGCGGTCTGGTGGAGCGTCGGCGGAGTCGATGCTCTATGTCACGGTTCGGGATACCGGGATCGGGATTCCTGGGGATCGGCTGGATCGGCTTTTCCAGCCCTTCTCCCAGGTCGACACCTCGATCTCACGTTCCTATGGCGGCACCGGGCTAGGATTGGCCATCTCTCATCGTCTCGTCGAGTTGATGGGTGGGGTGCTCACCGTGGAGAGCCGACCGGGGCGGGGCACCACGTTCAGGTTCGCAATCCCGGTAGAACCGGCTCCCGACCCGGTAGAGCGGCCTCATCTCAACGTGGAGCAGCCCCATTTGCAGGGCCGGCGCCTACTGGTCGTGGACGACAACGAGACCAACCGGCGAATTGTCGCCCGTTACGCGCAGATGTGGGGGATGCACGTCCGGGAGACCGGATCACCGACCGAAGCGCTGGTCTGGGTCCATCGCGGTGATCCGTTCGACCTGGCGATCTTCGACGTGGCGATGCCGACGATCGACGGTGTCACGCTCGCCCGTCGGATCAGGCAGGTTCGTGATGCCGACACCCTGCCGATCATCTTCTTCTCCTCCCTTGGCCGGCGCGAGAGTGGGGCGGAGGACTTGCACGTCTCGGCATGGCTCTCCAAGCCAGTCAAGGCTTCGCAGCTCTTCGAGACGATTGTGAGTGCTCTGGGGTCCGGGTACGTGCTTGAGGATGAGGCGTCGGCCGTCGACAAGTATCCGGAGGCCCCTGCAGCCGCAAAGTTCGATTCGTCGCTTCGGATCCTGCTTGCGGAGGACAACGCCGTCAACCAGAAGTTGGCATTGCGATTGTTGCAGAACATGGGCTACGAGGCGGATGTGGCGAACAACGGCCTGGAGGTGATTGCCGCTCTCGAGCGGCAGCCATATGACGTGGTGTTGATGGATGTCCAGATGCCGGAGATGGATGGCCTGGAGGCGACTCGCCAGATTTGTTCGCGCTGGTCTTGGGTCGAGCGCCCACGGATCATCGCCATGACCGCCAACGCCATGCAGGGAGACCGGGAAGAATGCCTGGCTGCGGGTATGGACGATTACGTGAGCAAGCCAATCCGCATCGAGGTGCTGCGAAAAGCATTGTCGTGGAGGAACGAAGAGAGCCAAAAGGAGAATGCATGAGCGACGACATGACACGATCGGTTGAGCTGGATCAGGCGGCTCTGGACGACCTTCGGGGCGTTGTCGGCGACGACCCGGAGTTCCTTGCCGAGATGGTCGACTCGTTCGTCATCGATGCCCGGGAGTTGCTCTCTGCGATGCGTCGTGCGGTCGAGGACGGGGACCCGCAGGAGTTGCGACGGCCGGCACATACGTTGAAGTCGCATTGCCGGACCTTCGGCGCGCTCGAACTTGCGGGATTGTGCGAGGAGATCGAGCAACGCGCCGACGACGAGAGTCACGAACGGCTTTCCTCGCTCGTGAGCCGGGCCGTGGATGCTTATCCCGCGGTGGAGCGGGCGCTGAAGGCGGTGCGACCGGGATCATGAACACCACGCAGAATGACTCTCCACATGGCCGGGTGATGATCGTCGACGACTCGGAGCTCAATCGTCGACTTCTGCACCGCTATCTCCAACGCGAGGGGTATGAGACCGTCCTGTCACACGATGGTGTCCAGGCGCTCGCGATGCTCCGCGAGCCTTCCACCAGCCATGTTGACGTCGTCCTGCTGGACGTGATGATGCCTCATCTGGATGGGTACGAGGTGCTTTCGGCCATGAAGCGCGACCCGCACCTCGCTCACCTGCCGGTGATCATGATTACCGCGGTGGACGACATCGAGAGCGTCGTTCGCTGCATCGAGCTCGGTGCGATGGACTATCTGCCGAAGCCATTCAACGCCGCAATCCTCCGGGCGCGAATCAATTCGTCATTGGTCAGCAAGCGATTACGCGATATGGAGCTCGAGTACCTCGAACAGGTGGGCCGGGTGACCGAAGCGGCCGCCGCTCTCGAAGCCGGCTCGTACACTTCGAGCAATCTCGACATTGTGGCCCTGCGGAGCGATGCGCTCGGACAGCTTGCACGTGTATTCCGAACGATGGCGGACGAAGTGCAGGCGCGGGAGGAGCGCCTGAAGATGCAGGTCAGAGAGCTTCAGATCGAGATCGATGAGGGCCGCCAGGCGAGGAAAGTAGCGGAGATCACGGATTCGGACTTCTTCCAGAGCCTGAAAGGACGCGCGGACAACCTGCGGAAGATCCTCGAAGCGCCTCAAGGTACTGGCAGGGAGTGAAGCGGAATGCATGACGACCAACATGGAGCGTTCGCTTCTGATCATCCAGGCATGGATTAATTGGCGTCGCGCTCTCGGCGGGCGTGAAGCTGTTGGTGAAGGTTCTCGAGCTCATCAAGTCGGCGTTCGATCTGATCGAGGACGTCCTCACGCTGTTGCTGGACGTATTCGTCCCGGAGCTCGATCAGCATCTGGGAGATCCGCGCGATCGTCCTGACGATCTGGACCGGATCCTCGTTCACCGATCCCATCGTGAAGCCTGCCATCCCTGTCTCCTCGCACCACGATTGTGCCCGATCGAGGCACACCTTCCCCTTGTGACTGACTGCTCTGTACGGTCACACAAACGAGGTTAGCACGGCATGACCTGTTTGTGCGCGCCCGAATCGGAGTGCGCACCCGTTCCGCGCAACGGGTGCATGCCCGATTTAAGAGGACCTACTTTGCGCGGCGAGCCTGGATTTCATCCGGTATGTCGCCGGAAAGAAGCGTCTGGATACCACTTTCGTCCAGCAACGGCACGCCCAGTTGCTCTGCCTTTGTGGCCTTGCTCCCGGCGTCCGCACCGGCGATGACGGCCGACGTCTTCTTCGACACGGACGACGTGATATTCGCCCCGGCGGCCTTCAGTGCTGCCTCGGCTTCCGGACGTGTCATCGTGTCCAGCTTGCCCGTCAGGACGAGCGTATAGCCTTCGAGCGGGCGTGCCCCGTCCGTTTCGTCGCGTTCCTCGGAGACGGTCAGCCCGGCAGCAGCGAGCCGCTCGATCAGCTTCTGGTTACGCTCTTCCTGCGCGAAATCGTAGACGCTCTGGGCGACAATCTTTCCTATCCCGGGGATTTCCTCAATCTCCTCGACAGATGCCGCGATGAGGGCGTCCATCGAACCGAATCGACTCGCAAGCAGCTCGGCGGTTCGCCCGCCAACGTGCTGGATGCCGAGTCCGTGGATCAGGCGCCACAGTGGCTGTTGCTTGCTCTTCTCGATCGCCGCCTTGAGATTCTCGGCGCTCTTCTCTCCGAACCCTTCAAGCCCGGCGACCTGGTCCATGTCCAGATGGTAGATATCGCTGATGTCCTTGATCCAGCCAAGATCGACGAACCGGTCGGCCAGCTTTTCTCCCAGCCCCTCGATGTCCATTGCGGAGCGCCCGACGAAATGGTGGATACGCTCTTTGAGCTGTGCGGGGCATGCTGCGTTCGTGCAATAGCGCTTCGCAACGCCCGGCTCGCGGTGGGTCTTTGCGCCGCACACCGGGCAATGCTCCGGCATCTGGTAGGGCACCTCGTCGCCAGTCCGGCGATCCTCCAGCACCTTGACGATCTGCGGGATGACATCGCCAGCGCGCTGGACGACCACCGTGTCGCCGACCCGGATGTCCTTGCGGGCGATCTCGTCTTCGTTGTGGAGGGTGGCACGTGACACCGTGACGCCACCGATATTGACCGGTTCGAGGTGAGCGAGCGGATTCAGCGTGCCCGTGCGACCGACGTTGATGACGATGTCGAGCACCTTCGTTGTCTGCTGAATTGCCGGGAATTTGTAGGCGGTCGCCCACCGGGGTTCGCGGGCGACGTATCCTATCTCGTCCTGCAATGCGAGGTCGTCGATCTTGATGACCATGCCGTCGATCTCGAAATCGAGCTCGTCACGCCGCTCCAGCCAGTATTCGCCCCGTTTCCAGACTTCCTCGATGGAGTTGTGTCGCTGCGCGTCGAGGGAGGTGGGGAAGCCGAGTTCGCGCAGGAATGCGAGCGCATCGTACTGCGTCTCTGGCATCTCGCCGTCGAGGATGTAGCCGATCTGGTAGGCGAACATGCGCAGCGGCCGTTGGGCAGTTATGCCAGGGTCTTTCTGACGAATCGAACCGGCGGCGGCGTTGCGCGGATTCATGAACGCCTTGCCACCGTTCTCTTCCATTCTCTGGTTCAGTGCCTCGAAATCCGAGCGGCGCATGTAAATCTCGCCGCGAATCTCGATCGTGCCGGGCATCGGCAGCATCTTCGGTTCGTGGAGACGCGTCGGGATGGTCCGGAGCGCCCGGATATTCGGCGTGATGTTGTCGCCGACCAGCCCGTTACCTCTCGTTGCCGCGACGTCCAGCACGCCATTCACGTAGGTGAGGGCGACGGCAAGCCCGTCCGTCTTCGGCTCGGTCACATATGTGAGGTTCTCACGACCGGCGAAGCGTTCGGCGCGTGCGGCCCACGCTTCCATCTCCTCGCGGTTGTAGACATTGCTGAGCGAGAGCATCGCCCGGGGATGCTGATGCTCCGGGAACTCCGACTTTTCGAAGTCGCCCACCCGCTGGGTGGGCGATTCGGGCGTCACCAGCTCCGGGTGCTCTTCTTCGAGTTTCCGAAGCTCGTTGAACGCCGCGTCGTATTCCGCATCGGTGACGGTTGGGGCGTCCAGCACGTGGTATTCGTAGGACCAGCGGTCGATCTTCGTGCGAAGTTCATCGACCGTTCGTTGCAGCACCTCATCCGCCATCCGGCACGGCTCCTCTTCAGCGAGTGTTCGTTCATCTCTCGATCTGGTACTGTAGCACAAAGGTTCGGGTGTTCCGGCAAGTCACATGCCGGTCCTTCAACGGTCACTCCAGGGCATGACAGACACGACAGAACAACGCGACGAGCGTTACAACGCATTGTGCGACCGCGCGCTGGAGTTCGTCTCCGCGAAGGGTGGCATCGTTCCGGAAGACATGCTTATCACGCATGTCTTCGGTAGCGCAGGGTCACCATCGCTATGGCGCCCGCTGCTGCGTGATGTCCTCGGCAAGGATGACCGGCTCATCTTCCACGCCAATGGAGAGTGGGCGATCCCCGCTCCGGATGGTGAGGTCGCGTTCGACGGTACGCTGCTGGACGAGTTCGTTGCGCTCGATGTCGAGACGACCGGCTTGAAGCCGAGTCGCCAGCGGGTGATCGAGATCGCCCTTGTCCGGTACCGTGACGGTCAGGCAGAGAGCTCGTTCGAAACGCTCCTCAACCCCGAGCGTGGCATCCCCGAGTTCATTACGAAGCTGACCACGATCTCAAACGAGCATGTCCGCGAAGCGCCATTATTCAAGGACGTCGCAGCTGAGGTCGTGGAGTTCATCGGCGACTCCCTCATCATCGGCCACAACGTCACCTTCGATATCAACTTCCTGAATGCGGAGCTGGGTCGCGTTGACCTGCCGGAGCTGGTGAACGAGCGGCTGGACACCATGGGGATGGCGGTCCGGTTCCTGAAGCCGCTGCGCAAACCGAGCCTTGACCGGGTCGCCGACGCGGTCGGATTGTCGCCCCGCAAGATTCACCGGGCCGGGGACGATGCGCGGCTGACGGCCGAAGTCGCGTTCCGGCTCGTGCGCGAGGCGCAGCGTCAGGGCGTGAAGAGCCTCGACCAGATGAAGGCATCGGCGCGCGTCGTGACGCCCCGCGTGCGGGATGACGTTGGCCGGGCGAGGGCAGTGATGGACCGGTCGCTGGCGCACGCGATGCCGAAGAAGACCGGTGTCTACCTGATGAAGGATGCCCGGGGCGAGATCATCTATGTCGGGAAGGCCAAGAACCTGCGCGATCGGGTGTCGTCGTATTATTCGCAGCCGATCGGCTACACCCGGAAGATGGACGGCCTTATCGAGTCCGTCACGCGCATCGACCATGAGGTCGTCGGGAGCGAGCTGGAGGCGCTTCTGTTGGAGGCACAGCTCATTCATCGCCTTCGGCCACGCTACAACACGGCGCTGAAGAAGACCGATCACTATCCCTACATCAAGGTCGATGTGGCCAACCCCTGGCCTCGCGTCTTGCTCTCGAAATCCCGGAAGGATGACGGCGCACGCTATTACGGCCCGTACCGGAGCGCGAACAGCGCCCGGAAGACGGTCGACGTCATCAACCGGATCCTGCCGCTCCGCACCTGTACCCGATCGTTCCGCAACGCACGGAGCTATGGCAAGCCGTGTATCGCGCTTGATCTGGGCCAGTGCCTCGGGCCATGCACCGGTAAAGCAGACAAGGATGAATACCGCCAGGCGGTCGATGATGTAATCCGGTTCCTCGACGGCCAGGACGATGCACTCAACCAGCGGCTGTTGCAGGAGCTGCAGGATGCCGCGGTTCGCCTCGACTTCAACAAGGCGGCACGTTTACGGCAGGGTATTCGGTCGGTCCAGGCGATCGAGGACGAGCAAACCCGTATCCGGAATGCCGAAGAGTTGCACAACCTGCTTCTGGTCCTGCCGTCCGTTGATCCTGGCTGCCGCGAGGTGATGATCGTGATCCGGGGACGCCTCTGGGCGCAGTTGCGGGTCGACCGGGTTCCGGCGCTCGAGCGGACATCGACGTCGCTCGAAGGTGTTGAGGACGGGATCCTGGCCGAGCGGCCGATCGACGATGGCGACCGGATGCAGCAGGTGCTGAACGACCTCGCTGGCCGCCTGCGGCAGTCGCTGGATCGTGCTGCTGACGAGTCGAGCGTGGTTCGGGATCAGGAGACGCTGGACGAAAGCTCTATCCTGAACCGGTTCCTGTTCCGAAACGCCGGGCATCCCGCCCTGATTCCCCTCACGGTTGCCGATGACGGAGCGCTCGCGGTCGATACGCAGTCGCTCGCGCTGCGGGTGCTCTCTGTCGACGACGACACGTTGGCCACCCTTGACGCGAAGAAGACGGATGAAGTCGCCGAGGAGACTGACCAGTCAGTGCCGGATGCGTCGGTTGCCGAAATGACGGTCAGTTCCGACAGTGAAGCTTTGTGACATGACGCCAGTTCTGCGTTGACCGGTACATGCCCGCGTGTCATCATGAGAATCCACGCAGAGTGCACGAAGTGCCACGATGGTGTTGTGCCGTCAACAGGAAAAGGAGCTGACATGTCGCTTGATCGACGCGAACTTCTCAAGCGTTCCGGTGTCGTCACGGCTGGCCTCGCGGTGGGCGGGTCAATCGCCACGCATTCGGTCGCTGCCCAGGACGACGTTGCCCCTGAAGGGCTCGTGTTCTGGACCGGATGGAATGATCCGGTGCGCTCGGGCATTGCCGAGACGCTTGCCACCAGCTTCGCGGAATCCCACGACGGTACTGAGGTGCAGTTCCAGGTCTTCCAGACCGAAGACCTTGGCGAGACGTTGCCTCGCGCGCTCGAGGGTGGGCAGGGACCGGATGTCGCCCAGGTCAACCAGTCCGACGTAATGGGTCCCCTGGTCGCTGCAGGACGCCTCGTGTCCCTGGACGACTATGCGGAGGAGCACGGCTGGAACGAAATCTTGCCGGAAGGCCTGCTGTCCCGCAACATGTTCTCGGAAGACGGCTCCCAGATGGGCGAGGGCTCGTTGTGGGGCGTGCCGGCCGAGACTGAAATCGTCGGCTTCTTCTACAACCGCGCGATCTTCGAAGAGCACGGCCTTTCAGTCCCGACCACGATGGCGGAGTTCGAGGAGATCCTCGGCATGCTTCGCGAGATGGGCGTCGAGCCGATTGCCTTCGGTACGTTGGATCAGTGGCAGGCGATCCACATGTTCGGCGAGATCCATGGTGCCTACACGACGCGCGAGTACATCGACGATCTCATCTATCGCCGCAATGACGCATCCTTCGATGACCAGTCCATCCGCGACGCGATGGCGAAATTCGTCGAATGGAGCGAGAACGGCTACTTTATGGAAGGCGTCGAGGGCCTCAACGGTGACGACGCGACACCTGTCTTCACGGCCGGTGGCGCCGCCATGCTGATGCAGGGCTCCTGGGCCGCAGGCGTCGTCAATCAGGAGATGGGCGACGAAGCGGGCTTCTTCCTCATGCCGCCAGTGGAAGAGGGTGGAGACGTCTACCACGTTGGTGGTGTCGGTCTTCCGTTCGCCATCACGGATAACGCCGAGGATCCCGACCTCGCGGCCGAGCTGATCGCCCATCTCGTCTCCGAGGAAGCGCGCGGGATGCTTCTCGAGGCCGGCAACCTTCCGGCCGGCGAGATTCCGGAAGATCGTATCGTTGAAGGGACGCTGACCGGCGAGCTCTACAGCGCCTGGAACACGGCGCTCGAAGCGGATGCGATCGGTCACTTCATGGATTGGGCTGCACCCGGCATCTTCGACGTGTTGGCTGGCGAACTCCAGAAGTTGATGGCTGGCGAGACCGACGTCGATACTGCAGTGACGACCCTGCAAGAATTCTATGCAGCCTCCTTCGAAGCCTGATTCCATCCTGACGACAACGGGGACCGCCGGCAACGCCCCGGCGGTTCCCGTTTCGTCATCCCGGCGCCGTGGAGCAGGGATCGAGCCCTGGCTCTACCTTGCCCCCGGGCTGCTCATCTTTACCGCCTTCATGGCCCTGCCAACGCTCGGGTCCCTGGTTCTCAGCGCGACCGCCTGGAACGGTGTCTCGTGGGACACGGCGACGTTCGTCGGTTTCGACAATTACGTCCGCGCAATCCAAGATGGCCGGTTCCAGACCGCCTTCCTCAACAACATCAAGCTGATCCCGTTCTACGTGCTGCTTCCGGCGCTGCTTGGGATCATCCCGGCCGCTTTGACACACCAGATGCGGCTCAAGGGCGCGCGGTGGTTCCAGGCCGGACTGTTCCTGCCGTACATCATGCCGGGCGTGCTGATCGGTGTCGTGTGGGCGTGGATCCTTAACCCTGTCTTCGGTCCGGTGAACAAGGTCCTGAAGAATCTCGGGTTCAATCCACCGACGTGGTTGGGTGACTTCACCTGGGCGCTGCCGACCGTCGGTTTCATCGGGGCCTGGGCAGCCTATGGATTCTGCTACGTCGTCTTCATCGCGGGCTTGCAGAAGATCCCGAGCGAGTTGTACGAGGCCGCGCGGCTCGATGGGGCGAACCTCTGGCGAGAGTTCACGACCGTCACCATGCCGGGACTCCGGCGAGAGATAGCGGTTGTCCTCTCCATCAACCTCATCAACGCCTTGCGCGCATTCGACGTGATTCGCGCCACGACCAACGGTGGACCGGGCGACGAAACCCAGGTTATGGCGTTGTACATGATCAATTCGGCATTCGGCGCCAACCAGGCGGGGTATGGCACCGCCATTGCTGTCCTTCTGTCAGTCATTACGCTGGTTGGGTCCATGTTGATCCTGCGCTTCCTGGGAGAGCCAGATGAGTAGGGTCGGCCGAAAATGGATCGCGTATATCCTCCTCGCGATTGGCGTCATCATCGCTCTGGCGCCGTTCGTGGTGACGATTCTCGCGTCGGTGAAAACCACGCGGGAACTGGTGCAGGGCATCTTCTCGCTGCCGGAGGATGCGCAGTGGGGTAACTTTCGGGAGGCATGGGAGCAGGGCAGATTCGGTCGTCTTTTCCTGAACAGCATCATCGTAGCGGTCGGGGTTGTCGTTCCCTCGATCGTTCTCTCGACGATGACCGGATATGCGCTCGCGCGTTTCCGGTTTCGGGGCTCGAACGTCGTCTATTCGTATCTCCTGCTGGGGCTGGTAATCCCGCTGCAGGCGCTGGTGGTGCCGCTGTACTACGTGTTGCGCGAACTGAATATGCTGGATAGCCTGATTGGGTTGATCCTGCCGCAGATCGCGATGAGCATGTCGTTCGGTACGCTGCTGATGCGCCAGGCGTTCGCCAGCATCCCGAGGGAAATCATGGAGGCATCGATTGTCGATGGCGCGTCATCGTGGACGACGCTGTGGCAGGTGATGTATCCGCTTGCGCGGCCGATGGTGGGGACGGTTGCGCTCATGTTCTTCATCTGGACATGGAACGAGTTCATGCTGCCCCTGGTCATCAACATCGACCCTGCGTACCACACGGTTCCGCTCGGTCTCGTGATGTTCCAGGGACAGTGGACGGCAAATATCCCGCTCATCGCGGCGGGGGCAACGATCACGTTCCTGCCATTGGTCATCATGTTCTTCATCTTCCAGAGGCAGCTCATCGAAGGGCTGACGCAGGGAGCGGTCAAGGGGTAGCGCTTGCCGGAGAAACCGGCGAGGAAAGACAGAGGTGAGAGGTGGGTCAATGGTTCGTGTGACACCAATCAACCGAGTCGTCGTATTTCTACTGACCATGATGCTGGCGTTCGGGAGCCTCCCGGCGCTGGCGCAGGATTCGACGCCCGTCGCGACACCGAGCGCGACAGAAGCGGTCGCCCCACCCGCCACGCCTACGGAGGACGTGGCTCCACCCGTGGAGGAGGGTACGCCACCGGTCGACGAGGCGACCCCGCCGATCGAAGAGGAGGCGACGCCGCCACTGGTCGGACCCTCGACGCCGGACGCTTCGCCGTCCGCGTCCCCCGTTGCGGAGCCTGCTGGTACGGTCGATCTGGACGTGCTGTTCATCGGCGCGCACCCGGACGATGAGGCCTGGGCGCTTTCCACCTACGGCCAATGGAACGAATTCCACGACGTGCAGGTAGGCGTCATCACCATTACCCGCGGCGAGGGTGGTGGTAACGCTGTCGGGACGGAAGAAGGGCCGGCGCTTGGCCTCCTGCGAGAGGCAGAGGAGCGGAGCGCGGTGGGCGTGGCCGGTATCGAGCATGTCTACAACCTCGACCAGGTGGACTTTTACTACACGGTCAGCGCGGAACTCACGGCCGACACCTGGGGTTACGAGGAGACGCTCGAGAAAGTCGTTCGCGTCGTCCGGGCGACGAAGCCTGAGGTCATCGTCACGATGAGCCCGGCCCCGACTCCGGGGAACCACGGCCATCACCAGATGGCCGCACGGCTGGCCGTCGATGCGTATTACACGGCGGCGGAGGCCGATGCCTTCCCCGGCCAAATCAGCGATGAGGGACTGGGCGCATGGCGTGTCTCGCGCATCTTCCGCTCCGCGTTCTCCGGGGAATCCCAGCCGGGACCGATGTGCGCGGAGACGCTGGCACCGACGGACCCAACTGATGTCGCGTTCGGGGTCTGGGCCGGCACGGAATCGGAGATCCATGGCGATACGTGGGCGAACCTCGAGCGGCAGGGGCAGCGCCAGTACGCCTCGCAGGGGTGGGCTGGCTTTTCGGATGCACCGGAGGACCCGAACGAGATCGCGTGCGATGTCTTCACGCTGATCGATAGCCGCACGCCATTCGACACGGAAAACTACTCGACGACTGCCGCGATCGAGGGAGCGGTCCTGCCGGCCGAGGGCGGACTTCCGCTCGGGACCGAGCTCTACATCACCACAGATAGCTTCTATGTCACGCCTGGACAGCCCTTCGAGGCAACCATCCACCTGTATCAAACAGAGTATCCCGGTGAATCCTCTCTCTCCTTCGATGTGCCACAGGGATGGGTCATCGATGAACCCGTGGTTGAGGATGCCAACGGCTGGATGACCTCGACCTACACGGTGACGCCTACAAACAGCTCGGACGTGGGACAGCGTGAGCTTCTCTCTGCAACGCTGACCACGGAGTCAGGCAGCGGAACGACCGTTGAGCCGGTCGAGGTAACGGCGGCCGTGACGGGATCGCTGGAGCCTCTGCCGGAGGTCGCGTACTTCCGGGAGTGGGTCGAGCAGGTGAATGTCCCGCAGCTCGATAGTCTCATCTTCCCGGTCTTCTCGATGGGCGTGGGCGAGACCCGGGACATCGCCGTCGAAGTGGAGAATCGTTCCGACGAGACGGTGTCTGCCACGGTCGAGCTGGCGTTGCCGGCAGGTTTCGAAGCTGAATCCACGACGGCAGAGGTCGCTGACCTTCCTGGTGGTGAGACGACGACCGTCACGTTTACCGTCACGAACACCGACGATACCCTCGCGACGTCGAACGAGGCTGGCGAGGACGGACATTACCCATTCACCATCACCACGACCGCTGGGAGCAGCTCGTCGACGCAGGAAGCCGGCATCAATCTCGTCCCGTCCACGACAGTCCCGTATGCCGAGACGGCTCCGACCGTTGACGGCAGCGTTGCCGAAGGCGAGTACACGGGCGAGGCGCTCGATCTCGGCCGTGTCTGGGAGGGCCAGCCGGTCGACTCCCCGGCCGATGGCTCCGGCACCGCGTATGTGACCTACGACGATGAGGGCATCTACATCGCCGTCGAGGTAACGGACGACACGCTCGGGACCGTGCTGCCGGCAAACGACGCCAAGCGCCACTGGCGGACGGATTCGGTCGAGATCGCGATCGATCCGCTCGGCACGGCGAGCAACACGTCAGCGACGTTCAAGGTCGGCGTGTTCCCGACGACGGAAGAGGGCGAGCCGGCCGCGTACCGCGACGCCGATGCGTTCCAGGGGCCGATCGAGGAGACGGCGCCAGGTATGCAGGTCGCGTCGACGGTCAACGAGCCGTTTGACGGCTACGTCATCGAGGTGATGATCCCGTACGACGCGCTTCCGGCGGATGTTGACCCGGCGAACGCGGCGATGAACATCTTCATCTACGACTCGGACACGCAGGACCTGACCGGGCAGACCCGCCTCGGATGGTCGACGTGGGGCGGCGTCCAGGGCGACCCGTACCGGTGGGGCAAGACGGTGTTCGAGGCGCCGGGTGGCGCAGCGACGCCGGACGCGGCGGACGTCGATCCGACCGTCGACGAACCGGTGATGCCGCTGGAGGCCGCGCAGAGCATCCATTCGCCGCAGTCGATTCGCCAGTCGGCGAGCGACGGAGTCGGGCTCGGAGGCAATCCGCGTATCCCGGATGGAGAGGGCGTGACGATCGACAGTGTCTCGGTGACAGACGGCGCGCCGGTGGTCGAGCTGAGTACGGCTTCGGCCGGTGACCTCTACATCGTTCACGTGGTCGATGGCGCGGTGGTTGCCGAGGAGCAGGTTACCCTCGGCGCTGGCGAGGCACATGTGTTCACCTCAACGGCACCAGGCGGTGGTGAGGTGCTGATCTCGTTCCAGGACGAGATGGGACGGGTACAGGCTCTCGCGGAACCTGTTGGTTCGTAGTGAAAGCCGATGACTCGTGACAAAGGGGCCGGACATTGCGTCCGGCCCCTTTGTTGTGTTGTCGGCGAAGAGCACAGGTTCTGGGGCCCCTCGGGCAAGGTGATCATGATCATGCTCAATTCGCCCTTCGGGTGGAAGGGCCAAGGCATCAAGATGCCCAAGTTTCCGGGTATAGGGGAAACCTGGGCATCTTGATGCCTTTGGTGTTGTGGTCGGCGTTTTCGGGTGCGAGGCGGCCGCGAGGGGATTTGGCTCATGGCGGAAGGGGCTGCCGGATGGGTCGCTTCGCGTCGCTCGCAGCTGCGGGGTCGTCCGGTCGAGCCCGTCGGGCGAGAAGCGGTAGCGAGCCCTTGCTCCGGGGGACTATGGGCGTGGGGTGGGCGGACACGGGGTCCGCCCCTACAGGTTGCGAGAGGTGGTGGCGGGCCAGGGGACGACATTGCGGCGCGGGTGTGCCGGGCCGGTGGTGTTGGGGACGCCGCACGTCTTCCCGTACAGGGAGCCTGAAGTCCGCGGCCGCCGCAGGTCGTCCCGTACGGGAGGGAGCGTTGAAGAAGGCGAGGAGGGCGGGGAGGCCGAGCCGCTTCGCGTTGGGTCCTTCGCTTCGCTCAGGATGACGATTTTTTTCGAAGCTGGGCAGAGGCGTGGTGTGCTTTCTGCCAATACCGCCCCACGAGTTGCTCAGAGTAAGGCCTGTGGGCGATTGGAGCGGGTATGGAGTCGAGCCGCGCGGCGGGGTTTGGCGAGATTCGGAAGACGGTGTTCGGGGCGTCATAATGGCGGCCTCGTTTCTGCGTGGCAACGTATACTCGACTCCGGTATTGATCCAGGAGGGGTGATACGGTGGCGGAGACAACCGCGCAGAAGAAATTGCTGGAACTACGGGAAGAGATCGCTGCATGCACGCGGTGCGAGCTGTACCGCTCGGCAGAGAATGCCGTGCCGGGCGAGGGGAATCCGGAAGCGCGCATCATGCTGATCGGCGAGGCGCCGGGATGGCATGAGGACAAGCAGGGGAAGCCGTTCGTCGGGAACTCCGGCAAGTTCCTCACCGAGCTTCTCCAGTCGGCAGGGCTGAACCGCGAGGATGTCTTCATCACCAACGTGGTCAAGCACCGGCCGCCGGGAAACCGGGATCCCCTGCCGGACGAGATCATGGCCTGCGCGCACTGGCTGGAGCGGCAGATCGAGGCCATCGATCCGGACGTCATCGTCACGCTCGGCCGCTTCTCCATGGCGAAGTTCTTCCCTGGCGAACGGATTGGCAAGATCCACGGGCAGGCGAAGGAGGTCGGTGGGCGATATATCGTCCCGATGTATCACCCGGCCGCCGCATTGCACAACGGATCGCTTCGACCCGAGATCGAGGCCGACTTCCAGAAGCTGCCGCGGCTCCTTGCTGAACGGGATCGCGCGCGGGAAAGCGAGCAGCAGAAGAGCAACTCCGTCAGCCAGCAATCGCTCTTCTAGTCCAACGGTCAGTCGATGTGCAGGGTGGCTCCGGTCAACCTGCGGTACACGTGGAGAACGAGACCGGGTGTGAACAGTTCCGTGCGCGTGATCTTCCTTGGGGGCATTGGCGAGGTCGGCCGGAACCTGATGGTTCTCGAGACCGAGGATGACATCATCGTCATCGATTGCGGGTTAGGCTTCCCGGAGGAAGACCAGCCAGGCATCGATTTGCTCCTACCCGACATCGACTACCTCCGGGGTCGGCGGGAGAAGATTCGCGGCATCTACATCACGCACGGGCACGAGGACCACATCGGCGCGCTGCCGTGGCTGTGGGAACAGATCCCGGTCCCGATCCACGCGACCCGGCTGACGGCCGGCCTGATCACCGCCAAGATGCGGGAACGCCGGCTGGCCGATCACGTGGAGCTGGAGGTGTTCGACCCTGACGAGCATCCGCGCCTGGTCGCGGGTGACTTCGCGATCGAGCCGTTTCGCGTCACGCACAGTATTCCGGACGCCGTTGGCTTCGGCGTTACAACGCCCTCCGGGCTGGTAGTCATCACCGGTGACTTCAAATTCGACCCGACGCCTATCGACAATCGCCCGACCGACGTCGATCTGCTCCGTGAGTTCGGGGACAGGGGCGTCCGGCTCCTGATCTCCGATTGCGTGAATGTGGAGCGTGAGGGACGAACGCCATCCGAGCGCATCGTCGGCGAGACGTACGAGGAGGTTTTCTCTGTCGCGCCGGGCCGCATCATCATCGCGACCTTTGCCTCGCTGATCGCCCGTATACAGCAAGTCATCGATGTCGCGGGCGCGCACGGCCGGAAGGTCGCGACGCTCGGTCGGAGCCTTGAAAACAACGTGCGTGTCGCACGGGAGCTTGGCTACCTGCATGATCCGGATGACGTGCTGGTGACCTCACGGCAGGCCGATGCCCTCGCTGATGACGAGATCGTGTACGTCGTCACCGGGAGCCAGGGCGAGCCGATGGCGGTCCTGAGCAGGATCGCGAACCGAGATCATCACAAGATCAGGGTCGGGGAGGGCGATACGGTCATCGTGTCGTCGACGCCGATCCCGGGAAACGAGACGTCCGTCTCGCGGATCATCGACCAGCTTTTCTACTCCGGGTCCGAAGTGGTCTACTCGGGGCGCGACCGGGTCCACGTCTCGGGACACGCGGGGCGCGACGAGCTCCGGGAGATGATCGAGCTCGTGCGGCCGGACTACATCATCCCCACCCACGGTGAGCATCGACATCTCCGGCTGTACGCCGACCTCGCTGTCGAATCGGGTATCCCTCGCCAGAACATCACCATGGTTGGTTTGGGCGACGTGGTCACCGTAGACGATGAGGGCGTGGCCATTACCGAGCAGGTGCCGGTCGGCACGGTCTACGTCGAGGGATCGTCTATCGGCCGTGGTGACGATACCGTCCTGCAGGACCGGCGCACGATGTCGCAGGATGGTGTCGTCAGTGTCGCGGTGGCAATCGACTGGGAGCAATGCGAGCTGCGTGGCGAGCCTGTCGTTGCCTCTCGCGGTTTCTCCGTCTTCTCGACGGATCCCGCGATCGTCGACGCCGTCACGGATGCGGTCCGGGCCGCTATGGACGAACATCTCGATGATGGCGACGCGGGGCGCCTCGACCGGGTCATCCGTGATGCCGCGAGCCGCGCGATCTACTCCCGCACGCGACGGCGTCCGGTAATCCTTCCTCTCATCGTGGAGGCCTGACTCCGCAGTATCCTCCCCCTCGACCATTTTGACCTTCTGGCATACAATGTACGTACAGTCGGGCTGCAGCCCGGCCTCTTTGCGTCCCGTTGGGCCAGAATCGAGGCTCGGCGAGCGTTTGGATATGGAGGGAGATGAGGGCGAATGGCGACCCAGACCCGCGCCCATGGCTCGAAACCGAAGAAGACAACCCGTCGCAAGCCGCAGAAGCAGCAGGCGACCGGGCTCTCACTGTGGGCATTGCGGGGACGGGAGTTCCTCCAGGGCATGTTCCCGGAGGTGGCTATTTCCGACCGGCTCAAGCGAGAGTTGCTGGGCGTCGCCCTGGTTCTCCTGGCGTTGCTGAGCTCGTGGTCGCTGGGGCGAGGGTCCGTTGACGGCGCGTTCATCGCGTGGTGGGGGAACGTCCTTCGTGACCTCTTCGGGAACGCCGCTTTCCTCGTTCCCGTTTTCGCGGCCCTTACGGCTGTCCGCGCATTCGGACAGGACAACGGGCCGATCCTGCTCTTCCGGCACTATATCGGTGGGGCGCTGTTCGCCATCGCCGTCACCGCCCTGATGTCGTTCGGTCAGGTTGGCGGGGCGGTTGGCGATGTCTCCGGCGATATCGGGCGCGGTGTTCTGGGGCAGGTCGCATCTGGCCTTGTCTTCTTCGCGATCGGCGTCGTCGCGGTCTTCCTGCTCGCCGATACGGACCTGCAGACGTTGGATCGCGACATCCGGCGCCTGCTGCCTAGGCGCGCGCCGAAGCCAAAGGCCGAAACGCCCGAGCCGGCGGTACCGAAGGCGTCCACGAAGAAGGCCGGCTCAAGACCGTCTCGCGCGACGAAGAAGGAGAAGGCCCAGCCGATCAAGGCCGAGGTCGTTGTCGGCGAGCCGATTCCACAGGCGGCGCCGATCATCAACCTGCCCGAGCGCCCGAGCCAGGGTCCGGTGACCCAGACGGCAAGCTCGCTTCCGGTGCAGGCCGCTCCGGAAGCGGTGGCGGTCCAGGCGGAAATGGATATCCCGTATCCGCTGCCGGACCTGCAGCAGCTGCCGTACTACGAGCAGGTCACGCCGGATCCCTCGATGCTGGAGAGCAAGGCAGAGGTGATCCAGGACACCCTGAAGAGCTTCAAGGTCAGCGCCGTGGTGCGGGAGATCAACCCGGGGCCGGCCGTTACCCAGTTCGCCCTGGAGCCGGGGAACGGTGTGAAGGTGCGCAGGATCACCGAGCTGCAGAATGACCTCGCGCTGGCGCTGGCTGCGCAGAGCATCCGCGTCGAGGCGCCGATCCCGGGCCAGGCACGGGTCGGTATCGAGATCCCGAACCCGAAGATCGCGACCGTTGGGCTCCGCGAGGTGCTGGAGTCGCCCGCGTTCCAGAAGACCAAGGCCAAGTTGCCGCTTCCGCTGGGACGCGACGTGAACGGGAACTACATCGTTGGCGACCTGACGCGGATGCCGCACCTGCTCATCGCCGGCGCCACCGGCTCGGGTAAGAGTGTTTGTATCAACGCCATCATCTCGACGCTGATCAGCGTCAAGCAGCCGGACGAGCTTCGACTGCTGATGATCGACCCGAAGATGGTCGAGCTGGTCGGGTACAACGGGGTGCCGCACTTGCAGGCACCGGTCGTGACCGAGATGGACAAGGTCGTCAGCGCCCTGCGGATGGTGCTTCGCGAGATGAACCGGCGCTACGAGCTCTTCAAGGAGGTTGGGGTCCGGAACCTTGCCGGGTACCGGGCGCAGACCGCCGACGACCCGGACGCGGAGAAACTGCCGTACTTCGTCGTGATCATCGACGAGCTGGCCGACCTAATGATGACCACGCCGGATGAGGTGGAAACGTTGCTCGCCCGCCTGACGCAGATGGCTCGCGCGACCGGCATCCACCTGATCATCGCGACGCAGCGCCCGTCGGTTAACGTGCTGACGGGTCTCATCAAGGCCAACGTCCCGGCCCGCATCGCCTTCGCCGTGTCCTCGATGACCGACAGCCGTGTGGTGCTCGACATGCCAGGCGCGGAACGGTTGCTCGGGCGAGGCGACATGCTCTACCTGCCGCCGGATGAAGCGAAGCCGACGCGCGTCCAGGGAGCGTTCATCGATGAAGAGGTCCAGTCGATCGTGGATCACTGGAAGGCGATCGCACCGGTGCCGCAGTATCCGCCCGAATGGCTCGAGCTGCCGAGCTCGAAGGAATCAAGCGGAGGCGGATCCGGGTTCGGTGACGATGGCGACGAGGAAGAGCCGTACATGCAGCAGGCGCTGGATATCGTGCGCGCGCAGGGCACGGCGTCCGCGTCGATGCTCCAGCGGCGGCTTCGGATCGGCTACAACCGCGCCGCTCGCATCATCGAACAGATGGAGGCGGACGGGATCATTGGACCGGCCGACGGCGCAAAGGGGCGTCCGGTGCTCGTGAAGTTCGACGAGCCAGACCTTGGATAGCGGAAGCTCAAGACACAAAAAGACGGGCGGTGAGGAAACTCACCGCCCGTTCGTTTATTTCACTTATGAGAGCGTTGCCTCTACCGAGGCTGCCTTTTCTGCTTCCTCCCGCGCCCGGACGGTCGCCAAGCAGGTGGAGCAGTAGATCGGCTTGCCGTTACGCGGCACGAACGGAACCGTCGTGGTCTTGCCGCACTCGGCGCAGACGACTTCGGTCACGGTCTGACGCTGAAGGCCGAGCTTCTCCTTGCGATTCGATCGACATTCGACACAACGCGCAGGGATATTGATGAGCCCGCGCTCCTTGAAGAACGCTTGCTCACCAGCGGTCCACAGGAACGGCTTGTGACACTCACGGCAAGTCAGAGTCTTGTCGGAAAACTGCATGGTTCTTACCTCCGGCCCCGAGAACATGTCGTTGGAACCCGTAATGAACGAGGCGAGCGTTAGAGACCCGGCGCGTAATGATACGAGTGTATCATTAAGGGAATCAGAAGTGTCACGACTTTGTGACATCGCTATGGACGCGTCGGCGAGCCCCATGCGTCTTTACGTAATGATCCGAAACACATGATAGCGGATGTTACCATTCCTGTCTATAGGTGTTCCGGTGGCATTTTTCACTCTACGCCGACCTATCCCTGCAAGGATCCAACGATGTCATCACGATATGGCGCGGGCACTGCCGCGCCGGTCGCCCAGTTGATCGAGGAGCTCTCCAAGCTCCCCGGTATTGGACCGAAGACGGCCTCTCGCCTGGCATTCCACCTGTTGAAAACCTCCCGGGACGAGGCTGTTGCGCTGGCCGAGGCCATCATGGAAGTGAAGGAGCGCATTCGCCTCTGTTCCGTGTGCTTCAACGTGACGGAGCAGGACCCATGCGAGATCTGCTCCGATCCCAAACGAGAGAACGTGATATGCGTCGTGGAGGACCCACTGGACGTCGTCGCGATCGAGCGGACC